>Ga0209270_1000193_pt1 | contig 152292 bp, 132 predicted proteins | sample MTBAKSrepl1MetaG_FD_187456 | JGI IMG/M metagenome (GOLD analysis project Ga0209270, IMG submission 187456) | Enrichment culture microbial communities from Arthur Kill intertidal strait, New Jersey, USA, that are MTBE-degrading - MTBE-AKS1... | ecosystem: Environmental > Aquatic > Marine >... | reverse complement strand
TGACCATGGTGTCGAACGAGAGGCCGATTTCCTCGGCTATGTGAAAATCCCTGGAAGCGGCGTTGTTTCCTTTCTCCGTTTCAACGATCTCATTGTCGGGGTCGAGTTGGACGATGATGCTCCGGGTGCCGGCCCTGTCCGCGCCGTCCCACCTGACGCTGAGCCACTCCTCGGCGTACGCGCCAAGGAAGGGGATGGTTTCCGTATGAATCAGCTCCATGTTTTCCTCGGCATCCCGAAGATATATCTCAACAGAAATATTCTCTGCCTGTACGGAAGATCCGTTCCGTACCCGTATATTGAAGATGGCCTCCTCGCCCATCAGGAGAGCGTCCGGCAGGATAAAAATGTCCTGATCCCGCACCTCCAGGTCCGGCAGTCCCGCCGCATCCAGGTTGACCAGTATGGCGTCGGCCGGCTGGCTGACATTGCCCGCCTCATCCTCCGCCATTGCGGTGAAAATGTTTTGTCCCGCCCGCAGGCCTACATCCCTGAAAAGAAATGTCCCCGGCGTGATAATCCGGTGCAGGTCTGTATCCGACCTGTAGAAGATCCCTGCGGGCAGCCAGTTGAAATCGCTTGCCACCCCTCCCGCAAAGGAGTGCAGCAACCTGTCTTCCGCCGGGAGGCCGGCGGAAAGGACGCGCACCTCGGTATGTATCCCGGCGGCCGCATAATAGGCGATGGAGCCGCCGTCCGGAGACCACTGAGGGTAAACCTCAATGGTTTCCGTCTCCGTCAGCCGTGTTGTCTCTCCGGTAGCCGCGTCATGGACATGGATGTCGTATACGCCGTCGAGGTTGGCGGTAAAAGCGAGTTTGCCGCCCTGGGGCGACCAGTCGACGGAGGGATAGTAGCCGGACCAGTCGACATCATCGGCCAGCAGCAGAGGAGTGCCGCCCCCGGCATCCGTGAGATAGAGATGCAGCTTTCCTGTGTCATGGTTCCAGGCGTGAAAGGCGACTTTTTGACCATCGGCTGAAATCCTTGGATAAAAACCCTCGAAATGATCCGTAACCCTGGAGGTTCGATTGCCGGCCAGGTCATGGATCCAGATGTCGTAGACGCCGTCGCCCCGGTCGCTGTCAAAAACAATCTTCCGGCCGTCCCTGCTCCAGGCAGGATCATATTCAGCGACATCCGCTGCCGTGGTGAGCGGCGCAACGCGGTCCGCCGTCCGGTCATATATCCCGATCCTGCTGCTGCCCGGACCGTTGTCATAACAGTACACCACTCTGGTGCCGTCGGGCGAAACCAGGTGATTCCAGCTTCCCTCGGGGATGCGGTCAATACGCACTTCCTCACCGTTTGGCAGGTCCTTGCGGAAGGTGTAATAGCTGTAGGGGAACGAGGTGTTTTCCGTGAGCACAAAATAAACGCTTCTGCCGTCCGGGGTGGCGACCGTTTCAAAGGCCCGATGGGCTGTCAGGAAAGACGATTCCCAGGCTGCTTCCTTCGGCGCCTGTGCCGTATCTGTCCACTGATGATTGAGAACCAGATCCACAATTGCCCCCGCCTCGGCAATTCCTCCGACATCAATCCGGGCTGCCGGACTGTCATAAGGCCTGCCGGTGACAGTCGGCAGCAGGAGAATGGGTTTGCCGGGGGCTGCATGGTCCTGCGGCGTCGCGGAATCTTCGTTGGAGTCGACACTTTCATTGCCGAAGGAATCCACGGCCCGGGCGACATAAAAATACTCCGTACCGTCGGTCAGGCCGGAATCGCGGTAGCAGCCTTCCTGGACCGGATTGCCGCTTACCCGGGCATACGGACCTCCCGGAATCAGGCTGCGATAGATATGATAGCCCGCCACCGGATCGGGCGAACTGTTCCAGCACAGGTCGACGGCTCTGCCTTCCGCCGCGGCCGCCGCCACCAGATTTGACGGCGGCGCCGGAGGCTCCTGCGCAATGACCGCCGTGCCGTCATTGGAAGGAGCGCTTTCGTTGCCTTTCCTGTCCAGCGCTGTCACCCTATATGTGTAAGCGCCATTCTTCAGTCCGGCATCGATATGGTCGACCGCGGCGACCGGCGCCGGATTGAGTTTAAGCCAGCCTGCCGCTGACGCGCGGTAAACGTTGTATCCTGCCAGGTCGGGTTCTGAATTGGCCTGCCAGGCCAGCAGGCAGTCCGAACCTGCCGCGGAGACGACCAGATTCCGCGGTGGCGCCGGCGGGATCACGTCACCAATGACGACCTGGATTGCCGGCGTCAGCGGGCTTTCCGAACCGAAGGCGTCGACCGCCGACACCTGGTAGGCATATTCGCCATCGGCCAGGGCCTGGTCTTCATAGGCTTCGCCGGTGATGAGCGTTTCCCGGCTTACCCTGACCTCGTCAATCCGCACGGTTTTGTAGGAGAAGCTGTCGGTGCTGGCGGTTATATAAAGCCGCACTCCCTCCGCCTTCACAGGGGGTTCGAACTCGAAGGCATTGCGTTTGGCGCTGTTGTCAGTGATTCCTGCAACTTCCTGCCAGGCGCCCCCGGTCAGCACCTGGATCTCATAGTCTTTGCCGGCCATGAGCCGGCCGGATTCAACCCCGCCCCATTCTATTTCAATGCTTGAAAGAAATACCTGCCCGCCAAACGACATATTCCACCAGACAGGACCGAATGCGGCCGGATAGGAAGAGGAATTCCAGTAGGTTTCCGGATCATTGTCAGCCGCCAGGTGGGCCCGGGAAGAATTGGCGGAGGCGGAAAAGCTCCCGGTGACAACCTGCTCCATGGAATTGATCCTTTCACCGTTTCGATACAGACGGTACCCCTGCAGATCGGATTCGGTATTGGCATCCCAGGAAAGCAGAACATCGTAGCCGCTGACTTCGGCCGCAAGGCCTGTGGGGGCGGCCGGCGGCGGATCATAGACCACCGTTCGCACATTTGACGGCCGGCTGATATTACCCGCGGAATCGGTCGCCAGTGCGGCGAGCACGTTTACCCCCTCATCAAGGGAGACCGCCAGGGAAAAACGGCCGTCAACATCGGCCTGCGCAGTCCCGAGGGAGTGTCGTTCCATGCCGGTATTGCTGACGATTTCCACCGCTGCCTCCGGGACGGTATGCCCCTCGGCCGTGACATCAGGTGTGGTCACCACTGATGGCAGGGACAGGAGCACCGGGGTGAAAACGGTGGCGTTGATGGAAGCCTTTTCGCTTTCATTGCCGGCGGCATCCACCGCGGTAACGGCAAACTGATACTCGCCATTACCGAATCCGGTGTCGCTGCCGGCCGGCTCGACAAAGGTCGTCTCGGTCACCAGGTCCGGATTCCTCGGCTGGGGGGTAGATCCCAGATAGACGTTGAAACCGGCAAGGTCGGCCTCCGAACCTTCATTCCAGGATAAGGTGATAAAGCCGCCGTTCACCCGGGCAGTTAATCCGGCAGGTGCGGCGGGCGGCGTCACATCCGTGAACGTAATTTCAATCTCCTGAGGCGCCGCATCGGTCAGCCCGGCCTGGTCGGTGGCGACCGCGCGCAGGCGATAGACGCCGAACTCCCAGCCGAGCGCCCATGGCTCGAGATGGACGGCATAGGGTCTTACGCCCAGGGCAGGTCCGAAATCTGTCCAGCCGGCTGCTTCGCTGGCCTGGTACTGAAATTGCGCCAGGGCAATATCGGCATCTTCCGATTCCGCCCTGACTGCTATCGCTGCATCAAACCGCAGGCCCGCTTCCGGGGCGACGATGTCCAGATGCGGCGGCCGGGTGTTGATCGACACCTGCATGACATTCGACTGATCGCTCATGTTGCCTGCACTGTCCATGGCGACCAGGAAATAGTCATGGGTCCCGTCCGGCACTCCTTCATCTTCATAACCGAGCCCGGTAATGAGAAAAGCCGCGGGATCACCGATCACCGTGCCTGATGCGTTGGCCAGCTGCCCGTCTCTGAATACAAGGTACCCGGCCAGATCGGCTTCGGTGTTGCCCTGCCAGGCGAGGGTCACCGAAGGTCCGTCGGCTGAGGCGGAAAGCAGAACCGGCGGGGCCGGCGGCGTGTTGTCAACGATGACCGAGGCGGTAGCTCTATTGACGTTGCCGCTCAAATCTTCCGCTTCCAGCCTGAGGGTGTACAATCCGTCCGCAAGATTGATGGCGTCCCAGCGGACCAGCATACCGTACGATACAGGCACGGGGGACGTTCTCAGCATCCGCCATGATTGCGGATTTTCGCCCAAGCCGTAAAGTACCCGGTATTCCTTGAAATCCTCTTCACTGAATGCCCGGCCGATGATGTCCACATAATCCCCCACCCGGAAACCGTCCCGCGGCAGCGCGATCATCACCTGCGGCGGGGTACGGTCCACGGTGAACACCGCCTGATTGGAATCACCGCTCTCCCAACCGGCCGCATCCACGGCCCTGACGGTATACACATATTCTCCCTCGTCTATATCCCGATCAAGGTACTCCTGATCGCTGATCGGCCGGGTATCGACCTTTTTCCCGTTGCGATACAGATTGAATCCCGCCAGGTCTGGCTCCCCATCCAACCGCCACGTCAGGGCCACCCCGCCACCGGGTTCCAGGCTCCCTGACAGTACCGGTGGCGCCGGCGGGGTCGTGTCAATGGTGAACTCCACTTTCTGTTCGGCGGTGTTTTCCAGCAAATCCGCGGCCGACAGGCGAAGGCAGTAGACGCCGTCCGGCGGCAGGATCCTCAGGGGCGCAATGCCGCTGTTTTCCAGGGGCCGGTCGCCGCTGCCGAGAAACGACCAATTCACCGCCCGGGAGCAGGAGGAAGAGGCGATACTCAGGGCATACTCCCGCAGGAACGGGTCAATGACTGTCCCGATGATGTCAAACGGCTCCCGGACAAAGCCTTCGTTTTCCGGCAATGCGATCCCAATCTCGGGCGGGTGGTTGTCAATGCGTATCGACCGGAGGGCCGTGCTTTCCCAGCCGGCTTTGTCGACCGCTTTCACGCGGATTGTATAGCCGCCGTCGGCAATCCGCTGATCCGGGTCGACCGCCCAAACCGCCAGGACATTGTCCGGCGGCACCCCTTCACCGGAGGCAATGTCCACCCACTGCTCCGGCTCCTCTTCCTGCCGATACTGAACACTGTAGGTCCCCGGATTTTCCTCCTCGATCATGCTCCGGACGGTCACCAAGGCCTGGGACCCACCGAAGAATTGCTCGTCGGAGGGGCTTTCCATGACAATCCGCGGCCGGGTGGCGTCCACGGTGAAAGATACATCCCTGCCGGAGGAGTTGCCCGCCCGGTCAGCAGCCTCAATCAGCAGCGTATAAATTCCGTCGGGCAGATCAACGGACCTGGAAAACACCATCTCGCGATTGATCTCCGAGACGGAGAGCAGCAGCGGTTCCTGTCCGCCGGTGATGGAAACGGTGTACTCCCGGAGGTTCGAGTCGCCCAGCGCCCCCCGGACTTCCACTTCGCCGGCGTACAAGGAAGAATGCACCGGCGATATGACCTCAATCGCGGGCGGAACGGTATCCGTGACAAACGTTATTTGCTCCTCCTGGATCACAAACGGCGCGGAAACGCTTTCCGCGGTCACTTTCAGCCGGTAGCTCCCATCCGGAACCGTATTCCCGCCGGCATCCACGCCGTCCCACTGGAACAGGTTGAGACCGGCCGGAGCGGAGGGGTTGGCGGCACCTGCGACAAGGTTGCCGGCAAAATCCTCCACGGTTATCGTCACGTTCGCCGTATCGGTCAATTCATAGACAACCTCGGTCGCATCCATCTCCCCATCGCCGTCAGGTGAAAAAATGACCGGGTCCGCCTGCAGGCCGGCGATCAGTTCGGGACGGGTGCCGACACTGACCGGCAGCTTTGTTGATCCAGTGTTCCCGGCCAGATCCTCCCCGGTGAGAATAAGTGACCACTCTCCTTCCAGGCCGAACGTGTTCCACAGTCCCAGGAGCCCGTTCTCGACAAATATATCCCCCGCGCTGAGCAATATCGGGGGTGCTTCGCTCCCTTCATTTAGGGCGTGCAACTGATAGGCGGCCAGATGCGCATCGGCAACGGTGCCGATGACCTCGGTCACCACCCTGAGCGCCTGACCGCTGCCGGGAAAAAGGATCATGGTCGTCGGCGGCGTGTTGTCGACCGTGACCGGCAGCGATTTCCGCTGCCGGTTGCCGCATGGATCCCTGACCTCGAGCTCCACGCGGTACGGTCCGTCCGGAACCGTTATGCCTGCGTCATCAAGACCGTCCCAGGTGATCCTGCCCGGACCAGGGCCAATCTGTTGATCAGCGGCGAGTCGCCGCACCACACTGCCGTCCCGTACAATCGTCATGTCGAGAACCGCATTTGCCCCCACCTGGTAGTCGACGGCAACAGCGTCCTTTGTCCCGTCGTTGTTGGGGGAAATAACGGTATGGTCCGTTTCAGCGGTTAACGTCAATATACCCAGGTCCGGCCGGACCTGGGCGGCAACGCAGGAGGTATTGCCGAATGCATCGGTCACCATGAACTGCAATGCATACTCCCTGGAATCAGCGGCAGTGATCTTCCAACTACCCAGCAAGCCGGGTTTTTCTTCGATGGAGATGTATGGGCAATCGCCATCCTCCGGCCGGCAGGGTTTATCCTGAGCAATGTCAAACCATGGATCAGGGTTCCTGCCTTCCCCGTAAATGAAGCAATAGCTGGAGATACCGTTCTCATCCGCGGCATTGCCATTGACATCCGCATACCGGACAACGTCCCCCCGCGCATTGACAACGGTCCTGGTGCAAAAAGGCTCGGACCCTGAAGGAGAGGTAATCTCCGCTTGAGGGAGGATCCGGTCGACAATCAGGACGTTCGTCCTGAACCCCCTCACCACCGAGTCACCGTAAACCAGATCTACTCTGACCCTATGCGCCCCTTCGGCAAGACCGCCGGTATCAATGGATACGGTCCCCCAGCCTTCAACAGCGGGAGAAAACTGTTTGAGCAGCCGCCATTCGAATCCATCTTCAAGGTAGTACACCACTCCGTCGGGCAACACCTCCGGCTCATCTTCCGGACAAAAACGCAGGGCCATGGTCACTTTCCCGGCCTGTACGGAATTACAAGGCTTTCTTTTCCTGTCATATGAGACATAAAGCTCGGATTTCTCTTCACAGCCCGGCTCGATAGGAGGTTTGGGAGCAAGTTTGGTACATTGCTTCGGCGGGGCGGATAATTCGTTGCTGATATACAACCTGCCGCTCTCCCCCATGCCGACAAACCGAAGCGGATAACCTGATCCTTCCGGCAGTCCTTCTGGATAAGGCGCCGCAAACTGATACGGGAAACCGTCAAACACACCGTACTCGGCAAAATCTTTCCATGAGACGCCTCCGGACTCCATGCTCTCGACCTGGATCTTTACGGTCTGCAGGGCTTCGGCAAGAGAGACATCCATCGCGATGACGGCGGGAGCGAGACTGCCTTCCGGGATACAACCCATTGCGGCAGTAAAGACCGGAGGATTGAAGAGAACGGAATTCGAGTGATATTCAATGCCTGCCGCATCGACAATTTTTACCCTGACCGCCGCTATTTCTTCCGGAACAAGCGAAGAAGTGTCAAAAGCAAGCTCGATGGTCCCCTCCGGCGGATCAAGGATTTTTTCTGCGTCATGCCACTGCATGTGGGTCCTGTATTGAACGGTTGCGCTGTCAATATCGGTCCTGAGAGTCTCAACCAGGCTGAGCCGATGAATGCCCGGCTGAAGCAAATCGATTGACAGCATATTGGCAGCGCACTGTCCCTGTTCGTCTTTCTCCAGAATGAGATAGCTGCCGTCCCATCCGGAGAGGACAACCAGCTCCTCGGTCATCCTGGCGTCAACAATGCTTCGATTTCCGGCCAGGTCCTCGGCAGTGAGCCGGTATGTCTTCCCCACAGGAAAACCGATGGCGGGAGAAGTAACCGGGGAATATATCTGCACCACCGCCGGCAGTGGATCACCTGCCTCATCCCGTCTGATTTCGCCGTTGGGGGTGGTTTCTGCCAGCAGATTCTCTCCGGCACTGAACGCATACCAATCCCCGGGGGCGTCCCCCTCTCCGTACGCCATCGTCCAGGACTTCAGATTCTTGTCCAGAGCGAGAGCGAAAAGCTCACCAGCCGGAGCCGGCCTGTTTCCACAGGCAAGTGGGGTGAATTCCAGCAGGGCATCCGGCGGAGTGGAGTCCACCTGAACGAAGAATTCATAATCGAAGATCCGGATGGAATAATAGCCGTCGGCAACAATGGCACCGGCCTCGTCCCGCCCGTCCCAGACTATGCCGTACTGCCCTGGCAGTGCATGATCCTGATCGAAAGTCCTGATCAACGATCCTCCCTGGTCATGGAGAGAAAGTTCCAGGTGGACCGGTTCATGGGCAATATACTGGAGGCTGACCGTATCCTTGACCCCGTCTCCGTTAGGCGACAGCAAGTCGCCGGTTTTGCGGATATCGGTGACGCTGAATTTTTTTCCCCAGGTGACCAGGCGCCTGTCCAGGCCTGTATTGCCGGCCAGATCGGTAACGGTCAGCCTGACCAGGAAAGAACCTTCATAGGGTGGAATCCAGGTTGCCATCACGTCATTGACCACGGGCTTCTCAACGGAAGGAGTAATGATGTGCCAGTCATCCGGTGTTTTCCGGTCGGCATATTCAAGCATCCAGCCGGCAAAATTGAGATCTGCCGCCGTACCCTGGAGGATTACCGCCGAATCCGTCTTCATCGGCCGCAGATCGGCGGTCAGATTCAGCAGGGAGCCATTGACGGTGACGGTCCCGTAGCGCCCGACCGTCCTGTCGTAAATCGCAGCATAGGAAATGTATCGACCGCCGGGGGAAAGCAGTAATTGATCCAACTGCCAGTGGGCCGGGAGATATGTTTTTTTCCCGGTTTCAAAATCGTAAGCAATCACTCCTTCAGGCGTGCCGGAATAATAAGCCAGGAAGGTTGTGTCATCCAGCCAGTTCCAGCGGACAACCTCCATGAATGCCCGCCGGTCACATTCGCCTTCCAGGGGGAGAATATTGAAAACCGAGGGCAGATCGGGATAATCCAGTTCCCAATCTATGAAGCAGGCGTAGTCGCCGATGACCCTGATATCTGTTTCCCCGGTCTCCAGGTCATAGACTTCCAGCAGACCGTCGTAAAAGCTGTGCACCATACTGGTGCTGCCGGGAGACAGGGCAAAATTACTCCACCAGTAATCCAGTATCGGCGCTTCCCGGCAGACTCCGTCGGCGCCGCAGATGGTGTAGGCAAGGTACGGATAGTTTGACCAATCGATCGCTGCCAGAAAATGCCCCGATTCCATGACCGGGGTATTATATTCCTCCCTTCCTGCCCGGATGCACTGCCGGGAGTCGTAGACGCCGTTGGGCATCTCCAGGTCCCGGCCGACGAGCAGCGGTTCGGCTCCGGAATCCAGGTCGACGATCCAGACGGTCTGCAGCCAGGAACCGCCGCCAAGATCACGCACCAGCAATCTGCCGTTGCTTAACCAGTTGATGAATGTCCCCTGGTCGCCGACCGGCATGACTTCCTGCAGGTTGCCGGCAAGGTCGGCAACAACAATCCGCCCGGATTCCGCGAATGCGATCCGACTGCTGTCCGGCGACCAGTACAGCCCGTAATCGTCCCCCCGCTCAGCAGTCCACTCCGGGACAATTGCTGCCGTCTCCGTTCCGTTCTCCCGGATGATTGTAACAGCATGCCGGCCGGCAATCCGATCAAAGCTCTTGAAGGCGATATGCGATCCGTCCGGAGACCAGAATATATCGGTGATGATCTTCTGCTGCTCCCCGCTCCCCTCAAACGATGCGCGGAGGGCCAGATCCGATCCGAATCTGCTTACTGTCCACAGTTGGCTCGCTTCAATCTGCCCTGATGCCTTGTTGTACCGTTCCAGAATAAAAGCCAGGGTGACGCCGTCCCTGGCCAGGGAGAACCCGGGGTTGACCTGATCGGACGGAAAGAATTCGCTCCACCTGCGCGGATTGCAGTCGCTGCTGTTGGTCCTGAAGCGGTATCCTGTCTCTTCGCCGGAGTCGATATTCCACTCCCAGGGCACCAGCCGGACGATATTGCCGCCTGTCGGCGACATGGTATACAGCCCTGTAGAATAGGCGGGAATATCCTCGTTGGGCGTTGCCAGGTGAAACAGGATGCCGCTTTCGTCCGGGAGCCAGATCCATCTGTTGTCCGCCAGGAACTGATGGATTTCGCTCTGATAAAGATACGGGCTGCCGATGGCCCGCAGCAGGGAGGAGCGGTTGGTGTCAACCGTCACCTGGAGGGTCGCGAGCACCGCTTCGCTCTCCGCACGGACCTGCAGTTGATACTGTCCATCGGCAACAACCCTGCCTTGGCCGTCAAGACCGTCCCAGGTCAGGGACACATACGCTGTATCGATAAAATCGGGGCCGGAGAATTTCCTGACAACTTCCGCATCCTCATTCACCACGGCAACCGTCACATCCTGCGGCATTTCCAGGCGGCAGCCGAATTGGGCGGCGTCCTGCACGCCGTCCCCATTGGGGGAGATATAACTGTTCGACAGCCACAGGTCCGCGTTCTGAATCCCGATGCTCCGTACCGCCCCGTTGTTTGACCTGTCCTGCTCTTGAATTGTCTGATTGGGATCAACGATAACCTCGATGGCGGCAATGCCGACCTTGCCCGTTGTATCAAATGGTGCGGAAGCGGTCTGCCAACCTTCGGCCGCAATTTCCCCGATCAGGACACTGCCGAGTACTTCATTGCCTGCCCGGAAAATCACCGGAATGTTTTCAGCGGCCTGCTCGCCGCTGTTGCGGACAACGGCCGACACCGTGACCTGCTCCCCCTCGTGCGGCGCTCCGGGATGAAAGGATATTTCGCTGCCGGTCACAAAAAGGTCGGGCAGGGCGAGAATCCTGAGGCCAGCAAAGGCGCTGTTATTGTTCTTGCTGATCTCTTCGACGGCATGCTGGGGATCCAGAACAGCACTGATCGTTCGTTTACCGGACACGGGAATATTCTCCCATGCAAGTATCGCCTCGGCGCTCCCGCCCGGTGCAACTTCAGGGACCATCACCGTTCCCAGGAGCGTATTGGCGCTTCCTCCCGCTTCGCTCTCATAAAAGTCCACCTGAACGCCCGTGGCCGGGGAAAAACCCCTGTTGCGGACAATGGCCTTGAGGAAGGCGGCGCCGCCCTCCAGGGCCGGGACCGGATCAAACGAAATATCGGTATGGGACAGCGAAAGGTCCGGTTTGTCGGAACCGTTGATATCAAGGGTGATGGTCGCCGTGTTGTTGTCTTCCGCTACCTCGGCAAAGGCATTGTGCGGATCGATGATGACGGAAAGCGGGATGCCGGCGCCGAAAATTTCCGGGACCCAGGTAAGGGAAAGGTTCACGGCCTGTCCGGCAGGCAGATCCACGGTCCGACCGGCCACCACCATGGGCCCGGCTCCCCGATCCACCGTCAGTTGCAGGGGGACGTCGAAGGCATCCACCGTACCGTTGTTCCGGACGATGACGGAAACGGCAAGGGGGTCATAGACACTGCCGGCGGCTGGATCGGAGAAAATTTCCTCCGCCGAAACGGCAAAGTCGTAGGTGGATTCCGGATAGACGATGCGCAGCGCCGAGTTGTTCTGCTTGCTGGCCTCCCTGACCAGATCGTCCGGATCAACGACCACAAAATAATGATGCGGGCGGCCGTCGGTGATCGAGGTATCGAAAACGACCGTTTCCGAGGAATTGCCGGCCACGGCAATCATCTTTCGGCCGATCAATCCCGCCTCGCTTGCCGCACCCTCGTACAGGACAACCTCTGCTTCCCCCACCTCGGACATCCCGGAGTTCCGGACTGTTACGGAAAGACGCAGGTCAGCGGGCAGCAGGGAGACCGGATCGGGAACAGGAATAATTTCCTCCGTACTGACCGACAGGTCCGGCTCGCGGGTCGCGCTCCAGACAGCCTTCACCGCCAGCGCGGTCTGATAGGGACTGGCCAGCCAACCACCGTCCTGGCCCTGCCGGTCAAGGATATACTTGAGAGCCTTGCCGGCTGCCGGCGATGCAATCCCCATCTTCTTCAAGGCCAGAAGGGTCTGGGCGGTGGCGTAGACAGTGCTGGGGCTGTCACCGAAGCCCCCGTCCGGGTTCTGCCTGGCGTACACCCAGGTCAACGCGTTGCCCAGCGGGCGGTCCAACTGATTTTGTTCCCTGAACGGAAGCAATGCCGCCATGACCTCGATCGTTGCCTGGATCGTGCTCCGGCCGCCGGGGCCCCAGCCGCCGTCATCATTCTGCCCGGCCAGCAGATAGGATACGGCGGGCGCGCTCACTGCGGCAACCCCGCCTCCGGCCGCTGTTATTGCCTGCAGCGCCAGGGCTGTGTCAGCGGGATTGCTTTCATAGTTCCTGTTATTTCCCCAGCCGCCGTCTGGATTCTGCCTTGCCAGCATATCAGCCGTCAGGTCCGGGGCATCGGAACCTGAACTGCCCAGCAGTTTGATCTTCCTGGCCAGATAATCGAGATTTGCCGTTTCGCCTGCTGCAAGCCAGCCCATGCCCCTGGCGCTCGCTTCTACGGCTTCCGGAAAATCCGCCAGAGCCTCCAGTACCGCCGCCGTATCTCTGCCCGCCGTCAGCGAACTATCCTGCCATGAGCCGTCCGGCTGCTGGTTTTGTAGCAGCCAGGCCACCCCTTCATTGATTTCCGCGGGCGTGCTTCTCGGGTCAATGACGGGAGCAACCGGACCGGGATTTGCCGGAAGATCATGGGGCAGAGAATCGTCCACCACAACCTTTCCCCTGCCGTTTGTCAGCCCGGAAAACCACATGACCCAGCTTGTGATGATGGTACGGACAGCCTGGAGATCGGCTTCGGAATAGGTGCCCGGCCTGGTCAGATACAGGCAGCCCATCCTGAACGCTTTGCGGGCATCTGCGACGCCGGGTATCCGCTCACCCCCGGCGGCGATGATCTGGTCAATCGAGACATACTGCGGCGTGCCATCTATGGTGACGCCCGCTTGCGGCAGCCGCTCGGGATCAACATCCGGATTGTCGATCAGGAGCATGGGAGGCACTTCGCTTTTATCAAGCATTCCCATGAGATACATATCGAGCGGACTGAAATATCTTCTTCCGGCAAGGGAAGTAAAAGTACCATTGCCGTTGTCCACCCACTGATTCCCGTATTCCAGTGATCCCCCTGTATCGAGCAGAAAGCTCCAATGATGTCCCTCCCTGCCCAGCAGATCGTCGCTGATGGAGTTGTCATCGCTCCTGAAGGTTACCTCGGCGGCCCAGCGATGGAGCAGTTCATGACTGAGTATTCCCATGGTTTCCGAGAAAGCTGGATCAAGGGGGTCGGAAGCCAGGGAGTTGATATTCCCCATGTCGATAATCCCCTGCAGCCTGCCGTCACTGCCGTAAAGGGATGTATTGTCAAACAGCTCCTTGCCGATCCCCTGCACATCGTTTTTTACCTCATGATAAAAGGCGACGGCTTCCTCCTGGGGCATGCGGAAATCAAAATTAGTGAAAATCACCAGGAAGTCATAGTCATCGGGATGGTTTGCATAAAATTCCCTGGCGACTGCCTGGCGGGCTGATGCGTTGGGCAGGCCGCCGGTCAGTTCGGCGTCATAATCGCCCGTGACTTCATAAACGGCGATATCAGGGATTCCCAGACGGGAAACGATGGTTAAATCGGCACATTCGGCCCAGGGCACAAAAAAACAGAATACCAGCGCAAGAGCACATAACTGCTTTGTCAAAACGGCTCCCCCATTATGCCCGGCATCGCTCCAATTTTCTCATCCTCCTGTCAGCGGGAAAAACAAGCATCTTGCCAACAAGGCCGGCTATACAGACGCATTATATAATTATATAAAATACAGCATAATTTCAAACTATATTGGTTATTTTTTTTATTTTCACATGAAATCAGTATATTGGCTGAAAAAATCCCCTCAGGGGCTGAGCCTGCCTGAACCTTGGATCTTGCCCTGACCTTCACTCGTATTTATTCGGACCAATTTGTCGGCTTCTCATCGCGCGATTCGCTCCAGGGGATAACCGGAAAATAATACTTTACGGGATCCTTGTTTGTTAATATGGTATGGAACAAAAAATCCCATAAACCATATTAAAAATCATGAACTACGTCGACCCTGAAATTCTCGTTCGACTTGACGAAAAACTGACCAGGCTGAATTCGTTACGCCCCCTGCCACCGCCTCTTGTCCGTAAACTCCGGCAACAATTTGAACTGGAAATGACCTACAATTCCAACGCAATTGAGGGCAACAGGCTGACATTGAAAGAAACCTTTCTGGTAATTAATGAAGGATTGACGATCAAGGGAAAACCTCTCAAGGATCACTTGGAAGCCAAGGGTCATACGGAAGCCTTGGAATATCTTTTCGATCTGGCTGACAGGAAAACCCCGGCACAATTAAGCGAAAAAGTCATCAGGGAGTTAAACGGAATCGTCATGCACGATATAGATCACGAGTGGGCCGGCAGATACCGAAACAGCAATGTCATTTTCGGCGGAGCCTCCCATGCTCCGCCGGAAGCTATTGAGGTCCCGAGGCTGATGTACGAGCTGATCAGGTGGACAAAAGAAGAGGGGCAGAAACTGCATCCTATAGAACGGGCAGCTCTTTTCCATCACCGTCTCGTGTATATCCATCCTTTCTTTGATGGCAATGGGCGGACCACCCGTCTGGCGATGAATATTATCCTGCTGCGGGCAGGATATCCGCTTGTCGTGATCCTGAAAAACGACCGGAGAAGATATTACCGCTTACTGGCTGAAGCTGATAAGGGCAATCCAGTCCCTTTTGTGAAGTTTATTGCCCAGGCGGTTCAACGGAGTCTGGATATCTACCTGCAGGTATTGACTCCACCCAGAAACGCCAAAGAGAAGTTCATCACTCTGAAGGAACTGGCCGATGGCTCCAGGTTCTCTGCAAAATACCTTAATCTCCTGGCCCGTACCGGGAAACTTGAGGCGCATAAAGAAGGCCGCCTCTGGTATTCATCACATGAAGCGCTCAAAAGATATCTGGCCGGAAGAAAAAGAAAGAGGAAGTAGGGTGACATGCTGATAAACGCCTGATTGCTTGGTCCCCCCGGCAGGAATCGAACCTGCGACACCAGGATTAGGAATCCTTAATTAAATTATAAATATCGATAAGTTGCATGCATTAAGCGCAATTTTGGGCGTAATGCACAATTGATATAGCGGGATTCATCCTTATTGCGTTTTGGATTCAATTCAAACAATTTGACCAGCCACTCCTCGGTGCTCATAAATACCTGGCAGGAATCTGGATAATGGTATCGGACAGAAATTCAATCCGTTCCGCGTTATTCACCAGTATGCCGAAACGCGTCCCGGTGTCGCTGATAAAATTCTTCAATGAAGTCAACATCCGCTGATTGACCTTGTACCCCAGCTTGATTTCAATGGGAATGACCCCGAAGGGACCGGAAACGATCAGATCAATTTCCGACTTGTCCTTGGTCCGGTAAAAATGAAAATCAATCCCTGCCTTCATGGTGCACTGGAAGCCGCGGATGACCTCTTCGATGACAAAGGCTTCGAAGGATAAGCCCGCGGTGGGGTGCAGGAGTAACCTGTCAATGTCGTCTATTTTCAGCAAATGATGGAGAATTCCCTGGTCGCGAAAAAATCCCCGGGGCATCTTCTGTACCTTTTTCAGGCTGTTGTGCTCATAACTTCTCAAGTTGCGCCAGATAAAGGTATTGTGCAGGATCTCCAAGTATTCCCGAACGGTCGGCGAACTGACTTCCAATGCCCTGGCAATTTCGGACTGATTGATTATGCTGCCTGAATGGAATGATAGAGCCTGGATGAACAGACGAAAGGTATGGGTATTGATGCGCGGAAAAAGCCGCTGGATATCACGCCTGATATAATCGGCAAAATACTCGTCCATCCACAGTCCGTGGAATTCGGGCATCTTCCGCCCCTTAATCCTCGGCTCGGGATAGCCGCCAAGTAGCCAGTGTTCGTAGATCTGCCCTGGTTCAAGCACTGGCTCCAGCTTGTCCAGAGTATTCAGGTCGATCCCGTGATCACACAAGAGTTCATAGACGGAAGGAAGCGGCCGGTCATAAAATTCCGCCGCCTTGAAGGGCCAGAGCTCAATGGTGGCAAGCCGGCCGGCCAGGCTTTCGGACAATCCTCTGACGATTTCCGGAGAACTTGAACCGGTGAGCAGGAACCGCCCTGCCGTCTTGCGCTCCTGATCAATAACCCCGCGCAGGACCTTGAACAGTTCGGGGTATTCCTGGGCCTCGTCAATAATGATCTTCTCAGGCTGCCTACTGAAGAAGCCCAAGGGATCGGAGGTAACCAGCCGATAATCATCCGGCCGCTCCAGATCATAATATTTCCATTCCGGCCTGATTGCCTTAACCAGGGTCGACTTGCCGCATTGCCGGGGACCTATTATGGCAACCGCTGGAAACATTTCCAGCAGTCGATCCACTTTCTGGGCGAGAAACCTTTTTTTGTCCATGATTCTTAAATCATAACTTTAAAAATCACGGATGTCAACTATGGTATCGGATAATCCACAAAGCTCATTAACACGGAATATAGGGAATGGTGCCCCCGGCAGGAATCGAACCTGCGACACCAGGATTAGGAATCCTGTGCTCTATCCCCTGAGCTACGAGGGCGCTCACTGGCACCGGGGCCCTGTTGATTTTGGTCCCGGCCTTGCGGTTGGTTGTTGGCAATGCGCAACAATGGCCGCATCGCGAAATGGTACATCTATTTATACGAAGGCAGGTGATATTGCAAGTTTTCTTGCAGCTTTCAGACGGGTAAAATCAGTTCCACCCTGATCCGGTCCGCTCCGGCCGGAGCAAAGTTCATTTCCCCGCCCAGGTTTCTGGCCAGTTCCCTGGTCAGCCACAAGCCGGCGGGATGCTCGGGCGAGGCGCTCTCCCGGCCATAGTCGCTCTCGCTGCCGGTCAGCATCACGCTGATCCGGATCATTTCCCCTTGTCCCTCCTCCGCTCCCAAAACGGTAAAATCAAGCACCTTGGCGGGGTCTTTCTGGGGATAGTACCTGTTGAGCACCTCGCGCAGGTGGTTGAGCAGGGTCAGCAGGAGCAGCTGCAGGTGGTGGCGCCGGTACTGCAGGGAGGCAGGCTGCACGTCGAGTTTCACCTTTATGCCGTCCCGGCGGAGATGATGGCCGGCCAGCATGAACACATCATCAAAAATTTTCCGGACCAGGTCGCTGTCCTTGGAATATTCCATGTCCTGGGGGTCGACGAGCAGGGGTTCCACCACCGCCGCCACCTTTTCCCCGCCGGCGATGATCCGGTTGAGGTGCTTTCTTCTTTCGCTCTGCGCTTCGCCGCCGATCTCGTCGCACAGCATCTGGGCGTAATTGATGATGCCGTTGCTCACGTCGGTTATCTCATGGGCGATGGTGCTGGCGAACTGGCCGATTGCCGCGGAATAGGCCACCTGAAAATTTTCCGGCTGAATCAGTATGTTTTTCTGGGGTGGGAGCAGAACAAGAAGGAGATGTACGTCATCAGCCGGAAAAAGCTCGGTCGGGGCCAGTATCGCAGAAAAGGTGCCGTCGAACCCGGCGAGTCCCGCCTGGAAATCATACCGGTCAGCCCTGGCGAGGCAATTCATGAGCACCACTCTTTCAGATTCACTCTCAGGCCGCACTATTTCATCAACGGAGGCGCCTATCCACTTGCCGGCGGCCGCGGCCAACTCCGAATCGGACAGGAAGGTCTCGGCACTGACGATCTTCCCCTCCCTGTTGAGGACAAAGACGAGAATATTGCTCTTCTCGCCGATCAGGTTCTTGACGGTTTTTTCCAGTTCAAATTTGTTCCTGATATCGAACAGGCGTATTTTCGCGGCCATCAGTCCGGCGACTTCGCAGAGCAGCTGCGATTCCTCTTCAATGTCGCCCTGGCGGGCCATGACGTACACCGTCAACACCCCGTACACCTTGTTTTCAATGGCTATGGGCACGGAAATGCTGTCCACCTTTCCGGAAGCCAGGGGGGTGTTCTTGAACGGCCCTTTGGGAGCCTTGGCCAGGATATCCCTCCGGATGAAAATCTCGCCGGACTGCAGGGCCTTGGCGATGGGATCGGACTCTCCCTCCTGCGCTGCCAGCAAGGCACCGAAGCACTCCTGGCACTCCTCGCCCGTCATGGTGGACGAGCCGTCCGCCGCGACAGGCGTTATCCCCTCTCCTTCCGCGTCCCGGACCCCTACCCACGCCAGGATGAAATCCGGATTGTGCAGCAGTGAGCGGCACGCCGTCTGGAACAGCTCCTCCGGTCCCTTAACCGCCTGCATTTTCCAGACCACATAGCGCGCGCAGCTCACCAGTGCTTCATAGCGTTCCTCAGCCGCTCTTGCCTTCATCATGTCATGCAGCAGGCCGTTCATCTTGTCGGAGAGATTCTCAACCTCCTGCCAGCCGCCGGGCTTGTAAATTCTGTCCTGCCGCCCCTGGCGGACCTGCTCCGACTGGTCTGAAATATTTATCACCGGCAGGATCAGAAAGCGGTACGTGATCACCATCAGGGTCGTCACCAGGAAGACCACCAGGGCCAGGGTCCCGATGATCACCATCTGGAAGTCCACCAGCTTCTGCTTGGCGTAGCCCAGGATCAGCCTCTCCAGGAGGGTAAACCGTTCGCCGATGATCCGGGTCTCGGCGTTGATGAGGCGAATCAGATTGGGGTCTTCCTTTTCGGCCGCGGTCCTGCGCAGCAGGAGAATGAGGCCGGGCAGATCGATCTGCTGCATGAAGGAAAACTTGTACTCCGCCGGAATGAGCCGGTTGTCGAGGATCTTGATGATGTTGTTGTGGAGTTCCTCAACGGCGGAAGAAATACCGGCCAGCTGGTCCAGCCGCCCGGTAACGATGTCTTCTATGATCTGTTCGCGTATGGTGGAATATTGAAAAATCAGTTTTTCCGTTCGGGAAATGATCTCCTCGTGGCGGCCGTACAGCTGAAACTGGTTAAATGCCAGGAAAAGCAGTGATCCCAGCGCCGCGGCAATCAGGAAGGCCGTTATGAAAAAACTCTTGCGCACTCTCCGCTCCCGTTGCTTTTCGATCCCTGCAAGCCACTCTTCACAAAACCTCCCGGCCGGCGAAGCGAGCCTGTTTCATCCCCAACCGGAGAACCGGGGCAAGCTCAACCGCCGGTTCTCCGGGAATGCTGACGCCGTGCCTCACGAGGAAGATTTCTCCTCCTTCCAGGTGTACAGGATCGGCATCCTGGCCAGGATGGCCCGGTAGACGACAATATAGGTCGTATACACGGTTATGGCGATGATTACCTCCCGCCAGTGGGGTATTTCCTGATATATCTCCCAGTTGAAGGCAACCATACCGGTGTTCATTCGATTGAGGGCGATGCCGAGCACAGCGATAAAAGCCGCGAATCTGGCAAGTCCCGCATTCTGATTGCGTATGGCAGCAGTAAAAAGAACCAGGGGGATGATTGTTCCGAAAACCATTTCAAAGGCGTAATACTGCCCCCAGCCGGTGAACAGATAGCCCCATTCATTGTCGTGGGCCACGGCGATCACCTTGATGATCAGGTAGGTTATCAGCGCCAATGCCGCTCCCTTGGAAATACCCAGGGTCAACTTGTCGAGATTGTCCAGGAAGTTGTCGTCGCAGCGCCAGCGCATGAACCACTTACTCAAGGTGCTGACCACCAGCAGCATGCTCAGCCCCCCGAAAATTGCCGAGGTCAGGAAATGGATCCACTGGAATTCCGAGGAATACCAGAGCGGGTGCAGCTTGCCCGGAGCGTAGGTATACAATGAGCCCAGGGCGCCCTGGTGCAGGGTGGACAGAATGATGCCGGCCACGGTCAGCCCCAGGACAATACTCTTGACGAACCGCTTGGCCGTGGGGAAGCCCATCCACTCGGAAAAGGACGGAACCAGTTCGGCGATCTGGACCGACAGATAGGTTGCGACATGCCAGGCGACGAGGAAAAGGACCGCCGCCGGCCCCAGGGAGACGAACATGGGATAGATTAGCCGCCAGGGCTGTCCCAGGTCAACCTGGAGAAAAACAACCGCGAAGAAATACCCCAGCAGGCCGTTGAGGAGTCCGAGCCGCTCTATGGGCTTGAAATCCTTCCGGCCGAACAGCTCGACCGTCGTCCCCAGCATGAAGCCGGAAGCCGACAGGGGAACCATGGTGAACAGGCCCCAGTTCAGGAACAGGCCCCAGGGGTATTCATAGGAACCGTGCGTCGCCCATCCAAGCCCGAAGATAAAGCGGCCGATGAGCAGCGGGATGCCGACGGCATAGATGATCCACAGAATCCAGTTGAACGGGTTCCTGAGCTGCTCCTTGAAGTAGTCGCCCGGTGTCAGGCCGAGAAATATTTTTTCCTTCACCGTCCACCTTTCCCCGCTCTCCTTGGTGTGCGAGACGATGGGCACAAATTTGTTGCTTGCAGCGTTATTCATGGCCTTTGCTCTCCTTTACTTTTCGCTCTTTTCTTCTTCAGCTTTCCGGGCCTCTTTTCTGTGCGCCAGCAGATGGAAGCCGGTAAACAGGGCGGGCCATATGCATAAAACCATGGGGACAATGGCAAGAAAGTCCTTGACATAATTGAGAATCGGCTGATTGCCGAGGTGGGTGCTGAAGCCGACCTGTTCAAAGGGAACACTGGAAAGGTACATCCAGGAAGTCCCCCCCACTTCATTCTCGCCATAAACATGGTCGATGTATTTGTCCGGTTCGGACCTGATTTTCTGATGTCCGATCTTGATCAGATCCTTGCGCTTGCCGAAGGTCATGACCTCCTGGGGACAGGCTTCGACGCAGGCCGGCGGCTTGCCGAATTTGAGCCTGGTGTCGTAGCACATGATGCACTTCTTGATGATGGGATTAATGGGGCTGGAATAGCTGTACGCCGGAACATAAAAGGGACAGGCGATCATGCAGGTCCGGCAGCCGACACAGACCTTGGGATTGTAAATGACCGCGCCTTCCCGGGTTTTGGTGTAGGCGTTGACAAAACAGGAGGTCAGGCAGGCCGGCTCGTTGCAATGGTTGCACTGGAACTTCCGGAACACCGGCCCCTTGTCCGTTTCATACCTGTTGACAACGGTATACGCCTTTTCCGAGGTGCGCCGCTTCAAACCGCCATGACCATGTTCGTCAAACACCGAAAAGTCATCAAACGGCTTATCCGGCGCCGGTAAACCCTGTTCCTTGTTGCAGGCGGCCTCACAGCTGCGACAGCCCACGCACTTGGTCAGGTCCACCAGCACCCCCATGCTGTCGGCATACCCTTCAAAAGTCCGGGCGGCCTCAGCTTTGGCGCCCACTCCCGTTGCCGCGGCCACCACGCCGCCGGCGAGACTCCCTTTCAGAAACTTTCTTCGATCCATTTCACTCATTCCGTCACCTGTCTATTAGTATTCATCTCGTTAATCTTTCGTGAGTCTGCTAATGTCCGGAAGAAGCACCGCCCGGTGCGGGAGCATACTGGCCGGCATGGAAGAACTTGTCGCCGGCCCCGGTCCGGGTGTGACACCCCTGGCAGTCGGAGGCCGCGCCCATTTCGACGTGGCAGCCGAGGCACTGCTGATGGAACGCGCCCATAAGACCGGGCTTGTCCACATGATAGAGGTTGATGTTCTGCTCAATTTCCTCCAGGTATTCGGCGCTGAACCGTTTGACAGGATGGCAGTCCCGGCAGGCCGCCGAATCCGCGTCACTGCTGTCGGCATGACAACGCATGCAGTTTTCATCCATCAGCGGAGTCCCCACCGTGTGATGGTGACAGACTGCACAGTTGTCGTCACCCAGCAGATCGACATGCATGGAATGATCAAATTCCACCGGGTCGTAGTATTGAGCCATGACATCCAGGACCATTACGTCGTCCTGGGCACTCACCGGCTGCAGTGCCATACCCGCGCAAAGCAAGAAAGCCGCAGCCGCCCAAACCGTTTTCCTACTTACCGACCTCATGGTTACTCCTTTGTTTGTAGTTCACAAATCGCTTCGATTTCCCTTCTAACTGAAATTTCAGTCGTATTGCAGTATGGACCGGGCATGCTTGCGTCCGGCCTGTTCGCTGGATGCAACAATTTCCTGCCTGTACCAGTATATGTCTGCAGTTTTAATGCCAAAAAATAAAAAAAGTTGGTGCCTGAATCTCCATTTCATTTTATTTCATCATTCCGATGAATACAAAATATTTTTCAAAAAAATCAATAGTATATTTGACAGTTAACTTAAATTGTATACTCAAATATACAAAACTATATATTCCACCCACAGTTTGTCTCTCTTCTATCGCCTACATTCCATGCAAATGCAGGAAAAAAAACCGTATAAATGGGGAGATAAAAGACAATTTGCACAGACAGGGATACAAATGAATACGAATAATTATCAATTACAGTGCGGGGAAAAGCGGATCAGGAACATTTCCCAAAAAGTGTTGCATCCCGCACAAGTGTTGTATCAGAGGTGTAGCATGCGACACATTTTTAAATTTTCATGCTGACCGGCCCGACAGGGAAAGCGGATTGCACGGGGATGGCGAACCTTCCGTCGGCCCTTTTGCCGCCGAATTCCCAATTTGGGGGTGGCTGCGCCCCAGAGGGAGTGCCCCGTTCACAGCTGCACCAGGGTGGGGACTTCCTCATTTTCCGTTTGTCTGCATTGCATGATGATATCGACGCCCTCGGCGTCGATGGTCTCCTGCTTAAGCAGGACTTCCGCCAGTTTGTGCAGGTAATTGATCTTGCCCTCGAGGATAATGACCGCTTCCTGGTAGCACTCCTCGACGATTCTATTGATTTCCCGGTCAATGTTTTTCGCCGTTTCCTCGCTCACGTTGAGGCGGATACTGTCCCCGCCGAGATAACCTTTATTTTCGGCGACATATGCTCTGGGCCCAAGGACGCTGCTCATCCCCCATTCGCACACCATTTTGGTGGCGATGTTCGTTGCCTCCTGCAGGTCGCTGCTGGCCCCGGTGGTATACTGGTTGAACACCAGCTCTTCCGCGGTGCGGCCGCCCAGAAGGATCTTGATCCTGTTCATCAGGTATTCCCGGGAATAGGAATGAATGTCCTGCAGGGGAACCTGCTGGGTCACGCCCATGGCCCTGCCGTGGGGGATAATGGTCACCTTGTGCAGGGGGTCGGTATTGGGCAGGACCCAGGCCAGGACCGCATGGCCGGATTCATGATAGGCCGTTGCCCGGCGCTCGCTCTCGCTGACGACCATGCCTTTGCGCTTGGCTCCCATCAGTATCCGGTCCCGGGCTTCCTCAACATCCTCGAGCTGTATCAGGTCCTTGCCCTTGCGGGCCGCCAGCAGGGCCGACTCGTTCATCAGGTTGGCCAGATCGGCCCCGGTGAAGCCCGGCGTGCTTCGGGCCACGTTCTCCAACTGGACTCCCTTGTCAAGAGCCATTTTCCTGGCATAGACCTCGAGTATTTTCACCCGTCCCGTCACATCCGGAGGCAGTATGGTGATCTGGCGGTCGAATCTGCCGGGCCGCATCAGGGCCGGATCAAGGACGTCGGGCCTGTTCGTGGCGCCGACAATGATGACTGTTTCACCGGACTGGAAGCCGTCCATCTCAACCAGCAGGGCGTTCAGGGTCTGGTCCTTCTCCTCCTGGCCGCCGATGTCGGCGGCTCCCCTGTGCCTGCCCACGGCATCAATCTCGTCAATAAAGACGATGCAGGGGGCATTCTTTTTGGCCATGCTGAAAAGGTCACGGACCCGGGAGGCCCCGACCCCGACAAACATCTCAACGAAATCCGAACCGCTGATGTTGAAAAAGGGCACTCCGGCCTCGCCGGCGATCGCCTTGGCCAGCAGGGTTTTCCCTGTGCCCGGCGGTCCCTGGAGCAGGACCCCTTTGGGGATCTTGCCTCCCAGCTTCTCGTATTTGCCGGGATCTTTGAGAAAATGAATGATTTCGATGAGTTCTTCCTTGGCATCGGGAACTCCGGCAACATCATCAAAGGTCACGTTCTGTTTGCTGACCTCCGCGAACCGAGTTTTTTTCTTGGAAAAATTACCCAGTCCTCCCCCCTTCTGCTGGCGGACCATGAAAAAGACCCAGAACCCGAGGAGCAGCAGGACCGGAAATGTTGAATGCCAGAAGGGAGAGGTGGTCGAAGGCGGGGATGCCTTGAACGAAACATCGGCGGCGATCATTTTCTCAATCAGGCTGTCCGGGTCCGGAGCGTAGGTCATGAAGGGCTGATCATGTTTGTCCGTGCCCTCGACGAGTCCGCCCCGGATATGAACCGACTTGATCTCCCTGTTTTCGAGCTGTTTGAGAAATGATGAATACTCAATGGCCGGGGGCTTGCTTTCCACGCTCCAGATATTATAGGCGATGACGCCGATGGTGACGGCAATGAGCAGGATGAGGAATTGCTTGAAGCTGAACATACCCTGACCTTTGGCAGAATTTATCCTTTATACGGCTTTCAGCGGCGGAAAATTCTTTCGCCCGTTCCTCTGGCACTCCGGATCCGGTACCGGCCGCCCCGTGAGGAGCCCGCCTTCTGAATCAACGGGAGCATGCCGCCCGGTGCCGGCAGATTGAATCGTTCAGTGTGCACAATTATTTATACCTTTTTTTCGCCTTCCTTTTCCAGAACATTTCCTGTTCGTGTACAATTCGTCACAATCTCACCAGCAGAATTGGATACATCCGATCTGGCCACCGCCGTTGTCCGCGCCCCGCGCTTTGGACAGCATACGGCCCGGAAGCCTGTCTGGCTCCCGGGCCGTTCTCAGTGTTGGACCGGTTTTGGTTTACGCCTTCATCCTGGCCCCGGTGCGATTGACGAACTTGTAGTACACCGGGTAGAGGCCGAGGAAGGCAACCGCGATGATGTACTCGGCGCCCTTGATGTGGGTGTAGTAGTCAACCAGCGTCTCATGCTCCGCCAGCGCTCCGGTGGCGACCATATACTGCCGCAGCACCTCGCCCGGGCTCCAGCCCAACTGGGCAAACAGGGAGGTGAAAGCCGAGAATGCCCACACTCCAAACACCAAGCCCAGAACTCCGATTGCCGCGGTCAGTGCCATTGCCTCTTTCCTGTTGGTTCCAGTTGCCATGATCGTACCTCCTTCTATTGAATGATGTTTTCTGTTCAAGCTGTCGCCGTCGATCCTGTCAGCGGCCGGTCACCGCCGTGATGTAGCCGTTCAGCAATTCGCCTACCCCGCCGCTGTTGGCGATGCCGCCGATCAGGCAGGCAATGCCCCAGATGCCGATCAGGGCTGCCAGAACCATGATGACGCCCATGCCGACCTCGGACGTGTCCCGAGCTATCCTGCCGACGATTCCTGTCGTTTCAAGACCGGCGCTCCCTGTCCTTTCCCCGTGTGTCCGAACTGTCTTTGCCATGGTGTGCCTCCTTGCGTCCCTTATCCAATCGTTTTGCGGAAATTCCTATTTCGCTTTACCTTGAAATATGCATGTGCCATGCCAGAAGGACAGGAAGGGAGGGCGGGAAACAGGTCCAGGCCTGTAACCTGCCGATATTTCATCATTTAATATTGAAAACGAACGGGCCTCGAACTCCGAGATGCAGCCCCAGGCAGCGCCTCCGGGAAGGATTGCAGCCGCATATGTGTGGTATGCAACAGATGTGTCGGATCAACCTGCCTACAGAAGTGTAGCAGATTGCTGTATCCCAGCGCGGGGAAGCCGGCAGCCCTGAACCGGGAGCCGGATAAGAAGGGAGAGAGACAAACGAAAACGGCCCGGAAGCATCTCCTGCTTCGCGGGCCGTCTCAGCGGTGGAGTCGATTGTTCAGGCTTTCATCCGGGCCTTGGTGCGATTGACGAATTTGTAGTACACCGGGTAGAGGCCGAGGAAAGCAACCGCGATGATGTACTCGGCGCCCTTGATGTGGGTGTAGTAGTCAACCAGGGTCTCGTGCTCCGCCAGCGCTCCGGTGGCGACCATATACTGCCGCAGCACCTCGCCCGGGCTCCAGCCCAGCTGGGCAAACAGGGAGACAAACGCCGTCAGTGCCCAGATGCCGAATGCCGCCCCTATTCCTGCAATCGCCAGGAACAGCGCCTTTGACCTTTTCTTTTCCGTTCCAGCTGCCATGACCTTCCCTCCTTCTATTGAATGATCTGTTTTCTGTTCAAGCTGTCGCCGTCGATCCTGTCAGCGGCCGGTCACCGCCGTGATGTAGCCGTTCAGCAATTCGCCTACCCCGCCGCTGTTGGCGATGCCGCCGATCAGGCAGGCAATGCCCCAGATGCCGATCAGGGCTGCCAGAACCATGATGACGCCCATGCCGACCTCGGACGTGTCCCGAGCTATCCTGCCGACGATTCCTGTCGTTTCAAGACCGGCGCTCCCTGTCCTTTCCCCGTGTGTCCGAACTGTCTTTGCCATGGTGTGCCTCCTTGCGTCCCTTATCCAATCGTTTTGCGGAAATTTTTATTTCGCTTTACCCTGAAATATGCATGTGCCATGCCAGAAGGACAGGAAGGGCGGGCGGGAAAAAGGTGCAGGACTGCAACCTGTCGATATTTCTTCATTTAATATTGAATACCGACAGATCTCGATATCGGCTGGCGCTGATCGCGGCCGTGATCAAGGGTTGTCCGATGGCACCTTAGGCTACCGGACAAAAAAGGAAAAAATTACGATATTTCAGCTGGATAGGGAAGAGTAAAAGGCGGGAGATTCCCTTGGCGGCGGCAAATGCTCGAGTGTGGCATGCAACAGTTATGTCGGATCATCTTTCCCACAGAAGTGTAGCAAGTTATTCAGAAGGCTCCCGGATCAATGTTATACAGCCGCATTTTCCTGTACAGGGTGCTCCGGTCTATGCCCAGCAGCCGGGCGGCTTTTGCCTTGTTGCCGCTGCACTTGGTCAGTATCCTGACAATGCGGTCCGACTCGCTTTCCGCATCGTCAACCGGTTCCGGTGCCAGATCGCGGAATTCCTCGTCGGCTTCTTCACGGCTTTTCTTCGCTTGCTCATAACCGGAGACAGAAAACTCGTAGGAAAGATGATCCGTTGTAATGGTTGAATCGGTGCAGAGGACACAGGCCCTTTCCATGACATGCTCCAGCTCCCGCACATTGCCCGGCCAGTTGTACTCCTTGAGGGCGGCAAGAGCCTGGTCGGAAATGCCGTAGATTTCCTTGCCCAGCCGTTTGTTGAAACGCTCAAGAAAATGCTCGACCAGGAGGGGAATATCCTCCTCGCGCTCCCTCAGGGGCGGAAGAACTATGTCAATAACCCGCAGCCGGTAGTACAGGTCCTCCCTGAACTTGCCGTCGATGACCCGTTGCTTGAGGTCGGCGTTGGTGGCCGCGATAACCCGCACATCAACCTTCAGGGGCATATCGTGCCCGACCGGGTAAAATGTCCGCTCCTGGAGGAACCTGAGAAGCCGCAGCTGCATGGCCGGAGAAATGTCGCCGATTTCGTCGAGGAACAGGGTGCCGCCGTCCGCCTGCAGGATGCGCCCCTGACGGTTGCTGTCAGCGCCGGTAAAGGAGCCTTTCTTGTGGCCGAACAGCTCGCTTTCCAACAGGCCTTCGGGAATGGCCGTGCAGTCGACCTTGATGAGGGGCATGTCACGGCGGGGACTTTCGGCATGCAAGGCCTCGGCAACCAGTTCCTTGCCGGTCCCGCTCTCGCCGGTGATCAGAACCGAGGTATCAACCTGGCCGACATTCTCGATCAGGGTATAGACTGTCTGCATGGCCCTGCTGGCGCCGATCAGCCGGTGGAACTGTCTCCTCCTCCCCCGCTGTTCCAGCAGTTCAAGCCTGCTGACGTCCCGGGCAACGAACACGACTCCCTGGAGGTTGACCGTGCCTGAGACAAGAGGAGCAGCGCTGATGCGGAGAACGGCCCGCCCATACGGCGCTTGAAATTCTATGCGATGTTCGGGCAGTTCATTCTGGGACTCAAGCACGAGCAACGCATCCTGAAGGCATGCCTTGGCAAAAAAGGTATCCACCTTCTGCAGATTCGATCCTACCTCCACCTGGCAATTGATTTTGGAAAGAAATTCCTTTGCCCGCTCATTCATCTGCACGACCTGCAGGTCCGGATCAACAGTAATGATAACATCCTGGACGCTGCGAAAAATGGTTTCCAGGTTTTGCCGATAATTTTCCTTTTCTTTTTCCAGGGCTTCCTTGGTCTTCAGCAGATTATACTGCTGCAGGGCCATCCTGGCCGTACGAAGCAGATCCTCCTTCTTGACCGGCTTGGCAAGGTAATCAAAGGCGCCAAGCCGTACCGCCTCCGAGGCGGACTTGATATTGGGATAGCCCGTGACCATGACCACCGGGCAATCCTGGTTCAGCTCCTTGGCCCTGCGGAGCAGGTCAATGCCGGAGGCACCCTCGAGAACTATGTCGGAAACAATCAGGTCGTAGGTATTGTTTTCGATGAGCTCCAGGGCTTCGTCAAAGGTGGAAGCGACCGTTACCGGCCCGTATCCTTCCCGGGACAAAAAGGTCTTAAAGGTCAGGCGCAGACTTTCTTCGTCATCAACAACCAGAATTCTTGACTCTGTTTTATCCAAATCGATCATATGTCACTCGACCGCGCAAAGCGGCTCAAATCCGCTTCTCATAGCTTTTCCGTCCCGGGCATCTGCCTCAAACGCAGCCCCGCCGGACAACCAGGCCGGGAGCATGCTGCCGCGGAAAATTGAATCAGCAAACATCTCCCCTGTACAGAACAATGGAACAATTCATGGTAAAGCTTCGGGCAGGCCGCGTCAACCTTTTCAACAGGCTTCCCGTTCTCAATCCCCCTTCACGTTTCCATCCGTTCCGGCCGCTTCGCCTGGTTCCACGGAAGCTGTTCCAAAGGCCAGGTATTTGGGAGGACCGGGATAGACCGGGATGTCGATGATCATGCTCGTATATTCCCCCTCCTGCGACTCCACCTGCAACGAGCCGTCATGCTTGGCGATAATCTCCCGGCTGATGCTCAGCCCCAGACCTGTCCCCTCCCCGGTCATTTTGGTGGAAAAAAAGGGCTCAAATATCTTCTGCGCAATCTCGCCCGGAATCCCCGTGCCGAGGTCCGTAAAGATGATGCGCACGAATTTTCTGTCCTTCTCCTCGAGTTCCTGACCCGTGATAATAATCTTCTTCTGCGGGTCCTTGCCGGCATATTTCTGGTTCAGGGCAAACCTGGCGTTGCTGAACATATTGAGGAACACCTGCTGCAGCTGATGATGATTGCCGAAAATCGGCGGCAGTTCGACCGGCAGATCCAGTTCCAGGAGAATGCAGTTTTTTGACAGTTGATGACGAATCAGATCGACGGCATCCATGATCACCTGGTTGAGGTAAATTTTGTCCGATTCTTCATCCTGCTGCCTGGCAAAGGAGAGGAGGTTGCTGACGATGGAGGCCACCCGCTCGCCCTCCCTGATAATCTTTTCGGAAAATTTCACCAGGAGTTCATTGTCGGCCGCTTCGTCCTGAATGATCTGGGCGTAATTGATTATACCGTTGATCGGATTGTTTATCTCATGGGCAACCCCGGCGGCAAGCTCGCCGACGGAGGCCAGCTGGACGGCCCGCAGGGCTTCGGCCTGCATTTTCTTCTCTTCGGTGACATCTCTCAACAGGCTGAGCGCCTTGACTTGCCCGTCAACATCCTTGAAAGGTGCGTAACTGATGTCGTATTGCCTGTTATTGGCCAAAACAATCTCGGTGTGTTGGATGGCATTGGTTTGAATTGCCTGATGCATCAGGCAGTTTTCGCACGGCTGCCGACGCTCCTTGTAAAACCAGTAACATTTGTTGCCGACAATGTCGCCGAAAGCCTTCAAGGCAATATCATTCTGGTATTCGATATCAAAATCAAGGGAGATGATATGCATTCCATGTCCCATGGCGGACAGCATACTTTTCAGCTTGTCGCGTTCACTGCTCAGTTGGGCCTCGGACATTTTGATATCGGTGACATCCTCGAAGCTTTCCACTGCGCCGATCACATTGCCGTCGTCATCATACAGCAGGTCGCCGTTGACGGAGACGATCCGCCGCGGCCCATCCTTGGTCCTGATGATCCGTTCGCAGCCCACAATGGGCTTGACAGTCTCGTCGGAATAAAGCCTGCATCCAGCGGTGCAGGGATAGAGGGCGAATATGCTGCAGGGCTGGCCGATCATGTCTTCCCGGGAATAACCGGTCACCGCTTCCGCCTTGTCGTTCCAGCTGGTGATGCGCCGTTCGAGGTCAACGGTAAAAATAGCACTGGGGATGACCCGGTAAAGCAGCTCAGAGCGTTTGGTCGCCCGCAGCAGCGCCATTTCGGTCTGCTGCCGTTCCTGCACCTCCCGTCGGAGGGACTTATTGCTTTCCAGCAGCTTCGCCGTCCTCTCCCTGAGCAGATTGTTCGCTCCTTTCTGGGCGACTTTCAGCCACTTCTCAAACAGTTTCCAGTCGGTAATATCGTAAAAAACCTGCACAATACCGAGAAATTTTCCGTCCTCGTTGAAAATCGGCGACGATATTATCTCGTAGTATTGAGGCGTTTCATCCTCTACATTCAGGCAATATTCCGTCCGCAGGGTCGCCATCGTCTCCCGGCATTCAACCAGGGGACAGGTCTTGCCGAATTCGAGACAGGACGAGAAATTATTGTAATCATACATGAACGTAAAACAGTCCGTGCCGATGGGATACTGCTTCACCCGGTCACCGAATAGTATTTCCGCGGCGGAGTTGATGAATTTGATCTGCTTGTCGGCGCCGATGACCATCACGGGGAGGCTGACGCTGTGGATCAGTGAGTGGAGAAAGGATAATGACGGGTGGTCCGAAACCTGAATGTTGAGCGATTCAAAGGATCGAACCGATGACTCCTCCGGCGGCGGGGGATTGAAACGGGTCTGATCTGATATTTTTTTGGTCTTCATGCCCTGGCGATCCTATTTTATTCTTCCCGCCTGCAAAAGGCCGGAAGAGGGGGTGGTGCTATTCCGATATCTTCTGGATCATGCGTCACCGTTATTTGCTTCAACCGGCAGATCCACCGTCGCGACAGTTGGCCCGCCGGGCTTGCTCTCCACCGACAGAAACCCGTGATGATCACGCACCAGCCCCTTGCTGATGCTCAGCCCCAGCCCGGTGCCCTTGCCCGGTGGTTTGGTCGTAAACAGAGAATCAAAGATACGATTGATGATTTCCTGGGGAATTCCTATTCCCCAATCGGTAACCGTCAGGCAGAGATACTCCTTGCTGGCCGCGGCTTTCAGGCGACAGCGGATTTCAAGCTTCTTTTCCGGGCAACTGTCAGCATAGCGCTGGTTCAGCGCATACATGGCATTGGTCAGCAGGTTGACCAGCACCTGCTGCAGCTGCTGCGGGTTCCCCTTGATCATCGGCAGGTTATCCGGGGTATCGACGGTGATATGGATGCCGTCCTTCTGCAGGCGATGCATGAGGAGGGAAATGCTGTCCTCGACGATCTCCTTCATGGACACTTCCTCGATCACGTCCCGCTGGCGGGCAAATGAGAGGAGGTTGCCGACAATGACGGCAATCCGCTCCCCTTCCTTGATGATTCTGGACAGGAAATCCCGGTCGGTCTCGTCATACTTGTCATTGGCGTTGTCCAGCAGGAGCTGGGTGTAATTGATGATACCGTTGATGGGATTGTTTATCTCATGCGCCACGCCGGCAGCCAACTCACCGATTGCGGCCAGCTGGCCGGTTCGAAGCGCTTCCGACTTCCTGATTTTTTCCTCGGTGATGTCCCTGACCGTGGCAATGAACAGCCGGCCATGATCGGTGCTCATCTCGCTCAGGGAAATTTCAAGGGGAAAGGCGACGCCGTTGACGCGGACCCCGGTGACTTCCTTCGGCGTGCCGACAAGACCGCTGATATCCGGCAGAAAGGATGCGTCCTGCGCATCCCCCCTCCCGGGAAAATGAATGAGCCCGGTAATGTTTTTCCCGAGGGTTTCGCCGGGATTACAGGCAAAAATCTGGCATGCCGCGGCATTGAGTGATTCAATGGTGCCGTCCGCCCTCATGGTGATCAGGCCGTCGAGCATATTGTTGATGATGGATCGTGTTTTGGCCTCGGCCTCCTCCCGTTTGCGCATCGCCTGGGTAATCCTGTTCGAGCTGACGAATATGCCGGTCAGGCCGAGCAGCCACAAGGGGATGTGGGCAAGAGTGAGGACAAGGATATTCTGCCGGTACAGGGAAAAGAGCGGATTCATCGGGACGGCGACGCTGATGCCGCCCCGGATGTCTCCCAATTCATACCCCTGCTGGGCGTGGCACTTCAGGCAGCCGGACTCGGTGACCATGGGGCGCATGAGCCTGAGATAGGGCATGCCGTCAATCTGCTCCACAGAAATCACCTGGGACTCCCCTTTTTCAAAGGCCTCGAGGGCCTCCGCCTCCCAGGGATCCGCAACATTTTCATCCCGGATTGGATCCAGGCTTGTAATGTGGCCGCGGGCGCTCCCGCTCCCCCTGCCCATTTCGTAAACCTGGCGGATCATGTATTCGGGGTTGACCAGGGTGAGGGGCAGGCCGGTATCGGTGACTGCACTCAGCCCCGGAAGGTCCTGCAGGTAGGGATTGGGAACGGTCTTGCTGGTAATGGGGACGTACACCCCGTCATGGCTGGTCGCCCACCGATAATACACCAGGTCCTTTTCAAAGATGGTGTTCGCCTCGTTGGTCGCCACCTCGATTATCTCATTTTTCTGCCGGGCTATGTTCCAACTCAGCGACAGGACGATAATGATGGTCCAGAAGCTCGCAAAAAGCCAGGCAGGGGGTGCGTCTTTTTCCAGAAATTTCTGCACGGTCTTCCTTTCTGACTGAAATTCCCCGTCCGCGTTTTCCCCTTCAGGACAGCTCGTCCCGGCGGCCCTGCCGAGCTCCTTCCGGCCGCGGCAACGAAGAATTCTCTCTATTTTCTTTCTATAATACCAGCTCAGAACATTTCAGCAAACAGTATCAATAACAATTTCCAGAAAAGTCCGTTCGCCTGGGCCGTCCGTCTCCTCCATTTCCACGGCTTGCAAGAGCAGAGATGTATGTTTTCAGACAATCCCCGCCTCCTGAAATGCCGGGGACTGGATGACGGTTCCTTGAACGGCGGCTACAATGAATCCCCGTCCCGGAGAAATAGATCGGAATATTCACTTCCCCGCTGCTGGGGGCCGACGGTGCAGTTTCTGCCGATTTTCATTCCGGCCGGCACTGCCGCCTCCTTGCCGATGAGGGTGATTCCGGTGTACAGGTGTGTCGGATGTTTTTTATTGGGAATATCCTTGTTGTCGCCGAATCCCACCACGGCGTTTTTCCCGACCCTGACCCGCTTGTCGCAGATTGCCAGGTCGACCAGCGCCCCCTGTTCGATGACCGCATCTTCAAAAATCACCGAATCCCTGACCACCGCGCCTTGTTCGACCCGCACCCCGGGGGACAGAATCGAGTTGATCACCGTCCCCTCGATAACGGAGCCGGCGGAAATCATGGAGGACTGAACCTGGCAGCCGGACAGGAACCGGGCCGGGGCCCGGTCCATGGGGCGGCCGTCCGCCGAAACATTGGGCCGTATCCCCCACTCCTGGGGCGAAATGCCCGACCCTTCGCGGATAACATCCATGTTCGCCTCCCAGTACGACTGGATGGTTCCCACATCGCGCCAATATCCGTAAAACGGATACGCATACACCCTGTCCTGGACGATGGCCCGGGGAACGATGTGCATGCCGAAGTCATGTTCATTGCGGTCCAGGGCCAGCGCCCGGAGCAGATACCGGGTATCGAATACGTAAATGCCCATGGAGGCGAGGTTGGTGCGGGGAACGGACGGCTTCTCCTCCCAGTCGATCACCTTGTTTTCGTCATCGACGATTCCGGCCCCGAATTGGTGGATCTGGCTTTTGGGCACCACCATCATGCCGATGGTCACATCGGCCTTTTTATGGCGATGAAATTCAATCATCGCGTCAAAATCCATGTGGTATATGTGGTCTCCCGACAGGACCAGGGTCTCTCTGGAGGGATTGGCTTCAATGAAATCGATGTTCTGGCGGATGGCGTCCGCTGTCCCCCTGTACCAGTCGGATTCCTTCTCCCCGGTCCTGGGCGGCAGAATCTTGACTCCCCGGGTCCGTCCGGTAAAGTCCCACGCTTCGCCTCCCCCTATATGGCGCATCAGGGAAAGGGGCTTGTACTGGGTCAGGACCCCGACCTTGGTAAGGCCGGAATTCATGACATTGCTCAGGCTAAAGTCAATGATCCTGTACAGCCCGGCAAAGGGAACCGCGGGTTTTGCGCGGTGGCCGACCAGAATATTGAGCCGGCTGCCCACCCCTCCGGCAAGAATCAACACCAGGGCATCCTTACTGCCGATCATCGCAGCACCTCGCCGTCGCCAATCGCCTCCGCCGGCCATTTTTCCGCGGCCAACCGGGGATAGACCGTACAATTCCGGCCGACGACCATACCCTCCGGCACCTGGTTGTTCCAGCCGATCACCGTGATTCCCTTCCGCTCTCCTTCACTCATGGGACCGCCGATTCGGCATCCGGGCCCGAAGATGGTGTTCACATCGCTGACGGTCCTGGTTATCCTCGTGCCGCTTTGCACCGTATTGTTGAAAAACAGAACGGAATCCGAGACCTCGGCCCCCTCCTCTATCCGCACGCCCGGAAAAAGAATGGAATTCTTCACCGTGCCGTCGACATGACAGCCGTTATAGACCATGCTGTTGTCGAGTACGGCACCACTGCCGATCTTCAGGGGCTGGCAGTCGCGGATATCCCGGTGATCCAGGTTGGTGCGCAGGCCCCATTTCTCCATGTCGATCTTCGGGTCCCGGCCGAGGAGGTCCATGCTGGTCTTCCAATACTCGCCGACGGTCCGGGTATACCCCCAGTAGCCCGAGTACTTGTAGCCATACACCTTCAGTTTGCGCTCCATCATCATGGGGATGATGTCGCGGCCGAATTCAAACGACTGCTGCTTCTGGTTCTCCTCAAGCATCTCGTAAAGGACCTCGGGCCGAAAGCAGAGGATGGTCAGCGAGGCAAGATTGCCCTGGGGCCGGGCCGGTTTCTCTTCGTAGCGGGTCAACCTGCCGAACCTGTCATTCTCGAAATCTATCTCGCCGACCCCGAAGCGATGGGCCTGGGCAGGATCGACCTCGATGAAGGCCGCCGTCAGATCGGCCTCCTTTTCCCGGTGATATCTGATCATTTCCCGGTAATCCATCTGGTAGACATGATCACCGGACAGAATCAGGATCTGGGCCGGGGCATGATAGCGGACAAAGTCAAGGTTCTGATAGACGGCATCGGCGGAGCCCTTGTACCAGTCAGAGCTTTCGAGTCCCTTGAAGGGCGGCAGAATGGAGACCCCGCGATAGCGGCCGATCATGTCCCAGGCGGCCCCGGTGCCGATATGGTTGATCAGTGAAAAGGAACGGTATTGGCTGAGGATGGCGACCAGTTCAATCCCCGACCACATCAGGTTGGAGAGAGCGAAATCGATAACCCGGGCAAAACCGCCGAAGGGAACGGCCGATTTCGGCCGATAGAAAGTGAGCACCCCCAGTTCATCGACCCGGCCGCCGGCCAGGATCATGGCCAGAACAGATGGTTTGAACATACAAGAACCTTTCTGGTGGAGTGAAGACCGCACAACCCGTGTTCTTCTTGTATAGTATGGTAAATTCTCGGGCCGATGCAAGCATTTTATTCTTTATGTTGTTGAAAGAAATCAAAAAAATTCATTAAAAAAACGGCCGCCGTCAGGGGGCGGACCGGGCCCGGGCGGAACAAAAGCGGGAAAAGAGAGCAGCGGCCGTTTATTTTTCGTGCCGGGTGGCCAGCCTGATGAGCGAATTGGTGGTAAAATCCTGGCTGTCCGACAACTCGAGGTTCTTCAGGGGAACCTCTGCCCTGGCGGCCTCCTTGTGGCCGCCGGCCACGCCCAATTTGCCGAAGGTTTTCTGCGCCAGATTGCCGGCGTTTTTCCGGTAACCGTCGCACCTGAAAATCACCACCAGCCGCTCGCCGTGAATTCCCGAAACGATCACCCAGGAAAACTGGTCGACGTGGTTGAGAAAATCGGCGATGATGACCAGGATGTCCGGCGACCAGACCCTGCCGATATGGACGAAGGCCTTTCCCTTACTGACCTTGAGGTCGGCGAGGGCGGCCTTGAAGTACTTCAGTTCGGAACGGCGCAGATCCGTGAGTTCGAGTTTGCGGACCAGGTTGAGGTTGGCGATGTTGAACAGGTAGCGGAAGGAGGTGCCGTCCGCGGGCAGGGCATTTTTCTCGAAATTATGGGTGTCGACCTTGATCCCGTAAAACAGGGCGGTGGCGAGGGCGACCGATGGTTTGATTCCCGCGGCCCGGAGGTACTCCACCATGATTGACGAGACGGCGCCATAGTTGGGTCTGATGTCGATGAACCGGGCATCCCACTGCTGGGTGACGGGGTGGTGATCGATGACGACGTCAAACACCACCTTTTCAAAGCATGGCTGGTGGGGAGGCTGCGAATCAAGCAGGACTTTCCTGTTGTAGTCCCCGAGTTTGAGGGTGTGTAAACGCTCAATGGGTATCCTGAGGCGCTTGACCATCTCCAGGTTGTTGAGCCGCCGTATCTCGTTGGGATAGCCGATGGTGACGTTCTGCACCCGGTAGCGGAGCAGCCGTTTCACCGCCAGGGCGCTGGCCAGGGCATCGGGATCGGCACTGATGATGATGAGAACACTGTCATCCTTATCGAAGACTTCCCAGAATCCGTTCAGCCGTGCCAGGGCGGAATTCCTGCTTTCGCTGCGGGTCACGGTATCGGCGATTTTTTCCAGCCGCTTCTGATTCTTCAAAAAGACTCCTGTAAAAAAAAACCACCGTTACAGCGACAAAAACTGTAGACAGTGGCGCGTGCGTGTGTGTTGATTCGTCTATAACTGATGTTCCCGCAAAAGGTGGGCACATGGACGAAGATTCTCCCGGTCACCCCCGCAGCGCCGTTGGCGAAGCAACGGCCTCGGACCGGGCTGTCCATGCCTCAACCCATGTTTTTTCCGGTAACTCTGTTGTTTAGCCGCGGAGGCGGATGCATTGAGAGCATGACTATAGCACAGGAAAGAAAAAATGCAAGCGGTCCCCATTCTATTGCCCCTCTGCCTGCAGGACCGGGACGGAAGGGAAGAGGGCGGGATCAGCGTGGGGGATGAACCGGGCCCCTGAAAAGCGGAGCATGAACTCCTGGTTGACATTCAATTCCAGGTAGGTGATCTTGCGCCTGATTTCCCTGCTGCGCTCCCGGCAGTCCCCCGAAAGCAGGACCAGCCCGGCCCCCCGCAGGGAGCTGTTGCCCGCCGGCTCATAGGTTGCCGGCGGCAGATCCGGTATCATGCCAAGGGTTATGGCGCGGCCGGGATCGATATGACCCCCGAAGGCGCCGGCCACATACACCCTGTTCAACTCGGCGAATTCAACGCCCACCTGGGCAACCAGGGTGGTGAGGATCGCGTACATGGCGGCCTTGGATCGTATGAGGGCGTCCATGTCGGCCTGGCTGAGCACGACCGGAACGCCGTCCGCGGCTTCCGCCCCCGGAACGACGATGAAAGCATATCCGGAGTCGTCGGCAACCAGATGGCGCTGGAGAAATTGTTCGTGGTCCTGCGATTCAGGCTTGGCAACCGGCCTGAATTTGCCGCGGAAATCCATGACCCGGGAAAGATACAGCTCCGCCGCCAGGTCGATCATCCCGGATCCGCAGATGCCGACAGCCGGTGCGCCGTCGATGGTCCGATAGGACAGGCGCCAGCGGTCGCGGTCGATGGCCACGTGCTCCACCGCGCCCGGTCCCGCTTTCACTCCCATCCTGGCCACGCCGCCTTCAAGCGCCGGGCCGGCGGCACCGGCACAGGCTATCAGCCAGTCCCTGTTGCCGAGAACCACCTCGGCGTTTGTTCCCACATCAATCAGCATGACGGTCTCCGCAGCGGTATCGAGCCCCGTGGCCAGAATGCCGGAAACCAGGTCACCGCCGAAATAACTGCCGATACCCGGCATGATCCAGACGGGCGCCATGGGCGCTATGCAGAGACGCAGCTCGTGGGCATGACAGGGATCCGGGGAATTGACCAGGGGAATATAGGGCTCCCGGCAGATATGAAAAGGGGTCGCCCCGAGGAAGAAATGCACCATGGCGGTATTGCCGGAGACACTCAAGGCCCTGATGTCGCCAGTGAGGATGCCGGCCATGCCGGCCAGCCGGCCGGCCAGCTCGTTGATTGAAGCGATGACGCTTTCCTGGAGCCTGGCCAGCCCCTGCTCCCTGCCGTCCCGTTTTACATCGATATCCGGGGGCCCGGCAAAATGAATGCGGGTGAGGATATCGGCGCCGAACTCGATCTGCCGGTTTTCAATCTGGCCGGCGGCCAGGGTGTCGCCGGATTGAAGGTCCAGGAGCGCAGCCTCCAGGTGGGTGGTCCCCAGGTCCAGGGCCAGGGCGGGAAGACGATCCGGGACCGCCGGCAGAAAATCCACTATCTCCAGGCAGGGGTCGAGCATGTTGACAACGGCGCCGCCCCGAAAACCCGCGGTACGAAACCGCAGCGCCACTTCTGTGAGCACCGGATACGGAATGCGTGGTTCGCCGCCTTTCACCCCCTGTTTGCTCAATTCCCGGGCAAGGGACTGCTTCAGGCGGTCGGCATCGGCCCTGTTGTCTTCCAGGCTCGGCTGCGGGGCCTCTATGGGCAGGCACCTGACCAGGGGTGAAAACGGCGGGTCGTTGATCATCATGCACCAGCGTGGTTCAAGGGAAGTCTGCGACTAACATGCTTGACGGCGGCAAGCGGCAGATGGTAAAATAATCAGCTTGAAATACCGAGGAAGACAGACCGCCTGCCCGCTCCCAACACGTTGCCCGGCACCGTATTCCTATAATTGACAAAGCGAATTCTGTCCACCGCAAACCAGCATCCAGCTTGAGCAGCCATTACCTTGAAACGCCTTGACCGGTACATACTTCGCCAGTTTGTCAAATATCTCATCATTCTGACGGCGGGATTCATCTCCATCTACATCCTGATAGATTTTTTTGAGAAATTTGACAATTTTCTGGAAAAAGGCAAGCCGATGAGCCTGGCCCTGAAATATTTCCTGCTCAACATTCCCTTTATCCTTGAGCAGATGGGACCTGTCTGCATTCTGCTGGCCGGGGTGACCACTCTGGGAATCCTCAACCACACCAATGAACTCATCGCCCTCAAGGCCTGCGGCATTCCACTGCGCCGGATCATCTATCCCATGGTCTTCGCCGGGCTGGGAATCAGTTTCCTTTTTCTGACCATGTCCCAGTTCGTTCTGCCGATTTCGGTCGCCTCGACCAACAAGATCTGGAACGAGGAAATCAAGGGCAGGGTACCCCTCGGCATATACCGCAACGGCCGCTACTACTACCGGAGCAAGGAGGGTTTTTATTCCTTTCTCAGGCCTGATCCCAAAAAAAACTCCTTCCACCACTTCTCCTTTTCCTCCTGGAACAAGGATTACCAACTCGAAACCCTGATTACTGGCGGCCTGGCGGCCTGGAGGGGCAACTCCTGGGCATTGTTCAACGGCCAGGTGCAGAAGCTCACCGAACAGGGACGGTACCGGGTGGAGGTTTTCCCCTATCGCCAGTTCGATTTCCCTGATAAACCCGAAGATTTTTTCGTTCCCCAATATCGCTCCCTCGAGCTTTCCCTGACCGGACTTTTTCTCGAGGCAAAGCAGAAGCAGACCAAGGGGGAGGAAACAAAGGCATGGGTCGATTTCTACGGCCGCATCTTCTATATCCTCCTCGGCCTGCCTCTGCTGGTGCTGGGACTGCCCCTGGTGCTCATCGTCTACCGGAAGTGGGGCAAGGATCTTTCCCTGGCCATCCCGGTCAGCTGCGGGCTGGCATTTGCCTGCTGGGGTTTGTGGGGGACCCTGCAGTCACTGGCCAAAGCCGGGTACATCGCCCCGCTGGCGGCGGCGTCCTCTGTTCATTTCATTGTCGGCGGCGTCGGCATCTACCTGCTGCTGCGGGAGGACTCCTGAAAATGTCCGCTGAAAGGATCGGCATTGTCGGGGTGCCGCCGCTCGCCGTGATCAGGGAGCTGCAGACGGGAACCTGCCGCATCATCGACCTTGACGAGCCCCAGGTCCACATGGCGATCGACCTGAGCGCCCAGTTCCTGCCGAAGGTGTATTGCGCCGTACTGCGCACCGTCGTCCTCAACGCCATGTATCTTGACCTCGACCGCATCTATATCGACGTCGGACCCGGAAAATGCGACTGTGCCCTGCACGTGGCGACGATACTGGAAGAGATCCTGGACACCCCCGTGGTCATGACCCGCAACCTGGATGACCGGCCCTTCGGTGTCAACATCTGCCGGACCCGGATGCCCCTGTTCGACAAGTTCATGGCCATCACCCGCGCCGTCCAGGTTGACCAGCCCTCCCCTCCCCTGCCTCCGTGCACTCCGACGGCGGGATTCTGGGGGGTGCCGCCCCGCGACTTCTCGATCCTCACCCTCTTCCCCGATACCACCCACATATACGGCTGGACGCGGTGCATGGAAAACAAGACCCCGGCAAACCTGGAACTGGAAATGCATGTCAACCCGTCTGTACCGACCGTGTTCTTCGCCCAGTCGTTCTGCGCCAAAACAGCCCTGGCCCACCATCTGTCCCGGCTCCATCCCCGGGCCCTTTACCTGGACTGTGATGTAACGGCCGGCAACAGTGTTAGGGCGAAAATTGAGGCCTTTCTCGAATTATCCGGGGTTGGGGGCAATACTGGAATGTGTGATGCTGCTGGCTGACTTTGGAACTTCATACTGCAAAATCCTGCAGACCGGCAGTGACGCCCGTCCCCGCATTACTCCGACCCGGGAACTGGACCGGGATTTCCTCGCCGATCTGGCCACCGGCCATAATGCCGCCCGGCGCAGCACCAGGCACATCAACGAATTGACCGCCCTGGCCTGGGGCGGAAAGCGGTTGATCGACGAGCCGGATTTCATTCTGCTGGACTGCGGCAGCCGCGACATCAAATTCATCCGCTACGCGGGGGGCAGGATCGCCGACATGGGCTGGAACGCCGAATGCGGGGCCTCCATGGGATTCACCATCGAGCTGCTCGGCCGGTACTACAATCTGGACTTCACCGAGGTCGCCGTACCGGACCGGGGTTTTCCCGTGACCTGCGGCGTGCTGGGTATGAGCAATATATTTGATGCGGTGGTTGCCGGTCTTTCGGAAACCGAGGCCGTGGCCCGATTTGTCCGGGGTATCGCCATGAACGCCTACCGTTTTGCCGGTTCGCCGGACAGATTGTACCTGTCCGGCGGCCTCTGCGACAATCCCCTTTTCGTCGGCTGCCTGCCCTGCCAGGTTGTCCCCCTGGGACGGTTCGTCCTGCTCACCGGCCTGCAGGAGCATCTGCGGCACCACCCGGCTGCGGCATGATGGGAAACACACAGGGAATCGTTTATACCACGGAATTTGTCACGTGGAGCACCAGCATCGACCGCATCATCACCGGTGCAGGTCTTGACAGCATACTGGCCGGCTCGACCCGGCCGATACTCATCAAGCCCAACCTGGTGGAGGCGCTGGCCCCGCCCTTCACTACCCCGGTCGCCTTGGTCGCCGCCCTGGTGGAGCGGCTCAGGGTGGTCACCGATGCTCCCATCATCGTCGGGGAGGGATCCGGCGCCGCCGGCTATGATACCTGCCATGCCTTTGCCGAACTGGGCTACACTGATATGGCCCGCCGGTACGACGTTGAGCTCGTCGACCTGAACAACGAGGAACCTGTGCGGCTGGAGAACGCCGGCTGCCGGCGCTGGCCGGAAATGTATCTGCCCCCCCTGGCGCTTGACTGCTTTTTGATCTCCGTCCCGGTTCTCAAGGCACACAGCCTGGCCGGGGTCACCCTGACCATGAAGAACATGATGGGGCTGGTCCCACCGCAACATTACCGTACCGGCGGAAGCTGGAAGAAATCGGCATTTCACCACCGTATCCAGGACTCGGTCGCCGACCTCAACAGGTACCGCACCCCTGATTTTACCGTGCTTGACGCGACCGTCGGCATGGCGGAAGCCCATCTCTGGGGGCCGACCTGCGATCCGCCGGTCAACAGGCTGGCGGCCGGATTTGATCCGGTGGCCATGGACGCCTACGGGAGCGGCCTGCTGAAGAGGAAATGGCAGGAAATCGGCCATATACGTTCGGTGAACCATGAACTTGGCCTGGCGCCGCCGCAGCGGATCGTTTCCGTCTGACTCCATCCTCCCTGGCGGAATCGGGCCCTGCCCCATCTGCGACCCGGCGAAATGATCCCCTGCCGATTGAACCTTTCTCCTCGCCCGGCAGCCGTTGCTTACACTTTGACTTGCCCTGGGGTTAAGGCGTATAATTCTTCCATGAACCTTGTCACGATCCCGGTTCCGAGGACGGGTTGTCCCCGATCTCCGTCGGCAGCCGGATCACTGCAAAAGGGAGGAAAATCGATGGATCGGAAAACTACAGCGGGCGGCGGATGGAACCCCTACCTCGCCGGGGCTCTGGTGGGATTGCTGGCTGTCGTTTCGGCTTATGCGACCACCATGCTGCTGGGCAAGACCACCTACATCGGCGCATCGACAACCTTTGTCCGGGCCGCCGGTTTTCTCGAACGGTCGGTTGCCATGGAGCATGTTGCCGCCAATGAATACTTTGTCAAAACCAAGATCAAGATTGACTGGCAGTATATGCTGGTGGCGGGCATTTTCCTGGGGGCGCTGGGCTCCTCCCTGAGCGACAGAAGCTTTGCTCTGGAAAGCGTCCCGCCAACCTGGCGGGAACGGTTCGGGCCGTCCGTCGGCAAGCGCGCTTTCGGGGCATTTTTCGGGGGGATCGTCGCCATGGTCGGGGCACGCATGGCCGACGGCTGCCCAAGCGGCCACGGCCTGAGCGGGATGATGCAACTATCGATGAGTTCACTGGTCGCCCTGCTCATGTTTTTCGGCTTCGGCGTCCTGGTCGCTCAATTTGTCTATCGCAGGAGGTCGTGATGGGGACGGAACAATGGCTGGGTCTGGTAACGGGCATCCTTTTCGGTTTTTTGCTGCAGAAAGGCAGGGTCCTCCGCTTCGACAAGCAGGTCGGCGCCCTGCTGCTGCGCGACATGACGATACTCAAATTCATGTTCTCGGCGATTCTGGTCGGCATGGTGGGAATCCTGCTGCTGGCCGATCTGAAGATCATCACCCTGAGCCACAAGCCGATGAACGTCGGCGCGGTCGTCATCGGCGGGGCCCTGTTCGGATGCGGCTGGGCGATCATGGGCTTCTGCCCCGGCACCTCGGTCGGCGCCCTGGGGGAAGGGCGCTGGCACGCCCTGTTCGCGATCTTCGGCATGATCGCCGGAGCGGCGCTGTATGCCGAACTATACCCCTTCTTCCTCTCGACGGTTCATGCCTGGAAGGACCTGGGCAAGGTGGGGATTGCGGAAACGATCGGGGTGTCGCCGTGGCTGGCCGCCGCTGCTGTCTGGATCGGGGTCATTCTTCTCTTTTTCTGGTTCGAAAAGAAAAAAATCTGATCTTGCTCCGGTCAGCAAAGGGATAGGGCCATGAAATATCTCCCCGCCCAGATACTATTTCTGCTGCGGGACCGCCGGACGCGCCGCAACATCCGATCCCTGGCGGAATTCCTCCTGGTGCTCGGCCTGTTCATCACGGGCTACAGTCTCATTTTCCATGTGATCATGGATTTTGAAGGCCGCGAATTCTCGTTCATCACCGGCTTTTACTGGACGCTCACGGTCATGTCGACCCTTGGTTTCGGCGACATCACCTTCCAGAGCGACATCGGCAAGGCCTTTTCCATCCTGGTGCTTCTTTCCGGGATCATTTTTCTCCTGGTCATGCTGCCCTTCACCTTTATCCAGTTTTTTTACGCTCCCTTTCTCGAGGCCCAGAGCAAGTCCCGCGCCCCCCGGCATCTGGCCGAGGAGATTGCAAATCATGTCATCATCACCGGCTTTGATCCCATCACCATCGCCCTGGTGGAACGTCTGCGCCACTATCATTACGACTACGTCATCCTTATGCCGGACGTGCAGCAGGCCCTTGACCTGGTGGACCAGGGCTACAAGGTGCTGGTCGGCGAACTTGACGACCCTGACACCTACCATCGGGCCCATGCCGACAGGGCGGCCCTGGTGCTGGCGGTCAATGATGACATGAAAAATACCACCATTGCCTACACGGTTCGGGAAATCGCGCCGGAGGTACCCATTGCCGCAAATGCCGACCTGGACGATTCCGTGGACATCCTCCTGCTCGCCGGGTGCAGCCATGTATTCCAATTTATGAGCATGCTTGGGCAGTCCCTGGCCAGGCGCACCCTGGGGGCGCAAACCCGCTCCAACGTCATCGGCCGCTTTGAAAATCTGGTCATCGCCGAAGCTCCGGTCATGCGCACACCTCTGGTCAACCGGACCATCAGGGAAATAGGCCTGCGACAGGCCACCGGCATCAACATCGTCGGTCTGTGGAACCGGGGACGCTTCAGCCTTCCCAGGCCCGAAACGCGCATAGAAGCGAGCACCGTGCTTGTGCTGGCAGGCTCTGAGGAGCAACTGGAGGCCTACGGGAAGTATGTGGGCGAAACCAGCGGCGTTTCCGCTCCCGTGCTTATTCTGGGGGGCGGACGGGTGGGCATGGCCGCCGCCAATTCCCTGCGGGGGCAGAACGTTCCGCACCGTATTGTGGAAAAAAACCCTCGGCTCGGCGCGGTTGGGGCCAACATCATCGTCGGCAGCGCCGCCGACCACGAAACCCTTGTCAAGGCCGGCATCAACGAGGCCGCCTCGGTGTTCATCACCACCCACAGCGATGATGTCAACATTTACCTCACCATCTACTGCCGCCGCCTGCGTTCGGACATCCAGATTATCAGCCGGGCCACCCTGGACAGGAACATCAACGTCCTGCACGCCGCCGGCGCCGACCTGGTCATGTCCCACGCCTCCATGGCCGCCAACACCATCATCAATATCCTGGCTCCGGGCAGGATACTGATGCTCACCGAAGGGCTGAATATTTTCCGATGCAAGGTCCCCCCGCGGCTGGCGGGAAAATCCCTGCTGGAGAGCGGCATCCGCGAAGACACCGGCTGCAGCGTCATAGCTCTCCTCCGGGAAGGCAACCTGCGCATCAACCCGGACCCCTTCGCGGTTCTTGACAAGGACGATGAAATGGTCATGATCGGCACCGCCGAAGCGGAAAAAAGCTTTAACACCGCCTATCCCGATAGGAAATAGGGAAAGTCCCTGGCAAAACCCTGCAGGGGGCCGGGATGCAGAAAAATAGGGACGGAAAAACAAGCGTCCCTTGCCGGGAACAAAAAAAGCCATGGTCCCCAGAAGGACCATGGCCGAAAACGGCATCCTGTGCCGGAAAAAATTTTTTTATTTCTTTTTGTTTTTTCCCGCTTTCTTTTCTTTTTTTCCCTTTTTTTTCTTCTTTTTTCCGTCGTCTTCCTTTCGTCCGGAGCCCCCTCCGGGGGGCGGGGCGGTGGCCCTCAGCAATACCGGGCAATTTTTACAATGTTTTCCTTCCTTGAGGAATTTGCCGCAGCACCGCTTTTTCGGCTTCCTTACCTTTTTTCCCACCCCTTCCTCCGGACAAGGGAACCGGTCCCTTTACTTCGCCGGTTCCACCCCCGGGATTTCGTTTTCTATGCCGATCAGTTCCACCTCAAAAATCAGCATGGAGCCGGGCTCGATGACCGGCGGCGCGCCACGGTCACCGTAGGCGAGGTCGGGCGGGAGAAAAATCTGGGCCTTTGTGCCTGTGTTCATCAGCTGCAGTGCTTCAGTCCACCCGGGGATAACCTGATTCAAGGGAAACACCGCCGGTTCCCCCCGCGAATACGAACTGTCGAATTCCGACCCGTCCAGCAGGGTTCCCTTGTAGTGAACCTTGACGGTGTCTTCCGCGCGCGGCTTGGGCCCGTCTCCCGGGGTCAGTATCTTGTACTGCAGGCCGGAATCGGTGGTGACCACACCTTCCCTGGCTGCGTTCTCTTTCAGAAAGTCATCCGCCGCCTGTTTGTTTTTACTCATCATTTCAAGGGTCTGCGTCAACCGTTCCTCCTGCTGCTTCTGGACGAACTTCTGCTGAATTTCTGCGGCCTCCTCTTCGCTGAGCAGGGGCTTCCCGCCCTGGTATGAATCCAGCACACCCTGGTGGAGAATCGTCAGATCAAGGTCCTCTCCCAGGGTCTTGAAATAGGTCCCGAGATCAAGCCCCAGGGCATAGCTTAACTTCTGGACATCGGTGGTCAACTCCACTTGTTTCTTTTCTTCCGCAAGCGCCTGACCGCAAGCGAGCAGAACAATCAGCAAGCATTGCATCAATATTCGCATCAACGTCTCCTTCCATGAAATTAAATTGAGATGTACCAGAGTGCATCCATTGGCGTAACACTTCGGTTTTTTTTATACCATTTGCACACAAATTGATAGCCCTATATTTTTTTTTCTTCCCCCTCCCCTTCAGACAATAACAATGGAAATGCCCGGGTTGGTTTTTCGCAGGTACGTTTTCAGAAAAGGGAATCTCCGGACCATCTGCCGGCCGCGGCCCCGCCGCAGGTCACATTCCTCCCCGGGAAGAAATTCGTTTATCTGCCTCTTCTTCTGCATGCCTTCAAGCAGGCGGCGGACTTCCCCCTTGATCGCTCCGCCCTCCCCGCTGGAACCGTAGCCGTGGATCAGGATCAGGATCCTGCTCCCCCGGATGGCAGCCGATGCAATTTCAGTACGGAGACGCCGGAGCGCCTGCTCCACGGTCGGCATGCCCTTTTCCAGATTGAGGGTCCGGTACGGGGACTGATCCGCCCGCGGCGGAAAGCCGCTCCGCTGCGCGCCGCAGAATGGACAGCGGATGACCGCCGCGGGGGCTTCGTTGCCGCAGACATCACAGCAGGTCTCCTCCGCCGGGCCCTTACCGCCTTCGCACATCTATGATTTCCGGCATCTGTTTGAGATGCTGCTGAATGGTCTGCAGGTGATTGAGATCACTCACCTCCAGGACCACATCGAGCTCGGCCAGCGAATCCGATGTGGTCCGGGCGTTGAAGGAGATGATCTCGGCGTCGTCATAGCTGATGGTGCTGCTGATGTCGGCGAGAATATTCTTCCTGTTCTCCGCCCGTATAAACAACTGGGAACGGTGCATGGTCTTGACCGCGCCCGTCCACTTGACCGCCAGCCGGCGCCTGGGGTCGGTTGCCTGCAGGTTGACGCAATCGGCCTTGTGAATGGAAATCCCCCGGCCCGTTGTGATGAACCCGACGATGTCGTCGCCCGGCACGGGTTTGCAGCACTGGCTGACCCGGACCAGCATATCGTCGACTCCGTCGATGTCAATGACCTCCCGGGCAACCGTTGCCGGTTGTGCCGGTTCGGCGGCGGCCAGTCCGAATTGCTCAGCCGGAGGGGGCTTGCCCTCCTCCTCGTGCCGCTCATCGGGAAGCAGGGCCTGGAGCAGGTGCTGAACGGTGATGGCCCCCGAGCCCACCTTAACCAGCATATCATCCAGGGAATTGCAGCCGAGCTTCTTGAACATCAGTCTGATGTGGCCGCTTTTGATGAGCTTCTTCAGGGTGGTGTCGTGTTTCTTCAGCTCCCGTTCGCAAATCTCCCGGCCGAGGCGCAGCGATTTTTCCTTCTCCTCCCTTCTGAGCCACTGCCGGATCCGGGCCCGGGCCCTGCCGGTCTTGACTATCTGCAGCCAGGCCCGTTTCGGTTGCTGGTTCTTCTGGGTGATGATCTCGACAATGTCACCATGCTGCAGAATGTAGCGGAGCGGCACCAGCTGGCCGTTCACCCGGGCGCCGCTGCAGTGGTCGCCCACCTCGCTGTGGATGGAATAGGCGAAATCTATCGGCGTGCTGCCCCGGGGCAGTTCGCGCACCTCGCCGTTGGGGGTCAGGGCGAACACCTCGGGCTCGAACAATTCGCCCCGCACCGAATCGAGAAATTCGCGGTGGTCTTCCACTTCCTGCAGGGACTGCACCAGCTTCTTGAGGTCCCTGAACAAACGGACATCCCGGCTGGTGATTCTCTGCCCCTCCTTGTACGCCCAGTGGGCGGCGATGCCTTCCTGGGCCACCCGGTCCATTTCCTCGGTCCTGATCTGGATTTCAATGAAATTATCGTTGGGGCCGATGACCGTCGTATGCATGGACTGGTAATTGTTGGCCTTGGGCACGCTGATAAAGTCCTTGATGCGGCCGGGAACGGGCTGCCAGTTGGCGTGGATCGTACCGAGGGCCTCGTAGCACTCGTTGACGCTGTTGACAATGATCCGGAAGGCCACCTTGTCATACACCCGGTCGAGGGAAATGTTCTGGGCCACCAGTTTCTTGTAGATCGAATAGAGATGCTTCGGGCGGCCGATAATCCGCACCGGCTTGATATTGTTCTCCCTGAGTTTTTCATGGAGAATGGTGATCACCTCTTCGACATAGGCCTGGCGCTGGTTCAGGGTGCTTTCCAGGCGGCTGGTGATGTCCTTGTATTCGACCGGAAAAAGATACTGAAAGGCCAGGTCTTCCAGTTCCCTTTTCAACCAGTCGATCCCAAGACGGCCGGCCAGGGGGGCGTACAGATCCATGGTTTCGCGGGCAAGACGGCGCTGGCGGTCCCTGTCGGCCAAGCCAAGGGTGACCATGTCCTGCAGGCGGTCGGCCAGCTTGACAATGATGACCCTGATATCGGCGCTCATGGCCAGGAAGAGCTTCCTGATATTTTCCGCCTCGTGGGCAAGATGACTGTTGTACTGGACGTTGGTGATCCGCGTCGAACCGTTGACAATCCTGGCGACATCGGCGCCGAACAGTTCCTCGAGCTCCTCCGGGGTGGCTGCGTTTTCCTTGAGGGTCCCGTGCAGCAGGCCGGCGACTATCGTCCCGAGGTCGAGCTTCATGGAGGCCAGGGTGGTCGCCACCTCGACCAGATGATCGACATACGGCTCACCCGAGGGGTGAAGGGCCCCGGCATGGCGCTCCTTGACAAAGTCATAGGCCCGCTGCAGCGGGCTCAGGTCCATGTCGCCGAGATACGAAGATGCTATGGAAAGAAGACCCTGAATGTCAGACATGTTCAGATTCAGGCCTCATCCCTCGCTGCCGGGACAAAAGGAAGAAATGCGCTTCCCTTCATATACATATTTCCTGCTTTCCGAGTTTTTCGATCCCATGCACTCTCCGGCGCTGCTTTGTCCAGATTCAGCCCGGGCGATCGCGAACGGGATCAGGATCATTACCCGTTCGATTCAAAGGCGGCCAGCTCGCCGCGCACCAGCTCCACGATATACCCCGCTGCCTGCCCGCAGGGAACCGTCTCGGTATGCCCGTCACGACGGCGCCTGATCTCAACCTTCCCCTCCTTTTCAAAGGTCTTGCCGACCGTGACCCGGTAGGGAAAGCCGAGGAGGTCGGCATCCTTGAACTTGGCGCCGGGCCTTTCGTCACGGTCATCGTACAGGACCTCGAGGCCTCCCTGCCGCAGCTCTTCGTACAACCGCTCGGCCGCCGAGGTTGTTTCTTCACTGTTGATGCCGAGATTGAGGACAATGACCTGGCACGGCGCCAGCGGCAGGGGAAAAATAATCCCGTTCTCATCATGATTCTGTTCGATGGCCGCGGCCACCACCCGGCTGACCCCGATGCCGTAGCAGCCCATGACAAACGGCCTTGCCTGCCCCTCCCGATCCTGGAACGTTGCGCGCATGGCCTCGCTGTAGGCCGTGCCCAGTTTGAAGATATGGCCTACCTCAATACCCTCGGTGAGGGTGAGCGGGCCCCCGCAGGAAGGACAGCGGTCCTCCGCGGTTATCTGCCGCAGATCCCCGGTCAGCGCCGGTTGAAAATCCCGGCCCGGCTGCACCCCGGTCAGATGAAACTGCTTTTCATTGGCCCCGGCGATGCTGTTGTTCATGAGCATCACCTCCTGGTCGGCAACCATTCTCAGCGTCAGGTTGACCGGACCGAGGTAGCCGACCGGCAGGCCGGTCTTTTTGTAGACCGTTTCATCGTCGGCCAGTTCGACCTCGGCGGCGCCGAGGAGATTTTTCAGCTTGACCGGCTGGACCTCGCGGTCACCCCGGACCAGCACCGCGACCGGATCGCCGTCGGCGAGATAGACCATGGTCTTGATGACCCGATCGGTAGCGACACCCAGGAATCCGGCCACCGCATCCACTTTTTTCATGCCCGGGGTTGCAACTTTTTTGACCTCCTCGATCCGTTCCGCCCCTCCCTGCTGCTGTCCAGCCCGGATGGCGACCCGGGCCTTTTCGACGTTGGCGGCGTAATCGCACTGTCCGCAGATGACCAGGGTGTCCTCGCCGGTCGAAGCCAGGACCATGAATTCATGCGAAAAGGAGCCGCCGATGGTGCCGGTGTCGGCTTCAACGGCCCGGAAATCGAGGCCGCAGCGGCGGAAAATCCGATGGTAGGCTTCATACATTCTGTCATAGGACCGGCCGGCGGCCGCGTCATCGATATCGAAGGAATAGGCATCCTTCATGACAAATTCCCGGCCGCGCATGAGCCCGAACCGGGGCCGGATTTCATCGCGAAACTTGGTCTGGATCTGGTAGAGGTTCATGGGCAGCTGACGGTAGGACTGCAGTTCATTGCGCGCCAGGTCGGTAATGACTTCCTCATGGGTCGGTCCCAGACACGACTCCCGCTCGTGCCGGTCGGTAAAGCGGAGCAGCTCGGAACCGTACTTCTGCCAGCGACCCGACTCCTTCCACAGGTCCGCCGGCTGCACCATGGGCATGAGGAGCTCCTGGGCTCCGGCCCGGTTCATCTCCTCGCGCACGATCCGGGCGACCTTCTGGACGGCGGCCAGCCCCAGGGGTAGATAGGTATAGATTCCCGAGGCCAGTTTGCGAATAAACCCGCCGCGAAGGAGCAGCTGATGGCTGGCGACCTCCGCTTCGGCCGGTGTTTCCCTGGTGGTCGGGATAAGCATTTGAGAGTAACGCATGATCTGTATCCAGTGATGAAGAGATTGATGTGGGCCGATGCCTGCTAGCCGTTTTCCTCCTCCATTTTCCTCAGTTCTTCGAGGAACACGGACAACAGTTCATCTTCCTTCACTTTTTTGATAATCTCGCCCTTTTTGAAAATTATCCCCACGCCGTGTCCGCCGGCAATGCCGATATCGGCCTCTCTGGCCTCACCCGGGCCGTTGACCACGCAGCCCATGACCGCCACCTTGAGGGAGGTCCGCATGGTCTGCAGGTGGCGCTCAACCGCCTCGGCCAGGGGAAACAGGTCTATCCTGGTCCGGCCGCAGGTCGGACACGAGATCAATTCCGGTCCCCGCTCCCGTATCCGCAGGGCCCGCAGAAGCTCGTAGGCGACCCGTACCTCCTCGACCGGGTCCCTGGTCAGGGAAATGCGAAACGTATCGCCGATCCCCTCGAAAAGCAGGATGCCCAGGGCCACGCTCGACTTGACCGTGCCGGGGATCAGGCCGCCCGCCTCCGTTACCCCGATATGGAGGGGATAATCGGTCACTTCCGCCAACCGGCGGTATCCGGCGATGGTCGTCAGGACATCGGATGACTTGATGGAGATTTTCATCTCCGTATAACCGAGCTCCTCGATCAGCCGCACGTTCCTGAGCGCGCTCTCTATGAGCGCGGAAGGGTCTGCCGGGGTGGGATAGCCGTAGCGGGCCAGCAGATCCTTCTCGATGGAACCGGAATTGACCCCCACCCGGATGGGCACCCCGTGCATCCTGGCGGCGTCCACCACCCTGGCGAGCTTCTCCCTGCCCCCGAGGTTGCCCGGATTGACGCGGATGCCCTGGGCCCCGTTTTCCATGGCGGCGACCGCCAGGCGCCAGTCGAAATGGATATCGGCAATCAGGGAAATGGAAATATGTTCGCGGATCTGCCGGACAGCGGCCGCCGCCTGCGGATCCGGGACCGCGACCCTGACGATTTCGCACCCCGCCGCCGCCAGCTCCCCGATCTGGGCAATGGTCCGCCCCGCGTCCCGGGTATCGGTGTTGGTCATGGACTGCACCGAAATGGGCGCGCTGCCGCCGATGCTGACATCACCGATCCGTATCTGCCTGGTCTGGCGCCGCCGAATCATCAAACCTGCCTGCCCTTCCGCTTCAGATTGACCTGGGCGTCGGAATCCCGGACATACAACGGCGCGGCCGCGGCCGGATCCAGCCTGTCACCAGCCAGGAACTTCCGCGCCCCGAGCAGCCCGACGTACATCGCCCGGGGCTGCGCCAGGTGTTCGGGAAAAAAAACAACCCGGTCATTGCCGGCCAGCTGCCCACGGTATACCGATGCCCCCGGCCCGACAACGACGACCGGTTCCCGGATACCCCGCAGCAGGACGGCGGGTGGAAGAACCACAGGCTTGTCCTGCGGTTCCGGCATGCCGGTGTTGTCCATGCGGTAAAGAGCCGCGTATACTTCCTCTTTTCTGGCGTCCAGCAGGCAGCAGACGAGCCGTTGCTCCCCGCCGCAGGCCAGGGCAAGAGCATCAAGGGTTGGAACGCCGACCAGGGGTTTGCCGGCCGCCATGGCAATGGCCTTGGCCGCAGCCATGCCGATGCGCAGGCCGGTAAAGCTTCCCGGTCCCAGGCTCACGGCGACGGCATCGAGGTTGTGCCACTGCACGCCGGTCGCGTTCATCAGCCAGGCAATCGATCCCAGCAGCCGTCGGGAGTGCGAGGTATCGGGCTGGACGCTGCATTCCGCCAGCAAACGGAAACGGGCCGCCCCCCCGCCGGTCAGGCTGACGCTCCCGCAGGCTGTGGCCGTCTCAATGGCAAGAATCAGGACCCCATCCACCTTTGCACCAGCCTGAGAATATCATTGTAGAATACGAAAACCATCAGGGAAACGAGCAGAAACAGCCCCACTTTCTGGCTCATCTCCATGGCCTTGTCGCTCAGGGGCCGGCGCCGTATGCCTTCAATGGTCAGAAAAACAAGGTGTCCGCCGTCAAGAACCGGAATCGGCAGCAGGTTCAAAATTCCCAGGTTGACGCTGAGCAGGCCCATGAAATACAGCAGGTTCATCCATCCGGCCTCCATCTGCTGCCCGGCCAGTTCGGCGATCCGGATGGGGCCGCCCAGTTCCGAGGCCGGCACCACCCGTTCGATAATCTTGATTATTCCGAGGATGGTCAGGTAGATCAGGTTCCAGGTCTGAATGGCCGCGGCCCGCAGGGCTTCCGGCAGGGTCGTGTCCTGGTAGACGATTCCTTCACTGCGGGTGATGCCAAGCATGTAGCGTTCCCCGACCTCCTCCCCGAATATGTTCCTGGTCTTTTCCATGACCGGAACCGCCCGGATGACCAGCTGCTCCCCTTCCCGGTCGATCAGCAGTTCAATTTCCCGCCCGCCGCTGTTTCGGATCGTTTCCGATATATCGGTCCACGACGCGGTTTCCCGCCCGTCGATGCTGAGCACCGTATCACCGGGTTTGATGCCCGCCGCTTCCGCCGCCGAATCCGGTGACACCTGACCGATGCGGGTGGTGTCCACCGGTTCGGGAAGTCCGGCGATGGCAAACATGCCGAAAAACAGGACCACGGCAAAAAAGAGATTGAACACCGGGCCGCCGGCAACAATGCCGAAACGCTGCCAGACGGCCTTGTGGGAAAAGGAGCGCCGCCGTTCCGACTGCTCGATCTGCTCACCGGGGTTTTCGCCGAACATCTTGACATAGCCCCCCAGGGGAAAGGCGCTGATCAGGTATTCGGTCTCCCCCCACTTCCTGCCGGCGATTTTGTTGCCGAATCCGAGGGAGAACTTGAGAACCCTGACCCCGAACAGCTTGGCAAAGAGAAAATGGCCGAGTTCGTGCACAAAGACCAGGACGCCGAGGACGATAATAAAGGAAATGAGTGAATTCATGAGCAGTTAGGCGGAAAATCCTTTTTTCAGGGCAATGAGTTCAGCGGCGATGGTCCGGGCCTGACCGTCGGCGGCGAGAATCGCCCGCAGATCAGCGGCATCGCCGTTGGCGGTTTGTTTCAGGGTGGCGGCGACAATGCCTGCAATATCGAGAAACTCGAGCCGGCCGTCGAGAAAGGCCTCCACCGCCATCTCGTTGGCGGCATTCAGGGCCGCTGTTTTGGTCCCGCCCTGGCGCAGCGCATCAAAAGCGATCCGCAGGGCGGGAAAGTTGTCATAATTGGGCTGAGAAAAACTCAGCTGGCCGCATTGGGCCAGGCTCAGCCTCGACAAACCCAGGCCGAGCCGCTCCGGATAGGACAGGGCATAGGCTATGGGGATGCGCATATCCGGAATGCCGAGCTGCGCGACCACGGAACCATCGATGAACTCCACCAGTGAGTGCACGATGGACTGCGGATGGATGACGACGCTGATCCTGTCCGGCTCGACATCGAAAAGCCACCTGGCTTCAATGACCTCCAGCCCCTTGTTCATCAGGGTGGCGGAATCGATGGATATTTTCCGGCCCATGGCCCAGTTGGGATGGGCAAGGGCCTGCTCCGGGGTCACCGCCTCCAGTTCCCCGCAGGTTTTATTCCGGAACGGGCCGCCGGAGGCCGTCAAAATGAGGCGGCTGACATCCTGGCGCCGGCCCGCCTCCAGGACCTGAAAAATGGCGCTGTGCTCGCTGTCGATGGGAAGGAGCCTGACCCCGCTGCCCCGGACGGCATCCATGACCAGGCTGCCGGCCATGACCAGCGTCTCCTTGTTGGCCAGGCCGATGTCCTTGCCGGCCTCGATGGCATCCAGGGTCGGCAGCAGGCCGACGGCCCCGACCACCGCCGTCACCGTCATATCGGCTTCCCCGCACACCGCCACCCGGCTGAGGCCGTTGGGGCCGCAATGAATCCGGCCGCGATATTCCCGGGGCAGGGCATCGGCGAGCCTGGCTGCCGCTTCCTCGTCGGCAACGGCAACGCACCGGGGGTCGAATTCCACTACCTGCCGCCGCAATTCGTCGACGTTGAAACCGGCCGCCAACCCGGCGACCCGGAAACGGTCAGGGAACTGACGGATCACCGCCAGCACGTTCCTGCCGATGGAACCGGTCGAGCCGAGCAGGGTGATTGTTTTCATGGCAGCATGCCGAAATACAGAAGAAAATAGAGCACGGGCCCCGTGATCAGCAGGCTGTCGATCCGGTCGAGGACGCCGCCGTGACCGAACAGCAGGGTACCGGAATCCTTGAATCCCGCGGAACGCTTGATCACCGACTCAGTCAGATCTCCCGCAATACTGAACAGACAGAGCGGTACGGCGGCAACCAGGATCAGCAAGGGATTGCTCTCAGGCAGAAAAACAAGGGCGGTGACCATGGCGCACAGAGAACCGGCAATAATACCCCCGATCGCCCCCTCCACGGTTTTCCCCGGACTGATGTGGGGGCAGAGCTTGCGCCGGCCCAGCGTTCGGCCGACATAATAGGCCCCCGTATCCCCCCCCGCGGTCACGGCCGTCAGCACCAGCAGCCAAGCCACCCCCTGCGGCAGAGTGCGGATCAGAACCAAGTGTGCCAGACACAGGCTGATGTAGACGGTCCCGAGACAGCTGCAGCAGAGATAATAGAGCCCGTTTTCCAGGCGGCGGTACAACCAGAGGACCAGGAGGATCGAGCCCAGCAGACTGGCGATCAGCGCGGCGTGGAAGATTTGCAACGGCGACAGCACTGCCAGGACGGGAACGAGGCTGACGGCGACGAACAGCCAGCGCGGCAGGCCGGAAACCCCGGCAAAGGTCATGCGGTAATATTCCCGCAGTCCGAGAGCCGCGGTACAGACAATCAGCAGCCAGAACAGCGAGGCTGACCCGGCGATGAGGATCAGAACCCACAACGCTGTCATAACCAGACCGGGGACAAGACGCTTCACAATAATCATCCCTTTCGGAGCTGGGTGCCGGTTTTGCCGAATCGTCGCTGCCTGAGGCCGTAGCTCCGTAACGCTTCCAGAAACTCTTCCCGGCCGAAATCAGGCCATTTTATCTCCGTAAAGTACAGTTCCGCGTAGGAAGACTGCCACAGCAGGAAATTGGACAGCCTGTTCTCTCCGCCCGTGCGGATGAAGAGGTCCGGATCCGGCTGCCCGCCGGTGTACAGATGATCACTTAACCTCTGTTCATCCAGGTCATCGACCGACAGCGTTCCCGCGACGCATTGGGACGCCAGTTCCCGGACGGCATGGATGATCTCGCTGCGGCCGCCGTAACTCAGGGCAAGATTGAGCGTCATCGCCCTGCATCCGGAAGTGGCGTCAATGACCCTGGCCAGGGCAGCCTGCACCTCGCCCGGCAGATTCTGATGCTCCCCCAGGCACCGCAGGCGGATGCTGTTGCGGAGCATGTTCTCCTGTTCCGAGTCAAGATAGGATTTCAGCAGGGTCATGAGACCCTTGACTTCAATGGAGGGACGGCGCCAGTTTTCCGTGGAGAAGGCGTACAGGGTCAGATACTGTATGCCGATTTCCCTGGCCGTTTCGACAACGGTACGGACCGATCTGACGCCGGCCTGGTGGCCGAACAGGCGGGGCCGCCGCCTTTCTTCTGCCCAGCGGCCGTTCCCGTCCATGACAATGGCGACATGTCGTGGAATCTGACCGGAATCGATGCTTGGCGCCTCACCCATGCTGTTCTGGCAAAGGAAATCCTTCACACTTCCATGACTTCCTTTTCCTTGCCGGCGGAAATCTCGTCAATCTTCCTGATAAAGCTGTCGGTCACTTTCTGGGCTTCGTCCTGCAACCGAAACATGTCGTCCTCGGAAATTTCCTTGTCCTTTTTCATGTTCTTCAGGCTGTCATTGGCTTCCCGGCGGATATTGCGGATCGCAACCCTGAACTCTTCGGATATTTTTCTGACCTGCTTGACGAGCTCCTTGCGCCGTTCCTCGGTGAGCTGGGGGATGTTGAGGCGGATGACCTTCCCGTCGTTGGAAGGGGTCAGGCCAAGGTCGGAAGAGAGAATGGCCTTTTCAATGGCCGACAGCATCTGCGGGTCCCAGGGCTGGATAACAATCAACCTGCTTTCGGGAATGGTCAGCGTGCCGACCTGATTCAGGGGCATCTTTGTCCCGTAGGCATCAACGGTAATGTCATCGAGCAGAGAAAGGGAGGCCCGGCCCGTCCTGATCTTGACCAATTCCCTTTTCAGAGCGTCCACGCTGCTGTTCATCTTTTCATTCAACTGTTCGATTACTTCTCTTGACATCATCACTCCTCAGGCTGTGGTTGCGCGTTCATTCCTGGACAGAGGAGGCCCGGTTCCGATCACCCCGCCGTGATCAGGGTGCCGATGGCATCGCCGGCCGCCGCCCGGACTATGTTGCCGGGGATTTTCATGTTGAACACCAGAATGGGCAGCTTTTCCTCCCGGGCGAGGGAAATGGCCGAGGCGTCCATCACCCGGAGGTCCTGGTGCAGGACCCGGGTGTAATTCAGGTGGTCAAAGCGGACGGCCTCGGGATTCTTTTCCGGATCCTGATCATAAACGCCGTCCACCCTGGTGGCCTTCATAACCACTTCGCACTCGATTTCCAGCGCCCGCAGAACAGAAGCGGTGTCGGTGGTGAAATAGGGATTCCCCGTCCCGGCCGCGAAGATAACTATCCGTCCTTTTTCCAGGTGACGAATGGCCCGCCGGCGGATATACGGTTCACAGACGGTGTCCATGGGAATGGCGGACATGACCCGGGTCGGCATCCCCTCGTTTTCCAGGGCATCCTGAACGGCCAGGCTGTTGATCACCGTGGCCAGCATGCCCATGTTGTCGGCCGCCGCCCGGTCCATTCCCTTGACGGCGCCGGCAACACCGCGAAAGATATTGCCGGCTCCGATCACCAGAGCGAGCTGGACATTTCGTTCATGGACCGTTTTGATTTCACGGGCCACATGGCTGATCATTTCCAGACTGATGCCGAACGAGCCGTCCCCCATCAAAGCCTCGCCGCTCAGTTTGAGCAGGATGCGCTTATATTTCACCCGGTGTTCCTCCGTTTGCCGGTCATCCGGACCATGCCTCCCTCCGGTCATTGTCTTGATGCCGAACCGTCCTCAAGCGCCTATCTGAAAACGCGCGAACCGTTTGATGGAGATGTTTTCGCCCATTTTGGCAATGAGCTCATTGAGCAGATCCTGGACCGTCAGGTCGGGATTCTTGACAAATTTCTGCTCCATGAGACATATCTCGGCCATGAACTTGTCGATCTTGCCGCTCACAATCTTGTCGACAATGCTTTCCGGCTTACCCGATTCAAGGGCCTGGGCCTTGTAAATCTCACGCTCCCGTTCAATCAGTTCGGCGGGCACTTCCTCCCTGGTCACGGCGACGGGACTGGATGCGGCTATGTGCATGGCGACATCCCTGGCAAAGGCGACAAAATCATCGGTCTTGGCAACGAAATCCGTTTCGCACCCCACTTCGACCAGGACGCCCAGCTTGGCGCCGGCATGGATATAGCTTTCCACTACTCCCTGGCTGGTCACGCGATCCGCCCTCTTCCGGGCAACCGCCAACCCTTTCTGGCGCAGGAGGTCAATCGCCTTTTCCATGTCTCCGGCCGTTTCGGTAAGGGCCTTTTTGCAGTCCATCATGCCGGCATTGGTCTTATCACGCAGTTCTTTGACCATCTGGCTTGTAATATTCACGCTGTTCTCCTTTATGATGTAAATTCGGATAGGCAGGAGGGACCCCCGGGTCCCTGCACTGTCTGCCGGACGGCGGTCTGACTATTCCTTGTCCTGGGGCGGTTCCGCGCTTTCCGTGCCTCCAGCCGTCTCTTCAACGGATTGGGCCTGCATGGCGGCTTCCATCTCCTCAACCCCGACTTCTTCCTGTTCGCCCCGGCGGGCCTTGCCTTCCATGACTGCCTCGGCAACCAGGGAGGAAATAAGCTTGATCGACCTGATCGCATCGTCATTTCCCGGGATGAGATAATCGATGCCGTCGGGGTCGCAGTTCGTGTCGGTCAGGGCGATGACCGGGATGTTCAGTTTATTGGCCTCGCTGACGGCAATCTCCTCGTTCTTCGGGTCAACGACGAACAGGGCATCCGGCAGGGTGCGCATCTGCTTTATACCGCCCAGGTTGCGGTTCAGCTTGCCGAGCTCCTTGTCCATCATCAGGATTTCCTTTTTCGGAAACCGGTTGATGGTGCCGTCTTCTTTCATGGCCTCAATTTTCTTCAACCGGTCAACGGACAGCCTGATGGTCTGAAAATTGGTCAGCATGCCGCCGAGCCAGCGATAGTTGATATAGGGCATGCCGCACCGCTCCGCCTCCTGGGTGATGATGTCCTGGGCCTGTCTTTTGGTGCCGACAAAAAGAAGGTTGCCTCCCCCGGCGACCAGGTCAACGGTAAACTCGTACGCATGTCTGAATTGCCGCATGGTGGCGTCAAGGTTGATGATGTAGATGCCGTTGCGGGGCCCGTAGATGTACGGCTTCATCTTGGGATTCCATCTTCTGGTCTGATGGCCGAAATGCAGCCCTGCCTCGAGCATCTGTCGCATGGTTACCTGTGTCATGATTCGTCCTCCGGTTGGTTTATGGTTGTTCCTCCATCCCTGGGCCCGATCCTGACAAGGACACCAAAGGGCGATAGCGGGATGTGTGTGGTTGCCCGGGACTCCGCCCCGGGGTAAGAATTAACTGCAATCTTTCTTTTTACCACAGCCATTGCATTATTTCAATATATTCGCCGCGGGAACAGCCGATAGCGGTGCAGGCGGGCGGGGAGATGACAGTGAGGCGGTGCGGGCCGGGCAGCCTGAACCGGCAGGAACAAAGCTACCTGGGCCGCAGCGGCGAGGCACCACCGAGGACATGGAGCAGCCATTCGAATCCGAATTTCAGCAGCTCCTCGTCGTCCCGCTCGATGCGCCGCCGCCTGCTCCTGTCAAGGGCAAATCGCTGCAACAGACGGTGTTGCGCAACATATGCACGGAAATCATCGATATTATAGCAGACCATGAAGGCCAGTTGCTGCAGGGGGCCGGCGGTGCCCTCTCCCTGCCAGGGGTTGGAGGCGAAAAAAGCATCGATCTCGGCCCAGAGGTCGCCCATCAGGTTGTATTCATAGAGCATCTGCTCCCGTTCCCACTGGTCCAGGGTATAGGCATTCCGTTCGCCGTGGCCGAGGCAGTAAGCATGATGGGTCATGAAGTAATGGGTGTGGAGACGGGCCTCTCCCTCCCTCTTCTCCACCGCCCGTTCCAGGGGATACGTCCTGCAGGCCGTCGGCCTGTCGGGATAGACCGAACATCCCTTTTCCCCCAGGAAGGGGCAGGTATGCTCAACATCATCGCGCATGTTCAGCATGACCGAGGGAAAAAAAGGATGACTCCCGGGCGCGAGGCGGACATGTTTTCTCAGAAAGAGAGCGGAATGGATGTTGAGGGAGGTCTTGAGCCGGAGGACATCGTAGGGGTAGAGGTACAGTTCCAGCCGGCGGCAGCAGATCTTGAAACATCCGACACCGGGATGACAGCGAAACTGAAAGGGTTCCGGGCCGACCACCGTGCGGCCCTCGGGAATCATTTCCTGATCGGGGATGATGTTGGGCATCGTTAAAAACAAAAAGCTGATATGGCCCGAGCCATATCAGCTTTTCCGTCACATGGTCTTCGGACGATTTCCGGCACTATTCCTCAACCGCCGGTTCGGTATCTTCATACCCGACCAGCTCAAGGATAGCCATGGGCGCGGCATCGCCGAGCCGGCTGCCGGTGCGGATGATCCGGGTATAACCGCCCTGCCGGTCGGCATACTGGGGGCTGATCAGGTCAAACAGCTTGGCCACCACGTCCTTGCTCTGAATATACGAATAGGCCTGCCGCCGGGAATGCAGGCCGCCCCGCTTGGCGAGGGTGATCATCTTTTCGGCGACCCGGCGGGCCTCTTTGGCCTTGGGAACCGTGGTGACAATACGTTCGTGCTCGAACAGGGAAGTCACCATGTTCCGGAGCATTGCCTTGCGATGTGATGCGGTGCGGCCCAGTTTACGGCCGGCCTTTCTATGTCTCATTGTCCTGTCCCTAAAAAACGTAATCCGTTAAGTTTGCCGTTATTGAAAAGAAATGAGGATATCAGGCCTCGTCTTCCTTTTCCTCCCGCTGATCAGGGGGTATCCACCCCTCGATATTCATCCCCAGAGAGAGATTGTGCTCCGCCAGCAGGGCTCTGATTTCATTCAGAGATTTGCGCCCGAAATTTTTGGTTTTGAGCATCTCCGCATCGGTCTTCTGCACCAGTTGCCCGATATACTGAATCTTGGCATTTTTCAGACAATTGGCTGATCGAACGGACAATTCAAGGTCATCGACATCCTTGTCAAGGAACGAGGGATACTTGTCCTTATCATCGCCGCCGATTTCCTCTTCGTCGGGTTCAGCGGACTCCTCGTCAAAATTGATGAAGATGGTCATCTGGTCCTTCAGTATTTTCGCCGCGAAGGCCAGAGCGTTTTCCGGGGTGACGCTGCCGTCGGTTTCCAGTTCGATGGTCAGCCGGTCATAGTCGGTCTGCTGGCCGACGCGGGCCTGGCTGACAACATACTGAATGCGCCTGATGGGCGAAAACACAGAATCTATCGGGATAACGCCGATGGGCTGATCTTCGGTCTTATTCAGCTCCGCCGGCCGATACCCCTTGCCCCATTTTACCTCAAGTTCGGCTCTGAACCGGGTATCACCGGTTATGGTGCAGATCGGCAGCTCCGGGTTCATCACCTCCACATAGGGTTCTCCGTTGATGTCGCCGGCGGTAACTACTCCGGGGCCTTTTTTGTCGATAGTGACCGTCTGGGAATCCGAATGATTCAGCTTGAGCCGGACCTGCTTGAAGTTCAGGATGATCTCGGCGAGGTCCTCATGAATGCCGTCAATGGTGGTAAATTCATGCAGGGCGTTGTCCACCCTGATCGAAGTAATCGCCGCGCCCCGTATGGTCGACAGCAGTATCCGGCGCAGGGAATTGCCGATGGTGGTGGCGAAGCCGCGCTCCAGGGGCTGGCAGACAAACTTGCAGTACCTGTTGGTGCGGGTCTCCTTGCTGACCTCGATCCGCTCAGGGCGGATGAGATCGTGCCAGTTTTTATAAAACGGGATTTCTTCCATGATTTGCTGTGCCATGCTCTACCTGACGGTTAATGTTACTTGGAGTACAGCTCGACAATCAGCTGTTCCTGAATCGGCATAGTGACTTCTTCCCTGCCGGGCAGGGATTTGACCGTTCCCTGGAAGTTGGGGGCGTCAAGCTCGAGCCATGCGGGCACGCCTCTGCGGGCCACTCCCTCGAGATTGTCGATGATGACTTCATTCTTCCTGCTCTTTTCCTTCAGGGAGATAACATCATCCACCGCGACCTGGTACGACGGGATATTGACCTTGCGGTTGTTCACCAGAAAATGATTGTGGCGGACGAGCTGCCGGGCCTGGTTCCTGGAACCGGCGAAACCAAGGCGGTATACGACGTTGTCCAGCCGCCGTTCAAGCATCATGATCAGATTGTCGCCGGTAACGCCCCTGGCTTGTTCCGCGTTGACGAAAAAATTGCGGAACTGGCCTTCCAGCATGCCGTACATGTGCTTGACTTTCTGTTTTTCCCGTAACTGGACGGCATAGTCGGACATTTTTCTGAATCTGTTCTGACCATGCTGACCCGGCGCATAGGATCGCCGTTCAAAAGCACATTTATCAGAATAACACCGTTCACCCTTGAGAAATAATTTCAGATTTTCCCGCCTGCACAACCTGCAGGATGCTTCTGTGTATCTGGCCAACTTATACCTCCGTGATGAGTCGGCTGCGACCCGTCATGCCGGGTTGACCGGTCGCGGGCCCGCCGTGGAAAATTTGCGGCGCTTCTTATACTCTTCTGCGCTTGGGGGGCTTGCAGCCGTTGTGAGGGATGGGCGTTATATCGCTTATTTTGCTCACTTCGACTTCGGCCGTCGTAAGTGCGCGAAGCGCAGCTTCCCGGCCGGGGCCGGGACCTTTGACACGCACTTCAACCTTGCGTATGCCGTTTTCCTTTGCCTTGGCAACCGCATCGGCCAGGGCGTTCTGGGCGGCAAAGGGGGTCGACTTCCGGGACCCCTTGAATCCTATCACTCCAGCGCTGGACCAGGAGAGCACATTGCCCTGCCGGTCGGCAATCGTCACCAGAGTGTTATTGAAGGTTGAATAAATGGAAACAATTCCTTCCGGGACACTCTTTTTATCTTTGCGCTTGACCTTCCCGGCGGTTTTCTTCTGCTTTGCCATGACTGCTCCGTATTATCTTCTTCCGCGTTGTTCAACGTGGAAAATCAGGGTTGACTACTTTTTCTTGACCGCCGGACCGCGCCGCGGTCCCTTGCGGGTACGGGCATTGGTCTTTGTCCTCTGACCGTTGCAGGGCAGTCCGAGGCGATGGCGGCGGCCCCGGTAGCATCCGAGGTCGGTGAGGCGTTTGATATCCATGGACACTTCACGCCGTCTGTCGCCCTCAACCATGTACCCGGCCTCGATGATCTTCCTGATCTTGGTGACCTCGTCGGTGCTGAGGTCGTCACTGTTCATCTGATAGGGAAGGTCCGCCTTATCGAGTATTTCCCGCGCCGAGGACAGGCCTATGCCGTAGATATAGGTCAGCGCCCTGTCAAGATGTTTGTTTTTCGGTAAATCTACACCAGCTATACGTGCCAAGAGCTTACTCCTTTTTGCAAATCAGTTCCGGGTTGTCGGTCTACCCCTGACGCTGCTTATGTTTCTTGTTCTTGCAACTGACTCGGACTGTTCCTCTCCGCTTGAGCACCTTGCAGTCGCTGCACATTTTTTTTACCGATGACCGTACTTTCATCGCCGTCCTCCCGGGCAATTCGCCAACGTTCTGCGTCTATCTTTTTCCGCCTTTGGAACGGAATGTCACTCTGCCCCGCGTGAGATCATACGGAGAGAGCTCAATGGTTACCCGGTCTCCGGGCAAGATTTTTATATAATGCATTCGCATTTTACCAGAGATATGCGCAAGCACCTTGTGGCCGTTATCGAGTTCGACGCGAAACATCGCGTTCGGCAACGGCTCTATGATTGTGCCTTCCACTTCTATGGCATCTTCCTTGGACATACTCCACATCCTCTAAAAAAAATCGAACAGCACAAAAAATTGTAATATATCTAAGTTACGTTATTTTTTCAACCACTTTTTCGGGGAGATGCCGCATGCGAACACGTGGCTCCATTCAGGCCTCCGGCACAGCGCTGAGGACGAACGGACCTTTGCCCGTGGCGGCAACCGAATGCTCGAAATGTGCCGAAGGCTTTCGATCCGCGGTCACGACAGTCCAGTTGTCTCCCAGTACCTTGACCTTGGATGTTCCGGCATTGACCATCGGTTCAATTGCCAGGACCATCCCTTCAAGGATCCGGGGCGACGAACGGTTGTCCTGCACATAATTGGGAACCTCGGGACTCTCGTGCAGATTTGTGCCGATACCGTGGCCGACAAACTGCCGGACAACGGCAAAGCCGTTCTTCTCCACATGATCCTGAATCGCCCTGGATATATCGGCGACCCTGTTGCCGACCCGTACCTGGGTGATGGCCTGATCGAGCGCCTCCCGGGTCACCCTCATCAGTTTATCCTTTTGCGGGGAGATGTTGCCGATGGGGATGGTAACAGCTGCGTCGCCGTAAAAACCCTGGTATCGGACCCCGAAATCCACGCTGACGATATCTCCTTCCCGCAGGATGACTTTATTGGAAGGGATGCCGTGGACGACCTCCTCGTTGATCGAGACGCACAGGCTGCCCGGGAATCCTCTGTATCCCTTGAAGGCGGGCTCGCCATGATGATCCCGGCAGTATTCCTCCGCCCATTGGTCCAGCCGCAGAGTCGACAATCCCGGGCGAACCTGATGCTGCAGGAGCCGCAAAACCCCGGCGACAATCTGGTTCGCCTCGAACATGATGGCAATCTCTTCGGGCGTTTTGACAGTTATGGCCTTTTCCTGATCCGTCACTGTATCCCGTTATCAGCGCCGTCCTTTGATTCGGCCTGCCTTGAGAAATCCCTCATAATTGCGCATGACCAGGTGGGATTCTATCTGAGAAATCGTATCGATGGAAACGCCCACCACGATAAGAAGCGCCGTGCCGCCGAAATAAAACGGTATGTTGAACTTGCTGATCAACAGGGTCGGCATGATGCAGACCGCACTGAGATAGATTGCCCCGACGACGGTCAATCGGGTCAGGATCTTGTCGATGAACTCGGAGGTCTTCTTGCCCGGACGTATCCCCGGGACGAATCCTCCGTTTTTCTTCAGGTTTTCGGCGACATCGTCCGGCTTGAAGGTCACGGCTGTGTAAAAGAAACAGAAAAAAACGATAAAGCCGGTAAAAATTATATAATAATAGACTGTTCCGGGCGACAGGGCGGCCGAGACCTTCTGAACCCAGTCTATCTGGATAAAGCTGCCGATGGTTGCCGGGAACATCATGATCGACGAGGCGAAAATAGGCGGGATGACCCCGGAAATATTGATTTTGAGAGGCAGATGGCTGGACTGGCCGCCGTAGACCCTTCTGCCCACCACTCGCTTGGCGTATTGAATGGGAATACGTCTCTGAGCCGTTTCGACAAAGATGATGAAAGCGACAATGGCGACCATCATGACCAGGAGAATAGGCAGGAAGATAACCGCCAGTTCCCCGGCCTTGACGAGCTGGATGGTATTGCCGATGGCGGCAGGCATCCGCGCCACGATACCGGCAAAAATGATCAGGGATATGCCGTTGCCGATGCCCCGTTCCGTCATCTGTTCGCCGAGCCACATGATGAACGCCGTGCCCGAGGTCAGGGTCAGCATGGTCATCAGTTTAAAGTGCAGTCCCGGCACCATGACGATGGGTTCGCCGCTCGGTCCTGCCATCCCCTCCAAACCAGTGGCGATGAACATGCTCTGGATGAGGCTGAGGCCGATGGTTCCATAGCGGGTATACTGGGTGATCTTGCGGCGGCCGGCCTCTCCTTCCTTTTTCAGCTGCTCCAGCTGGGGGACGACCACGGTCAGCAACTGAATGATGATCGACGCACTGATGTACGGCATGATGCCCAGCGCAAAAATCGAGAAATTTTCCAGCGCTCCGCCGGAAAACATGTTGAACATCCCGAACAGGGTGTCGGCATTCTGCTTGAAAAATGCGGCCAGGGCCTCTCCGTTGATTCCGGGCGTGGGTATCTGGACACCCATCCTGTATACCATCAGCATCAGGAGGGTAAAAATGATCCGCTTCCGCAGTTCGGGAATACTTGCCGCGCTGGCGAGACCGCTCATCCGGTTATTCCTTTACTGATCCGCCGGCGGCTTCGATCTTTGCCCTGGCGCCGCTGCTCACGCGGTCGACGTCAAGGATGATGGCCGCGGTGATGTCGCCGTTGGCCAGGACCTTGACCATGCCGTCCGACGCTTTGACCAGTCCGGCCTCCACCAGCGCCGCCCGATCCACGGTCGCGCCTTTTTCAAAGCGGTTCAGGTCGCGCAACGAGACAATGGCGAATTCCTTCTTGAAGATGTTGGTGAACCCCCTCTTGGGGAGACGGCGGTGCAGCGGCATCTGGCCTCCCTCAAAACCCGGACTGCGTGTATACCCGCTTCGAGCCCTGGCACCCTTGTGGCCTCGCGTCGCGGTCCTGCCGTGGCCGCTTCCCTGACCGCGGCCGACGCGCTTCTTGTTGCGGCGTGATCCCTCCGACGGGGAAAGATTGTTCAGCGTCAGCATCGTTATTCCTCCACCCGCACCAGGTGCATGACCTTGGTCAGCATCCCCCGGATTTCCGGAGTATTCTTCCTGGCAACGGTCTTGTTCATTTTCGTCAGGCCGAGGCCGGTCAGCGTCGCCCTGATCTTCCGGGTGCTGCCGATGCAGCTCTTCACCTGGGTTATCTTGATCGTATCAGTCATAATTCCACCTGTTCATTTGCAGCGGCGGCCTCAGGCCACCATCTCGTCGACCTTCAGACCACGGAGTCGGGCAATCTCTTCGGCCGAGCGCAGCTTTCGCAGGCCGTCCATGGTCGCCTTGACCAGGTTGTGCGGATTGTTCGAACCGAGGCACTTGGTCAGGATATTCTGCACGCCCGCCGCTTCCAGAACAGCCCGAACGGCCCCGCCGGCGATGACTCCGGTACCATCGGAAGCCGGTTTCAGCATCACCGTGCCGGATTTGAATTTCCCGTTTATTGCATGCGGGATGGAAACTTCGGTCAGGGCAACCCGCCGCATATCCTTTTTGGCACTTTCCACGCCTTTGCGAATAGCTTCAGGCACCTGATTGGCCTTGCCGAGTCCGTAGCCGACCATTCCTTTCCCGTCACCGACCACGACAATTGCACTGAAACTGAAGCGGCGGCCGCCTTTCACAACCTTGGCGACCCTGTTGATATAGACAATTTTTTCTATGAGCTCTTCCTGGTTGCCTTCTTTAGCCCGTTTAAAATCAGCCAAGTAACACCCCCGTGATATTAGTGTTCAGAAATGAATCTATGCTCTTGATCAAAAATCAAGTCCGCCTTGGCGGGCCCCGTCGGATACTGCCTTGACCCGGCCATGGTACAGATTGCCGCCGCGGTCGAACACCACCCGGGTAATCCCCGAATTTTTCGCCCTTTCGGCAATCACTTCGCCCACTTTCCGCGCCTGCGCAACCTTGCCCTTGACATCGACCCCGTCAAAACTTTTGTCCTTGGTTGACATGGTCACCAGGGTTGCATGCTTCGTGTCGTCTATGATCTGCACGTATATATGCCGGTTGCTCCTGAAAATAGACATCCGCGGTCTTTCCGGAGTACCCAATATTTTGGTCCGAATACGTTTGATGCGCTTTTTCCGTGCGACTTCTTTTGGATTTGTCTTCGCCATTGCCTACCACCAGATGAATTGTTATTTCGCGCCGGCTTTTCCGACTTTCCGGACTATGTGCTCGCCCTCGTAACGGATACCCTTGCCCTTGTAGGGCTCGGGTTTTCTGACCGCCCTGATCCGGGCGGCGGTCAGGCCCAGCAGTTCCTTGTCGATCCCGCCCAGGGTGATCATGTTGTTTTTATCAACCTCGGCGGATATTCCCTCCGGCAGCTTGAAATCAACCGGATTGGAATAGCCGACATTCAAGGTCAGGACAGCCTTCTCCACCTTGGCCCGGTAGCCGATTCCTTCAACTATCAGCTTCTTCTCGAAGCCCTTGTCCACTCCGACGATCATATTGTTGAGCAGCGTTCTGGTCAGGCCCCAGAAGGCGTTAATCCGCTTGCCCGCCCCCCTGGGGGAGACAATGAGAACATCGTTCTCCTGCTTGAGACCGATTTCGGGGCGGATGGTGCGCTCAAGCGAACCCTTGCCGCCGCTAACCTTGACATGATTCCCTTTTATCTCAACCTTGACTCCCTTGGGCACGGGAATCGGTTGCTTGCCGATTCTGGACATGATTGTTCTCCTGTCGTCAACCCAGTTGCGTTACCAAACCTCGCATAACAATTCACCGCCGATGTTCATGCTGCGCGCATCCCTGTCGGTCATGACGCCGTGCGAAGTCGTGAGAATGGCAACGCCAAGTCCGCTCATCACCTTGGGAATGCGGCCCGTTTTGCTGTACTGGCGCAGCCCCGGCTTGCTGATTCGCCGGATCCCGGTTATAATTTTTTCATTTTTCGGGCCGTACTTCAGATCGATCTTCAGCACTCCCTGCACGCCTTTGTCGATGATGTGGTAATCGTTGATATACCCTTCCTGCTTGAGGACCTTGGCCACACCCACCTTGATTTTTGACAACGGCATCTCAACAGAATCATAATGGGCCATGACGCCGTTTCTGATTCGTGTCAGCATATCCGCCAGCGGATCACTCATAGACATATTTTCACCATTCAATCCAATTGAAAATTTGCGTTCGTCCATCTGTCCGGCGACGCATGGACATGTCTTACCAGCTTGATTTGGTCACGCCGGTAATTTTGCCCTGCGAGGCCAATTTTCTGAAACATAACCTGCACATGCCGAATTTTCTGATATAGGCCCGCGGCCGCCCGCATAACGGACACCGGTTGTATTCCCGGACCTTGAACTTTTGCTGACGCTTCGCCTTGGCAATGAGTGATTTTTTTGCCACTGCATCCTCCTGATTAGATCAATTCCCGTTGACGGTCACGACTCGCGGGCCGCATGGTATTTTTTTACTTCCGGAACGGCATGCCCAGTTGGCTGAGCAGTTCGTAGGCCGCATCGTCGGTTTTGGCCGACGTCACTATACTGATGTTCAAACCTCGGATTTTATCGATTTTGTCATAATCGATTTCCGGAAAAATAATCTGCTCCCTGATGCCCATGGAAAAATTACCCCGGCCATCAAACCCCTTGGGAGATATGCCGCGAAAGTCTCGCACCCGCGGCAGGGCAATGTTGATCAGCCGCGACAGGAAATCATACATACGCTCGTGCCGCAACGTGACCCGGCAGCCAATGGGCATGCCCTCGCGCAGCTTGAAGGTGGCGATGGATTTCCTGGCCCTGGTGACAACGGCTTTCTGCCCGGCGATCAGGGTCAGCTCATTGGCTGCATTTTCGACAACTTTAGGATTCTGCACCGCTTCTCCCAAACCCATGTTCAAGACGACCTTCTCGATTTTGGGTATCTCCAGGGTATTGGTATAGCCAAGTTTCTCCTGAAGCTGCGGCCTGCAGGTGGTTTCGTAATATTCTCTCAGTGTTCCCATTTTTTACTCCAGAACAGCAGGGGTCCTACTTCTTCGAGGTTTCAATGGTTGCACTGCAACTCTTGCAAACCCTTACCTTTGTCCCGTCTTCCAGAAATTTCTTCCCGATCCTGACCGTTTTGGCACATTCCGGACAAATCAGCATCAGGTTTGATATATGAACGGGCGCCTCTTTTTCCACAATCTGGCCTGACTGCGTCGCATCCTTCGGCTTCATGTGCCGTTTGATCATGTTGATGCGCTCGACAACCACCTTGTCGGCCTTTTTGTCAATCTTCAGGATCTTTCCGACACGGCCCTTGTCCTTGCCTGCGATGACTTCCACCTTATCGTTGACCCGCAAACTCGTCTGTCCTTGCCGCATTGTTTCCACCTCGTTGAATCGAACGGATAATGCCCTTCCCCATCGCCGGGCGACGGGATCAGAGCACCTCCGGTGCGAGTGATATAATTTTCATGAAACCGAGAGAGCGCAACTCCCGGGCCACCGGTCCGAATATCCGGGTGCCGATGGGGTCTCCGCTGCCGGAGAGCAGCACCGCGGCATTCTCATCAAATCGCACAGTCGTATCCTCCGGCCGCTGGATTTCCTTGCTTGTCCGTACAACTACCGCGTCAAGGACATCTCCCTTTTTGACCTTAGCATGGGGAATGGCTTCCTTGACGGTCACGACAATGACATCGCCGATGCTGGCGTAACGCCGCTTTGTGCCGCCGAGCACACGAATGCACAGAACTTTCTTGGCACCGGAATTATCGGCGACATTCAGTATGGTTTCCGTTTGTATCATGATCTCACCTGGTGAACTTCCTGTTGCGGAGCGTTTTTCTCCGGCACCCTACCCGCCGGATCAGGCCGCTCTCTGCAAAATATTTTTTACCCGCCAGCGCTTGTTCCTGCTTAGCGGACGACATTCCTCAATCAGGACGATATCGCCGACATTACACTCGTTGGCGGGATCATGGGCCATGTATTTCACCCGACGGCGAATGAACTTCCCGTAGAGTTTGTGCCGTACTTTCCGCTCGACGAGGACAACAATGCTCTTGTCCATCGCGTTACTGATGACGGCGCCCTGGCGCGTTTTTCTTGTCTTTTTTTCCTCGCTCATGCTTTCCGGTCCAGTCAATAATTGTTGAATCCGTTCAATCAGCTTCGGGCCTGCTCATGCAGGATCGTCTGCACCCGGGCAATATCCCGGCGCAACTGTGCCAGCCGGGCCGGGTTCTCCAGGCGGCGGATGCCGTGCTGAAACTTCAGTTTGAAATAATCCTCGCGGAGGTCCCGTTCTTTCTTGACCAGATCACCGGGCTCCATCTTGCGTAATTCTTTTGCCTTCATATTCGTGCATTCCTTGAGATCACTTTGGTCGCAAAGGGCAGCTTGTAGCTGGCAAGGGTGAGGGCCTCCAGGGCGAGCTCTTCCGGGATGCCGCTCAACTCATAGAGAATCCGGCCGGGCCTGACCACCGCCACCCAGTATTCCGGCGCGCCCTTCCCTTTCCCCATCCGGGTTTCCGCTGGTTTCTTGGTAATGGGCTTGTCGGGAAACACCCGGATCCACATTTTTCCGCCACGCTTGATTTTTCGGTTGATCGCCACGCGGGCCGCTTCTATGTGCGCGGAGCTCATGCGGCCGCATTCAACGGCCTTCAGGGCATATTCCCCGAAGCTGATATCAGAGCCGCGCAGAGCAGCCCCTCGCATGCGTCCCTTGAACTGCTTTCTGTGCTTAACTTTCCGTGGACTTAACATCTTTTCTCGCTCCTTGTGCAGGATGCCCTTCGGGGCAGGCCGGCAGCCGCTTCGCCCCGCTTCGCGTCACCCTACTGTTGTGCCAGTTCCATCATCTGGGCATCGTCCAGAACTTCACCCTTGAAAATCCAGACCTTGACGCCGATGATGCCGTAGGTTGTCTTTGCCTCGGCCGTGCCGTAATCGATATCGGCCCTCAGGGTATGCAGCGGCACGCGCCCCTCCTTGTACCATTCTGTCCTCGACATTTCCGCACCGCCGAGACGGCCGGAGCAGGAAATCTTGATCCCCTGCACGCCGAAGCGAAGGGCGGAATTAATGGATTTTTTCATGGCCCGGCGAAAGGCTATGCGCCGCTCAAGCTGCATGGCGATATTCTCCGCCACCAGTTGGGCATCGGCTTCAGGACGCCGCACCTCCTGAATATCAATCAGACACTCCCTGCCGAACTGCCGCTCGATATCGGTTTTCAGATTCTCTATCTCGGCACCCTTCTTGCCTATGACAATGCCGGGACGGGCCGTGAAGAGCTTGATCCGGAGCTTCTCGCCGGTGCGCTCGATTATGATCCTGGATACGCCCGCATGGTACAGGCGTTTTTTCAAATACTTCCGAATTTCCTGATCTTCATACAGGTTGCGGGAGTAATCTTTGCCCGCGTACCAGATGGATTCCCATGTGCGGGTAATGTTGAGCCGCAATCCGACGGGATTAACTTTCTGCCCCAAGGTTTTCCTCCGTTCCAACTATCCGTTGATTTCAGTTCCGCTCTTGCAGTTTTGAACCATCACGCTTCATCGACCACCACGGTGATATGACTGGTCCGCTTCAGTATCGGTGTTGCCCGTCCCATGGCCCGCGGCCGGAACCGCTTGAGCATGGGGCCTCCGTCTATCAGTATGCGCTTGATATACAGCGTATCGGTATCCACCTTTTCCGTCTGGATGGCATTGGCGACGGCGGATTCGATCACTTTCCGCAGAATGCGCGCCCCTTTCTTCGGCATGAACTTCAGCGTGGTGATTGCCGTATCCGCATCCATGCCACGCACCACATCGGCCACAAGTCTCGCTTTCTGTGGTGATATCCGAATATATTTGGCGACGGCCCTTGTTTCCATTGCTGTTCTCCTCACCGCTTCCAGTCAGATGGCGGCGTAATGTTAGCGTTTTGCCTTCTTGTCGGCGGCATGTCCGTAATAGGTCCTGGTCGGAGAAAACTCGCCGAGCTTATGGCCGACCATATTTTCGGAGACGTATACCGGAATGAACTTCTTGCCGTTATGAACGGCAAAGGTCAGACCGACCATTTCAGGAGTAATGTCGGACCGCCGGGACCATGTCTTAATGACCTTGCGCGACCCTGTTTCCTGGGCATTTCTCACCTTGCCGAGCAGGTGATTGTCAACAAACGGACCTTTTTTGACAGAACGGGACATTATTCAATTCTCCTGCACTTACTTCTTGCGTTGTGTAACGATATCTCGGTCAGAGGGTTTGCGGCCCCTGGTCTTGTATCCCTTGGTCGGCACGCCCCACGGAGTGCATGGATGACGGCCGCCGGAACTCTTGCCCTCGCCCCCGCCCATCGGATGATCAATGGGGTTCATGGCCACGCCGCGGACATGGGGCCGTTTTCCCTTCCACCGATTGCGGCCGGCCTTGCCCAACTTGATGCTGGCGTGCTCGGTGTTGCCGACCTGGCCGATGCAGGCCCGGCAGTCCTTATTGAATTTCCGGACTTCGCCGGAGGGCAGCTTGACCAGGACATGATTGCCCTCCTTGGCCATGAGCTGGGCCGCGGTGCCGGCGCTCCTGACCATCTGGGCCCCCTTGCCGATCTTCATCTCCACATTATGGATAATGGTGCCAAGGGGAATGTTGGTCATCGGCATGCAGTTGCCGGGCTTGATGTCAACATTAGTGCCGGCCATGACCTGGTCGCCGACCGACAGGCCGTTGGGGGCCAGAATATAGCTTTTCTCTCCGTCCAGATAGGAGAGCAGCGCTATATTCGCCGAACGGTTCGGGTCGTATTCGATGGCGATGACCTTGGCGGTCACTCCGGTCTTGTTCCGTTTCCAGTCAATCAGGCGGTATTTCCGCTTATGACCGCCGCCGATATGACGGGCCGTAATCCTGCCGTAGGAGTTGCGGCCGCCGCTCTTCTTCAATGGCCTGAGCAGGCTCTTTTCCGGTGCTTTATCTGCAACATCGGGCTGCAGCAGGCTGACCTGGTGCCTTTTTCCCGCTGATGTCGGTTTATGGGTTTTAATAGCCATTGTTCTTCCCGTTACCTACCCTTGAAAATTGTATACCTGATCAACAGTTCCCAAATGCGTCGTGCAGCATTGATGCGGTTACAGTTCTTCAAGGAAATTAATCGTTCCCTCGGACAGGGTGACATACGCCTTTTTCCAGTCATTGGTCCTGCCGACCGACTTAATGCCGACGCGGCGTTTCTTGCCCAGGACCTTGGTGGTCCGGACGTGGCCGACCTTGACGTTGAACAGGCTTTCCACGGCCTGTTTGATTTCATACTTGTTGGCCCGGGGATCAACCTTCAGAACCACGGTTCCCTGGACCTCCTGGAGCAGATTGCTCTTCTCCGTCAGGCAGGGGCTCTTGATGACATCGTACAGATCCTTCATACCATCAACCTCTCTTCAAGCTGCGCAAGAGTTTCCTGTTCCAGCATCAGTTTGGAATATTTCAATATGTCATAGACATTCAGCCCTTCCGCCGGCATTACCTTATATCCGACCGCGTTTCTGGCCGACAGGCTGACGGTTCTGTTGTCCCCGGCGGTCACCACGAGGCAGTTGTCAAACTGGAAGTTGTTCATCACCTTAACGAACTCCCTGGTTTTGATCCCGTCCAGGCTGAACTTGTCGAGAATCACCAGATTCCCTTCGCCGAACCGCGCGCTCAAGGCCATGCGCAGCGCCAGCCGGCGAACCTTCTTGGGCAGCTTATAACTGTAATCACGTGGTTTGGGGCCGAAGGCGACTCCGCCTCCGCGCCAGATGGGATTGGTCCTGGAGCCCGCACGGGCCCGCCCGGTTCCCTTCTGTTTCCATGGTTTGGCCCCGCCGCCGCTGACTTCGCCCCGTGTCTTCGTCGAAGCAGTTCCGTTGCGCCGGTTGGCCCGCTGCATGCACACGACGTCGTGCAGAATCCCCTGCCGGACCGGGACGGCGAAAAGCTCGTCTTTCAGTTCCACATCCCCAACCTTTTCGGCGGATGTATTTACAACTTCACAAAGTGCCATTTGCTTCTCCTCAAACAGCCGAAGGATTATCCTTTGGTGTAAATCTTGATCAGGCCGTTTTTTGCTCCAGGCACGGCGCCTTTCACCAGCAGAATATGCTCATCTTCCCGGATGTCGACCACTTTCAGATTCTTCTGGGTCACAAGGGTGTTGCCCATCTGGCCCGGCAGCTTTCTGCCCTTGACCACCCTGCTCGGCCAAGCGCTGCTGCCGATGGAGCCGGGAGCACGGTGAAACATCGAACCGTGCGTTGCGCGCCCCCCGGCGAAGCCGTGCCGCTTGACGACACCCTGAAAGCCCCGTCCCTTGGACTTGCTCGACACATCCACGTTGTCGCCGATTTGCAGCAATTCCTTGACGGTAACCTGCTGTCCCAGTTCATACGCTTCGGGGTCCTTGACCCTGAACTCGGAGACATGATAAAAGCAGCTGGAGCCCGAACGCTTGAAATGACCGGCCGCCGGTTTATTCACCCGTGAAGCCTTTTTCTCCAGAAAACCGACCTGGATGGCGTTGTACCCTTCATTGTCGATCGTTTTCTTCTGCAGGACCGTACAGGGACCCGCCTCGATGACAGTCACCGGAATGGAGCGCCCTACCTCGTTATAGACCCGGGTCATTCCAATTTTTCTTCCCAGTATTCCCATTGTTTTCGGCATTTGTCTACCTGTCGGAAATAAATTCTCTCTTCAAGTGCGCCCGCCCGAAAGCCGGCGCAGACATCACTTCCGCCGCACCTACGGAAGTTTTATTTCAACATCAACCCCGGCGGACAGTTCAAGTTTCATCAATGAATCAATAGTCTGCTGGGTCGGCTCCAGTATATCGAGAAGCCGACGATGGGTGCGCATTTCAAACTGCTCCCTCGACTTCTTGTCCACGTGAGGGGAGCGCAGAACGGTATATTTGTTGATGCTGGTCGGCAGGGGGATCGGTCCCGCCACCGTTGCCCCGGTACGCCGCGCTGTTTCAACTATCTCACGCGTCGACTGATCAAGCAGTTTATGGTCATACCCTTTCAGCCTGATTCGAATTTTATCTGTCGGGATCATTCTGTCTGTTTCCTCTTACTCGATGATTTTGGTGATGACCCCGGCGCCGACCGTGCGGCCGCCCTCGCGGATCGCAAAACGCAGACCTTCTTCCATCGCTATCGGCGTGATCAACTCACCCGCGATATGCACGTTGTCACCAGGCATCACCATCTCCACGCCCTCTTCCAGCGTGCACACTCCTGTCACGTCCGTTGTCCGAAAATAAAACTGCGGGCGGTAGCCGTTGAAAAACGGCGTGTGGCGACCACCCTCCTCCTTGGTCAGAATGTACGCCTCCGCCTTGAATTTCTTGTGCGGCGTGATCGAGCCCGGCGCCGCCAGAACCTGGCCGCGCACCACCTCCTCACGCTTCACCCCGCGAAGCAGCGCCCCGATGTTGTCACCCGCCTGACCCTCGTCAAGGATCTTCCGGAACATCTCAACACCCGTGCACGTCGTCTTCTGCGTCGGACGAATGCCCACTATCTCCACCTCGTCTCCCACATGGATCACCCCACGCTCAACCCGGCCCGTCGCCACCGTCCCACGGCCCGATATCGAAAATACGTCCTCAACAGGCATCAAAAACGGCTTGTCAATGTCCCGAACCGGCTGCGGCACATACGAGTCCACCGCTTCCATCAGGTCCCAGATGCACTTCGTCTTCTCCGCGTCCTCAGGATTCTCCAGCGCCTGCAGCGCCGACCCACGGATGATCGGAATCTCGTCCCCGGGAAACTCGTACTTGTCCAGCAGCTCCCGAAGCTCCATCTCCACCAGCTCGATCAGCTCCTCGTCGTCAACCATGTCGCACTTGTTCAGAAAAACAACGATCGCCGGAACACCAACCTGACGAGCCAAAAGTATGTGCTCACGCGTCTGCGGCATCGGACCGTCATCGGCTCCTACAACCAGGATCGCCCCGTCCATCTGCGCCGCACCCGTGATCATGTTCTTGATGTAGTCCGCGTGGCCCGGACAGTCAACGTGCGCGTAATGACGATTCGAAGTCTCATATTCAACATGCGACGTCGCGATCGTGATCCCACGCTCCTTCTCCTCCGGCGCCTTGTCTATCTCGTCAAAGGCAGTGAAATGCGCCTGACCCTTCGTCGACAGTACACGCGTGATCGCCGCCGTCAGGGTCGTCTTCCCATGATCAATATGACCTATCGTCCCTACGTTGACATGCGGCTTCGTCCGCTCAAATTTTTCCTTTGCCATCAGCGTACCTCTTTCAACTGGTTGTTCAGCCTAAACGCCTCGTATCTTGTGAATTATCGTTTCGGCCTGTTTGGCCGGTACTTCCGCAAACTCGCTAAACTGCATGGTAAACGTCGCTCTGCCCTGGGTTGCCGACCTGAGGTCGGTGGAATAACCGAACATTTCAGCCAGGGGCGCTCTGGCATGCACAACCTGGTGGCCCCGCTCGATCTCCACCCCGACGATGTGCGCCCTCTTTTTGTTGAGATCATTGATGACCTCCCCGAGGTATTCCTCCGGGGTGATGATCTCCAGCGCCATGATCGGCTCCAGCAGGATCGGCGCCCCTTCCCGGGCGGCCTTTCGGCAGGCCATGGTCGCCGCCACCCCGAAGGCCATATCCGTCGAATTCTCCTCGTCATAGGAGCCGCCGATCAATCGGACCAGGACGTCGACGAGCGGATAGCCTATGAGGGGGCCCGAATCAAGACTGTCGCGCACTCCCTTTTCCACCGCCTCGATGTATCCTCCGGGCACCTGATCATCGGTGACCAGATTTTCAAAACGGACGCCCTGTCCCCGCGGCAGAGGGACAAGCTGCAGCTTGACATGCCCGTACTGCTCCTTGCCGGCGCCGTGTGTTTCAAACCGGCCCTCGGCAGTCGCTTCGGCGGTAAGGCTTTCCTTGTAGGCCACCTGGGGCTTGCCGACATTGGCTGCGACCTTGAATTCCCGTATCAGCCGTTCGGTGATAATTTCCAGGTGCAGCTCGCCCATCCCGGAAATTATCGTCTGCCCGGTGTCTTCGTTCACCGTCACCCGGAAGCTCGGGTCCTCCCTGGATACCCTTGCGAGGCTCTCGCGGAGCCTGACCTCATCCGCCTTGGTTTTGGGCTCAATGGCCACTCCGATCACCGGCTCGGGAAAATCCATGGCCTCGAGGACTATATAATCACCGGTCCCGCACAGGGTGTCGCCGGTGGTGGAGAATTTCAAGCCGACCACCGCGCCGATATCGCCGGCGGCAAACCTGTCAACCTCCTCGCGCTTGTTCGCATGCAGCATGAGCAGCTTGGAAATCTTTTCCTGCTTGCGCTTCAGGGGGTTGTAGACTTTCTCGCCAACCTTGAGCTGCCCGGAATACATCCTGATGAACGACAGGTTGTCCACGAAGGGATCAGCCTGCAGCTTGAAAATCAGGCCGCAGAACTTTTCCTGCGGGTCCGGGCGCCGGGTCAACGGTTCGCCGTTCTTGTCGATCCCCTCCACCGCAGGGATGTCCAGCGGCGAGGGAAGATAGCGCACAACGGCATCCAGCAGGGGCTGCACCCCTTTATTCTTGAATGCCGAGCCGCACAATACGGGTACCAGACCCAGCGATAATGTTGCCTTGCGCAGTGCTCTGTGCAGCTCCTCGGGAGCCACATCACTGTCTTCCAAATATTTTTCCATGATCCCCTCATCGAAGTCGGCCAACTTCTCGAGGAGACTCATCCGGGCGGCCGAGGATTTGTCCTTTAAATCGTCGGGTATTTCCTCACTGACAACTTTCAGGCCCTGGGTCGACTCATTGAAACGAAGGAGCTTTCCTTCAATGACATCGATGATGCCCGCAAAACTGTCTTCACTGCCAACGGGCAGGGTTATTGCAACCGGGCTGGCTCCGAGCTTTTCCCGTATCTCCGCGACGCACTGTTCGAAGTCGGCGCCGATGCGGTCCATCTTGTTGACGAACGCAAGGCGCGGGATACGATAATGGTCCGCCTGTCGCCAGACCGTTTCCGATTGGGGCTCCACGCCGCCAACCGCGCAGAAGACGGCTATGACTCCGTCCAGCACCCGCAGGCAGCGCTCCACTTCAATGGTGAAATCAACGTGCCCGGGGGTATCGATTATATTGATCCGGTGATCCTTCCAGAAACAGGTCGTAGCGGCAGAGGTGATGGTAATGCCCCTTTCCTGCTCCTGTTCCATCCAGTCCATGACGGCGGTGCCCTCATGGACTTCGCCGATCTTATAGGACCGCCCGGTATAATAGAGAATACGTTCCGTGGTCGTGGTTTTTCCCGCATCGATATGGGCCATAATGCCTATATTGCGCAGGTTGGATAGAGATCCTCCGCCAGCCGACTTCATTTCCCGTATTCTTTCTTCTCATTTTCAGTTTGCCCTGCTGCCAAAAAAATAACCTGTTTACAGCAGTCAGTACCGCTTGTCAATGTTCTTCTTCACCCAGCGGGGCCGACAAACGAAACTTGTTCCTCTTTTCTACCAGCGATAATGGGCAAAGGCCTTATTCGCTTCCGCCATCTTGTGGGTATCTTCCCGTTTCTTGATTGCGGCGCCACGATTATTGTAGGCGTCGAGCAGTTCGGCCGCCAGCTTCTCGGACATTGACTGCCCGGCGCGATTCACGGCAAAGTTGATAATCCAGCGGATGGCCAGGGCATTGCGCCGGTCGGGCCGCACTTCCACCGGCACCTGGTAGGTGGCGCCGCCGACCCGCCGGGACTTGACTTCAACCCGGGGGCGGACGTTTTCCATCGCGGTCTCGAACACCGCCAGAGGCTCCTCGTCGGGCACCCGCTGCTCGATGATATCCATGGCCCCGTAAAACAGATGCCTTGCCAAGGACTTCTTGCCGTCCTTCATCAGGCAGTTGGTGAACTTGGACACCAGGTTGCTGTTGTATCGCGGGTCGGAACCTACCGCCTTCTTTTCAATCAGTTTTTTCCTCGGCATACTTCAATACCCCTCAGCGAGCTAGACGTACATTATTTAGGGCGCTTGGCCCCGTACTTGGACCTGCCCTGCCTCCGGTCCGAAACCCCGAGCGTGTCCAGCGTGCCGCGGACAATATGATACCGGACGCCGGGAAGATCCTTGACACGGCCGCCCCTGATCAGAACCACGGAGTGCTCCTGCAGGTTATGGCCGATACCGGGGATATACGAGGTCACTTCAATGCCATTGGTCAGCCTGACCCTGGCAACTTTCCGCAAGGCGGAGTTCGGCTTCTTCGGCGTTGTCGTATAGACACGGACGCAAACCCCACGCCGCTGCGGACAATTCTGCAGTGCGGGCGTATTGGACCGGTTGGTGATTTTCTTCCGTCTTTTCCGGACAAGCTGGTTGATTGTCGGCATTGAAACCACTCCTCATTAATCAATAAAATATCTGCCCCTTACTTCTGCCAGGAGCAACAAATTTTAGATATTATCGTACACCTTCACCGCTGTCAAGGAGAAACTGCTCAGTCCTTGTGGTCTATCCGGTAGCCCGGCAGGCCCGTGCCGGCGGAAATCAACCGTCCCATGATGACGTTCTCCTTCAACCCGGAAAGATGGTCGACCTTGCCGGCCATGGCCGCATTGGTCAGCACCTTGGTGGTCTCCTGGAAGGAGGCCGCCGAGATGAACGAATCGGTGGACAGCGATGCCCTGGTCACGCCCAGCAGAAGCGGTTCAGCGGCGGCCGGTTTCTTGCTTTCGGTGATCAGCCGGTCGTTCTCCTCCCGGAACCGCCACCATTCGACCTGTTCGCCGAGCATGAAGTTCGAATCGCCCACTTCGGTAATCTGCACCCTCTTCAGCATCTGCCGGACAATGGTTTCTATGTGCTTGTCGTTGATGCGCACACCCTGCAACCGGTAGACCTCCTGGATCTCGTTGACCAGGAAGCGGGCCAGTTCCTCGGCCCCGAGGACCCGCAGGATGTCGTTGGGCAGGATCGACCCCTCCATCAGCCGCTCCCCGGCCTTGACATAATCGCCCTCATGCACGGTGATGTGCTTGGCCTTGGGCAGCAGATATTCCTTGGGTTCGCCGGTTTCCGGGGTGACGATGACCCGCCGCTTGCCCTTCAGGTCCTTGCCGTAACTGACCCGGCCGTCGATTTCACTGATGATGGCCTGCTCCTTGGGCTTGCGCACCTCGAACAGTTCCGCCACCCGGGGAAGACCGCCGGTGATATCCTTGGTCTTGGTCGTTTCCCGCGGAATTTTCGCCACCACCGATCCCGGGGTGATGATTTCTCCTTCGTTGACGGTAATAATCGAGCCGACCGGCAGCGAGTAGCGGGCCGGGATGTCGCCGCCGGGCAGCTTCAGGGTCCGTCCACGATCATCCTTGATGGTGATGCGCGGGTTGGCCTGCTGCTTGGAGACCGTCGCCATGGTGATGACCTTGCTGGCCTTGCCGGTGACCATGTCGACCCGCTCCTGCATGGTATCACCCTCGATGACGTCGCCGTACTTGACCCGGCCTCCCACTTCGCTGACGATGGGAATGGAAAAGGCGTCCCAGTCGGCAATGATGGTACCCGCTTCGATCTTTTCGCCTTCCCGAACCTTGAGTTCAGCACCGTAGGGCACGGGAAAGCGCTCCCGGTCAAGCCCCTGTTCGTCAAGCACCCTGATTTCGGCGTTGCGGTTCATGACGATCTCGAAGCCGGCGGCGTTGCCAACCGACTGAAGGTTCTTGTATCGGACCTCCCCGCCGCGCTGGGTCCGGACCTCCGCCTGCTCTACGCTCCGGCTCGCCGTGCCGCCGATGTGGAAGGTCCGCATGGTCAGCTGGGTGCCGGGTTCGCCGATGGACTGGGCGGCGATGATACCGACGGCCTCGCCGATGTTGACCATGTGGCCCCGGCCGAGGTCGCGGCCGTAGCACTTGGCGCAGATACCGCGCTTGGACTCGCAGGTCAGGACCGAGCGGATCATCACCTTGTCGATGCCGGCCGCCTCGATCGCTTCGACCCTGTCCTCGGTGACCTCCTCGTTCATGGGCACCAGAACCTCGCCCGAATAGGGATCGACGATGTCCTCCAGGGCCACGCGGCCAAGGATGCGGTCGCCGATGCGGACGATCACCTCTCCGCCCTCGATGAGCGGCTCGGCGGCGATGCCCTTCATGGTGCCGCAGTCCTTTTCCACGATGGTCGAGTCCTGGGCCACGTCGACCAGGCGCCGGGTAAGGTACCCGGAGTTTGCCGTCTTCAGGGCGGTGTCGGCCAGACCTTTGCGCGCGCCGTGGGTGGAGATAAAGTACTCCAGCACGTTCAGACCTTCACGGAAGTTGGCCTTGATCGGCGTCTCGATGATCTCCCCCGAAGGCTTGGCCATCAGACCGCGCATGCCGGCCAGCTGCCTGATCTGGTCCTTGGAGCCGCGGGCGCCGGAATCGGCCATGATAAAGACGGAGTTGAAGCTCTTGGTCTCGACGATCTTGTTGTCCTTGTCGCGCTGGTACTCGACGGACATTTCATCCATCATCTTCTTGGCGACCTTGTCGGTGATCTTGGACCAGATGTCGACGATCTTGTTGTACTTCTCGCCGTCGGTGATCAGGCCGTCGGAATACTGCTGCTCCACCTCCATGGATTCCTTCTCGGCCGATTCGACCAGCTCCTCCTTCTCCACCGGGATCTTCATGTCGTTGATGCAGATGGAGATGCCCGCCCGGGTGGCGTACTCGTACCCCAGGTCCTTGAGCCGGTCGGCCAGGATGACCGTCTCCTTGGTGCCGGCGTGGCGGTAGGTATAGTCGATGAGGAAGGACAGCTCCTTCTTGGACAGCTCCTTGTTCACCAGACTGAAGGGAATCTTCTCCGGCAGCAGCTCACTGACCAGGATCCGGCCGATGGTCGTATCGACAATGGCGCCGTTGATCCGCAGCTTGACCCGCGACTGCAGGTGCACCGCCCCGTGGTCATAGGCGATCCGCGCCTCTTCCACCGAACTGAACACCGAACCTTCACCGGCCGCTCCGTACCGTTCCCTGGTCATGTAGTACAGGCCGAGGACGATATCCTGGGTCGGAATGATGATCGGCGAGCCGTTGGCCGGGGACAGAATGTTGTTGGTGGACATCATCAGGATCCGGGCCTCCACCTGCGACTCAACGGACAGCGGCACATGGACCGCCATCTGGTCACCGTCGAAGTCGGCGTTGAAGGCGACGCAGACCAGGGGATGCAGCTGAATGGCCTTCCCCTCGATGAGCACCACTTCAAAGGCCTGCATGCCGAGGCGGTGCAGGGTCGGGGCACGGTTGAGCAGAACCGGGTATTCCTTGACGATCTCATCGAGCACGTCCCAGACTTCCTTGGTCCCCATCTCGACCATCTTGCGGGCGCTCTTGATGGTGGTCACATAGCCCAGGTTTTCCAACCGGTTGTAGATGAACGGCTTGAAGAGCTCCAGGGCCATCTTCTTGGGCAGACCGCACTGGTGCAGCCGCAGATGCGGTCCGACCACGATCACCGAACGGCCCGAGTAGTCGACCCGCTTACCCAGCAGGTTCTGGCGGAAGCGCCCCTGCTTGCCCTTCAGCATGTCGGAGAGGGATTTCAGCGGCCGCTTGTTGGGACCGGTAATGGTCCGGCCGCGACGGCCGTTGTCGAACAGGACGTCAACGGCTTCCTGGAGCATCCGTTTCTCGTTGCGGATGATGATGTCGGGAGCGTCCAGTTCCAGCAGCCGCTTGAGCCGGTTGTTGCGGTTGATCACCCGCCGGTACAGGTCATTGAGATCCGAGGTGGCGAACCGTCCGCCCTCCAGCGGCACCAGGGGCCGCAGATCGGGGGGCAGAACCGGGATCACCTCGAGGATCATCCATTCCGGACGGTTGCCCGAATCGCGGAAGGCCTCGACCACCAGCAGCCGTTTGCCCAGCTTGGACCGCTTGGTCGCGGAGCCGGTCTCCTTCATTTCGCGGCGAAGCTCCTCGGAAAGCTTCTGCAGGTCAAGATTGGCCAGCATCTCCCGGATGGCCTCGGCACCGATGCCGACCTTGAATTTCCCCTGATGCTCCTCCAGCGCGGCCCGATACTTCTCCTCGCTCAACAGTGAGCCGACGGGCAGGGCCTCCACTTCCGACGACACCACGGCATAGGATTCAAAATAGAGGATCCGCTCCAGCTGCTTCAGGGTCATGTCAAGGATAGCGCCGATCTTGCTCGGCAGGCTCTTCAGAAACCAGATATGGGCTACCGGGGCGGCAAGTTCGATATGGCCCAGCCGCTCGCGCCGAACCTTGGACTGAATGACCTCGACGCCGCACTTCTCGCAGACCACGCCGCGGTGCTTCATCCGCTTGTATTTGCCGCAGTTGCATTCGAAATCCTTGACCGGCCCAAAGATCTTGGCGCAGAACAGCCCGTCTCTCTCCGGCTTGAAGGTCCGGTAGTTGATCGTCTCCGGCTTCTTTACCTCCCCGTGCGACCATTCCCTGATCTTCTGCGGCGAGGCGAGAGATATTTTGACTTTATTGAAATTGACCGGTCCTTTCGGTTTTGCAAAGAAACTGAACAGTTCTTCCACGAAATCACCTTTTTAAATTCTTATCACTGCACCTTGAAACCCCGGGAACAACAGGTACCAATGCGGTCTGTCCGGCCGCTCCCGGAATCCGACTTAAGCCTCTTTCCGTCCGCTTATTCAAAAAGCTCGACGTCGAGGCAGAGACCTTTCAGCTCCTTGACCAGGACATGGAACGATTCAGGCAGACCCGTTTCCAGGAAGTTGTTGCCCTTGACAATCTTCTCATACATGGTGGTCCGTCCCTCCACATCGTCCGACTTGACGGTCAGGAACTCCTTCAGGGTGTACGCCGCACCATAGGCCTCCATTGCCCAGACTTCCATTTCCCCGAGGCGCTGGCCGCCGAACTGGGCCTTGCCGCCGAGGGGCTGCTGGGTAACCAGGGAATAGGGGCCGGTGGAGCGGGCGTGGATCTTGTTGTCAACCAGGTGGTGCAGCTTCAGCATGTACATGAGGCCGACCGTCACCGGGTTGGCAAACGACTCGCCGGTCAGCCCGTCATACAAGGTGGTCTGACCCACTTCATCGAGGCCGGCGGCAACAAGCTGGGCGCGGATTTCATCTTCGGAGGCCCCATCAAAAACAGGGGTGGCCATGTGCACCCCGTGCCCGTACTTGCGGGCGAGGTCGAGAAGTTCATCGTCGGTGACGCCCTCGGTCAACTGCCGGTACTCCTCCTTGGAGTAGACCGACTGCAGCCGTTTCTTGACCTCCTTGAGCTCGTTCTGCTCCGCCAGACGCTGGATGTTTTCCCCCAGTCTCTTGGCCGCGATGCCGAGATGGCATTCCAGGACCTGGCCGACATTCATGCGCGACGGCACGCCGAGGGGATTCAGGACCAGGTCAACGGTCGTGCCGTCGGCGAAAAAGGGCATATCCTCCTCGGGCAGCAGACGGGAAACAACGCCCTTGTTGCCGTGGCGGCCGGCCATCTTGTCGCCCACGGCAAGCTTCCGCTTGGTGGCGACATAGATCTTGACCATCTTCACCACTCCCGGGGGCAGGTCATCCCCCTTTTCCATGCGCTCGACTATGCCTTCGTAGCGGCTGCGCACCAACTGGGCCTGGTTCTGATAGCGGTTGTACAGACCGTCGATTTCACCCTCATATTTTTTCCTGTCGGAAAAATCGAGGGCCTGCAGCTTGCTGAACTCAATCTGATCGAGGACGCTTTCGGTGAATTTCTTGCCCACCTTGAGAATGACCTTGCCCTTTCTGTCCTTGATGTCGCTCTTGGCCGTCCTGCCTTCAAGGATTCCCGCCAGGGCGGTTCGCACTCCTTTCTTGAGACTGTTCAACTCGTCGTTCATGTCCCGGTTGAGCCGCTCAATCTCCATTTCCTCGATCAGCAGGGTCCGTTCGTCCTTGTCAACCCCCTTGCGGGAAAAAACCTTGGCGTCAATGACCACGCCCTCGATGCCCGGGGGCACGCGCAGGGAAGAGTCCTTGACATCCCCTGCCTTCTCTCCGAATATGGCCCGCAGCAGCTTTTCCTCGGGAGAGAGCATGGTTTCCCCCTTGGGGGTCACCTTGCCGACGAGCATATCGCCGGCCTTGACCTCGGCGCCGATACGGACGATGCCGGACTCGTCAAGATTGCGGAGCGCCTCCTCCCCGACGTTGGGGATGTCGCGGGTGATCTCCTCCTTGCCGAGCTTGGTGTCCCGGGCCATGGTCTCAAAAATTTCGATGTGCACGGAGGTAAAGGTATCCTCCTTGAGGAGCCGCTCGTTGATCAGGATCGAGTCCTCAAAGTTATAACCGCGCCAGGGCATGAAAGCGACGGTGACATTCTTGCCCAGGGCCAGTTCGCCCTCCTCCGTGGAGGGGCCGTCAGCCAGCACGGTTCCCTTGGTCACCCGGTCTCCGGGCTTGACAAGGGGCTTCTGGTTGAAGCAGGTGTTCTGATTGGATTTCTTGTACTTTGACAGGCGGTAGACCGCAACCCCTGTTTCAAATCCATCCGTTCCCGGCTCATCGTAGCGGAGAACAATGCGATTGGCATCGGCCTCGGTAACCACTCCATCCCCTTCCGCCAACAGACAGGCACCCGAATCCCTGGCCACGTACTTTTCCACTCCGGTTCCCACCAGCGGAGATGCCGTTTTGAGCAGGGGGACGGCCTGGCGCTGCATGTTCGACCCCATCAGCGCCCGGTTGGCGTCATCGTTTTCCAGAAAGGGAACCAGGGAGGCGGCCACGGAAACAAGCTGATTGGGCGCGACATCCATCCTGGTGACCAGGTCGGCGGACGATATCGCCACTTCATCATTGTGCCGGACGATCAGGCTTTCATCCTTGATTTTGCTGCCGGCCAGCGTCACCTTGGCCGGGGCGATGACATGATCCTGCTCCTGGAGGGCACTCAGGTATTCAACTTCATTGGTCACCTTCCTGTTCTTAACCACCCGGTAGGGGGTTTCGATAAAGCCGTAGGGATTGACCCGGGCATACGTCGCCAGGGAAACGATCAGACCGATATTCGGTCCCTCGGGAGTTTCCACCGGGCATATACGGCCGTAGTGGGTGGGATGGACGTCCCTGACCTCAAAACCGGCGCGCTCCCTGGACAGACCCCCGGGGCCGAGGGCCGAAAGCCTTCGCTTATGGGTCACCTCCGACAGGGGGTTTGTCTGGTCCATGAACTGCGACAGCTGACTGGTGCCGAAAAATTCCTTGATGGCCGAGGTCACCGGTTTGGGATTGACCAGGTCGTGCGGCATCAGGGTCTCCACCTCCTGCAGGCTCATCCGTTCCTTGATGGCCCGCTCCATCCGCACCAGGCCCATGCGGTACTGGTTTTCAACCAGCTCGCCGACCGTGCGCACCCTGCGGTTGCCGAGATGATCGATGTCGTCGCCCTCTTTCAGCTCATCCTTGATGCGGACCAGGTACCTGACGCTTTTGACGATATCCTCCTTGGTGAGGGTCCGGTGATCAATGGGCGTGTCGAGGCCGAGCTTGGTATTGATCTTGTAGCGCCCGACCTCCGAGAGGTCGTAAGTGGACGGGTTGAAAAACAGGTTTTCGAAAAACGCTTCGGCAATTTCCGGGGTTGGCGGGCTGCTGGGACGCAGCCTCCGGTAAATTTCCACCAGGGCTTCCTCCCGCGAGGCGCCCTTGTCCATGGCAAGAGTTTTCCGGAAGGAATCGGAGACCGTGACGCCGTCGATATAGAGGACCTCAAAACTCTTGAGGTTCGCATCCTCTATCGCCTTGAGCATGGTTTCGGTCACTTCCTCGTTGCACCTGCCGATCAGCTCGCCGCTCTTGGGATCGACAAGGTCGTTCACCAGGTAACGGCCGAGGACATCCTCCGGGGCTATGTTGATGGATTTGATCCCGGCTTTCTCTATCCGGGCCGCCAACGCCTTGGAAATCTTCCGCCCCTTTTTACCGATCACCTCACCGGTTTTCGGCTCCATAAGGTCGGCCGTCAGCCGCTGACCGACGAACGTCTCTTCGTTGAATGCCAGGGAATAGGCGCCCTTCTTCACCTGGACAAGATCCACCTTGTAAAAGGCCCGCAGCAGCTCCTCGGCATTGTAGCCGATGGCCTTGAGCAGCACCGTCACCGGCAGTTTGCGCCGCCGGTCGATCCGGACATAGAGGATGTTCTTGATGTCGAATTCAAAGTCGAGCCAGGAACCGCGCACCGGGATAATCCGGGCAGAATAGAGGCGCTTGCCGCTGGCATGCGATTTGCCGTCGTCATGGGTATAGAACAGTCCGGGCGAACGCTGCAGCTGGTTGACAACCACCCGCTCCGTCCCGTTGACGACAAAAACGCCGTCTTTGGTCATCAGCGGCAGCGACCCGAGGAAGACATCCTGCTCCTTGATGTCCCTGACCGACTGGGCGCCGGTCGCCTCGTCCACGTCAAAGGTGATCAGGCGGACGGTAATCTTGACAGGGACCTCATAGGTCATGCCCCGTTCGATGCATTCCTCAACAGTGTACTTTGGATCACCGAAAGTGTACCGGACAAATTCCAGGGAACAGAGACCATTAAAATCCGTTATCGGGAAAATATTCTTGAAAATTGCCTGAAGCCCATAATCCTCACGCTCATCAGGAGAAACGTCACGCTGCAGAAAACGTTCATAGGAGTGCCGCTGCATGGCAATGAGATGCGGCGGTTCAATGGTCTGGACGGCCTTGGCAAAACTTTTTCGTACTCTGTTCATAATCTCCCTCGAAACGTTCAACGAATTGCTGACACCGAGATATAAAAATTGACTTGTAAAATCAGATAAATAGAACCTTACACACTCCCCTGGCCAACTGGTGTGGACAGAAACGCAGTAACGCTACGAAGGTATTCCCCCGTAGCGTTACCGAGTTCTCTTGGATTATCTGCCCGGCCGGCTGCACAACCAACCGCAGGCAGGAAGAGAATGCTTACTACTTGATCTCAACGGAACCGCCGGCAGCCTCAATCTTGGTTTTGATCTCGTTTGCTTCATCCTTGGAAACACCTTCCTTGATAGGCTGCGGCGCGCCTTCTACCAGTTCCTTGGCTTCCTTGAGGCCGAGGGCGGTGATCGCGCGCACTTCCTTGATCACGTTGATCTTCTTGTCGCCGGCCGCGGTAAGGATGACATCGAATTCCGTTTTTTCCTCGGCGGCGGCGGCGCCGCCCTCGGCAGGCGCTGCGGCCGCGACGGCGACCGGCGCGGCGGCGGAAACGCCGAATTTTTCCTCAAACTCCTTGATCAACTCGGAGAGTTCCAGAACGGACATATTGGAAATAAACTCGATTACGTCTTCTTTGGTAACAGCCATGATTCTTCCTCCTGATCTATACTGTAAATTGAATGAATAAATTAATTTTCTTTCTGTTCTTTGATTGCCTGCAGGACGTAGACAAAACTTCGCGGCACGCCGCTGAGCACCCGGACTAAACCGGTGGGAACGGCGGCCAGGGTACCAAGCAGTTTTGCCTGCAGTTCGGGCTTCCCGGGCAGTTTTGAAAGGGCGACAACGTCATCCGAGCTCAGCGCCTTGCCTTCGAGGACGGCTGAACGGATGATCAATGCCTCGTACTCCTTGGCAAAACCGACCAGCGCCTTGGCCGAGGCCACGGGGTCGGCAAAACCGAGCGCAACCGCTGACGTGCCGGTGAAATGGCTGCTGAGCGCTTCGTACCCGGTGCCCTTCACAGCCAGCCTGAGCAGGGTATTTTTGGCAACCTTGATCTGTGCCTCGTTTTTCTTCAGCTCGCGGCGGAGTTTCTCCAGCTCGGTGACCTTGAGGCCACGGTAATCTGCGACTACCGCAAATTTCGCCCTGCCGAATGTCTCGTTCAGTTCGCTGACTTTTGAGGCTTTTTCATCTCTGTTCAAAAGCTACACCTCCTTTTGTGAAATGAAGGAAACGGGACAATCAAAACAGGCAGATTCATCCAATGAAGACGTAAACCGACAAGGCGCTCATTGCCTCGGCGGTATGCGGTCTCGGCAGGATACTGTCACGGTCCGTTGCCCGTTGACAGTAATTAAACCGGGGTACCTGCTGTCTCTGACCTTCCCTGATTAATAATTTATCGCTGTACGCGACGGATATTCAACCACTTGGGCAAACGGGCTCACGCCTGCTTGATCAGCGAGCGCACCTGCAGCGGATCGATCTTGACCCCCGGCCCCATGGTTGTGGAGAGGGAGATGCCGCGCAGATAAACCCCTTTGCTCGTGGAGGGCTTGAGTTGATTAATCTTGTCAATGAAAGCGACAATATTATCGACGAGCTTTTCCTTGCTGAAGGAAGCCTTGCCGACTACCGCGTGCACTATACCGGCCTTGTCGACGCGGAAATCGACTTTGCCCTTTTTTATTTCCTGGACAACCCGGCCGACATCGAAGGTAACGGTTCCCAGTTTGGCATTGGGCATCAGGTTCCGCGGTCCAAGCATGCGGCCGATCTTGCCCACCTCTCCCATCATGTCGGGGGTAGCCACGGTCTTATCAAACTCGAACCATCCTTCCTTGATCTTGTCGATGAGTTCATCGGAGCCGGCATAATCGGCTCCCGCCTCCCTGGCCTCCGTTTCTTTTTCGCCTTTAGCGAAAACAAGCACGCGGACCTGCTTGCCGGTCCCATGCGGCAGGAGGACGCTGGAGCGGACCATCTGATCGGCGTGGCGGGGATCGACCCCGAGTCGGACCGCTATGTCGACGGACTCGTCGAAACCGGCATATTTTGCCTTCAGAGCCACATCCAGGCCTTCTTCGAGTTCATACAACTTGGCGAGGTCGAGCCCTTCCAGTGCTTTTCGGTACTTCTTTCCTCTTTTCGACATGTTATCACCCTCTGTTCTTCTCCCCGTTTCGGCGGGCTACCGCATACGGGTCCAAATGAATAACTGGCGGCCGCTACGGGCCGGCCGGCAGACAGACACGGCATCACTTTGGTGTGCCGCCGTGCATAAACAACCTGGTACCTTATCGTTGTACCTCCGCGGTACAGAGGATCAACCGGGGATATCCCGGGGATCTAATCTACGATGGTAATTCCACAGCTGCGGGCCGTCCCCTCGACGATGCGCATGGCATGATCAACGTCATAGGCATTGAGATCGGGCATTTTGGTTTCGGCGATCTCCCGGATCTTGCTCCGGCTCAATTCGGCCACCCGCTCACGCTTGGGATTGCTGGACCCCTTGCTCAGACCTGCCGCTTTCAGCAACAACACCGATGCCGGCGGGGTCTTGGTGATAAACGTATAGGAGCGATCGGAGTACACGGTGATGACCACCGGGATTATCGTGTCTCCCAGTGACTGGGTTTTTGCATTGAAGGCCTTGCAGAAGTCCATGATGTTGACTCCGTGCTGGCCGAGGGCCGGCCCCACCGGAGGAGACGGATTGGCCTTGCCGGCCGGTATCTGCAGCTTGATATACGCTTGTATTTTTTTCGCCATGATTCACACTCCCAGGCCCCGGGCCGGAGTCTAATTTTTGCTTACCTGGATGTATTCGAGCTCAACGGGGGTGGATCTCCCGAAGATCGAAACCATTACCTTAACCCTCCCCTTGTCGGGATACACTTCATCTATGACGCCCTGAAAATTGGCAAAGGGACCCTCGACCACCCGGACAAGATCACCCTCCTCAAAAACCACCTTGGGTTTCGGGGTGGTCGCTCCTTCCTCGATCCGGCCGATAATCTTCTGGGCCTCCTTTTCCGTGAGCGGCTGAGGATTGCGGCTGTCGCCGACGAAACCGGTTATTCTCGGCGTGTCGTGCACCGTGTGCCAGGTAGCGTCATTCAGTTCCATGTTGACCAGGATGTACCCGGGAAAGAACTTGCGCGAAGAAGTCTTTCTGCTGCCCTTGACCATCTCGACCACCTGTTCGGTGGGCACCAGAATGTCACCGAAGAGATCCTCCTGGCCCGCGGCGCGGATCCGCTCCTGAAGAGCTTCCTTCACCTTGTCCTCAAAGCCGGTATGGGTATGAACGATATACCACTGTTTAGCCATGTTTCTGCCTTTGTAGGGCTGTTAGCGCAAAACCATTGTCACAATTTTCCCCAGAAACAGGTCAACGGATCCGAGATAGATTGAAATAACTATCACAAGAAGGAGCACAAAGCCGGTCAGGCCGGTCGTCACTTTTTTATCCGGCCAGACAACCTTCTTGAATTCAGCCTGGACCTCGTGAATAAACTGCCTGATATTGGCGGGGGCAAATGAAATCTTTTCCGTTTTTTCCATGTCGGATTTTTTTTCCTGGGCACCCTTGGACTGCTGTGTCTTCTTTTTGCTGGTCATTTTCTTCCACTGCAATGCTGTGACGCCCCGAAGCCTTCCGGCCGCTTCTTCTCAATGGCAGGCCAGGAGGGATTCGAACCCCCAGCCCTCGGATTTGGAGTCCGATGCTCTACCGTTGGAGCTACTGGCCTGCGCACCCGGTTGGCCGGACAGGGCGGCGGCATCCGACACGCCGCCCGGCAACTACTTGGTTTCCTTGTGCAGGGTATGTGTTTTGCAGAAAGGACAAAACTTCTTCAACTCGAGCTTGTGCGGAATTGTCCTTTTATTTTTCGTCGTCGTGTAATTGCGTTGCTTACAGTCTTTGCACGCAAGTGTTATTATGTCTCTCATATTCTTTTCCTGAGCTGCGTTCCGGCCGGGCAGCCACAACCCTACTCGATGATTTTGGTGATGACCCCGGCGCCGACCGTGCGGCCGCCCTCGCGGATCGCAAAACGCAGACCTTCTTCCATCGCTATCGGCGTGATCAACTCACCCGCGATATGCACGTTGTCACCAGGCATCACCATCTCCACGCCCTCTTCCAGCGTGCACACTCCTGTCACGTCCGTTGTCCGAAAATAAAACTGCGGGCGGTAGCCGTTGAAAAACGGCGTGTGGCGACCACCCTCCTCCTTGGTCAGAATGTACGCCTCCGCCTTGAATTTCTTGTGCGGCGTGATCGAGCCCGGCGCCGCCAGAACCTGGCCGCGCACCACCTCCTCACGCTTCACCCCGCGAAGCAGCGCCCCGATGTTGTCACCCGCCTGACCCTCGTCAAGGATCTTCCGGAACATCTCAACACCCGTGCACGTCGTCTTCTGCGTCGGACGAATGCCCACTATCTCCACCTCGTCTCCCACATGGATCACCCCACGCTCAACCCGGCCCGTCGCCACCGTCCCACGGCCCGATATCGAAAATACGTCCTCAACAGGCATCAAAAACGGCTTGTCAATGTCCCGAACCGGCTGCGGCACATACGAGTCCACCGCTTCCATCAGGTCCCAGATGCACTTCGTCTTCTCCGCGTCCTCAGGATTCTCCAGCGCCTGCAGCGCCGACCCACGGATGATCGGAATCTCGTCCCCGGGAAACTCGTACTTGTCCAGCAGCTCCCGAAGCTCCATCTCCACCAGCTCGATCAGCTCCTCGTCGTCAACCATGTCGCACTTGTTCAGAAAAACAACGATCGCCGGAACACCAACCTGACGAGCCAAAAGTATGTGCTCACGCGTCTGCGGCATCGGACCGTCATCGGCTCCTACAACCAGGATCGCCCCGTCCATCTGCGCCGCACCCGTGATCATGTTCTTGATGTAGTCCGCGTGGCCCGGACAGTCAACGTGCGCGTAATGACGATTCGAAGTCTCATATTCAACATGCGACGTCGCGATCGTGATCCCACGCTCCTTCTCCTCCGGCGCCTTGTCTATCTCGTCAAAGGCAGTGAAATGCGCCTGACCCTTCGTCGACAGTACACGCGTGATCGCCGCCGTCAGGGTCGTCTTCCCATGATCAATATGACCTATCGTCCCTACGTTGACATGCGGCTTCGTCCGCTCAAATTTTTCCTTTGCCATCTCTTTGTCTCCTCAGACTCAAGGTTCATTGCATCACAGCCGTCCCTGCATGGCCGACTGATGACTGGAGCCCACGACCGGACTTGAACCGGTGACTTCTTCCTTACCAAGGAAGTACTCTACCGACTGAGTTACGTGGGCCCTGGAAACCGGTTTTCCTCTGCAAATACAATAAAGCCCCGACATTATTTTGAGCAGTGGAGCGGGAAACGAGACTCGAACCCGCAACCCTCAGCTTGGAAGGCTGATGCTCTACCAATTGAGCTATTCCCGCTCTTGTCCAGCGCAGATAATGTCGGAGCGACATATGCCGCGACACGCGCCGCGGCCTGATTGTTTATGGTGGAGGGGGGAGGATTCGAACCTCCGAAGGCTCCGCCGACAGATTTACAGTCTGTTCCCTTTGGCCGCTCGGGAACCCCTCCTTGAATCAGAAGCCAGAAGTCAGACAGCAGAAGTCAGAAAATGAAAGCTTCTGTTTCCTGTCCTCTGGTCCCTGGTTTCCGGCTTGGAGCTGGCGATGGGACTTGAACCCGCAACCTGCTGATTACAAATCAGCTGCTCTGCCAATTGAGCTACGCCAGCGTTTAACCTTGCAAATATATCCGCTTCCCAGAAAAAATCAACCATTTTTAAATGGCTCACCAAACAAAAAGCCGGAGGTTGCCCTCCGGCTTTTTATTCCACATCTGAAACAGAAAAAATATTTCTACATTATTGAGTCAGGGGGTTTTTGACATAGGCGCTTTCCCGATAGCGTTCGAACGCCATGGCAAAGGTTCTGTACACCAGGTGGGCAAACTTCGTATAGGGCATGTACAAAAACAGCATCATGACCGAAACAAGATGCAGGTAATAAATGACATAACCGACCGAAGCAACGTTGATCAGGCGGAAGAGTTCAGCCGCCAGTCCAGTCACGCCGACCGCCATGATCATCCAGATCAGAAACCAGTCGTAAAAAGTCCGGGTGGTCGTTCCCTCCGCCTCCTTGCGGGAACGGTTGCCCCAGAGGATGCCGATCCCGACGATCAGGGCGATGGCGGCGACATTGGCAAGAATCTTGACCGGATTCCACATGGATATCGGACCATGCAGGGAAGGATAGAAGATGCCAAGGATGTCCTGGACGAAAAATGAGTAGATCGTGACAAACAACAGGGCAATGAAAGAAAGCAGCAGGGGCAGATGGCCTTTCAGCCGATCGGCGTTGGTGATGCATTTCTTGAAACGGGCATGCTGAACGATCTCCACAACGGAAGGCCAGAGGAACTCCTTGATGAACTGGTTGACAGAAGGCCTGTACAGCGGCTCCTCGATTCCGGAACTCTTGACCATCAGCTTCCACATGGCCGACACGCCCCGGTATGAGGCGTAGACAGCGAGCAGGAATGCGGGGACCATGATGATATCGATGAAGAAGACATTTTTGGCAAGGAGACGGAAATCCCAATGGCCGAAGAAGTGCCCGTACCCGTAGCGGGCGAAATCCTCTCCGGAAGGTATGTGCATGCCGCCGGAAATTATCCAGAAGACAAAAATTATGACCGCCGGGATACCGATGAGCAAGGGCAGGTTCTTGCCGGAACTGGCCAGGTTGGCCAGACCTTTGGGCCAGCCGAAATGCTTGTAGGCGTACGCCCTTATCGCGCCGAGAACATCGCCGGGTTTGGCACCCCGGGGACAGTAAGTGGTGCAATCACCGCACTGATGGCACAACATCACATTGGCATCGCCCAACAGCTTTTCCTTCAATCCCCACTGGGCCAGGATCATCTCCCGCCTCGGAAAAGGGTTGCCGTCAGTGGAGAGCGGACAGACCACCGAGCAGGTGGCGCATTGATAACACTTCTTGAGAGTGTCTCCACCCGCGCTCTTCATGTCCTTGATAAAATCGAGATCGGGTTGCACGTTCATTGACATTTTGTCCTCCTGTCCAGAATATCGTTTCGACGTCAGTCTGGTAATATAAACTGTATATCAAATACCGGCAACCGTTGCCGGACGGTTTTGCCGCCCGGCAACGGTCAGTGCAAACAAAAGGTTAGAAGCCCTTGAACGGATTGGGACCCATCTCGATGATTTCTTCAACAAACTCCTCGATCATCTGGGGGATCTTGTCATAATCGGAAATGGCAACCTGCTTGACCGCGCAGCGTTCCGGTTCAAGACCAAGCGTGCCCAGAGACTCGCCGATGTTTTCCATGCGTTTGTTCGCCAGTTCGCTGCCTTTGACAAAATGGCACTGGTAATCATCTCCCCACCTGCAGCCGAGCAGCAGGGCGCCGTCCATGCCCGAGGACATGGCATCCTTGATCCACACCATGTTCATGGAGCCGAGGCAGCGGACCGGGATAAAACGGACCAGCTTGTTCAGGCCGTTGCGGTGCATGCCCGACATGTCAATGGCCGGATAGGCGTCGTTTTCACAGACAAAAACAATGATCCGCAGTTTTTCTTCGTCGTCGTCGGGAACTTCTATGGACTTGACCATGGAACCGATCATGTCAATGCTGTAATCAGCAAAATTGATAATGCGTTCCGGACAGGCTCCCATGCAGGTGCCGCAGCGGCGGCAACGGGTCGGATTGGGCAGCGGCGTGCCCTTGGGATCATCGTCAATGGCGCCGAAAGGACACTCCTCGGTGCACCGTTTACATTGCGTGCACCGCTGGAAGAAGAAATCCGGATAAGTCTGGTCCCCGGCACGCGGATGGACCGCCACGCCGCGGTTGACGGACTCCAGGCATTGAATCGCCTTAAGGGCCGCTCCCGTCGCGTCGTCCATGGTTTCATCCATGGCTTCCGCCTTGCGTACGCCGCCGCAGGCATAAACGCCGGTGCGCCTGGTTTCGTAGGGAAAGCAGATAAAGTGGGAGTCGGCATAGCCGTCAAACAGGCCAAGATCGGCAAAGGCAGGGCCCTGGCGATAGGCGAGGTTGACGGTCGGTTTGTCGAGGGTGGTCGGCACCATGCCGGCAGCCAGGACAACCATGTCCACATTCAGATTCATGGTCTCGCCGAGGAGCGTATCTTCGGCTTCGACCACCAGGCCGCCGCCCTGCTCCTCGACCTTGGTGACCGCGGCCTTGGTCAGAAAAATGCCGTCATCGCTCTGGATGCCCTTGTAAAACAGCTCCATGTTGCCCGGCGTGCGCATGTGCTGGTAGAGAATGTACGCCTTGCCTTCCGGGTTGTCCTCGCGGACATACTTCGCCTGCTTCAGGGCCACCATCGAGGTGACGGAGTTGCAGTAGGGGAAATCCTTGTCGTGCTCCTTCCCTCCCGGGCTCTGAACAAAGGCGACATTGGCCGGCACCTTGCCATCCTTGGCAAGCTTCTCGAATTCGAGGTTGGTTACCACGTTCTTGATCCTGCCGTATCCGAGATGCTCGTATTCAGACACGTCCGCGGAGCGCCAGCCGGTTGCCGCCACAATGGCACCGAACGTTTCGCCGTTGGGATTTTTCTCGGTATAGACCTTCAGGCCGGCATTGGGATCTTCCAATTCCCCTTTTTCAATTTTTTCCTGTTCATCAACGGTAACCTTGGCGGGCGCATCCCATTCCCCTTTTGTGCCCGTCGGCTTGAAGGTGGCGGTATAATCGCCGGGAGCGCCGGAAACCCGCGCCACCTCGGTCCCGGTCCTGACGGTAATTTTCGGATCGGACTCGACTTCGGCGATCATCCGGGAAATGGAATTTTCCTCCAGCTCGGCGTAGGGATAGCTGAGGGGAAATTGTTTGCGCCAGTTGACAGCCTTGCCGCCCAGAACTTCCTCCTTCTCGACGACGGTCACTTCATAGCCGGCCTTGCTTGCTTCTCTGGCAGCCGTCAAACCGGCGATGCCGCCGCCCATGACCAGGATCCGCTTATTGATCGATTCGGGGATGTACGGTTCCGGCAGTTTTGTTTTCTGGGCGCGGACAACGGCCATGCGCACATAGTCCTGACCCAGTTCCTGCAGAAACTCGTCCACACCTTCGGCGGCAGGGGCTTCCGCTGCTTCTTCCCCTTCCTTTTGGACCGGCGCGGCGATCCAGGCAACCTGTTCGCGGAGGTTGGCACGGACAGTGATCGTGTTCTCGCCGAAATCAAACTCCTTCTGCATCACCCGAGGCGAACAGGCGGCGACAACGATGGTGTTCACCCCCTTTTCCGCCATATCCTTTTCAATCAGCGCCCTTCCCTCTGGCCCGCACAGGCAGGGATGATCCTGCATCGGTATGCCGGCTTCGGCGGCGGTGCTCTTCAGGGTGTCCACATCAAGCACATCGCCAATTCCACATCCAGTACAAAGATATGCACCATATACTTTATCCATTGACATACCTCCTATTTTCCGATCTGAATAGCTTTCAGGGCAGCTGCGGTGGAAGACTGGCCGCTTGTGTACACGTCAACTGCCGATTTGGCGCACCCGGCGGCAAACTGCCCTTTGCCGGCATCACTGACGACAAACCCGTTGGGGTCCATCCTGACCCCAAGAGACTTGCCGGTCTGACCCAGAGCCGGCTGCATTCCGGTAGCCAGGACGCACAAATCAACTTTCTGCTGGATCTTGACGCCGGTGAGGGCGTTCTCGGCCACAACGGTGACGCCTCCGTCAGACTCGGGGATGATATCGGCAACCTTGCCCTTGATGAACTGGGACTTGGGATCTCCCAGGAGTTTCTCGCGGAAATGCTCATATCTCCCCGGAGTGCGCAGATCAATGTAAAATACGTAGATCTGGGCTTCGGGATATCGTTCCCGGATGTAGGTCATATGTTTGAAGGTGGCCATGCAGCATATATAAGAGCAGTATTCGAGGTGATTTTCATCACGGGACCCGGCGCATTGAACAAAGGCGATGGACTCCGGCTCCTTGTTGTCGCCGGGCCGGAGAATTTTCCCCTTTGTCGGGCCGTTCGGGGCGGCGAGCCGTTCCATCATCATATTGGTGATGATGGCGGAGGACTGGCCGAACTTCAGATTGTCCATTTTCTTGGCATCGTAGGGATCCCAGCCGGTTGACCAGATAATGGAGCCGACATGAATGGTGAACGTCTCCGGCTGCATGTCCAGGTCAACCGCGTCATACTTGCAGGCCTCTTTAATCGCCTCAAGGGTAGCGGGCGAACAGGCTTCCTTGTCCAGGACATACCGATAGGGGAAGGCCATTTCATGGGGCAGGCGGATGGCGGTGGTCTTGTTCATCCCGAAGTTAAAGGGATCGTCGATCATGTCGGTGCACACTTTGGCGCATTCACCGCAGGCGGTACAGTTGGAATTGACGTAACGGGGCGCGGTGACCAGTTGGACCTCGTAGTTGCCTGGTCCGCCGGAAATGGACTTGACCGTGGTCATGGAATAGGTCCTGACCCTGCGGTTGTCCTTGATGCGCCTGAAATTGATCTCGAGTCCGCAGGTCGGGGGACAGAGTTTAGGGAAATACTGGTTGAGCTGGGCAACCCGGCCGCCGAAGGAGGGATTTTTTTCGATAACAAACACATCGTTTCCCACTTCAGCAGCTTCCAGGGCAGCCGTCAGGCCGCTAATGCCACCGCCCACAACCAATACAGCACCAGTTCCTGCAGTGTCGCTCATGCCAAACCTCCATATATGCTGGTATTGATAAAAGTTACGTTCTGGCTCAAATGAATCGAGTTCTTTTCTATACCAGGAACCCGCCTCAATTCAACCAAAAAATGGCTGATATGAAAAATCTCCAGGCCCCCGAAGGAGCCTGGAGATTATTCTCATCCGATCGTGTCTCTAAAAGATTACAGCCACGGATCAGTTTCAAAAATGTTGACACAGTTGACCTTCTCGCACTTCCACTCCTTGGTCTTGGGATCGAAAGTGGAGTTGACGAACACCTTCCAGTTCTCGTCGTCACAGGTCGGGTAGTCAGACCTGTAGTAGAAGCCCGGGTAGCGGGATTCCTTGCGGAACTCGATGTGGCGGATGTGGGACTCGACACACCAGATGCGGTGGTAGTTCTCCCATGCCCGCAGCAGTTCGTGCAGGTCGCCGGCCGCCATCTTTTCCGCATCCTCGCGCATCATGCGCAGAAGATCCAGACAGATGTTAAGCAGCTTGCCGGAGGTCATGTAGTAGGTTGCAACACCGCCGCCGTATTCGTCGGTGGCCTTCATCAGGCGCATCATCAAACCGGCCGGTTTGCAGTAGTTGGGGTTGACGTCCGCGGCCGTGCTCTTGGCTACGTGCTCCAAGTACAGCTTGACCGGTGCGTAAATCTCATCGGCCAGTTCCTGGGGGGTCTGGGCCAATTCCGGGTTGAAGCTCGCATGGTCGCGAACATACTTGACCATCTGCTTGGCGGCAATGCGGCCTTCGGCATGGGAACCGGAGGAGAACTTGTGCCCGGAGGCGCCGACACCGTCACCGGCGGTGAACAGGCCGTCAACGGTGGTCATGCGGTTATAGCCCCACTTGTACTGATGGGAACGCGGCCCGTCGATTGCCGGGACCCAATCCTCGCTCGGCCCGGAGGTCCAGATGCCGCAGCAGCCGGAATGGGAGCCGAGCATGTACGGTTCGGTCGGCATGATCTCGGAACCGACCTTCTCCGGCTCGATATTGGCACCGGCCCAGAGACCGGCCTGACCGACGGACATATCGAGGAAGTCTTCCCAGGCCTCGGATTCGAGATGCTTCCAGAATTTCTGCACGGCCTTCTCATCCATGCCGGCAGCGCGCTTCTCTTCAAGGAAGGCGTTGAGGGCAACGTCGGTGGCCATGTAGATCGGGCCGCGGCCGGCTTTCAATTCATTGAGCATCAGGTGGTTCCGCAGACAGGTCGGCGTAACCGCAGAAGCGCCGTACGGCATGAATTTGCCCAGTTCATCCTTCACCGCATCGCTGTTGGCATAGAATTCGCCGAGGCCGTTCTGCACTTTGGCCTTGAACAGCAAGAACCAGGCGCCAACCGGGCCGTAGCCGTCTTTGAAGCGGGCCGGGGTGAAGCGGTTTTCCATCATGGTCAGGGTAGCACCGACCTGGGCACACAGGGTGTAGGTGGACCCGGCGTTCCATACGGGGTACCACGCACGGCCCTTGCCTTCGCCGGTTGAACGCGGACGGAAAATATTGACCGCGCCGCCGCAGGCAACCAGGGCGGTCTTGCACTTGAAGACATGGACTTTGTTTTCCCGGACGGAGAAGCCTACCGCGCCGGCGATCTGGTTGTCAACGTTCTTGTCCAGGAGCATCTTGACGATGAACACGCGCTCGATAACGTTCTCTTCGCCCAAGGCCTTCTTGGCCGGCTCGGCAACGATGCACTTGTAGGACTCACCGTTGATCATGATCTGCCACTTGCCGGTCCGTACCGGCTGGCCCCCCTCACGCAGGCTCGGAGCGGGCTTGGCGCCGTCCAGGTTGTTGCCCTGGTCATCCTTCTTCCAGACCGGCAGGCCCCATTCCTCGAACAGCTTGACGGACTCGTCAACGTGGCGGCCGAGGTCGTAGATGAGGTCTTCGCGAACAACGCCCATCAGGTCGTTGCGCACCATCTTTACGTAATTTTCGATGGGGTTTTCGCCGATATAGGTGTTAATGGCGGAAAGGCCCTGGGCAACAGCGCCGGAACGCTCGAGGGCGGCCTTGTCGACCATGATGATTTTCATGTCATCCGGGGCCCACTTCTTGATTTCAAATGCGGCGCCGCAGGCAGCCATGCCGCCGCCTACTATAAGCACATCACACTCGTGCTCCTGAATCTCCGGATTCGGAACAGCTTTCAACTCGCCTTTCGGCTTATTCGGTAATGCCATCTTTCAATCTCCTTAAGATAAATATTCAGAACAATTCTGATGCAACCTTCTCCAGACGCCTACTTCGCCAGTTTCTGAGGAGAGGGCATTTGAGCTTCAAGGAACAAACATTCGTCATCAAGATTGGCGCCCTTCTGGCCGCCGTACTCGTTGGCAGCACCTTCAGCCGTGGTTCGAATCGGGAATTTGAAGCGCTTGACATTCCCGTTGCGGAATTTGACGGTCCACATAATGGAATCGGAGCTCCGCATCGGCTGGACCATGCCGCCCATGGGAACGAAGTCATCATAGCCTCGGACCATGATAGCGCCCTGAGGGCAGATTTTGACACAGGAGTAACACTCCCAGCATGCATCCGGCTCCTGGTTGTAGGCCTTCATTTCCTCAACATTGAGGACCATGAGGTCGTTGGGGCAGATGTACATGCAGGCAGTCTTATCGCCACCCTTGCAACCATCACATTTTTCGGGATCTACGTAACTTGGCATTAAACTACCTCCTCACTTGGATTTTCCATACACAGCTTTGCTTGCGCAAAACCAAATAAACCACTCTCTATATCATCCGAAAAAAAGAACACCTTTACGGTGCTACACCGTGTGGCTTCTTTTCCGGGTCGCCGTCAATCGCCCGAGCAGGTGATTTTATTTACTTTTTTTCGCCTAAAACTGAGCGTGAAAAAAAATGAACAGTCACTCATTTTTCCTCGTCTCAAGATATAATGAGATGGACGTTGGATGTCAAGAAAAATCGTCGATCAGGGCCGACCGGAAATATCGGATTCTTAAAAAAAAAACTGCTGAGGATGATTCAGTCGGAATAGTTTGAACGGACCAGCACTTCACGGGGCCGGGAACCGTCAGACGGCCCGACGATTCCTTCCCGCTCCATCATTTCAATCATCCGCGCCGCCCGGTTATATCCGACCCGCAACCGGCGCTGAACCATGGAAATGGAGGCCTGTCCCGTCTCGGTGACCACGGCCACTGCTTCGTCATACCTGTCATCGTATTCCCCGGCGCCTCCGTTGTTCCCGTCGTCCGGTTCCTCCTCGACCTCCTGCAGAACGGACTGATCATATTCCGCCTTGCCCTGTTCCTTGATGAAGGCGACCAGCCGTTCCGTTTCCGCCTCGGAAATATAGGCGCCGTGTATACGTTTTAGCTTGGCGGCGCCCGGCGGTGAGAACAGCATGTCACCGTCGCCGAGAAGATGATCCGCCCCGCCCTGATCGAGGATGGTGCGGGAGTCGACCTTGGAGGAGACCTTGAATGATATGCGGGTGGGAAAATTGGCCTTGATGAGGCCGGTCAGGACGTCGACCGAAGGCCGCTGGGTCGCCAGGATCAGATGCATCCCGGCCGCCCTGGCCATCTGGGCCAGGCGCGCTATGGAGCTTTCCACGTCCTTGGACGCCACCATCATCAAATCAGCCAGTTCATCAACGATGATCACAATATAGGGAAGTCTTTCCTCCACTTCCGCCTGGTCGTTATATGAATCGAAGGATTTGACCCGTTTTTCCTCCAGCAGTCTGTACCTCCGCTCCATTTCCTTCACCGCCCACATCAGAGCGCGGCTGGCCATTTTCGGTTCAACGACGACGGGATGAAGGAGATGGGGGATATCCTCGTAGATCGAAAGTTCAATCCGCTTGGGGTCGACCATCAGCACCCGCACCTCGAGCGGTGTCGCCTTGAACAGGATCGAGGCGATGAAGGCGTTGATGGCCACGGACTTGCCGGCGCCCGTTGCCCCGGCGATGAGCAGGTGAGGCATCTTCGTTATGTCGGCAACCACGGGCCTGCCGACTACGTCAAGGCCGAGGGCCACGCTTAACCGGGACGTGGCGTCGCGATACTGTTCCGTCATTAATATGTCGCGCAGATAGACGGTCTTCCGCTTCGGGTTGGGAATTTCGATGCCCAGGGCCGCCTTGCCGGGGATGGAACCGACGATCCTGACCCGGTCGGCCTTGAGAGCCATGGCCAGATCGTCAGCCAGGGAGACGATCTTGTTGATCTTCACCCCCGGAGCAGGGGCGTATTCATAGGTCGTTACCACCGGACCGGGCGAAATCCCCGTGACCTCTCCGGATACCCCGAAGTCGGCCAGTTTGGCCATCAATGTCTGACTGGCCTTGTAGTAATGATCCTTTTCCAGGCCGATGTCCTGCTGGTCGTGACGATCGAGAAGATTCAGGGGAGGAAGGCGGTAGGAGCCGCTCCTGGCCGGTCGCGGCGCAAAAGATGCGTCGTCGTCGGTGTCGGGTACATGTTCGATGCGCACCGGCTCATGGACCGCGGGAACAACATTCTCCTTCCTGGCCGGGATCGGAACCGTCTCCGACACCGCCGGTTCATGATTGCGGGCCCCCGTAGTTTTTGCCTTCGCCGGGACCGGGGCCTTCACGGGTATTCTTCCCCCCATTGACCTCGTGATCACCCACAACCACCGCAGCGCGCCGAAGGGAGAGAAGCGCACCGCGGCCATGAGCGAGACGATCAGCAGCAGAAGAAGCAGCAGGACCGAACCGGCGCCGCCCATGAACCCGCCGAGAATCTCCCAGATAAAACCGCCCAGATATCCTCCGGGGCGGATGAATTCCGGAGGGAAGAACAGGTGCGGGAAGGTGGCCAGCAGCCCGCTGCCGGAAACAAGAATGCCGGAAATGCCGGCGACCAGAAAAGCGAGCCGTCCGGCGGCGCTGCTGCCGGGGATAAGGGAGAGCACCGAAGTATAAATCAGTACAAGGACCGGGACAAAGGCGATGAGGCCGAAAAAATCAAAGAGGGAGCGGGCGGTGTAATAGCCCGCCGTGCCGCACCAGTTGTCCGCCGGTGCCTGCAGGGCCGGCGCTGGGCCCAGCAGGGGCTCCGCATAGCTGACCAGGCAGAGCAGCAGAAACAGGGCGGGAAACAGGGTGAAAAGGGATGCGATCTCCCGGCGGAACCTCGATTCTTCTTTTTTCGGCAGGGGCATATCGTCCAGAGTGTTGATCAGGGAGCAGCCGGGGCCTGGGAATTTGGCCGTCCGGCCTTTTCCTCCACCGGCAAAGCGGGCTCAGGTTTCGTCATCCTGCAGGGCGTCCAGGATGCCGTTGATGAACGCCACCGAATCAGGCATCGAATACTGCTTGGCGATCTCAAGGGCCTCGTTGATGGCCACCCTGGCCGGGACTTCGGCTTCATGCTGCATCTCGTACACCGCAATCCGCAGGATATTTCGGTCGACGGGAGACATGCGCTCAAGCCGCCAGTTGTGGGAATGGCGGACAAGCTGCCGGTCAATGGCCTCCCGGTTGGTACAGATGCCCTGAATCAGCTGCAGGGCGTAGGGCCAGGATTTTTTGCCCGTGGCAAAATTCCTGCAGAACCGGTCAAGTTCCCCTTCGACGGCCTCCCGGTCCAGGGAGAGTCCTTTCACGTCCAGGCCGAAAAGAAACTGCAGGGCGATTTCCCTGGACTTGCGACGCAATCCCATGACGTGTAAACGGAATTTCCCTTGGCTGACAGGAAGGCAATTACGCCCGGCTTACAGGGCGGTCATGAGATTGATCATCTCCAGGGCGCCGACCGCGACTTCAGACCCCTTGTTCCCGGCCTTGGAGCCGGCCCGTTCAATGGCCTGTTCAATGGTTTCGGTGGTCAGGACGCCGAAAAGCACCGGAACGCCGGTATCCAGCATGACCTGCGCCGTCCCTTTGGCCACTTCGCCCGCCACGTAATCGAAATGGGGAGTGGCCCCACGGATAACGACGCCAAGGCAGATGACCGCATCGTACCTGCCCGCCCTTGCCATCCGCTGAGCGACCAACGGTATCTCAAAGGCCCCCGGAACGCGGGCGACATCTATATCCTCACTTTTGACACCGGACCGGGTCAGGGCGTCCAGGGCGCCTTCCAGCAGTTTTTCCGAAATGAACGAATTGAACCGGGCAACGACGATTCCCAGCTTTCTGCCCTGCCCCTGCAGGTTTCCTTCAATGAAATTAGCCATATTCCCGCCTTGGTCCAGTATGTTGATATCCTTGCCTTCTCCGCCGCCGTTTCTCACGGATCGCCGGATATATCCTCAAGCGAGGCTTCCCCGTACAGTTCAAGCAGATGCCCCATCTTGTCGCGCTTGGTCCGCATGTACGCCTTGTTGTCCGCGTCGGTGACGATTTCAATGGGAAAGCGGTCGACAACCTTGAGACCGTAGCCCTCAAGACCGACAATCTTTTTCGGATTGTTGGTCAGGAGCTGCATCTGGCGGACGCCGAGGTCCCTGAGGATCTGGGCGCCGATGCCGTAGTCGCGGAGGTCGGGCTTGAAGCCGAGCTTGACATTGGCCTCGACCGTATCCAGCCCCTGGCTGTCCTGCAGCTCATAGGCCCTGAGCTTGTTCACCAGGCCGATGCCCCTTCCCTCCTGCCGCATATAGACGATCACCCCCCGGCCCTCCTGGTTGACCATCTGCATGGCCGCGTGCAACTGGGCTCCGCAGTCGCACCGGGACGAACCGAAGACATCGCCGGTCAAACACTCGGAATGGACACGGACCATGACCGGCTTCTCCGGGTCGATCTCCCCCTTCACCAGGGCCACATGCTCAAACCCGTCCACATCGTTGGTATAGATGATGACTTTGAATTCACCCGCATGGGTGGTGGGCAGTCGTGCCTCGGCGGCCCTGTGCACCAGGGTGTCCTTCCTCAGCCGGTAGGCGACCAGGTCGGCAACGGTGGCGATTTTCAGGTCATGGCGGGCGGCAAATTTCTCCAGATCCGGCATGCGGGCCATGGTGCCGTCTTCATTCATTATTTCACAAATGATGCCGGCGGTTCGCATGCCGGCGAGGCGGGCCAGGTCAACCGATCCCTCGGTCTGGCCGGTCCTGACCAGGACTCCGCCCTTGCGGGCCTTGAGCGGAAAAACATGTCCGGGGCTGACGATGTCGTACGGCTGGGCGTTCGGATCCACCGCCGCCTGAATGGTCCGGGCCCGGTCGGCGGCGGATATGCCGGTGGTCACCCCGGTGCGGGCCTCGATGCTGATGGTGAAGCCGGTTTTGTAGGGCGACTTGTTGTTCTGGACCATCATCGGCAGGCCAAGCTGTTCGACAATGTCCGGACTCAAGGCCAGACAGATCAGCCCCCGGCCGTATCTGGCCATGAAGTTGATGGCCTCGGCCGACACGGCCTCAGCGGCCATGCACAGATCACCTTCGTTTTCCCGGTCTTCGTCGTCAACCAGGATAATCATTTTGCCCGCCTGGATATCGGCAATTACCTCTTCAATCGAACTGACAGCCATCGCTTGCTTCTTTCTCCTGCCTCTCCGGCGCACGTTTTATTTGAAAAACCCGTGTTCGGCCAGAAAGGCGGCATTAATCCTGCCGCCCGACCCCATCTCCGCCCCGGCGGATTTGTCCATGAGCAGCTTTTCAACATATTTGCCTATTATGTCAACTTCGATATTGACCAGGTCCCCGGGTTTGAGCTCGCCGAGGGTTGTTATCTCCAGGGTGTGGGGAATGATGGACACGGTAAACCTCTCGCCCGCACAACCGTTGACCGTCAGGCTGACGCCGTTGATCGCTATCGAACCTTTTTCTATAACATATTTTGTCAGGGAACGGGACAGGGAAAAGGTAAAGAGGGTGAAATCACCGACGGAACGCCGTTCCTCAACCCGGCCCAGGCCGTCGACATGGCCACTGACCAGGTGACCGCCGAGTCGGTCGCTCAGCCTGAGCGCCCGCTCCAGGTTGACCCGGGAGCCAGGCCGCAGAGCCCCCAGACCCGTTCGGGACAGGGTTTCGGGAGAAACATCGACCAGAAAGGTGTTCCCCCTGATGTCCCTGGCCGTCAGACAAACGCCGTTGACGGCAACGGATTCGCCTTCCTCCGACTCGGTAAGATCGAAATCCGCTTCCAGCCGGAGCACCATCCCGCCTCCGGCGGGCTCCTTGCCGGCAACCCTGCCGCGCCCCTGAACGATTCCGGTGAACACCGATTATTCCTGTTCGGCCTTCAGTGCCCTCTTATCGAAGTCCTCCGCTTTTCTCTTGTGGCCGAAGTTGCGATGAATTCCGGCAATGGTGCGCAAGGCATCGGCCGCCTTGAGATTCTCTCCTTTCTCCCTGTACACTTCGGCGATCATTTCAAGGACTTCCACCGATCCTTTGGGATTTCTGGTTTCGGTGTAATGGTCGAGAATATCCATCATGACCGCCATGGCCAGATTCAGATCCCCCATTTTCCGGTATGCCAGTACTTTTTTCTTGTTGAGGGCAACCAGGGAAAAAATGTCGCTCTCCTTCCGGCATATTTCAAAGGCGCGCTGGTAATGGTCGAGGGCCTTGCCGAACTCCTCCCTTTCCATGCATATGTCGCCGATCCGATCATGGGCATTGGCCACCCCCTGATCGTTTCCCTGCTCCTCGAAACCACGCAGGGCATTATGGAAGCATACCGCCGCCTGAACATAATCTTTTTTACTGAGGTACTCGCGGCCGGCCTTGTAGTCGACCTTGGCCGGGTCATTCAGCGCCTCATCACTGTCCTGTCCGGATCCCGGAACCGGACCGATTGCATCAAGAGGTTGTATCCGATCACTCATTTGCCGCATCCCCTTTGCTGTGTATCATTTCCATGGCTTCAGCCGCCAGCCGGGCAACGCTCGTGCGCTGGGGCCGACCCTGTTCATAAACGGTCATTTCGCTCTGATCATTCCGCAGGCCCATAATCTGGAGGGCAGCCTCGGCGGCCCGTATGCGCCCCATAAGTCGAACCACGAGCCCGCGGATTTCGGTCTTTTCATGCCCGAGAAAAGGAAGCAGGGCGTAAAAAGGCGTTTTGCGGATGAGATCGGGCCTGGTCCGCGCAATCTCCCCCAATGCCCAGATAACCTGGGCCTGTGTACTTGTATCGCCCATGAAGGAAAGCAAGTGGCGGGTGAACGCCCCGTAGATGTCGGGCCGGGCGGCAATGATGCAGCCGATGGCTTCGATCATGCCCCAGCTTGTTGCCGCCGAATCCGAACAGGCTTCAAACAGCCGGTGCATGAGGTCGGCCACCGGCCCGGGCTCGCGGCTCGACACCCTGGCGCAGACCTGGCCGATCACCCAGGCCGCCCAGTATCGGTCCGCTTCATCAGGTTCGTAGAGCAGCCGCTGCAGAAAACGCAGGGTCCTCCGATCATCAAAACAGTAGTCAACCAGCGCGTCGATGTCGCCGGCCGCCGCGAGCTCCTTTACCAGCTGCTTGTCCGCCCTCTTCTTCCGCCGTTTGGGATCGCGCCGGGGTTCAATGAGCGGTTCGCCCGCCTCCGCCCCTCCGGCGCCGGCCTCCTGCCGGTGATCGAAGCGGGCGGCGATTTCCTCCAGCTCCCGGTGCAGGCGGACAAAATAAAGAACACCCCGAACGGTTCGCCCATCCATCGTACCGGCCGGCACCACCTGATGGTTGACTTCGTCGTACCGCTCGATGCGTCCGGTGAGATAATCGTCCTCGGGAACCAGTTCCCAGGCAAGATCCCAATCGTCATGACAGGCGGCCACCAGGCATTCGACCATGGCCGCCCCGACATTGTGTCCGGTCGCGTCACTGGCATAGACGGCGCCGCACTCGCATTTGCCGACGGGGAATTCGGTCAGCTTCCGCTGCACGGGATTTCCCGGCCGGCCGACATCGGCTCCGCAGAACGGGCAAAAGGGTTTGACGTTATGACTTTCCCCCTGGCGCATCATTGACCCATTTTTTCCTCCAGGGCCTGGGCAAAACGGGGATCAACCGAGTAGCCAAGCTCCCTGGCTTTTTCCATGTTTTCCCTGGCATCCCGGTAATCTCCCTTGAAGTAGAGCGCCACCGCCAGATTGTTCCTGGCCATGGCCGAGTCCGGGTCGATGCTCACCGCCTGCCGCGCCGCTTCCACCGCCTTGTCGTCCTCCTCCTTCATCGTATAGGCGGAAGTGAGGTTGATCCAGCCGGTGATCAGGGTGGGGACGATCTGAGTGGCCGTCACATAGGATTCAATGGCTTCATCAATGCGGTTCTGCTGCTGCCGGATCAGGCCTATGTTGACATGGGCCTCGGCCATTTTGGGGGTGATTTTCAAGGCCCGCTGATTGAGTTCCAGGGCCTTGTCCATTTCCCCCCGGTCAAAATAGATGGCGCCCAGATTAATCAGGCTTTCCACCGAGTTATCGTCGAGTTCCAGCGCTTTTTCCAGTTCCCGGATGGCATCATCATTGCGACCGGCCTGCCGGTACACGAGGCCGAGATGGTGGTGCGCCATGACGTTCTCGGGTTTTTTGGCCACGATTTCTTCTAGTTCCTTGATCACTGCGGCAATATCCGCCTGACTCCTGTTTTCTGACATGGTATTTATCCTTTCATCTTTCGCAACCCAGCGGGTTGCCGGTGTTCAGTGCATCATGCGGCCGGCGCCTCGCTCCCGATGTGCTCCGTCGGCGACACGGCACAGCAGTTCCCTGCATGGCCGTCGCACCCATGGACGGCAGCCGCATTGTGACAAGGCGATGAGATTATGCTGATGGAAAAGTACCTAACAATATAGGTACAAACCACAATGAGGCAAGAGGAAATTTCACCCCCGCGCCCAGCTCACCGGCTGAAGCTCTCCTCACAGGAAAGCAGCAGCTCCTTCTGGGCCGACTCGAGAACCTCCCGGGCCGCCTCGATATCCTTCAGTATCTGGGCCGCCAGTGCCTCGGGACCGCTGAATTTTTTCTCCTCGCGCAGATGCTGCAGAAGGTTGATCCTGATGGGCTTGCCGTAGATATCGTCATGGAAATCAAAAATATGCGTCTCGGCGACCAGCCTGTTGTCCCCGAAAGTGGGATTATACCCTATGTTGGACACCCCGCCGTAACACTTGCCGTCGTAGATGACCTGGGTGACGTACACGCCCCGTCTGGGACACAGGTCCTCCTCCGATATCCGCAGGTTCGCCGTGGGAAAGCCGACCACTCCGCCGCCCCGCTGTTTCCCGCGCTGCACCTCGCCCCTGATCTGATAATACCGTCCGAGCAATTTGCGCACCTCCCCCATCCTCCCCTCGGCCACAAGCTCCCTGATCCTGGTGCTGCTGACCAGCATCCCTTCCGTATAAAAGGCGTCGACGACCGTCACCGGAAAGCCCCTTTCCCTGCCTTTGGCCCGGAGGAAGTCTATATTGCCCTGCCGCCCCCTGCCGAAGGCGTAATCGTATCCCACCACCAGTTCCCTGACTCCGATCCGGCGGATAAGTATCTCTTCCACGAACTCATCGGCACCGGTTGCGGCGAATTCCAGATCAAAGGGGATGATGACAAGAACATCGATGCCGGCCTTCTGGATGAGTTCGATCTTCTGTTCGGTGGTGGAAATGAGACGGATGGCCCCCGGATGCAGCACCTTGAGGGGATGGGGGTCAAAGGTGACAACAACGCTGGTGCCGCCGATCCGGCCGGCTCTGCTGACAACCTCCCGGAACAGCTGCTGGTGACCGAGATGCACGCCGTCGAAATTGCCGATCGTCACACAGGCGCGAAAAAACGGGGTGCTGATAGCCTCAATGGTGGTGTACAGTTTCATGATCCTTGTCTTTTTTTCCATTCAAACACCAAAGAAGTGCTTGACAAAACCGGGTTTGACGAGCATATTTCCACCCGATCGTGCCGAAGTGGCGGAATTGGTAGACGCGCTAGGTTCAGGGTCTAGTGGGGGTATCTCCGTGGGAGTTCGACTCTCCCCTTCGGCACCATCAAATCTTTCCTGCTGCTTCCCGCCCGTTCCCTTTTTCTGCATTCCGCTCTCTCTCCCGCACCCGTCGATGTTGTTTCCAGTAAAACGGAAATAATACTCTTTTGCGTTGAAAATGCCAAGCAATCTCCCTGCCTCAAGAAATTGTCCCCGATGTCCTGGACCGGAGTCAGGGCGAAGTCCGAGGGGGAAGACAGGATCCCCTGCCGGACCGGAACCCCGCTCACCCCCTTTTCGGCACCTTCAGTCTCGAGGAGACGGCCACTGCGGTGAGGGTCAGCACGGCGGCCATGATAAACGCCCCGGCAAAACTGCCTGTTTTCTCGGCCATGATCCCGGCGACATAGGGTCCGGCTATCTGGCCGAGTCCGAAAATAAAGGTGATCAGGCCGAACACCCGCACCGTGTTCTGCGCCCCGACCAGGTCGCCGACCAGGGCGATCATTATCGAGGGGATGCTCCAGGCAACGACCCCGAAACAGCCGATGGACAGGGCCAGAGCCGCGCCCTCGAGCCGCAGGCCAACCAGAAGGTAGGCAACGGTCTGCATCGAGAAGACAATCATCAGCCCCCCCCGGCGGCCGATCCTGTCCGACAGGGTGCCGAAAACCGGGCCGGAAAGCAGACTGAGCAGGCCGACCGCCGACCAGAACGTACCGGCCACCTGTTCGGAAAAGTTGTATTCCTGGACAAGGACCGTCACGATAAAGGTCGCATAGATAACATAGGTAAAGCCGAAGATAAAATAGATGACCCCGCAGAGATAAATGGCCTTCCGGTCCAGCGGCAGGAATATCCGCCGCGGCGGTTCGGATGGTCCGGGGGCCCGATCACCGACTTTGCCCAGACCGAGCTCCTGAGGCCGATCCCGCAGGACAAGCCAGCAGATGATGGAAATCACGAAAACCGTGCCGGCGAGGACAAACCAGCTCAGGCGCCAGCCGTCCGGACGCAGCGCATTGAGCTGCGGAACAATCTGGCCTGAAAGAAGAATGGCGAAGCCGCTGCCGATGACGACAAACCCAGCAGCCCTGCCCCGCAGCCGGCTGTTGAACCAGGCCGTCACCAGACCCATCATCGACACATTGGCGGCGCCGCTGCCGATGCCGGTCAGGGCATAGAGCAGGGCAACGACCGGAAAACTCCGGGCTGCCCCGATCAGGGCGGTGGAAACACCAACCAGGACCAGAGCGGCGAAAATAAGTTTCCGTGCGCCGCAGCGGGCCTGCACCCCGCCGCTGACCAGGACGGCGGCCAGATAGCCCAGGAAATTGCAGGTGCTGATCAGACCCATCTGGGAATAGCTGAGATGCAGCGCTTCCCCCATGGCCGGGAGAAGCATGCCGATGGCGAACCTCCCCAGGCCGAGGCAGGCAAAAATGCAGAGACAGCCGACGGCCGCCACCATCCAGCCGTAATGCATTCGTGTTCCCGGCAGTTTCTTCATTCACCCCCCTGACCGCGTGACAGCGTGTTTCCCCGCCGGAACCATGGCGCCGCTCCGGCGAAAAGCTGCGCCATCATACCATTGCCATTCGCGGAATCGTACTTAAAATTTCAACTGGTTTGCTGTATCGCGACTCCTTTTTCCTCCAATCTCTGCCGTCCGGAACCCATGTCCAGACCAAGCGCTCCATTCACATGCCGCCCCGCAACGTAATCCTTTCCCCGGACGTGACCGGCAGGGATCCCAATCCGATTATCGCCGCCGGCTCCCCCGATTATCTGGCCCTCTGCTCACTGGTGTTGAGTTCCGTGGGCATACCCCATGCGTACAGCCCCCGCGGCGACGGCCTGACGGTTGACGAAGAATTCGCCGAGGCGGCCCGGCACCATCTTGAACAGTACTTCGAGGAAAACGAGGGCTGGCCGGAACGCCCGCCCCCTTATCAGCCGGCCCGCTTCTCCTCCAATCCTCCAACCCTTCTGATAATCGGCGCCCTGGCCCTGTTCTTCTGGGTGACCGGCCCCTGGCAGGATAACGTTGCCTGGTTTTCCCGCGGGGCCATCGACAGCAGGGCCATTCTGGAGCAGGGCGAATGGTGGCGGCTGGTAACCGCCCTCACCCTGCATGCGGACCAGGCCCATCTCATCGGCAACTGCATCATCGGCGGCTTCATCGTTCACCTGCTCGGCAAAACCACGGGCTACGGGCTTTCGCTGCTGCTGCTCGTCGCCTGCGGATCGCTGGGCAACCTGCTGAACATCATCACCCGCGACGAGGCCCATCTCTCGGTCGGCTTTTCCACCTCGATCTTTGCCGCCATCGGGCTCCTCAGCGGGATGCAGATTTTTGCCGGCCCCCTGAAAGGGTTCAAAAACCTGCTGATTCCCCTGGGCGCCGGAGCGGCCCTGCTGGCCATGCTCGGCGCCGGAGGCGAACGGACGGACCTCGGCGCCCATTTCTTCGGCTTTCTCTGCGGCATCGGCATCGGCATGCTGATCAGGCATTTCGACCTGGTCCGGCTGGCCAGCCGGCCTGGCCGGCAGTTGAGCCTGTTCACCCTTGCCCTGCTGTTCATCATTGTCAGCTGGGAGATGGCCCTCGGACCGTAAACCGTTCCCAATGCGCAAAAAAATATTGCAAAGCACCGCTTTTACAGTATGCTTAAGAACCCGTATCAAGACAAGCCGTTTCAAGAAGTTTTCCTTATTCAATCTCCACTTCAGAGCGAATAATGCCCATGAATGACCAGCAGTCCCCCTGGGGACAGAAAAAAAAGCCATCCTCACCCGAAGATATCATTGCCGCCATCATCCAGAAGATCCGCGACAGTTTCAGCGGTCATGACGGCGGCTCCGAGCCGCCTCCATCCGGAGAGGGCAGGCAGCCCCGCAGCCCCCAGAACCCCTTTGCCGGCATCGGCAAGATCGCGGTAATCGTCGTTGCGGTGCTGCTGCTCCAGGTCGTCTACACTTCGTTTTATACCATTGAGCCCGGTGAGGTCGGGGTCGTCCTGCGGTTCGGGAAATACCATCGGACCACCTCCTCCGGTCTGCATTTCAAAATTCCCTACCTGGAGGATCTCAACAAGGTAAACATCGAGGCGGTCAGGAAAGAGGAGTTCGGCTTCCGTACCCGCTCGCCGGGACAGCAGGTTTTGATTGACCGGAAAGGCTTTGAGGTGGAATCACTGATGCTGACCGGTGACAAGAACGTCATCAACGTTGCCTGGATTGTTCAGTATATCATCAGTGATCCGGTCGACTTCCTGTTCAAGGTCAAGAATGTGCCTCAGTCCGTCCGCGACGCATCGGAAATGGTGACGAGGCGGATTGTCGGCAACATGGACTTTGACTACGTGCTCAGCAACCGTGAAATCCTGGCTTCGGACGCCAAAATGGAACTGCAGGCCGAACTGGACAAGCTGGAGAGCGGGGTCAGAATAGTGGCCCTGCAGATGCAGGACATCAATCCGCCCGATCCGGTCAAGCCGGCCTTCAACGAGGTCAACGAGGCCGATCAGGACATGAAGCGCCTGGTCAACGAAGCCGAGGAAACGTACAACAGGATTATCCCCAAGGCCAGGGGTGACGCAAAGAAAATCATCGAGGAGGCACACGGCTACGCGGTTGAGCGGGTCAACCGGGCCAAGGGCGAGACCGCCCGCTTCAACTCCATCGTCGCCGAATACCTCAATGCCGAGGAAGTCACCCGGCGAAGGATGTACCTTGAAGCGATGCAGGATATTCTGCCGAATGTCGAACGGGTCTACGTCATGAACAAGGACCAGCAGACCCTGCTGCCCTTTCTCAACCTGACCCAGGACCAGAAGATTCAGGAAAAACCCTGAGGCACCGCTGAAGGACAACCTCCATCAATATTGATCCGAACGGAAAGGTTCCAGAGCCCATGAAAAAAATTATTCAGATAGTACTGCTCATTATCGTTGTCGCCTTGACCATCACGGTCTGGGACGGATTTTTTATCCTGGAAGAGGGGCAGCAGGCGGTCGTCACCCAGTTCGGCCGCCCGGTTGGCGGGTCCCTGACGGAAGCCGGGTTGAAGTTCAAAACCCCCTTCATTCAGAAAGTTAACTTTTTTGAAAAGAAAATACTGATCTGGGACGGGGAACCGAACCAGATCCCCACCAATGACAAGACCTACATCTATCTTGACACCACCGCCCGCTGGCGGATTACCGATGCCCTGCGCTTCATGCAGGCGGTCGGCACCGAAACCCGGGCCATGAGCCTGCTCGCCGATATTATCGACGGCACGGTCCGTGACATGGTGAACAAGAACAACCTGATCGAAATTATCCGTTCCTCGGACTGGTCCCCTGAGTTCATGGTGTCCGTCACGGCAAGCGGTGAACTGGTTCATCCACCGGAACTGGGCAGGGATAAAATCAGCGAGCTGATACAGCAGTCAGCCTCCAGGGTCACCCCCCAGTACGGAATCGAGTTGTTGGGCGTCATGTTCAAGCGGGCCAACTATATCGACACGGTCAGGGAAAGGGTTTATGACCGGATGATCTCTGAGCGCAAAAGAATCGCGGCGGAGAAAAGATCATTGGGCGAAGGGAGCAAGGCGGAGATTCTCGGCCGGGTTGAACGGGAATTCAAGGAGATCACCTCCGGGGCCCAGATGGAAGCCCTGACCATCGAGGGCAAGGCCGATGCCGAGGCGACCAGGATTTACGGGGAAACCTACAGCCGCCATCCGGAATTCTACTCCTTCCAGAAGAGCCTGGAAAGCTACCGCAACATCATCGCCGGCAACACCTCCCTCATTCTCACCTCGGATTCCGACCTGTTCCAGTATCTTGAGGAAATCAAGGGAGTACGGAAAGAGGCTACTCAATAAGCACCCCGGGTCCCTCGTCGGGATAAGCCGGCCGCTGCTCGGGTGAATAGGGAATCCGGCCCCTCCGGTCGAGAATTTCCTCGAAGCGGATAATATCCTCTTCCGAGGAAAGGCTTTCCGCCCCTAACTGGTCATAGCGGCAGCTGCAGTACACCAGTTGGCCGCCGCACCAGGGGCACAGTTCCACCGGGCATCCCAGCTCGTGCAGCTCACCGGTGGCGGCATGGCAGCCCGGGCAGATATCCCGGTCGCTGTCAAGGGGTTCGTAGATGCCGAAACGTTCAGCCGACCTGCTTTGCTCGCGAAACGTGTCCCTGCTTCCATAACCGAAAAAATCAAGGATATCCCTGTCCCACAGCCCTTCGGCCAGTATCCCCTGAAATTCAATCCCTTCGCTGGAGACCAGGTAGACATAACTGTTCACCGGGGTGACGGCGGCCAGCAGAAACATGCCCTGCCGGCGGCCGATCAACCGTATCTCCCGCACCCAGTCACTGCCGGCCTCGGGCAGATAACTGTAAAATTCATGCAGCAGTTCCAGGGCGATGGCATCGTTGCGGTAGATATCCAGCAGGTCCTCGGCCTCTTCCATCCATCCCTCCGGGACCGCGTATTCCATCAGGTCCCTGATGGACCGTCTTTTCTCTGTATAATCATACATCGTTTTTTCTCCGGGCCCGGGTAATGGTTCGGACCCACCGGGCTGTTTCCCCCGCGATATCGGCGGCCCTCGTCAGGGCGGTGACCACGGCGATACGCCGGGCGCCGAGGGCGGCCAGCTCCTCGATGTGCTCCGGTTTGATCCCCCCCATCACGGTGAAGGGGAGGGAGAGGTGGGCCGAAAACCGTCGTATGCTTTCCGGACCGATAAACTCCGTCAGACCATCCTTGGTCCGGGTAGGATAAAGGGGGCCGATGTTGTAATAGGAAACCGCCGGCCCCAGCTCCCGTTCCAGGCGGGCGATCTGCCGCGCCTGCTCCTCCCGGTTGCAGGAAATGCCTATCAGCATGTCGGGGGCGAGCCGGGCGATTTCCCAGGGCGGCAGGTCCTGCTGGCCGACGTGGACGCCGTCGGCATCGGCGAGCAGAGCAATATCCACCCGATCGTTGACCACGAAGAGCGCACCCGCCACCAGGGTTTTGCGTCTGAAATACCGTGCCTTCTCCAGCAGCACCCGATCGGTTGAAGACTTGTCCCTGAGCTGGACAATCTTTGCCCCTCCCCGCAACACCTCGTCCAGCCAGAACATGTCGGTACGGCCTTCGGCCAGCCGTTCACAGGAAACGGGATACACCGAGACCTCATCGGTGAACCGTTTCAGCCGCTGGCGGTACACTTCGCTTCTTTCTGCCTGCATCGCTCCCTGCCGGCCGTCCGGCCTGTCTCCGGCCAGCGCCCTTGAACCAGCCGTCTTGAATTATTCATCAGAAAATATTATAGTACTATTTTGGGTTGCTGTCACCAAAAGTAACCATACCCCTCGAGCCGGTTCACACCGCATGGCCGGTCCCGCTCGGACCGGCACCCGGAAATCCTTATGTTTTCGAAGAGGCACGCCGCTGCCCGGATTCTCCGGTTCACGGACACCTGGATCAAACGCCGGCATCTTGACAAATAAAAACCGGGCCGACACGAACCAAGTGCCGGCCAACAGGAGGTACCTGCCATGACATACACGACAACTGCATCCGCCGCGGAACTCAAGATCAACGGCAAGACCTATCACCTGCCCCTGGTAGAAGGCACCATGGGTGATAAGGCCATCGACATCTCAAACCTGCTGCGGGAAACAGGGTACATTACCCTGGACTCCGGCTACAAAAACACCGGTTCCTGCACCAGTTCCGTCACCTACCTCGACGGCAGGGGAGGGATTCTCCGCTATCGCGGCTACGATATCGAGGACCTGGCCAAAAACTGCCTGTTCGTCGAGGTCGCCTATCTGCTCCTGCACGGCAAGCTTCCCAATGCCGCGGAACTGGAAGCATTCAAACAGCTCATCGGCCGCTTCGCCCTCATCCACGAGGACATGATTCATTTTTTTGACCACTTCCCCTCCCATGCCTCGCCGATGTCCATACTCTCCGTCATGGTGAACAGCCTCTGCAATTTTTATCCCGAGATGAGCGCGAATCCCCTTGAGGATTTTGATGAAACATCGACCAGGCTGATTTCAAAAATCAGGACCATCGCCGCCTTTTCCTACAAAAAATCCATTGGCCATCCCCTGGTCTACCCGCGGCATGATCTGTGCTACTGCGGCAACTTTCTCCACATGATGTTCGACAAACCCGTCCGCCCTTACACCGTGCGGCCGGAAATAGTGACCGCCCTCAACAAGCTGCTGATCCTGCATGCCGATCACGAGCAGAACTGTTCGACCTCGACCGTCAGGCTCGTGGGCAGCGCGGGCGTGAACATCTACGCCGCCATTGCCGCCGGCATCAACGCCCTGTGGGGCCCGCTCCACGGCGGGGCGAATGAAGCGGTGCTCGACATGCTGGAGACCATTTACGCCGATGACAGCAACTTCGAGAAGTACATCAACAAGGCCAAGGACAGAAACGATCCCTTCAGGCTGACCGGCTTCGGCCATCGGGTGTACAAAACCTACGATCCCCGGGCCAAGATAATCAAAAAGGCCTGCGACGAGATCCTCAGGGTCCTGAACGTCTCCGACCCCCTGCTTGACATTGCCTACAAACTGGAAGAGATAGCCCTGCACGATGAATACTTCATCGAGCGCAATCTCTATCCGAACGTCGATTTCTACAGCGGGATCATTTACAGGGCGCTGGGCATCCCGAGCAACATGTTCACCGTCATGTTCGCCTTGGGCAGGCTGCCCGGCTGGATTGCCCAGTGGAAGGAAATGCACGAGGATCCGGCCACCAGGATAGGGCGACCGCGGCAGGTGTATATCGGCGAACCGGCCCGCAAGTTCATCCCCCTTGCGGAACGGCCATAGCGGAAACCTCTCTCCCGGAGCCGCGGCCGTTCCGGTTCTCCGGCGACAGACGGGAGCGGGAAGGCCGGCTGGGCCTAACTAAACCTCCGTCCAGTAATCTTCCGGCATGTCCATGGCCAGGGACAGGGCACCATTGGCCCCGCAGAACAGCGGGTCCTCGACAACCTCCACCTTGGCCTTGCCGTATTCACTGAGCACGTTTTCGAGGTACTTGTCGATGCCGCGGATCTGACTCCCGCCGCCGGCCAGGATAATGTTCTGACGGATAACATCCTGGTATTCCGGGTCGAATTTGGCGATCAATTCCAGGGTGGTTTCCACGATGGCCGGCAGGATGCTTTCGCAGGCCCTTCGCATCTCCTCGGTAACATCATGTTTGGTCGGCCTGCCGTCGACCGGGATGTTGACCTTGACGGCCCGCTCCGGATCGCCGATGAAACTGAACTCCTCCTTGAAGCGGCGAACCATGTTCAGGTTGAAATCCGAGTGGGGGTAACGCTCCGCCATAAAATTGTACAGCTGTTGATCGATATAGTCCCCGGCCTGCAGCACGGTCCGCTGATCCTCATCCGTCGGCACGGTCCCGTGCATGATACAGAAATCGATGGTCCCGGCGCCGATGTCGATGACCATGGCATTGTCCAGGGCATTGACGCCGTAGGCGATGGCAAAAGGTTCGGAGACAACGAGCAGGGATTCGGCGAAATCGGAAACCGCCTTCCTGATGGCCACCTTGTTGACCTTGAAGGATTCAGCCGGCACCCCCACCACCGCCCGGACCTTGGAATTATCCTTTTTGGGCTTGACCAGGGTGATCAGGTGATGGATCAGTTCCTTGACCGCCTCCTCGTCCCGGGTCGTCCCTTCCTTGATGACCCCGTTTTTGAGGGGACGGTACAGGTCGAGGGAAAGACGGTGTTCCAGGGCATCCTTGCCGAAAAGAACAGAGTTGCCCACCACTTTCCTGGCGATGAAATCCTTCGGCCAGCCGACATAGCTGTCAACCCACATGCTCTTGCCATTGCTTGCGGAAATGGCGCTCCTTGACGTCCCCAGATCGATTCCGACGATCAACTTCTCATCAGCTTCTTTTGCCTCGGACTTTTTGGTCATTCTCCTCTCCTTTGACGACTTGCAGATTTCTTCTGGCAAGATAGCGGCTTGTGCCTTCGGCGATAAAAGAAGTTATTTCTTCGCGGTAGGCGGGCAGATTCAGCTTCAGCTCCTCCTGCTTCTTGCTGATGCATGAAATCTCCACCAGCACGCTCGGCGCATCGACGCCGAGCAAGACAGCAAACGGGGCGATCTTTATTCCGGCATCGGAAGTATCCTTATCATACTTTTTGACGTTCGTGAAGAGACTATGTTGAATGGCGGCCGCCAGACTTGCCGATTCCTGCTCCTTGAACGTGTTGCCGATCTTCCTGATCATGTTTGCAAAATCCCTGGTCAGAATGCCGGAACCCTTGTTTTCCTGTTCGGCGATGCGCAGGGTCTCCGCGTCGGAGGGCGGACCGTAATAGTAGGTTTCAATGACATTGGCCCGTTTCTGCGGCAGGGCGTTGACGTGGAGGGAAATGAACAGGTCCGTGCGGCCGGAATTGGCAAATTCGACCCGTTCCGCCAGGGACATGGTGCTGTCCCCCTCACGGGTCAGAACGACATTATACCTGCCGCTCTCCATGAGCTTGTCCCGCAGCCGGTGGGCGAGGTCGAGGACGATGTCCTTTTCCTTGGTGCCCAGAACCCCGATTGCTCCGGGGTCCACCCCCCCGTGGCCCGGGTCGATGACGATTGTCTGGACGTCAAGGCCGAAAACCGAACTCAGCCGCACCATGTCGTTGTTGAGAATAAGGCTGTAGTCAAGCAGCCGGTCTGTGTTGAAGTCCTGGGGCAGGGAATCGTACGGCCGCATGACGTACGATGCCTGCGGGACCGGAAATGATAGGTTCGCGGACGGCAGCGAGGCGGAAGTATAGGCCGGGGCCATCGAAACGGGGGATGCGGTGGCGGAGGCAACGGCAGCCGGTTCCCCGCTGGCGTCCGGCCCCATGGAGGGGAAGAATCTGACAAACAGGACGGTCACGGCCAGAACCAAAAGTACTGAAAACACAAGCGCGGTCCGGCGCCCCTCCCTCCCCTTTCTGCCGGACGCCGGGTCCGGGCGGGGACTGTTTATGCGGAGGTTTTCGTTGTACACGCCACGCAGGATTGTGCTTTTCAATCGCACGTTGTCGGCGGCATTACGGGGTGTCATTGGCGGCAGCTTCCCATCCTGTCAGGATACGTCAATTCCGTCGGTCACTTCGGCACAGGCACGCACAAAAGCCTTATTTCCAAATTAAAACAATAAATTACATGTTTGCGCCGCCACCGTTCCCGGGGCGGCCAGCGGGGTATCTTTGGGGATAATTCCCAATTAACTCAGAGTATTATATGTGGCACAAGGTGGACTGTCAACCGATCTTCTCACGAAGAGCAGGGGGAACGGGCGTGACGGCAGAAGCGGCAGGGGGCGGACAAAAAAATGCTGACCGCATCAGGCCCCGGCAACCGCACTGCGGGTGATGAAATAATCAAGCCGGGTTTTCTGCTGCTGGTTCAACTCCCCGAACTGGAGACCGAGACACTTGACCCGGAGGGAGGAGAAAGGAGTTTTGGGATGATTGTTGGCGATGCTCACCAGACGGACCGGAATGTCCTGCAGGTAAAAATTTTCATTTTTCAGGAAAATATCAAGAGCCATGTCCTGGGGCGGGACATCATCAAAGACCACCGACTGGAGCTTCAGTCCGCCTTTGCTTATATTGCGGATGACAAAGGGGGTGTTGTTGATAAAGGCGAAGGCGCCTTCACAGACCTCAAACCGCTTATCCTTGCGCCGTTCTTCAACTTCGGGAAAGGTTTTCATCAGCCCTGATTCAGGCCGGCTCGTTATTTTTTATGGAGGACCTGCTCTTCACTGTCCTTGAACAACCGGCAGTATTCAAGGACCAGGGACCGCCGCTGGGCCACGCTCAATTGAAAATAGATCGGGCTTAACATCAATATGCGAATTGCCATGCGCAGCGTCATGCCTCCACCTCCGAGACCATTTGCTCCACTTTATGCAATTTCAGTTCCAGCATGACCAGGATATACATCACCGCTGCTCCACAATGAACCGTTCAATTTCTGGCAACAGGCAACAAGACAAAAACAACAAAGCAAATATGACGATAAAACAGAAAGTTGCCGCTTACCTCCTTGAGACACCCTGGGCGGGCGGCGCAGTCAATACAGCGATAAATAGCACTTCTCTTCGGGTAAAGCAAAGGGAAAAATGTTGCCCATCGCCAAATGGCTTGGGAAAATATTCCGGATTCCCGAACAAACTCCATCCTGAAAAAAGGAATTTCCCCGGCGACATTGTCCGGATCCCGTTGTTGGCTGCGGCAGGATGCCCTGCTATATCTTGGCCAGGCTGGTATTGGCGGAGAGGTTGACCACCAGCGGAACATCGAGGGAGACGACATCTTCCATGGCCGCCCGCAGAAGTTCCCCGGTTGCCTCTCTTTCCTCCTCGGGTACTTCCAGGACAAGTTCATCATGGACCTGGAGGATCAATCGGCCGCCGAGCCTCCGTTCGCGCAGTTCGCGGTCGGTCCTGAGCATGGCCAGCTTGATGATGTCCGCCGCCGTCCCCTGGATCGGGGTGTTGATCGCCGTCCTTTCGGCAAATTCCCGGCGGGTCCTGTTCGGGTGATTGATGTCCGGCAGCACACGGCGCCGGCCCAGCAGGGTCGACACGTAACCGTCTTCCCTCGCCTTTTCGACGATGGACTCCATGAAGGCTTTGATCCCGGGATAGTGATCGAAATAGCGGTCGATGAATACCTGCGCCTCCCTGCGGCTGATATTCAATTGGCTGGACAGACCGAAGCTCGACATGCCGTACACGATGCCGAAATTGATCGTTTTGGCCACCCTCCGCATTTCCGGAGTAATCAGGCCGGGGGAGACGAAAAAGATATCGGCCGCGGTCTGCCGGTGAATGTCCCCGCCGGCGCGAAAGGCTTCCAGCAGGGCCTGGTCCCCGGAATAGTGGGCAAGGACCCTGAGATCGATCTGCGAATAGTCGCCGGCAAGGAGAACATGGCCCGGGGCGGCGATGAAGGCCGAGCGGATCCGCTGCCCGTCCTCGGTCCGGACAGGAATATTCTGCAGGTTCGGATTGCTCGAGCTGAGGCGGCCGGTCGCCGTTCCGCACTGATTGAAGGAGGTGTGGACCCGGCCGTCGGTCTTGGCCGCCATGCTGCTCAGCTTGTCGACATAGGTTGACTTGAGCTTCGCCAGGTTGCGGTAATTGAGGATCAGCCGCGGCAGTTCATGATGCTGTCCAAGCCGCTCCAGCACCTTGACATCGGTGGAGAAGCCGGTCTTTGTTTTCCGGCCCCGGGGCAGGTTCAATCTTTCAAAAAGGACCTCTCCGAGCTGTTGGGGAGAATTGACGTTGAATCGCATGCCGGCCAGCCGGTAGATGTCCTGTTCCAGTTCCTCCAGCTTGCGGCCGAACTCGTCTGACAGCTCGGCGAGCATCCGGATGTCGACCATGATGCCGGTCCGCTCCATCCCGGCAAGAACGGGAATCAGCGGGCATTCCAACTCAACGAACAGTTTCCAGAGCCCCATGTCCTCAAGCCGCGGCCGCTGGGCCTCAAACACCAGCGACGTGCCGAAGGCGTCCTCGCAACAGTAGTCTCTGGCTTTGCCCAGCTCCACCCTGGTGAAACTGTCCTCCCGCTTGTCTCCGCCGACGACTTCGGCAAAGGAGGTCATCTGCACGTCGAATTCCAGGCAGAGGTCGTCCAGCTTGTACGACCGGCGGCCGGGATCGATGAGCCAGGCCGCCACCATGGTGTCGTACAGCGGCGGGGTCAGGTTGATCCCGCCGTTGTGCGGCAGGGCGAGCACCGCCAGGTCAAATTTTATGTTATGGCCGATCTTCGGCAACCCCGTTTTCTCGAGCAGGGGACGCAGGGCATCGGTTATCTCCCCGACGGTGAGCTGGTCCGGGACAAGGTCGGCACCCTCATCCCGGTGACCGCAGGGAATGTACCACACCTGGTCCCTGGTTTCGCAGATGGACAAGCCGACCAGGTCCGTGGTCAACGGATCAAGGGAGGAGGTCTCGGTGTCAATGACGATCTGTTGCGCCCCGGCAAGGCTGTCGATCAACTCCCGCAGCTGCTCCCTGGTCTGGACAAGGGAAAATCCCTGCGTGTCGACCTTGGCGGGCGGGACATCCGACTTGAGCAGGGAGTAAAACTCAAGCTCCGCGAGCAGGGACCGCAGGGCGTCGGAGTCCGGCTCCCGCAGCCTGTACCGCTCCCGGTCGCCGGGAACCTCCGCTTCCGTATTGAGGCGGATAAGGTCCCTGGACAGAAACGCCTCATCCCGGTGCGCAGCCAGGTTGTCCCTGACTCTGGAGGCCTTCATGGCGTCGAGGGAGGCGAACAGCTTTTCCAGGCTGCCATACTCCCTGAGCAGCTTTGCCGCTGTTTTGGGCCCCACTCCGGGCACGCCGGGGACGTTGTCGGAGCTGTCGCCGGTCAGGGCAAAAAAATCAAGAAGCTGGGCCGGGGTCAGTCCATATTTGTCCCTGATTGTTTCCGGACTCATGGTCCGGTCACTCATGGGGTCCCAGAAGGAAACATTGCCCGTAACCAGCTGCAGCAGATCCTTGTCCCCGGATACGATGACCACCCTGCACTCCCCTCCGGCCAGCCGACAAACCGCAGAGGCGATCATATCATCGGCCTCCTGGTCGGCATGCTCAAGGACAAGAATGTTATAGGATTGGACAATCCTTTTGACATAGGGTATCTGGGCCGCCAGGTCGTCGGGCATGGCCGGCCGGTTGGCCTTGTAGGCCGGATAGATCCGGTGCCGGAAAACCGGGCCCCTGGTGTCAAAAGCGACGGCGAGGTATTCGGGCTGCCGCTCCCGCAGGATCCGCCGCAGAATGGTGGTAAAGCCGTACACCGCGTGCGTGGGCAGACCATGCGAGTTGTGCAGGGGGGTGAGGGCATGATACGCCCGGTAAATATAGGCACTGGCGTCAACCAGGTATACTTCTCTGCAAGTCATGGCCCACCATACCCCGGGCGGGGCCGCCGGTCAAGCGCGGCCGTCGCGGGCGCGCCCATGCCGGGTAAAAAAAAGGCCCCCGCCGCGAACGGCGGGGGCCGGATTATCCTTGTTCATTACCGGTCTAACTTTTGCCGGCGCGGACATAGGTTGCCTGCGGCCCCATCTCTCCTTCGGTTACGCCGAACATAACCGTGTCGCCTTCCTTCAGTTCATTCATGCCCACATCCTTCAGGACATTTTCATGGAAAAATATTTCCTGGGCATCGGGAGTAACGATAAAGCCGTAGGAATCGTGCGGGAACAGCCGTTGAATCACCCCCGAACCGTTCCCGCCCAGGACGGCTCCCTGGGCCTTGACTCCCTTGTGATCCTGTTTCTTGCGCACCTGTTCCTTGAGTTTCATTCCAAGGACATCAAAAGCTTCAACGAGCAGGGGATGCACTTTGTCACCCCATCGTTTGACGACGACCGTATCATTGGGCACAGATGCGACCAGCCGCACTTCGTAACCTCCTTCCTTGTACCCTGAAGTGCTCTCAATGGTCACACGCAGGTGAAGAACAAGATTGGCGTAATGGCGGATCAGCTTCGCCTTCTCATCTTCGATCTTGTCGAGCCAACCTTTCCGCATGTCGAGATTTCTGGCCTCAATCTTCAATTCCATAGAGTTCCTCCACTATGTAAATGACGGCAACCCCATGTTACCGCCCTAACCAACTTCTTGAAATAATTAATGAAAAGAAAAAAATCATGAGAAATGTGAGGCAGGATCAAACACTTGTTCATACTTAAAGTATAGTCACAGATACCACAGCAAATCAAGTGGGCCGATTCATTTTCTTGACGGCGAAAAGGAGGACCGTGTACATTCATGCCCATGAGCGACAACACCACCACCGGAGTCCTGCTGCTGAACCTGGGCGGACCTGAAAAAATCGAGGATGTCGAGCCCTTTCTGGTCAACCTGTTTTCCGACCGGCAGATCATCCGTCTGGGCCCGGCTTTTCTCCAGAAATTCATCGCCCGGCGGATCGCCCGGAGCCGGGCGCCCAAATCCGCCGAGAGTTACCGCCTCATCGGCGGCGGCTCTCCCATCCGCCGCATCACCGGACAGCAGGCCGCCGCCCTCGAAAAGCTGCTGGGAAACGGCTTCCTGGTCCGCGGCTGCATGCGGTACTGGCATCCCTTTGCCGATGAGGTCGTTGGCGAACTGGTGGCCGCCGGCTGCAGCCGGCTGATCGCCCTGCCCCTTTATCCCCATTATTCGATCGCCACCAGCGGCTCATCCTTTACCGACCTCCGCCAAACGGTCCGGCGCCTGGCCCCCGACCTGCCGGTCCTGGAAATACGTTCCTGGCCCGAGGAGCCGTCGTATGTCCGCTGTCTGGCCGAACGGATCCTGGAAGGAATCACCCGCTTCGGCGGCGACCCTGTCCAGGTGGTGTACAGTGCCCACAGCCTGCCGAAAAAATTCATCGACGAAGGTGACCCCTATGTCGATGAAATCCGGGCCACCATCGCCGCCATCGAAAACCTGACCGGCCTGGAAGGGATTCTCTGCTTCCAGAGCCGCAGCGGTCCCGTCGAATGGCTGGAGCCTTCAACCCCGGACATGATCACGGAACTGGCCGGCCGGGGCTGCCGGAACATCCTGATGGTGCCGATCAGCTTCGTCTCCGATCATGTGGAGACCCTCTATGAAATCGACATTCAGTACAGGGAAATGGCCCGGGAACTGGGCATGCGCCTTGAATCGACCCGCGGCCTGAACGACGATCCGCAGTTCATCGAGGCCCTGGGCAGCCTGGTGCGGCAGCGGCTGGAAACCGTTACCCCTTGACCTGATAGCGCCGCATCCTGATATTCATCAGCAGGCCGATGCAGATCAGGGTCGTCAGCAGCGAAGAACCGCCATAGCTGAACAGCGGCAGGGGGATGCCGACCACCGGCAGAAATCCCATGATCATCAGCAGGTTGATGACTGCCTGCCAGAAAATGAGCATCACCAGGCCGAAGGCCAGCAGCACGCCGAATTTGTCCCGGGCGGACATGGCAATGTTCATTCCCCACAACAGCATGAAGAAATAGCAGCCGATGAAAAAAACCGAGCCGGCAAAGCCCCATTCCTCCGCCCAGACTGAAAAGGCAAAATCCGTATGGCGTTCGGGGAGGAAGTGCAGGTGCCCCTGGGTCCCTTCCATGAAGCCCTTGCCAAAGACCTTGCCGCTGCCGACCGCTATCTTCGACTGCATGATCTGGTACCCCTGGTTCATGGGATCGCCCTCCGGGTTGAGAAAGGTCTCGATCCGGCGGCGCTGGTAGTCCTTGAGCAGATACTTCCAGAAAACAAAGGCCCCGGCGGCCCCCAGCGTTCCAAGGATGGCGATTGTGGTCCAGCGCAGCTTGACAAAGAGGATCATGGAGCCGTAGATAACGGCGATCATCAGAGCAGTGCCGAGGTCCGGCTGGATCAGGATCAAAGCAAAGGGCACCGCGGTCAGGATTCCCGGCTTGATAATGTCCCGCAACCGGAAGCCCTCGCCGATTTCCCGGCGGGAGAAATAACTCGCCAGGACAATGACCATGACCAGCTTGGCCGGTTCCGAGGGCTGCAGCCGCATGAAACCGAGGTTGATCCAGCGCTGCGTCCCGGCCACGGTTTGGACGTAAAACGCGGCATAAATCAGCAGCAGGATGACCGCGGCGTACAATACGAACCCGAGCGTCTCCAGTTCCTTGTAGTCAAAACCGAGCAACAGGATGATCAGGGCCAGCCCGAACAGGGTGACGTAGAGCTGTTTGTAAAAAATCGGTGAGGCGGTCGGCCCGCCGCTCCAGGTCGAGCTGAACAGATTCGCCAGCGCCATGGCACTGACCAGAATCAGCAGCAGGAGCATGACCCAGTCAAAATAATGAATCAGCCGTCGATCAAAACGAAACATCGCATCGTTCCCACATATTCTTTCCGAAGGATTAATTGACTTCTTCCCCGTCCGCCCGTCCGGGAACAATGGAATAAGCTATGTCCTGCCCCTGTTGCAGCCGGTCGGCGAAATAGGCCTCCAGAACCGCACGGGCTATGGGCCCGGCCCCGGAACTGCCGTGCAGCCCGTGTTCAATCAGAACGGTCACCGCGATTTCAGGGTTTTCGGCCGGCGCGAAACAGGTGAACCAGGCATGGTCCCGGTACTTGTAGGGGATGTCCTCCTCCTTCAGGTGCTGATACTGCTTGAGGCGGACAACCTGGGCGGTGCCCGTCTTGCCGGCCACGGTGATATTGTCGAGCCGGGCCGGACGTCCGGTGCCGCGCTTGCCGTTGACCGCCTCGACCAGACCCGCCCTGACGAGCCGCATGTTCTGGCCCTGCCCCACAAACCGTTCCAGGACCTCCGGTTCGAACTGCTTCACCACATGCCCGTCCGGGTCGCGGATGGTCTCGATCAATGCCGGCCGGTACAGGGTCCCTCCGTTGGCAAGGGCGGCGGTCATCATGCAGACCTGGATCGGCGTGGCAAGATCAAACCCCTGGCCGATGGCCACTGACAGAGTCTCGCCATCCTGCCAGGGGACGTCAAATCGTTTTTTCTTCCATTCGGCCGTCGGGATCAGGCCGCTCTTTTCATGCTCCATGTCCACGCCCGTTTTTTTGCCGAGGCCGAGACGGCGGGCATACTCCGCCAAACGATCCACGCCCAGACGCTGCCCGACCTGGTAAAAATAGACGTCGCAGGATTCGGCCAGCGCCCGCTCCAGGTTGACCGCCCCGTGCCCCCCTCTTTTCCAGCACCGATAGGTCCTGTTGCCGAAGCGGTAATGACCGGGGCAGAAAATGATGGAATCTGGAGAGATGACTCCCTCGCCCAGCCCGGCGAGCGCCGTTACTATTTTATAGGTCGAGGCGGGGGGATACTGGCCCTGGACGACTTTGTTGATCAAGGGATGGCGGGGGTCGTCAAGCAGGGCCTGCCAGGCCACCGTCGATATGCCCCCGATGAACTCGTCCAGTTTCAACTGCGGCGAACTGGCCGCCGCCAGCACCCGCCCGCTGTTCACTTCCACGGCGACAACGGCGCCGGCCTTGTCGTCGCTGGCCATGATCTCCTCGGCGGCCTGCTGCAGGTCCATGTTGATCGTCAGGTGCAGATCGGCTCCGGGCAGCGGCTCTATCCCCTTGAGGTATTTCTGTTCAAAGCCGAGGGCATTGACTTCCATGTACTCCTTGCCCTTTTCCCCGCGCAGGACAGGCTCGTAGAGGTTCTCCAGGCCCATTTTACCGACCAGATCCCCGCCCCGGTAGATGCCGGACTCGGCGGCATCGAGCTGTTCCTGGCTTATCTCGCCGAGGTAGCCGATCAGGTGCGAGGCATAGTTGCCGTAGTGGTACACCCGGAGGGGAACCACCTCTATCCGTATCCCGGGGAGTTCAAGGCGGTTGTTTTCAATCAGGGCCACCTTTTCCCACTCTATGTCCTCGGCCAGCCTGATCGGTATATGGCCGGGGGTATCTGACATTTTCCTGATCCGGTCGAGCAGGGTTGATATGTCGACGTCGAGGACGGCCGCAACCTTTTTGAGGAGTTCATCGTCAAGCCGGTTGTCCTCCCGGCTCAACACCACATTGAACGAGGGCCGGTTGGTGACGACTTCCTTGCCCATGCTGTCGAAAATATTGCCGCGCGGCGGGGCGATCTCCACATACCTGACCCGGTTGTTGTCCGCCAGGCTCGCATAGGTTTCGCCTTCCTGGATCTGCAGATACCAGAGCCTGGCGACAAGGATGGCAAAAAAGCTTATGAGGACGATCGATGAAATGAGCGCCCGCTTTTTCAGAAAATCAAGCTCGGCGTCATCCCGGGGCGTTATCAGCGTCAACCGGGCATCCGGCGCTTCAAGGGCCGGCGGCCGCGGTTGTCTCTCCTTGCGGCTGCGTCGCTTCCGAATGTTCTTCACTTCTTTTCCATCTCCTGCCTGTAGCGATTACCGCCCTGCACCCGCAGCATTTTGAAAGGGATCAGGCTCCCCTGGAGACGGCGGTTGACCATTTCGAACAGCCGGAACAGGGGAAAGGCGAGGACAACCAGCAGGAAAACGCGGAGCAGTACGGCCGGCCACGACCAGGGGGCGAGAACCCCGGGCTCCATGAAGGAGAGGATGAGGTACACGAATTTGGACACGACCAGGTAGCTGACGCCGATGAACGGGACCTGGTACAGCGACTCGCGCACCGGCATTTTCACCGCCGTGAACTTGAGCAGGACAAAAGCGATGAAACAGATTGCCGGGTAGGTGCCGAGGACGACGCCGGACAGCACGTCCATGGTCCAGCTCACGGGGAAGAGGATGATCAGGCCGCGCAGGATATCCATCCTGTAGGCCAGGTACGCGACCAGGATATAATACAGGTCAGGGGCCCCGATCCACATGGGGTTGATCATCAGGACGGTCGTCTGCAGAACCGCAAGGAACAGGCCGAGCAAGGTATAGGCGGCAACAGTGACCATTGTTATCGGGTAAACTCCATCTCCCGCTCAATAATCAGCAGATCCTCAAGGGTCAGGAAATCAACGGTCGGCGTCACCTCAATATCCAGGAACATGCCCCTGCGCTTCCTGACCACCTGGGAAACGACGCCCACCGGCATGCCGGTGGGAAACAGGCCGCCGTAGCCGGCGGTCACCACATGATCGCCTTCCTGGACATCAACGGTCTTGAGGACGTAATCAAGTTTATAGGTGAGCGAACCGGTGCCTTTGAGAATGCCCCGCACCCTGGATTTCTGCAGCAGGACGTCGATGGCGCTGCTGGGAGCGATGGCCAGCAGAACCTTGGAATAGTTGGGTGAGACGCTGAACACCTGCCCCACCACGCCGTCCCCGTCGACCACCGGCATTCCCTTGACCACCCCGTCACTCGAACCCCGATCCACGACCACGGTCCGAAACCAGAGGGAGGGGTCCTTGCCGACAATGCGGGCGGCCAGCATGGGAAGATCCGTGCTCTCCTTGAATTCCAGGAGTTTGCGCAGCCGGGTGTTGGTGGCCAGGGCCTCGCGGTTGCGATTGGCTGCATCCCTCGACTCCTGGAGGGCTTTCCACAGCCGCCTGTTTTCCTCGCGGACGTTGAACAGGGCCAGGTATTCCTCCCTGGCCACGTTGACGTACCCGGCAGCCCCGGCAAAGACAGACTGCACCGGAGCAGTGGCCTCAAAGACAAGCTTGTGGACAAAACCGAACCGCTGCGTGCCCAGGGTGGAAACAAGGAATATCAAGGCAAGTGTCAGGAGTATCCCGGAAAACAGAACTATCCTGAGGGCTCTGAAACCGTTGTTACGTTTACTGCCTCCCCTGGCTCTCATGGGGTTACGTAACTCCTGTCAGATGAAAAGAATTCAAGTCGAAAAAAGACAACAGGGAAAAACCTGGCCGGCGGTCGAATCAGTCAATGGTAATTTCCCTCAGGATTTCAATGTTGTCAAGGGCGCGTCCCGAGCCGAGCACCACGGAGGACAGCGGATCATCGGCAACGATGATGGGCATCCCGGTCTCCTCGACCAGCAGCTTGTCCAGGTTTTTCAACAGAGCGCCGCCGCCGGTGAGGACGATGCCCTGGTCAACGATATCGGCCGACAGTTCCGGCGGGGTCATTTCCAGGGCGACGCGTACCGCGTCAACGATGACATCGACCTGTTCGGCGATGGCGGCCTGGATCTCCTTCGAGGAAATATTGAGGCTCTTGGGTACGCCCGACACCAGGTCCCTGCCCTTGATATCCATGGTTTCGTAGGGCTCCTCGGGCTTGACGTTGCCGATGGTGGTCTTGATCAGTTCGGCGGTCCGCTCGCCGATGGCCAGGTTGTGCTTGCGCTTGATGTACTGGAGGATGGACTGGTCCATTTTATCCCCCGCCACCCGGACCGACTTGGCGTACACGATCCCGGCCAGGGAAATGACGGCCACCTCGGTGGTGCCGCCGCCGATATCGACGATCATATTGGCGGTCGGTTCGGTGATCGGCAGATCGGCGCCAATGGCAGCGGCCATCGGCTCCTCGATAAGATAGACCTCCCTGGCGCCCGCTGATTCGGCCGATTCGCGCACCGCCCTCTTTTCCACCTGGGTGATTCCCGAAGGCACGGAGATGATGATCCGCGGATGGACCAGGGTCCTGCGGTTATGCACCTTGTTGATGAAATAGCGGAGCATGGCCTCGGTCACTTCGAAGTCGGCGATGACCCCGTCCTTCATCGGCCGGATGGCGGCGATGTTGCCCGGGGTCTTGCCGAGCATTTCCTTGGCCTCCCGGCCCACGGCCAGGACCCTGCTGCCGCGGGCGTCCTGGCGAACGGCGACCACCGACGGCTCCCGCAGGACGATGCCCTTGCCCTTGACATATAAAACCGTGTTCGCGGTTCCAAGATCAATGGCCAGATCGTTGGACATCCAGCCGAATAAAAAATTAAACGGAGAAAACATTCCGATGCACCCAGAAAAAGTTCAGAGAATTGTCCAATTAACCGGCACAGACCCCCATATTTACGTCCGCCGGAGTCAAATATAATATAGTACCTGTTTTACAATTAATTGGCAATGCATTGTATCCGCGGCCAACAAAAAAAACCATGAATATGCTTGACAGGGCCGCATCAAGAGTGGTATCTGGAAACCTGTCAAATTACGGGGCTATAGCTCAGCTGGGAGAGCGCTTGAATGGCATTCAAGAGGTCACCGGTTCGATCCCGGTTAGCTCCACCAGGATAGTTAAAGGGTTGCGGAGGAACTTCGCAACCCTTTTTTATTGGGTCCCGAGGGAAAGCCGGCGTTCAAGCCGGATGGAGACTGCCGGCCCCCGGGCTTTCTTCAGAGAAGGAGGTATCGTCGCATCCCATGAAAATACCGACAACCTTCCGTGCCCTCGGCTACCGGAATTTCCGCTACCTGTGGCTGGGACAGCTCGCCCATTCGGCCGCCATGTGGATGGAGCAGGTGGTGCGCCCCCTGCTGATCCTGGAGCTGACCGGCTCCCCCCTCCAGGTCGGCCTGGTGGTGGCGGTCAGAATGGCGCCCCAGCTCCTCTTCGGCCTGCTTGCCGGGGTGGTGGCCGACAGGTACGACAAGCGGCGGATCCTGCTGGTCAGCCAGCCCGTCACCCTGGTCATGAACCTGCTGCTGGCCGTCCTCCTGCTCACCGGGACAATCGCCGTCTGGCACGTCTTTGTGACGGCCTTTGTCACCGGCGGCTCCATGGCCTTCAACCAGCCCACCAGGCAGTCGCTGATCCCCCGCATCGTCCCCATGGAGATCATGCTCAACGCCGTCTCCCTCAACACCGCCGCCATGAACCTCATGCGCGTCCTGGGCGCCGGCCTGGCCGGTGTGCTGCTCATCTTTCTTGACTACGGGCAGATCTACCTGCTCAGCGCCCTGCTCTTCGTGTACGTCACCTGGACCACGGCCCGGATCACCCTGACTGCGGACGCTCCGCTGCCCGACCCGGCCGGGGAACAGAAAACACCCGCAAAGACCTCCATCCACCAGGACCTGCTGGAGGGGTTCCGCTATATGGCGGCCAACCGCGGTCTGCTCTACCTGGCGGCCATGGCCCTGGTCATTTTCGTCATCGGCATGCCCTACCAGCAGGTATTCGTGCCGCTGCTGGCCCTGAACGTCCTCGAAGTCGGCCGTTCCGGCGCCGGCTGGATGCTGGCCCTGGTCGGCATCGGCTCCCTCGTCGGCTCCCTGACCCTGGCCTCGATCCGGCAACTGCGCCACCGCGGCCTGGTCCTGATGGTTTTCCTGGTGGTCTTCGGCCTGGCCCTGCTGCTCCTTTCCCGGAGCCAATCCTTCCCCCTTTCTGCCATTGCCCTGATCATCGCCGGCTGCATGACCACCGCCTACCATTCCCTCAACATCTCCCTGCTGCTCGAACAGACGACAATGCGGTTCCAGGGGCGGGTCATGAGCCTGATGAGCCTGGACCGGGGCTTTGTCTCGGTCGGCGCCGTCATTTCAGGGGCACTGGCCGAAACCTTCGGCCCGCAGCTCGGCCTGGCGGTCATCGCCCTCGCCTGCATAGCCGCCACCCTTCTCATCTGCTTCTTCAGCCCGACGCTCCGGAAAATCAACTGATCACGGATACACCCTCTGCTGCACTACAGCAAAGAGCCCCACGCCTCTTCCGGCAGCGGCATCAGCTTGCCGAAATTGCCTGGACCGGACAGCCGTCCACTGCCTCCCGCACCTTATCCTCGTGATTCTCGGGGACGGTCTTCACCTTGACATGGGATTTACCGTCCCGCACTTCGAATACTTCCGGACAAGTGGCTTCACAATTGCCCGATCCGATACAGATATCCTGATCAACACTGGCTTTCATATTCCTTTTCCTCATGATAATGTTTCTGTTATACGGATGCTTCCTGTTGCAAGTTGCAGGCCACCTCTCACGTTCTCCGGCGTATATCAGCTCTTCACCCTACAGCTCCTACGTCTTCGATGTCCGCGGGGCATTCCGGCTGCAGCGACACCCGACATCATGCAAACACATGTCCACTTTCTCCGGAATTGTCAGGGATCGGCGGATTTCCTGTATCAAAGCCGGAAGAAGGGTTCAGGTAAAAAAACGGTCATCGCCCTCGCCGGCATAATTATCACCCTCCTGATCCGTCTTTTAATTTCAGCAGTTCGCCTCCCACTGCAACAACTTCACGTAAACAAGTACAGGTATGGCCGGCCGTATTCCCGGGAGTCGCGCCATACTGATCTCAGTCGTTCAAGTCAGAAATATTCAAGCAAATCAAAACATTGACATCCATTGGTTCAAATTCTATTTTTACTCTGACCCGAAGAATAATTTCCCAAAAAATCGAAGAGCGGGACAGCGAACCGAAAACAATTGAGAAAAACCCGGGCCTTTGACAAAGCCGCCCCAAAAGACTACTCTAACTACATGCATAATCAGTCATAAAAACCACGAAAGGTACAGACATGCCGACTCACGTTGGAATTCGCGAAGCGAAAATACACCTCAGCAGGTACCTGCGACTGGTCAAACAGGGCCGGGAAATCATTTTAACCGAACGGGGCCGCCCGATTGGAAAAATCGTCCCGCTGGGAACAAATGAAATCTCTTTGCCGGACCGCATAAAAAACCTTGAGGAATCAGGAATGTTGGAGCCCGAAAAAAAGAAAGCAGCAATTCCCCCGCCGATTCCGGTCAAGGAAATGAAAACGGCTCAGGAATATCTTCTCGAAGACAGAGCGAGACGGTAATGGTTATTTACTGGGATGCATCGGCCATCCTGTCGATTCTCGTTGAGGATGAGCACAGTGCAAAAGCGGTGCGAATTGAGAAGCGAAAAGGGATTCACCTGGCCTCTTCCCTTTGTTTTGCTGAGACATATGCAGTTTTGCAACGGATGAATCACGAAAATGTCCTGACCGATGTTTTATATGTTTCCGTCCTGGAATCATTAGGGAACAGCGTGATTCGGAAAATCAACGTTCAACCGGACTGGAAGATCTTCAAAGAATTATCGGTACGGTATGTTCTGAAAGGAGCCGACCTTTGGCACCTGGCGGCTGTAAAAACAATTCAAACGGAATTACCGGAAATTACAATTCTCAGCTTCGACAAACAGTTATCAAGCGCCGCCGGGAAAGAACGAATCTCCTTTCCGGAAAAACAGAAACAATCCGGATCGCAAATGAGGGGAAAATATAAATGATTTGGATCGGGGTTTGGATCTCATTTTAATCAAAAGAGGCGATGAACCGGAATACCAAAAACAGACCTGAAGAGCTCACCGTCTTTATCTCCTCGCGGGAGTCGCGGTGTGACGAGTGCGGGGAAGACCTGGGCAAAAGAGCCTGGATCACCTTGCAGGGGCAGGGTGGAAACCGCAAGGCGGTGTGCCTGAGCTGCGCCGACCTGGACCATCTGGTCTTTCTGCCGTCCGGGGACATGGCGCTGACCCGTCGTTCCCGGAAGTATTCAAAGCTTGCCGCGATTGTCCTGAAATGGAGCAGAGCCCGGAAACGCTACGAGCGGCAGGGACTGCTGGTCGAAAACGAAGCCATTGAACGGGCGGAAAAAGAATGCAGGGCCGACGAGGGGCAGCGGGCCGTGCGCCGGGCGCAGGCCGCGGAACGGAGGGCCGAGCTGGATCAGGAATACATATCCCGTTTCGCGGCCCGGGTCCGGGAATTATTCCCCGGCTGTCCGGCCGCGCGGGAGCGGCTCATTGCCGAACATGCCTGCCGCAAATACAGCGGCCGCGTCGGTCGCAGCGCCGCGGCCAGGGAACTGGACGAAAACGCCGTCCGGCTGGCGGTCGCCGCGCACATTCGTCACCAGGAAACACCCTACGATGAACTGCTGCTGCAGGGAATCGACAGGCGAGAAGCCCGCGAAGAGGTGCGCGCCAGGGTCGCCGACATCCTGGATCAGTGGCAGGCCGGCAAATGATGCACCCCAGGCCGCCAAGCCGGCAATGACCTGATTATCAATTCCGGGTACGATCCATGCGTTGTGTCGGGTTGCGCCTCGCTAACCCAGCCTGCGGGGTAAACGCGGCATGCGCGGCTGCCTGCCATGTTGGCGATAATGAATACTATCCAGGAAAAATACAAAAAGAGGAAAGCCCTCTACTTCTCCCTGATGGCCGCTTTATTCGGGCTGATATTTGCTTTTCGGTTTGTCCCGCATCCAGGCGGCAACGAATTGAGCCCGGTTGAATTCCTGCTGATTGCCTGCCTGATCGGCATCGTCATGGCGATGTATGCCGTTTTCCGTTGTCCGCAATGCAACGCATCCCTGGTGCCCGGTTTTTTCTCCTCCTGGAGGAAGCTGCATGTCTGCCCGAAATGCGGCGTGCAGTTGACCGAAAAGTGACGCTGGCGGGCGAACATTTCCGACAGGCCGTGCAATGGATCAGTCAGACGCCCTGTCGTGCGCGTTTGTCGCCTTATCGGTGTCGCCCATGGCCCGATGGGCCTGTTCCATCAGCAGCCAGTTGCTCCTCTCCGTCGCCCGGTCCGGCAGACAGCTGTTAGACTTGCGCGCCATCTGAATTGCCTGGGGATACTGGCCCTGCTGGAACTTGCTCCTGGCCAGGACGTGCCAGACGCGGGGATTCCCCGGTTCGATCCGGACGGCCCGCTCCAGGTATCCTTCCGCCTTGAGCGCGTTGCCGGCATGCAGTGCCTGCTCGGCCTCATCCAGAAGCGACAACGTTGCCCGCTGCACCCCGCTTTCCCGGGGCGGGAGGGAAACGGGCTGAACAGCGCAGCCGCTGACCATCAAGCCCGCCGCGATAAGTGCCAGGCAGGAGAGCAGCACACCGGTCCGGACAATACCCTTCCGGTACACAACCATTGGTAATCGTATGGCTTTATTCATTGCAACCATTCCCTGATCCTGTCAATCGCATTTTTCACCCTATCCCGTGCGGAGTCGACCGCCGCTCCCGGCCCGTCACCGATCCGGTTCGGAGCCGTTCCCGCAATAAACGGCAAACTGACGGCACGCCGCGCTGCCCCCCCCTGTCGTTCCGGCCCGACGGCAACCCGGCGCCATTCGATGCCCGGGGGCTCGATCAGGCGCAGGGGCTCTGCGTCCAACTGGTGCATCATTCTTGCCCAGACGACCAGCGCACCGGACGAACCTGTGAGATTAACCGGGGCATTGTCGTCCCGGCCGACCCAGACCACCGCCAGTCTGTCCCCGCTGAAACCGGCGAACCAGCTGTCCCGGCCGTCGTCGGACGTGCCGGTTTTGCCCGCCAGACCGTGGGACGGCGGAAAATAGGCAGACAGGGAGGCGGCCGTCCCCTCCTGGACTACTTTCTGCAGAGCCGTGTTGAGGAGAAAGACATGGGCAGGCTCGACCCGCTGTTCGATCGACAGCGGGAACCTCTGCACGGGCCTGTTCTCCATATCCAGCACCCGGTGAATGGCGCGCAGCGGCGTATAAAACCCTTCGCCCGCCAGGGTCTGGTATGTCTGGGCCACCTCCAGGGGCGACAGGGACAGGGCGCCGATGAACAGGGAAGGATAGGGTTCGATCACCTTCTCGCATCCGAGCCGCTCCAGCGCCTCTATGACCTTGTCAATGCCGGTGGCCGTGCCGAGATGGATGGTGGCAAGATTATACGAGTAGACCAGTGCTTCGTACAGGGTGACGCTGCCGTGTTCCCTGCCGTCAAAATTGCCGGGCCGCCATGGGGAACCGTCCTGATTTTCCCAACTCAGCGACGCGTCGTCAACCTTGTGGGCCAGGGTATAGCCGTTTTCCAGCGCTGCCAGGTAGACCGCCGGCTTGACCAGGGAGCCGACGGGGCGGTGGGCGTCCAGCGCCCTGTTGAAACCGCCGCTCCCGGGAGAACGGCCGCCGACAACCGCCTCCAGCTCCCCGTTGCTGCGGTTGGTCACCACAACAGCCCCTTGCAGTCCCGCCAATTTTTTCTTCTGCTCCAGTTCGGCAAGGGTTTCCGAAAGGTTCTTTTCCGCCGCCCACTGGACCTGGGGGTCAAGGGTGGTGAAGATTTGCAGGCCGGTGGAGGTCAGGTCCTCCTCCCGGTAATCGCGCTGCAGCTGGCGGCGCACCAGGGCCAGAAATTCCGGGAAGCGGTTGAACCCTCCGGGATTCGTGGGCGCATCCAGCAGAGGGGCATTGACGGCGGCACGAAACGCCTCGCTGTCGATGATCCCTGCCTCCACCATTATCCGCAGAATGTTCTGCCGGCGCTCCTGGCATCTTTCCGGGTGCCGGCGCGGATTATAGTACGAGGGGCCCTTGACCATGCCGACAAGCAGGGCGATGTGATGAGGTTCGAGATGCTCGATGCCGCGCTGAAAATAGAACCGACTGGCCAGACCGAAGCCGTGAATGGCCCGGCTGCCCTCCTGGCCCAGAAATATTTCGTTGACGTAGGCGGTCAGGATCTCGTCCTTATCATACTGCCAGTCCAGCAGCAGGGCCATGATGGCTTCATTGAACTTGCGCCGCAGGGTCCGCTCGCTGGTCAGGAAAAAATTCTTGACGAGCTGCTGGGTGAGGGTGCTGCCGCCCTGCTCCGCCGATCCCGCGCGGATGTTGACCCACATCGCCCGAACGATTCCCCGGGGGTCCAGACCATGATGGGTGAAAAAATTACGGTCCTCGACAGCCACCAGGGTTTTGACCAGTGCCTCCGGCAGATCCTCCCTCTTGAGGAGCACCCGGTCCTCGTTTTCCCGGGGAAGAAAGCTGCCGATCAGGGCCGGGTCGATCCGCGCCAGATCAACAGCCTTGCCGGTGATCTCATCCTGGACGGCGGCAACCGTGTCGCGGGAAAATGCTATGAACAACCGCGCCGAAGGACTGCCGCCGTCGCCGAAATCGAATTCCCGTGTCCGGACCCTGAAACCGTCTTCCCGGGCCGCATAACTGCCCGGGGTGGAGACCTGGTCGTCCTGTCTGTACCCTGCCAGTTGCAACTCCATTTCAAATTGGCCGGCCCCCAGGCGCAAGCCGGGATATACTTCCAGCGGCCGGGCGTAAACCCGCGCCGGTATGGCCCAGCGCCGCCCGTCGAACTTCTCTCTCAGCGTCTGGTTCAGATTCCAGGCGTGCACGGCCGTGAGTGCGCCGAGCAGGAGAAACGCTGCCGTGCTCCATACGATCAGGCGTGACCCGATTATTTTTCTTTTTTCCGGACTCATCATATTGCGGCAGAATGCAATCCGTTATCCTTCCCCCCCCCCGTTTCCACCCGGACTCCATTTTTCACGGAAGAACCCTGTTTCAAAGGGCGGGAGATTGGTATTTTTTACGCGGAAATTGAACCCGCCCCTCAGCGGGAAGGGTGCGGCGGGAAGAATGGCTCACCTGCCTCTACGCCAAAAAATGATGTTTGTGCATCCGGCGCGGTAAAATATTTGCATACTAGACGGAATAGAGATGATATTAGTACAACTGATGGTAACGGACAAGACGAAAGCACGACAGGAGGGTCAGCGATGAAGATCATGGCGGTCAACGGCAGCCCCAGGAAAAAATGGAACACGGCCACGCTGCTGGGAAATGCGCTGGAAGGCGCCACGGCACAGGGTGCGGAAACCAGGCTGGTCCACCTCTATGATCTTGATTTCAAGGGGTGCATCAGCTGTTTTTCCTGCAAGATGAGGAACGGCGAAAGCTACGGGAAATGCGCGGTCCAGGACGACCTGACCCCGATCTATGCCGAAATACGGGAAGCCGACGCGCTCATCCTGGGCTCGCCGATCTATTTCGGCGACGTCTCCGGCGAGATGCGTTCCTTCCTTGAGCGCCTCCTCTTCCCCTCACTGGTCTATGCTGATCCGCCGCAAACCCTGTTTCCCCGGAAAATCCATACCGCCTGGATCTATACCATGAATTCCCCCGAGGAAAATGCCCGGCTGATGGGGTATGACCGGCTCTTTGCCGGGAATGAACGTTTCATGCGCCTGATTTTCGGGCATGCCCAGTCAATGATGAGCTACGATACCTGTCAGTTTGCCGATTATGCCAAGGTGGTGGCGGACAGGTTCGACCCGGCGGCAAAAGAAAAGCGCCGCCGGGAGGTCTTCCCGCGGGACTGCCGGAGAGCATTTGACCTGGGATCGGCAATCTGCTCCGCCCTGAAGTGAAAAACAGGGAGCGGATTCGTTGTCATTGGAGGGCAGGGAGAGGATATGGAATGGCTTGTGCTGGTGATCTTTGGCGTGGCGGCTGCCATCGGCCTGTGGGCCCTGGCAGGGTTGATCTCGGCCGCGGTTCGGGCGGGAGGAATCCGAAACCTGCTCAGGGAGTGGTGCAAGGCCGTATCCGGCAGATAAACCATCCCCCGCGTGGCAGCTCCATCACCGGCAAAAGGGAAAGACCCCGTCCAGGCTTGAGCAGGGCGAATGGCTGAGAACGGCGACATCTGGTATGTGTATATGGTTCGCTGCAGCGACGGCACGTTGTACACCGGGATGACCAATGATCTGCCCAGGCGGATCGCGGCGCACAATTCCGGCAGGGACGGCGCCCGGTACACGAAATCCAGAAGGCCGGTACAACTGGTTTACGCGGAAAAGGCGGGATCCCGATCCGCTGCCGCCAGGTTGGAGCTCAAGATCAAGCAACTGCCGCGGGCCCGCAAGCAGAAATTGATGAAATGCTGACGAAATACCGGTCCCAAAAGCCCGGGCCGGACCGGGGCCAAGGGGTTTGGCCGGGTTACCGAACCGGGGGCAGGTTCTCCGGATTATTCAATGTAGGAAAGGACGAAATAAAAATGCGGCACATACAGGAAGAACGACAGCACCATTTTGGTCTTGGGATTGATGCAGATACTGGTTTTTGCATGGATGAATTCTTCGACGGGGGGAAGAAACAACAGTGACATCATGAAAAGGGGAAGGGCCGCATTCAGGCCGACAATAAACGACATCGGAACCGCATTTATGAGCAGGAGCATGCCCGGAAGCCAGTTCAGCAGTGCGGGAAATATATCCATATTCCTTCTTGCCCTTCCTTTGTTGTCAACGATTGCCGCCGAAATTTCCCCGTATTTCATGACTCGCCTGTTCGGTACGGGCAAGGGGATCCGGCTGCCGCGCAGCGGCGGATCCACTGCCATTTCCATGGATTGAGGTTGACGTTGAACGAAAAAATTGCTGATAAATGCACCAAAACTTTGCAATATTCATGCCCCGTTCCCGCGAATCAGCTATCTGTAATCATTACAAATTGTTAATAAAAAATGATAGACAACGGACAGTGGCGCCGATCAGAAAATCTGGGGATATGACCAGATGAAAGTTGGGGATTTCACCGATTATTTCCCGTCATGGCCCGGGTTTTCATCCCTCCAGCGGCGCGGCCATTGTCGGCGTCCCGGAGGAACGATCCGCAACCATGACCGCGCTCCCCAATATCTTTCCGGTGACAGGGCCGCCCGGATCAGAGCGAGGATGAAAAATGGCAATTGACCATGAACCGCCGCCACCCCGCCGGACACCGAGAACATGAACCAGACGTCGGCCCAGACAACTGACCACGGCAGGGTCATTTACCGCGGCTCCCGAAGATCGGGAATAATCGTCGCCGACGACGGCACCCGCCGCAGTCTCTATCTGGAAGGCGGCACTCTGCAGAGCTGCATGCTGTTGGACGATCCCAACAGGCTGTACCTTGAATACAGCCAGGCGATGATGTGCGCCCTGCTGTTCCAGCCCGCTCCGGCAAACATGCTCCTGGTCGGTCTCGGCGGCGGCTCGCTGGTGAAATTCCTCCTGGAATTCTCCCCCGCCGCCCGAATCGACGTTGCCGAGATCAACCCGGACGTCATCCGGGTGGCCCGGGACTACTTCCTGCTGCCCGAGGACGGACGGCTGCGGATCATGCCGGCCCCGGGGGAGGAGGTGGCCGCCGAGCGGCTTGCGACCGGCGCCCGCTACGACCTCATCATGGTGGACGCCTTTGCCGACCATGGCCCGGCCCGTGCCCTGCTCGGCGAGGATTTTCTCCGCTGCTGCCGGACGCTGCTCGCCGGAAACGGCGTTTTCACCATGAACCTCTGGAACCGGCCGGCCGACGATTTTCCCACGCACCGGGCAGCCCTGGCGAAGCTGTTCGGCGGGCAGGTCCTTACCCTGCTCCTGGCCAATGCCAACAGCAACGCCATCGTTTTCGGTTTCCATGAACCGCCGCCGGCCGGGAACCTGATGGAGCTCAAGCCGGCCGCCCGGGAACTGAGCCGCCGCACCGGTGTTGATTTTCTCCGCTGGCTGCGGCAGTTGTACTGGCAGAGCATCCGGGGGTGCTGCTGATGCACCCCGCAGACGCCGTCAAGGTCCTCACCGGACGGGGGCGGAGGGGGTCGGCCGCCCCAAACTCGAAAACGGCGGGACCTGGTTCAAAAACGCGGCCCCGGGATGGCGGAATATGTTCCGGCTGCGACCCCTGCCGCGGTCATTGTCCCCAGGGCGCCCTCAACATGGTGAAACGCGGCTGGATTGCAAACCGGCATGCCGCTCTGATTGACAACGGTGCAGAATGAAAAGGGACGATCTCATTATACTCATCATCGCGCTCCTGCTGCTGGCCGGCATGCTGTTGACCCTCCTGTTCGGCGGAGAAAAAAGCAGGCACGGCGTCGGAATCCTGGAATTCAATAGAGTGCCGGCAGGAGGACTCTCCCCGATGGAACCGGAGGAAAAAGGGAGACCATCATGAAGATCCTGACCACCCCCAGAATGGAGCGCTGCATCGGCTGCCATTCCTGCTCGGTCGCCTGCGCCCGCCTGGTCCATAAGCGCCTGTCCTGGGACACGGCCGGCATCCGCATCAGGTCCTCGGGCGGCCTCTCCACGGGCTTCGAGGCGCTGACCTGCCTGGCCTGCGACCCTGCCCCCTGTGTGGCGGCCTGTCCAACCGGGGCGTACAGTCAGCGCCAGGGGGGCGGCGTCATCGTCAGAAAGAAGCTCTGCATCCGCTGCGGCGAATGCGCCAGGGCCTGCCCCGTGGACGCGATCTATCTTGACGGAGCCGGTGAACCGTTTGTCTGCATCCATTGCGGCAGGTGCGTTCCCTACTGCCCCCACGACTGCCTGGAACACATGGAACTGTCCGGGCAGGGAGCGGAGGCCGGCGGGGAGGAACAGGCCCCCGGGGAGGTGGAGCCATGATCAGGGACCATTTCAGGGTGCTGGTGGTTGATCTGTCCACCGGCCGGAACACCATCACCGCCATGGACGGCAGGAACAGGGTGGCCGGCGGCAGCGGCCTGGCCGCGCTGCTTTTTGAACAATTCGGCCTGCCCGACCGGCCCTGGGACGATCCGGGGCAGCCGCTCATCTTCGCCATCGGGCCGCTGACCGGATATTTCCCCCTGATGAGCAAGACCGTCTGCGCCTTCAAGTCCCCCTACCACGACCAGTATGCCGAAAGCCACGCCGGCGGGCGCTCGGCCCTGTCCCTGCGCTTCGCCGATTACGACGCCCTGGTGATCAGAGGCAGGGCAAAACTGCCCTCGGCCCTCATTGTCGGCTCCCGCCGGATCGAGGTGAAGGATGTCCATTACCTGTGGGGCACCGACCTGCAGGTGGCGGGCAAGACCCTGCGGCGGATGTTTCCGGGTTCGGGGCACCGATCGATTCTCCGGATCGGCCCGGCCGGGGAGCGGCAGTCGCCCATGGCCTGCATCAACTGCGACTCCTACCGCCATTTCGGCCGCCTCGGCGGCGGCGCGGTCATGGGGGCAAAACACCTGAAGGCCGTCGTGATCCTCGGCGACGGCTCCTTTCCCCTCCCGGCGAACAGGGAGTACGCCAAGGTTTTTGACCGGGTCCACGCGGACATGACCGGCACCGACATGATGAGCAAGTATCACAATCTCGGCACGCCCGTCAATGTCCGGGGGTTGAACGACCTCGAGTCCCTGCCGGTCCGCAACCTCCAGGCCACCGCGGACGAGGGCGTGGCGGGCATCACCGGCGAGCGGTTCGCCGAGGCCGCGCTCCTCAGAAACGCCGCCTGCGCGGGATGCCCGGTGGGCTGCATCCACATCGGTTTTGTCCGGGAGCGCTTCCGGGAAGAAAACCGGTACATCTACCGCCAGATTTCCTACGACTACGAGCTGATCTTCGCTCTCGGCTCCATGCTCGGCGTCATGGACTGCTTCGAGGTCCTGAAGCTCATTGACGCGGCCGAGAAAACGGGACTTGACATCATGTCGGCCGGCGTCGCCCTGGCGTGGGCCACGGAGGCCCAGGACAGGGGGGTCATCAGCGCACGGGAAACGCTTGGCCCTCTCGCCTTCGGCAACTCCTCCGCCTACCAGGCGGCCCTGCATGACCTGGCCCTCGGCAGCAATGAATTTTACCGACTCCTTTCCCGCGGTGCCATGAAGGCGGCGGAACACTACGGGGGCTCCGATTTCGCCTGCGTTCTCGGCCAGGAAATGGCGGGCTATGCCACCGGCCCGGTCTTCTTTGTCGCCCAGGCCCTGGGATTCCGCCATTCCCACCTCGATACGGGGGGCTATGCCTTTGATCAGAAGCCCTCGGGCGGGACCGTGGAGGACGCGGTGCGATTCCTGGTCGATGACGAGAAGGCCAGGGTTTTTCTCACCTCAATGGTTGCCTGCCTGTTTGCCCGGGGCGTCTACAGCGGCGAAGTCCTCGCCGACTGTCTCAACAGCGTCGGCTACCGGGGGCTGGCGGACAACATGGACGGGGTTGCCTCGGAAATCCAGGGAATGCGATGGAGAATGCGTCTCGGTTGCGGATACCGGCCGGAAAACGTGACCATTCCCAAACGGTTCACCGAGGTCACGACCCGGCGGGGCCCCATAGACCAGGAATTCCTGGAGGATCTCAAAGCGGCGTACGGCCGCCGCATCCTTGAACTGGGCGGCGCCGGCCCTGGAGAATCCGCCGGATGAAACGCGGCTTCGCCTGCCTGAGCCGCCGGAACTTTCCCGGGAAGGGCCCGGCAATTTTCCGCTGGACAAAATTCGGCAAGGGCGTCATTGTTCAGCATCGATGTCCCTGCGGGAACGGCTCCCGGCGGACCGGTCATGCGCCGACAACCCGCGCAACGGTCGAAGAAATTATGCCTTTTCGCCAAAAATTTTCCCATTCTCTCACCACCGGAGGAACCCCGGCCATGAAATTTCCGGCAACCGTGCTGCTCGGCATCCTTCTGCTCGGCGGCTGCACCTGGGTGAAGCCTACCCCGGGCGGCCATCAGGTCCGTTTGGCTTCCGGTCCGACGGAAATCGTCGGCTGCCTGAAAATCGGCAACACCACCGTCTCCCTCGTCGACAAGGTCGGCTATTTCAAGCGCAGCCGGCAGAAGGTCGAGGCCGAACTTTCGATCCTGGGCCGCAACAGCGCGGCGGAAATGGGGGGAGACACAATCCTGCCGATTTCCGAGGTATACGAGGGGGAGCGCTCCTTTGCCGTGTACAGCTGCGGCCGCCCCTGATGCCGATGTCCGGTGTCTGACATGACAAGGAGAAACGGCGAAGGAGCCGGACCAGGCTGCGACAATGACACAGGCGTCAACAACATCCGGCCGCCGATGATTTTTCTACCGGGGCGCAAACAGCAGGAGCAGCGGTGAAAAACAGCGCGGCCGCCTTTATCCTGGCAGTCCTGTGCCTGCTGCCACTGCAATGCCCCGGCGAATGCATCGAGGGCGACTGTATCGATGGACGGGGAACCATGACTTTTCCAGGCGGTGAGCAATACACCGGGGATTTCAGGAAAGGCAGATACGAGGGATCCGGGACGTACACCTTCTCCGACGGCGGGCGCTACATCGGTGAGTGGAAAAACGGCGAACAGCACGGACAGGGGACTTTCACCTACCCCACCGGCGAACAGTACAGCGGCGACTGGAAATGGGGGGAAAAACACGGCCACGGGACCTATACCTTTCCCGGCGGCAAGAAATACACCGGCGAATGGAAGCGTGACCAGCGGCACGGCGAGGGGGCCTTTTCCTTCCCCGACGGCTCCGAATATGTCGGGGAATGGAAAAAGGGGAAACCCGACGGCGAGGGAACAATGACCTTTCCGGACGGAAAAAAATATGCCGGGGAATGGTCCGAGGGCGAGCGGCACGGCTACGGGGTGGAGTCCTCCCCCGGAGGCGGGGGGAGGATCGGGTACTGGCATCGCGGCAGCTATGTCGGCACGGATCGGCAAAAACAGAAAAAATGAATGTACCCCAACCCATCTTCCAGAGCGCTCCGCAATGCCGACCTCCCCTCCGCTGAATACCACAGCGTAGCTCTTCTCATTAATTTTCCATTCATTTTTTGACTTTCCCCTCCCTTTTCCCATATACTGAACTTAAGAATGAGAACGAATGACAACGCCTGAGCCGCCATGATATGAAGGTTGCAAAAACGATGCTGAAATGAAAGCCGGAGCGCCAGATTACCATGGTCCTCCGGCTTTTTCATTTGCATCCCTTTTGTGGTGCGGGGGTTGAGCCTTTACGGATAGGACAGGATGAGATTTTCCCGGAGTGCCGCCCTGCGCGAAATACTTCAGGTCCCAGTCACCGGCTTCCCTCCCCTGCCCCGGATGCGTTTCCCCGGAACGGTGCGTCCCTCCGTTCCACGGACCACCTGCCTCCTTCTCCTTCTGCTGCTGGTGTCCGCCACCTCCCTCTGCCCCCCCTCCGCCTTTGCCCTCGAATTCAACGGCTTTACCATTGACACGACCGGCCTGACAGTCATGGCCCCGGAGCAGGAAGAGAGCGGCGGCAGGGACAGCAGGGGGCCCACCAAATGGTTCGTCCTGTTCAGCGGTCCGGTCCGGGAGGCGGAAAAACGGCAGCTGACCGACCTGGACTGCCGGATTGACGAGTACGTTCCCGATTTTGCCTTCCTGGTCACCATGGACGACGCGGTCAGCCAGGAGGTGGGGAAATTATCGTTTGTCCAGGGGATTGCCAGGTACAGGCCGGAACACAAGATCAGGAAAAACCTCGGCGACAGGATGGGCAACCTGCGGAACCAGGCCGTACCGCCGGGAAAACCCCGGGACCAGGCTGATGCCATCCTTGTCCGGGTGGACTCCGCCGACGGGCTTTCCGCCCTGCTGGCCGCCGTCCACCGGGAAAAGGGAGAAGTGCTGGATGTCGGCCGGGACATGGCAGCGGTGCGGATGGCGGCGGCCGGGATCAGCCGGTTGGCCGAGCTGGAGGAAATTCTCTGGATTGAAGAGGCCCCGGATCTGCGGTTGTTCAACGAAACCACCAGTTGGACAATCCAGAGTTCCGTCCCGTACCACACGCCGTTATGGGACAGGGGGATCCGCGGCCGCGGGCAGATTGTCGGCATCGGCGATACCGGCCTCGATTATGACATGCCCTGGTTCCATGACCCGGCGGCCAGGCCCATCGGACCGGCCCATCGAAAGGTTGTCGGCTATACGCCCTATGCGGATGATTACGACGGCGATTTCGGCCACGGCACCCATGTGGCCGGCACCGTGGCCGGCGATCGCGTTCCGGTGGACGGTTTTTCCGAAGCCGCCGGCATGGCCCCGGAGGCGAGGCTGTTCATCCAGGACATCACCCCCGGCGAGCAGACGGCCGTCTATCCCCCCGCCGATCTGGGGCAGCTGTTCGCCACCCCCTATTCCGCCGGCGCCCGGCTGCACACCAACAGCTGGGGCGCGCCCGTCAACCTGTATGAAACCTACGCCCGGAGCGCCGACCGTTTCATGTGGGAGCACAAGAATTTCCTCGCCTTCTTTGCCAACGGCAACGCCGGCTCAGGGGAAGGCTGCGTGGGCGCCCCGGCGACGGCAAAGAACTGCGTCAGCGTCGGCGCCACGGAAAACGGCTTTGATGCCGAAAATGTCGCTGCATTCAGCAGCAACGGCCCCACCGCCGACGGCCGGATCAAGCCGACGGTCACCGCCCCCGGCGTCGCCATCGTCTCGGCGGACTCCGACGGCCTGAAGGGGAGCTTCAACAGCGGCACCATCGCCTACAGCGGGACATCCATGGCCACTCCCGCCGTTGCCGGCGCCGCGGCCCTGGTCCGGCAGTATTACCTGGAAGGGTACTGGCCGAACGGCTCGGCCGATCCGGCCTCCGGCTTTGAACCCTCGGCCGCCCTGATCAAGGCCACGCTCATCAACAGCGCCCGCAGCATGACCGGCGCCTATACCGACGGTCCCGCCCCTTCGACCGGCCAGGGATGGGGACGGATCAACCTGGCCGACACCCTTCATTTCTTCCCCGACGACAAGTACCTCGACGCCGCCGACGTCGGGCCCGGCCTGGCAACCGGGGCAAGCTGGAGCAGGCGCTATTTCGCCACCGACGGCCAGTACCTCAAGGTCACCCTTGTCTGGACGGATTATCCAGGCCTCGAGGGGGCGGAAAAGGCCCTGGTCAATGATCTCGACCTGCGGGTCACCACCCCGGAGGGCACGATCTACCTGGGCAATGTGTTCGCCGGCGGCATTTCCGTCCCCGGCGGCGAGAGCGACAGGCTGAACGTCGAGGAGCAGGTGTACATCCCGACCCTTCAGTCCGGGGATTATACGGTGCGGGTCAGCGGCTACAACATACCCTTCGGCCCCCAGCCCTTTGCCGTGGTGGTCACCGGCGCGAGGAGAATTTCCTCCGCCGGGTTCATCAGTCTCGACAGGGGGCGATACAACCATGAAAGCACCATCATGATCCAGGTCGCCGACCGCGACCTCAACAGAAGCAACTCGACCCCGGAACAGGCGACGGCTTCCATTTCCAGCACCTCGGATCCCGGCGAGACCGTCCAACTCATCGAGAGCGGTCCGGACACCTCGATTTTCATCGGCTCCATCCCGGCCCGGTCCGTTCCCGCAGCCGGCGGCAACGGTTTTGTGGAAATCGGCAACGACGACCTGATCACGGCCGTCTACCAGGACGCCGACGATGGCACCGGCAAGGCGGCAACCCGGACGGCAACCGCCGTTGCCGACCTCGTCCCCCCCGATATCGCCGGAGTTGCGGTTTCCGCCATCGGCCAGGATTCGGCGGAGGTCGCCTGGTCGACCAACGAGCCGGTTTCGGCCGCCGTCGACTACGGGGAAAATCAGGAGCTCGACGCCCGCCAGGGTGATCCCTGGCTGCTCACCTCTCCCCTTGTTCACCTTTCCGGTCTGCGGGAGAACACAACCTACTTCTTCACGGTCACCTCCACCGACGAGGCCGGCAACAGCAGCGTGGACGACAACGGCGGCCGCCTGTACTCCTTCGCCACCCTCAGCCTGCCGCCCGACCTCACCCTCAATTCCTCGAACATGACCCTGACCTATCAGACCGAAACGGTGCTGTACGGCACCGCCCGCGACCCATCCGGAGTGGCCTCGGTCAGGATCGCCGGCAGCGGCCTCAACCAGTCCGTTCCCTGCCGCCCGGGGGACGGGTATTACGAGCTTCGCGTCCCCCTTGTCATCGGTGAAAACCAATTTACCGCGACCGCCGCCGACGCCCTCGGCAATACCCGGACCCTGGAGATCTCGGTTACCCGCCTGCTGCAGCCGGACCTGGAAGTAACCGCCGTTTCCGGCCCGGCAAGGGGCGGCTTTTTCCAGCCCATCCACGTGGAGACGACCGTCTGCAATAACGGTCCGGGCATCGCCCCGGGCACAGGCCGCATATCCTGGTATCTGTCGATTGACCGGGAAATTTCCCCCGCCGACGACCAGAAGCTCAACCTGGAATACTCATACGGCGATGACATCCCGCCCGGAGACTGCATTTTCGTCCCGGTGGACATCCGGCTGGGAATCCCCCTGGCCATGGTCTGGCAAACCTACTACCTGGGCGCCGTGGTCGACAGCAGTAAGTATATCTGGGAGGCTGACGAAACCAACAATATCCGCTTCGCGCCCGAGCCGATCGCCATCGAAGGCGCCGACCTGGCCATGACGGCGCTGTCCGGACCGGCAAAGGTGTATCCGGGCGCCGGCTTTACGGTATCCAGCACGGTGCGCAATATCGGCCTGGGCACAAGCATTCCGTTTCAGGTGGCGATATACCTCTCCACCGACGATGCCGTCACCACGGACGACATCCGGATCGGCAGCAGGTACGTCAACCTTCTCGAGCCTGTTGGCACACCCTATCCGTATCCCTGCGAATCAAGCGCGGACACGGAAGTATTCATCAGCGACGCCGTACCGGCCGGGACATACCGTCTCGGGGTCATTGCAGCCCCCGGCAGCACCTACCATGAACCCGACAAACAGAACAATGTCCTCCTCGGCGGCCTGATCCAGGTCGGCGATCCGGACACGGTCCCGCCGACCATCCCCCTCGACCTCTCCGGCATGGCCCTCGGCTACAACAGGGTCTACCTTGCCTGGAAGGCCGCCGCCGACATCGGCGGCACCGGGGTGGCGGGCTACCGCGTCTACCGGGGCAACACGGTCATCACTACCGCCGCCACAACCTATATCGATGCGGGCCTGGTCGCCGAAACCGCCTATTCCTACTCAGTTGCCGCCGTCGACCACGCGGGGAACCTCTCCGGCCGTTCAGCGGCCGTCCAGGTAATCACGCCCGCCCTGCCCCCCGGGATCAATCTGCCGCCGTCCATTTCCGGAACTCCGCCCGCTGTGGTCGCCGCCGGCGAAATGTACGATTTTGTCCCGACCGCCTCGGACCCCAACAGGGACAGCCTGCGTTTTTCCATCAACAATAAACCGGGCTGGGCCGGATTCAGCGGGGATACCGGCCGGCTGCTGGGCGTGGCCGGCGAGGATGATATCGGGGTCCACGGGCCCATAACCATCACCGTCCATGACCCGTACGGGACAAGCGATTCCCTGCAGTTCTCCATCACCGTGACCCCCGCGGACAATTCCGGGGTGCCCGGAGCGCTGCGGAGTGTCTACATGCTGCTGCTGCTGCAGTGATTCTTTCCCGGCTGAGACGGGAATTGGCAGTTGGCAGCATAACCAGAAGGCAGAAGACAGATGACAGAAGGGGCTTGCAGCTTCGCTGTCAGTTTGTTTGCTCTTCTCCATCAGCAGGTTGGGGTAAGCCAGCTAACCCTAACAATTCCAGCCGATTGCGTTAGGTTTGTGAACTCACCCTGGCTCCCCACATGCACCGGCAGTCGGCAGTTGACGATTCTCCCTGTGCGAAACGGAGAACATTTTCCCGACCTGACCGGCCAGGCTGCAGGCGGAAAAATACGGGGAAGACGGCTCGCGGTTCCGTAATGCAGCCGATTACTCTTTGCCGACCAGGATATTTTTATTATGCTTATTCAAAGGTCACCCCGACTTTTTGCCGTCGGCAGTGGCATGCATCACAATTTATTGTTGAATAATTATCCAGAACCGGATGAATGAAAGTCAACCGACAGCCCGTTGCGAAAAGTTTACGGCAGGCATCCCCTCCAGTCGACCGCGTCCCGAAGGCGCCTGATCATGTTTCCCCTCCGCGATGATAACCCGACCCTCCATGCCTCCGTCGCCACCTTTGCCATCATCGGGCTGAATGTCGGCGCCTGGACCTTTGTCCAGGGGCTGGGGTC
>Ga0209270_1000192_pt1 | contig 153732 bp, 158 predicted proteins | sample MTBAKSrepl1MetaG_FD_187456 | JGI IMG/M metagenome (GOLD analysis project Ga0209270, IMG submission 187456) | Enrichment culture microbial communities from Arthur Kill intertidal strait, New Jersey, USA, that are MTBE-degrading - MTBE-AKS1... | ecosystem: Environmental > Aquatic > Marine >... | reverse complement strand
GCACCGCCCGGGCCTTCTCCTCCGGTGAGTACCGACGCGTCGTCGGCCGACCGGGCGTGACTTCGTTCCCCATGACCCCATCCTCGTTTCCAAGGTCAGGAGCCTCCAACCAACCCAGGGCGGTTCACGACAACTGACGACGGTGCGCTGGGGCAGCCGGGGGAGCCTCAAGGCGGATTGCCGTGAACGAGATGACTTTGAACGCGCGCAGCGTCCCTGGTCGTCTCGCACGCGGAGTTGGTCTCGTTGGCTTCCCTCGATGGTCCTGGTTGGTCGTTCTCGCTGTACCCGGGGGCGGGTGAGGGTGGGGGCTGCTTCGTCTCCTCCTACCGGCCCGAGCGCGTATTCGTTGCCCGCGGCGAGGCCAAGGACGCGCAACGCGCCGTCCAGGAGGCCGGGCGTCGTGCGAAGGGCAGGTTGCGCCGGTATTGCGCGCACAACCGGCTGAACCGGCTGGGGACGCTGACCTACGGCCCCCCGCGGTGCACCGATCCCCTCCAGGTCCGCGCCGACACCGGGTCGAGGTTGTAGTTGATCACCACGGTGACGTCGCCGGCGAGGTACGGGCTGTCACTGACCACCTGCATCTGCCAGACCGAGCCGCGGACGTGGATCTTCCCGGCGCCGTCGACGGTAGTGGTGGCGTCCACCGCGGAGACCAGGTGGTCCTCGGTCGTGAACGGAAGGTGCGTCACCCTGGCCGACGCCGGTGCGGCGACCACCAGCCCCAGGACCAGGGCGAACAGCAGGACGAGGTGCTTGCGCATCGGATCGGTCCTATCCATCGAGCACCGCCTCCCCGGACGAGGAGGCAGATCACCCGGCCCGAGCGGACCGCACGTCCCGCCGCCCGTGGCCGCCTCCACACACGTAGACGCGCGAGGCGATCGACCGGTTGGGGTGGCCCCGCCGCGCGTGCCGCGCGCCGCATCGGTACGTTGAGCCCACCAGCCCCCAACGGCGGAGGCGCCAGCGATGGACAACCTGTCATCCCTGCTCGAGACCAGCGCGGCTCGCTACCCGGAACGCGACGCGATCGTCCTCGGCGACACCCACCTCACGTACGCGGCGGTGAACGCCGCGGCGAACCAGGTCGCGAACCTGCTCGTCTCGCGGGGCGTGGTACCCGGCGACAAGGTCGCGCTCAGCTGCCCGAACCTGCCGTACTTCACGATCGTGTACTTCGGCATCCTCAAGGCAGGCGCCGCGGTGGTGCCGCTCAACGTGCTGCTCAAGGCGCGGGAGGTCGCCTACCACCTCACCGACTCCGAGGCGAAGGCCTACTTCTGCTTCCAGGGCACGCCGGAGCTGCCGATCGGCGCCGAGGGGTTCGGCGGATTCGGGCAGGTCGATGCGTGCGAGCACTTCTTCATGATCACCGCCGACCCGGCCGCGGCTTCCCCGATCGACGGCACCGAGACGCTCGGCCGGGCCCTGGCGGGACAGCCTCCTACCTTCGACACGGTGGCGGTCGACGAGGACGACACCGCAGTGATCCTGTACACGTCCGGCACCACCGGCCAGCCCAAGGGCGCCGAGCTGCGGCACCGCAACATGCGCGACAACGCGCTGATCGGCGAGGCCCTGTTCGACGCGGACGCGGAGAGGCCGGACACGTACCTGTGCGTGCTGCCGTTGTTCCACTCCTTCGGGCAGACGGTGATCCAGAACGGCGCGTTCGCCTACGGCGGCACCGTGGTGATGCTTCCGCGGTTCGCGCCGGGTCCGGCGCTCGACCTCATCGCCGAGCACGGCGTGACGTTCTTCGCCGGGGTGCCAACGATGTACTGGGCCCTGCTCGGGGCGCTGGACGACTCCGTCGACGTCGCGGCGATCGCCCGCCGGCTGCGGGTCGCCGTCTCCGGCGGCGCAGCCCTGCCCGTCGAGGTCCACCAGAACTTCGAGAAGCGGTTCGGCGTCACGATCCTCGAGGGCTACGGCCTGTCCGAGACCTCGCCCGTCGCCAGCTTCAGCGTGTTCGGTGAACCGGCCAGACCAGGTTCGATCGGGGTGCCCATCCCCGGCGTGGAGATGGCCCTCGTCCAGCCGGGCGGGTGGGACGAGGTCCCCGACTCCCCCGACGCGGTCGGGGAGATCGTGATCCGCGGCCACAACGTCATGAAGGGCTACTACCGCCGGCCCGAGGCGACCGCCGAGGTCATGCACGACGGCTGGTTCCGCACCGGCGACCTCGCCCGGCGCGAGGACGGCTGGTACTACATCGTCGACCGGTCGAAGGACATGATCATCCGCGGCGGGTTCAACGTGTACCCGCGCGAGATCGAGGAGGTCCTCATCACCCATCCCGCCGTGTCGCTCGCGGCGGTGGTCGGGGTGCCGGACGAGCAGCACGGCGAGGAGATCAAGGCGTTCGTCATCCTGGAGAAGGGCGCGTCGCTCGAGCCCGAGGAGCTGATCGCCTGGGCCAAGGAGCAGATGGCCGCGTACAAGTACCCGCGGCTCGTCCAGGTCGTCGACTCCTTCCCCACGACGGCGACCGGGAAGATCCTCAAGCGCAAGCTGGTCTGACCGCCGCGACGCGGACGCCCGCGCAGGTCGGTAACGATCGCCCTCAGTGCCACCACAACGTTCTCGCGCCGTGAGACGTTGTGTGATCAGGAGCGCGAGGGGGTGAAGGCATGGGCTGGCGAACGGTGCTCGAGGAAGTGATCCGCGACCGTCGGTCCGACCTCGTCGGCTACGCCTCGCTGTACGCGCCCGACCGCGCCGGTGCCGAGGACCTCGTGCAGGACGCCCTCGTGCGGGTCTTCGCCCGGACGAGGAGCCTGCGGACCGTCCCGGCCGCCGAGCAGTACGTACGGCGGGCGATCCGCACGGCCTTCCTCGACCGCGCCCGCAAGGATCGGACCTGGCGGGCCAACGAGCACCTCCTGGTCCATCCCGTCGCCGCCGACGGGCCCGAGCGTTCGGTGCCGGCCGTGCTGGACGTCCGCGCCGCGCTGACCCGGCTGAGCCCGCGTGAACGTGCGTGCGTCATCCTCCGGTTCTACGACGACCTCACGGTCGCGGAGATCGCTGCCGAGATCGGTGTCGGCACGGGCTCGGTCAAGCGCTACCTCAGCGACGGCACGGCGAAGCTCCGCTCGGCCCTCCCGGCCGACGTGGACACGTCCGACCACGACGACCGCGGGACGGGAGTGGTCGTCACGATCTCCCAGACCGCCGCAAGGAGAGCCGGATGAGCGAGCACCTGCGTGATGTCCTGGCCGCACTCGTCGAACGGGAGGCCCGCGCGACCAAGGCCCCGACCGACCTCGAGCACGAGGTAGCCCAGGTCCGCCGCGTCGTCGCACGCCGACGAGCCGTGCGTGCCACGGTCGTCTCGGCGCTCACCGCGACGGTGGTCCTCGGCGTCGCCGCCGGAGCGATGTCGTTGGCCTCACGTGCACCCGAGGTGCCTCCGGCGCTCCCGTCGACCGACGCTCCCCCGACGACCCCGACCTCCACGCCGACCACCTCACCGACTCCGTCGGCGACCCAGGTCCCGAGCGCCACCCCGACCGAGACCACCGGCTCGACGCAGGACGCCGCCGAGCCTTCGGCCCCCGAGTCGGCGCTGCCGTTCTCGGTCGTCCAGCTCGCCGCCGGCACCGACGGGGTCACCATCGCCGACCGCCTGCGTCTGCGGTCCCAGCCACAGGTCGACGCCGCGTCCACGGAGCTCGGCTACCTGCCGACCGGGACGACCTTCCGCGTCGTCGAGGGTCCAGTGCAGGGCTCGGGCTACTGGTGGTACCGCATCACCGACCTCCCGGCGAGCGCCGGCGTCGTCGCCCAGCAGGGCTGGGTCGCCGCGTCGGACCTGGACGGCACGCCGTGGATCGCCGCCGCGCCGTCGTCGACCTGCCCGGACGCCGGCTTCGACGTGAGCGAGCCCACTGCCACCTCCCTCGCCGAGCTGAAGGCCGGCGTCACGGGCACCTGGGTGGGCTGTGTCATCACGCCCTGGGTGTCGCCGTATGAGGTCACGTTCACGTTCCGCGCCGACGGCACGTACTCGAGCACCGCGTTGTCCATGCCCGACGGCATCGTCGAGCCGGCGCTCTACTACGGGCTCGACGGTGACGCCCCGGGCAAGACCTACGCGCTCAAGGATCTCCTGGACGACTCCACCGGCGTGGGGCAGATCGACGTGGTCTTCGACGTCGGCACCGTCGTTCGTGGCGACCTGCGCAACGTCCGGCTCATGGGCGACCGGCTGGAGTTCGAGTTCTTCCACCGGTCCACCTACGGCCCGCTCGTCTACCAGCTCACCCGCACCGGGCCCGCGACGACCGGCTGACCCCGGACCATCCCACGCCCTGGCGGACGGCCATCGGTGGGTGCCGACGCGGTGGCGCCGGCCTCAGCCCACGGGCTCGATCCAGCCGACGATGTCGTACCCGCGGTTGTCGCCGTCCATGCGGCCCGCGAAGTTGTAGGTGAGCTGCAGGCCCTCGAACGCGCCCTCGCCGACGTAGTGCAGCACGCCCATCTGGATGGAGTCGCCGGGTAGCGCCGGGAGGTTCCCGTCCAGGTCCATGGCGCCGCTGCCGGTGCCACGCCACACGCCACCCTCGGTGGTGAGGACGGCGCTCTGCGTGGTCCACCTGGCGCTGGCCGACGGGCCGTAGAACCTCGCGTCGACGGTGACGGCCTCGGTCCCCGAGACCCGGGGGTCGGACAGTGTCAGGTCGCAGGTGAACGACATGACCTGCCGGGGCACACCGTCGACCTTCGTGACGTTCACCGGTCCGAGCGTGCACACCGAGTGGCCGGTCACCGACGTCACCTGCGCCCCGGGCGGCGCCGAGGTCGCGGCGGGCGGCACCGGTGGCGCGCCACGCTGCACCGCTGCGGAGCTGACCACGACACCGACGACCAGAGCGGCCGCCACGCCTGCCAGGGCGACCTCGCGCCGCCGCCGCGCCCGGCGCACCCGGGCGGCCAGCTCCGAGACCCACGTCGCATCCGACCGGTGAACCCGCTCGGCGCTGCGGGACATGTCGCGGAGCTCCGCGACGAACCGCTCGCTCATCGAGCCCTCCCCTCGGCCAGCCCGCCGCGGGTGAGCCGCACGGGCACGACGTCGTCCGGCGACTCGGCGAGCCGGTCTCCGAGCTTGGCGCGGGCGTCGGCGAGGTAGCGCTTCACGGCGCCCTCGCTGAGCCGCAACGCCTCGGCGACGTCGCGGACCGAACGGTCGTCGTAGTAGCGCAGGATCACGCAGGTGCGCTCGCGCGGGGACAGTGCGCCGAGCGCCCGCTGCAGGTCGACGTGCTCGCTGGCGAGCGTGTCGGGAGGCGGGTCGGCCTGCGCGGCGAGCCGTGGCCGCGCCGCCAGGAACGTGCCTCGCCTGCGGTAGCCGTCACGGACGCCGTTGAGCACGCACTGGCGCAGGTACGCCGCCACGTGCTCCGGGTCGCGTCGGCCGGTGAAACGCGCGAAAGCCCGCACGAAGGCGTCCTGCACGACGTCCTGCGCGGTCGCCAGGTCCCCGGTGAGCAGGTAGGCGTAGCCCACCAGCGCCGGGCCGTGCTCGCGGGCCGCCGCCTCGACCACGTCGGATGTGCCCATGACGCCCCCTCGCGCCGCTCCTTCCAAGGTAGACGCGCGAGTGCGCACTGCGGTTGGGGTTCGAGGGGAGACCGTGTGGAAGGGACGCTGGGCGAGCGCAGCCGGAGACAGGTGCCTAGTGTCGATGAACGTGCACGAGAGTCGGGTCCTCGACCGCCGCACGCTCACCCGAGCGACCGGGACGAGCGCCGGTCGCGCGCACCCGGGCGTCCACGCCGCCGCGCCCGGCCGCGCACGACGCGGCCTGCGTGTCGCCCTCGGCGTCGTCGCGGGCGCCGTCCTGCTCACGGTCGCTGCCGTGGCGGTGCTGTGGCCCGTGACGCCGGCCGTCTCGGACGCGGGCGGCCGGGTGCACGCGATCCTCGCCGCGCACGGCGCCGATGCCCTGACCGGACTGCCCGAACCGGACCGGGTCGGGCAGGCGCTGATCGCCACCGAGGACTCCCGGTTCCGCTCGACCCCCGGCGTCGACCCGGTCGCGGTCGCCCGGGTGGTCTGGGCGACGGTGCGCGGGGCCGGCGACGTCGGCGGGGCAGGGCTCGCCCAGCAGCTGGCCAAGAACCTCTACCACCCGGGCGGGTCGGCGATCTGGCGTGAGGTCCAGCAGGTCGAGCTCGCGTTCAAGCTCGAGCACGCCTACTCGAAGGACGACATCCTGCGGATGTACCTGTCCGCCGTGTACTTCGGGCACGGCTACTACGGCGTGACGCAGGCCGCCCAGGGGTACTTCGGCGTCGAACCGTCGCAGCTCACCTGGGGGCAGGCCGCCTTGCTCGCCGGGCTCGTGCAGGCGCCCAGCGCGGACGACCCGATCGCCCATCCGCAGCGTGCGGCGGCCCGCGAGCAGCACGTCCTGCGGCGCCTGGTGGCGACCGGCGTCCTCGGCACGGCTCAGGCCGAGGCGATCGCCGCCCGGGGCCTGCAGCTCTCCGCCTAGCGGGCGTCCTCGACGAGCACCGTCGTCGTGGGCCCGGTGCCGGCGCGCGGCCAGAAGCCGACCCCACCGGCCACCTCGAACGGCGCGACGAGCCGGTCGACCGGGTGCCACGTGCCGTCGGGCGTGACCATCCACTGGCGAGGCGTCGCGTAGACGCTCGACCCGTCCAGAGCGGCTCCCACCACCAGGGTCCGGTCCCCCAGGGGCTGAAGTGCCTGCACCCCGAGGTAGGCGAACCCGTCGGAGGGCCCCTGCCCGAACCGCTGCCACGCCGACCCGTCGGCAGAGCGCTCCAGGTACGGGAGCGGCGGCCACTGGCACCACCCGGCGGCGAGCGCGCCGGTCGGGGTGCCCGCCACATCGGTGAGGGGGCAACCGTCCCGGTCGGGAAGGGCGGCGTGCTGCCACTCGAGGCCGTCCTGGGACACCCACGCCCTGCCGTCGACGTCGCCCTGCGCACCCGCGGGCGGACCCAGGTACGCGCCCACCGCGACGAGGTGTCGGCCCACGGTCTCCAGGTCGGTGATCACCGCACCGTTGAACACCCGCGCCGGGTCGTCGCCGAGCGCCGGCCTGGTGCGGTCGCCGGCGCCGAGCCTGGTCCAGGTGTCGCCGTCGGTGGTGGTCCAGAGGGTGGCGACGGTCAGGGACGTGCCCGTCGTGCGCGTGGTCACCGCCACGACGCGATCGTCCAGCACGCCGACGGCTGGGACCTGCACCACCCACCCGGCCTCGCCGGGGTCGAGCTCGACACCGGTCCAGCTCTCCCCGCCGTCCGTCGACCTCAGCAGTGGACCCCGGTAGTACGTGGTGTCGGTGGCCTGCTCGGCGGGTCCGGGCACGCCCGCCGCGAAGAGGCCGTACGGGGTGCTCACCACCTCGTGGAGGCAGTAGGCCGCCGGTGCGTCGACGGTCGCCCTCCGCCACTGCCCGTCGGCGGTGCCGAACCAGATCGGCGGCGCGGGGACCGCAGCGCCCGGGTCGGCCACCTGCACACCCGCCCCCGGGTCGCACCCGACCGCGACGACCTTCCCGTCCACGGCGACCGAGTCGGTGACCGTCGCCTCCCCGAAGATCGCAGGGTCGACGCCCGCGTCGTGCCAGCCCTCCAGGATCCCGCTCGTCTGCACCTCGGACGGGGCCGGTGCCGGCCGGACCGGCGGGACGGGTGCCGTGCGGTGAGCCAGGGCAGAGCCCGTGACGAGCGCGCCGGCGAGCAGCGCCGCGGCCGCACCCGCCGCCGCCGCACCGCGCACCCGGCGCACGCGACGCACCCGGGCGCCGGTCTCGGACGCCCAGCTCTCGACCCGGTCGACGTGCCGCTCGGCGGCGACCTGTGACATCTCGCGCATCCCGGCGCGCAGACGCTCACTCATCAGCTCCTCCTCGCGGCGGGGCCCGCCGGTCGCACCGGCCAGGTCTCCTCCGGTTCGTGGGCCAGCAGCTCACCGAGCCGTGACCTTGCGTCCGACAGGTACCGCTTGACCGCCCCCTCGCTGAGCTGCAGCGCCTCGGCGACCTCGCGCACCGGCAGGTCCTCGAAGTGCCGCAGCACCACGCACGCACGCTCCCGCGGCGACAGCGCCGCGAGCGCCCGCTGGACGTCGACGTGCTCGACCGCGACGGAGTCCGGGCTCGCGCCGGCCGACCCGGCGAGCCGCACCCGGGCGCCGAGGTACGTCCGGCGCCGCCGGTACCCGTCCCGGACGCCGTTGAGGATCGCCTGACGCACGTAGGCCTCGGCGTGCTGCGCGTCGTGGCCGGCCCGCATCCGGACGAACGTGTGGACCAACGCGTCCTGCACCACGTCCTGGGCCGTGGCCAGGTCGCCGGTGAGCAGGTAGGCGTACCCGACCAGGGCAGGCCCCCGCTCGCGTGCGAGCGTCTCGACGGCGTCCTGCCGGCTCATGGCGCCTCCCCCCTCAGGGCCGCTCAACCCGAAGCCGTGGCCGGACCGATCTCGCCGGTCACCGCCCACGGGCCGTTGCCCCCGTTGACCACGTGCGAGTCGTAGCGCAGGCCCTGGTAGTCACCGGTACCGAGGAAGGTCATGTCGACGTCGTGCAGGTGGATCGGCGCGTCCGAGGTCCACCTGCTGACCGCCGTGCACGTCCCCTCCCACGTGCCACCGTCGTTGGTGATCACGTTGGTGCACCGGCAGTCGGCCACCACGGCCCAACCGCCGTCCTCGGTGGCGGACTCGGTGACGTCGCAGTCCACGACGATGCGGGCGAGCCCGCTGACCCGCGGGTCCGACATCGCGCTCTCGGCCGCGAACACCTCGCCGCGCTGCGTCGCGCACGGGTGTCCGGACAGCGGCAGCGGGCCGCCGTCACACTCAGGTTCCTGGGTCTGGTGCAGCTCGGTCGTACCGGTCACCGCCACGACGGCTGCGGTGTCCGCCTCGGCCGGGGCCTCGGGCGCCGCGCCGCCCGCGCACGCCGCCAGGAGCAGCACACCGCCGACTGCCGCGAGCGCTCCCCGTCCCGGTCCCCGCACCTGGTGCCCCATCGCACCCACCCCTTCGGCCGCTCCCGCGGACCGGGGAGCCCAACCCCCTGGCGCTCCGGCCCCGGCGGAACCCGGCGACACCGAGCGGCACCGCCGTCACCGACCCAGACGCAGCAGAGGCGCGATCGGTTGGGGTCAGGTGCGTTCGAGGCGCTCACACCACCATGGGGATACCGGTCTCCCGCTCGCTCACGGCCCACAACGTCGCGATCGCCGCGTCCGCACCGGGCCGCAGCACCGGGAGCCGCACGGCGGGACCGGTGTTGACGAAGCGGGGCCCGTACAGCTCGCCGCCGTTCGCCGTCGGGTCCGTCGCCGCACGCAGCTGGGGCAGCGCACCCTGGGCCGGGGGCATGCCGGTCGCGGCCGCCAGCCACTGCCAGAACCGCCCGGAGCGCCCCGTACCGCCCTCCCGGACCGTGCGCACCTGAAGGTCGGTGCGGGACAGCCCGGGGTGGGCGATCAGCGACTGCGCCGGTCGGCCGGCCCGGCGCAGCTCACGGTCGAGCCCGAGGCCGAAGTGGTAGTTCGCCAGCTTCGACTGCCCGTACGCCCCCCACGGCGTGTACCGGCCGTGCAGGTGCGGGTTCGCCGGGTCGAGCGGGCGGCCCATGTGGTGGGCGGTCGACGTGACGGTGACCACCCGGGCGCGCGGGGCGGCCAGGAGGGCGGGCACGAGCAGCGCGGTCAGCGCCCAGTGACCCAGGTGGTTGACGCCGAGCTGGAGCTCGAAACCGTCGGCGGTCCGGCGCTCCGGGGTGGCCATCACCCCCGCGTTGTTGATCAGGATGTCCAGCCGCGGGTGCTCGGCCAGCACCTGCTCGGCGGCGGCACGGACCGAGGCGAGCGAGGCGAGGTCGAGGTCCACCGGCTCCAGCAGGGCGCCCGGCGTCTCGCGCCGGATCTCCTCGACGGCCGCGGACGTCTTCACCCGGTCGCGCGCCGCCATCACGACGGTCGCGCCCTTGGCCGCGAGCGCCCTCGCGGTCTCCAGGCCGAGGCCGCCGTTGGCACCGGTGATCACGACGGTGCGGCCCGTCTGGTCGGGGATCGAGTCGCGGGTGTAGGCCATCACTTCTCCTCGGGGCGGCGGTCGAGGTCACGCCCCGCCGCGCGCCTGGCGGATCTGGTCCAGCGAGCGCTCGAGCATCGCGGGGTTGGTGATCCGCAGCCGCCGTTCCTCCGCCGCGGTGAGGTCCAGCTGCGCAGCGGCGGTGTGGCGCGCGGCGACGAAGGCCTGGCGGGTGCGCCAGGCGAGCGGGATCGCGACGACCAGGACGATCGCGAGCCGGACGGGGGCGCTGAGCAGGCCGGCGAACCCACCGACGAGGGCCAGCACCACCACCACGGTCATCGCCAGGGCGAAGACGAGGTAGGCCTCCAGGAACGCGACCAGGCGCCTGGCGAACTCCTCCGGGCCGGGCTCCGGCAGCCTGCCGGACCAGGTCTCGCGCACCCTGGCTGCCTGCTCCTGCCGCATCCGTTCGAACATCTGGGCTCCCTCCCACCGCGCACCCTACGGGGACGGCGGACGCCACCGTGCCTAGAGTCGGGCCATGACCGAGGAATGGGACGCGAGACGACGGGTCTTCGCCGAGGCCGCTGCGTGGTTCGTGGCGACGGCGGCACTGGTCGACGGGCGGTGGGACGAGCCCGGGCTCGGCGAGTGGGACGTGCGCGCGCTGGTCGGCCACACCAGCCGGTCGCTGCTCACCGTCGAGTCCTACCTCGCGGTGCCGGCGGCGAGCGCCGAGCTGGACTCCCCCACCGCGTACTACCGCGCCACCCGGGCGATCGCGGCCGGGCCGGGGGTCGCCGAGCGGGGCCGCGCCGCGGGCGCCGCGCTCGGCGAGGACCCCGCGGCCGCGGTGGCCGCCATCGCGGCCCGTGTGCTCCCGCTGGTCGACGGCAAGGACGGCGACGAGCTACTGACCACCGCGGGCGGCGGGATGCGGCTGTCCGACTACCTGCCCACCCGCTCGTTCGAGCTCACCGTCCACACGCTGGACCTGGCATCGGCGCTCGGCCTCGCCGGGACGCCGCCCGCCGAGCCGGCCGGCGAGGCCCTGCGGCTGGTCGCCGACCTCGCCGTCGTCGGCGGGCTCGCGGGCGAGCTGCTGCTCGCGGCGACCGGCCGCGGCGCGCTGCCCGCGGGCTTCAGCGTGCTCTGAGGGTGGGCCAGCAGTAGCCCAGGCCCCACACGGTGACCAGGCGGACGGGCCGCGTCGGGTCGGCCTCGACCTTCCTGCGCAGCCGCCGCACGTGCACGGTCACCGTCGAGGGGTCGCCGAACGACCAGCCCCAGACCTCGCGCAGCAGGTCCCCGCGCGACCACACCTCGTCCGGGTGTGCCACCAGGAAGTGCAGCAGGTCGAACTCCCGGGCCGTGAGGGTCAGCGGACGCCCTGCGAGCCTCGCCTCGTGGCGCGTGGCGTCGACCACCAGGTCGCGGTCGGCGACCACCTCGTGCTCGGGCGGCGGGCTCCCGGCCCGCCGCAGCAGCGGCAGGTCGAGGACCACCAGGTCGGCCGGCTCCCGGCCCTGGACGACCGCCGCCTGCTCCCCGTGGGCGGCTTCGGCCACCCGGTGACCTCCGGCCCTCAGGGCTGCGGCCACGACCTTGCGCACCGCTGCATCGTCGTCGACCACCAGGATGTCCGCCACGTCAGCTCCGCTCGTCCGCGCGGCCCCGCGACCACGGGCCGCACCCCTGTGTTCGCAGGGGTGCGGCCCGTCGGATGGGCGGGAGCGGTCAGCTCGCCGCGATGCCCTCCATCCCGGTGGTGGTGAACGCGGGCAGGCCGGTGACGGTCTGGATGCGGCTGAGCGCACCGTCGTGGGCGACGGCGTACACGCCGAGCGTGCCGTCCACCGCTTCCTGCACGTACAGGAACCGGCCGTCACGCGACGCGGCCAGGTCGATCGGACCGGCACCCGTGGTGGCCGCGACGGCCTGGGTCAGCACCGCGGCGTGCCGGGCCGGGGCGCGCCAGGCCGACAGCGTCGCGGACCCGGCGTTCGCGCCGTAGAGCGTCCCGCCGACCTCGATGTTCCAGCACAGCGCGGCGCCGCCGCCGCTGGCCGAGGACCCGAGCAGCCGCAGCGCGCCGCTGCGGGACACGGCGTACGTGCTCGTCGCCCCGGTGCCGGCCTCCGTGACCTGGACCAGGCCGTGGCGGTCGACCACGAAGGAGAACGGCACGGCGCCCGCGGACGCGGTCGACGTGGGCGTGGCGGACGGCCGTCCGTGGCGGTCGAGCCGGAAGGTGAGCAGCTCGTTGTGGCTCTTGGTGGTCACGATGAGCGTGCGGCCGTCGGCGCTGAAGCCGACCTGTGCCGGGGAGTCGATGAACACCGGCGGGTTCGCGCCGCCCAGGCCGAGGCTGCGGGTCGAACCGGGGATGGGCGTCAACGCGCCGTGGCGGATCGTGAAGCCGGAGATGCTGCCGTCGCCGCCGGCGTTCAGCACGTACACGAGGTCTCCGTGCACGGCCACGCTGGACGGGAACTGCCCACCGGACGGCACCGTGGTCGCGGGCCCGAGCCTGGCGCCGCGCACGGCGAACGAGGTCACCGAGTCGCTGCCGGCGTTGACCGCGAGCAGCAGGTGGTGGCGCTGGTCGAGCACCAGGCCGCCCTGGGAGGCCAGGGCGTCCAGCGGGGCGCCGACCTGGGTGCCTCCCAGACCGCCGGTCGGGTAGGTCGCGTCATAGGTGAGGGTGCCGTCCACCGCCCGGGAGTACGCGGCGATCTCGTTGCCGGTCTCGCCGTTGAGCTGGACGAACACCGCGCCCGGCGAGCCGTGGCTCTCCTGCGCGGACGCCGGGGCGGCGAAGGAGAGCACCGCCGCGGCCGCCGCAGCACCCGCCAGGGCGGCGAGCCTGCGGCCTCGGGACAAGGATGGGTAGGAGCGCATGTCGGTCTCCAATGAGAGCGGATGGGCCTCGCGGCCTCGGGCACTCCCTATTCGCGCCACGCTCGGCGGCGATCAAGATCGACGACCTTACGGTTCCGTGACGTGCGCCAGGGACCTCCGCCCCGGGTGGCGGGGCCCACCGGGTTGAGACGATGGTCCCCGTGAGAACCCACCTGGACTGCTACCCCTGCTTCGTGCGCCAGGCGGTCGCCGCGGCGCGCCTGGCCGGCGCGGACGCCGTCGCGCAGCAGCACGCCGTACGGAGCGCGCTCGAGCTGCTCGGCGAGGTCGACGGCGGCCTCGAGCCCCCGCGGATCGCCGACCAGGTGCACCGTGTGCTGCGCGCCGAGCTCGGCGACGGGGACCCGTACCTCGCGTACAAGGAGGCCACCACGAGCGCGGCGCTCGAGCTGTACCCGTGGCTGACCGAGCGCGTCACCACGGCGCCCGACCCCCTCGCAGCCGCCGTCCGGGTCGCGATCGCCGGGAACATCATCGACGCCGGACCGACCGACGACGTGCCCACCGTCGCAGACCTGTGGGCGGCCACGCAGCGCGTGCTGGCCGCGCCCCTGGCCATCGACCACCTGGCGGCACTGCGCGCCGAGCTCGAGCGCGCGCCGTGGGTGCTCTACCTGGCCGACAACGCCGGCGAGACGGTGTTCGACCGGGTCCTGATCGAGACCCTGCGGCTGCCGGTGACCTACGCGGTGAAGTCGGGTCCGACCCTCAACGACGCGACGCGCACCGACGCGTTCGCCGCCGGGCTGGGCACCACCGCGCGGGTCATGGAGATCGGCTGCGACGCGCCGGGCGTCAGCCTGGACCTGTGCTCATCGGAGTTCCGGCGGGTCTTCGCCTCCGCCCCGCTGGTGCTGGCCAAGGGCCAGGCGAACTACGAGTCGCTCAGCGACGCGGGCCCGCGGGTGTTCAGCCTGCTCCAGGTCAAGTGCCCGGTGATCGCCGCGGACATCGGCGCACCGGTGGGCGGGGTGGTGGTCCGGCGCGCGGTACCGGCGCCCGAGCTCGTCGAGGTCTGAGGGCCCACCTCACTTCTCACGCCGGCGGACGTCGCAATACGGTGACCCGGAGGTCGCACGCGTCCTGACGGGCGACCACCCTCCCGGACGGACGCCCGCATGACCCGCCTGCCACTCGTGGTCCAGGAGCCCACGCCGCCGCGCACGCCACTGGTCGCTCGGGCGTCGGCATCGCTGCGCGGCTTCCTGCGCAGCGAGTCGGGCACGGCGGCGCTGGCGCTCACCGGCGTGCTCGTCGCGGTCTGCTGGGCGAACTCGCCGTGGTCGGGGGCGTACCACGACGTGCTCGCGACACGGGTCGCCCTGACCGTGGGCGACACCACCCTGGGCATGAGCGTGCACGGCTGGGTCAACGACGGGCTGATGACCCTGTTCTTCTTCGTGGTGGGGCTCGAGGTGCGGCGCGAGCTCGCCCTCGGTGAGCTCACCGACCGGCGCCGGATCGTGGTGCCGCTGGTCGCCGGGGTGCTCGGCGCCACCGTGCCGGCCCTGCTCTACCTCGCGGTCAACGGTCGCAGCCCCGAGGCGGTGGGGTGGGGCGCGGTGATCGGGACCGACACCGCGTTCGTGCTCGGCGCCCTCGCGATCGTCGGCCCGCGGCTGTCGACGCAGCTGCGTCTGTTCCTGCTCACCATGAGCGTGATCGACGACATCATCGCGGTCAGCGTGATCGGCATCGCCTACAGCGGTCACATCGACCTGCGGGCGCTCGCGCTGGCAGTGGTGTTCCTGGCGGCGCTCGGCGGGCTCGCACGGGCCGGGGTCTGGCAGGGCGCGCCGTACCTGGTGGTGCTCGGCGCGCTCTGGGCGGCGACCGTGGCATCGGGGCTGCACACCTCGATCGCCGGCATGCTCGCCGGGCTGCTGGTCTCCGCGGCGGCGCCCCGGCGCGACGCCGTGGAGGGTGCAGCGCGGCTGGTGCGCGCGTTCCGCCAGTCCCCGATGGCGAGCGTGGGGCGGTCCGCCCAGCGCGGGATCGTGCGCGCGGTGCCGGTGAACGAGCGCCTCCAGGGGCTGCTGCAGCCGTGGGCGAGCTACCTGGTGGTGCCGGTGTTCGCGCTCGCCAACGCGGGCGTCGAGCTGCGCGGCGGCGCCCTGGCCGACGCCGCGGCCTCACCGGTGACCTGGGGCGTGGTGCTCGGGCTCGTGGTGGGCAAGCTGGTCGGGATCACCACGGGCACCGCGCTGGCGGTGCGCCTGGGCCTGGGCCGGCTGCCGCGTGGCGTGGGCCCCGGCAGCGTGGTGGGCGGCGCGGCGCTGTCGGGCATCGGGTTCACCATCTCGCTGCTGGTGGTGGGCCTCGCGTTCGACGACCCCCGGGTGCGCGACGACGCCGCGATCGGCGTGCTGGCCGCCGGCGTCCTGGCCACGGCCCTGGGCGCGCTCGCGTTCCGGCTCGCCGCCGTGCTGCTGGGCGAGCGGAGCGCCGACCTCCCGCGTGAGCTCGCCACCGACGTGGACCCGGGACGCGACCACATCCGGGGCCCGGCCGACGCACGCGTGACGCTCGTGGAGTACCTGGACTTCGAGTGCCCGTTCTGCGCCAAGGCGACCGGCGTGGCCAAGGAGCTCCGGCTGCACTTCGGCGACGACCTGCGCCACGTCGTGCGGCACCTGCCCCTTCCTGATGTGCACCCGCACGCCGCGCTCGCAGCCGTCGCCGCCGAGGCAGCGGCCCGGCAGGGCAGGTTCTGGGAGATGCACGACCTGCTGTTCACCCGCCAGGACCGGCTGGGACGCGAGCACCTGGTGGGCTACGCCGGCGAGCTCGGGCTGGACGTCGACGCGTTCGTGGTCGATCTCGACGACCCCACCGTGGCCGACCGGGTACGCGAGGACGTGCTCAGCGCGGAGGCGGGCGGGGCGCGCGGCACCCCGACGTTCTTCGTCGGGCGGGTGCGCCACGAGGGTCCGCACGACGCGGCATCCCTGATCGCGGCACTGGAGCGGCAGGGCGTCGCACGCGGCACCACGGCGCCCTAGGACGAGTGTCGGAGGGGCGACGTACCGTCACCACCTCGGCCGCCGACAGCGGCGACCCCGGGCAAGGAGCGGACCATGGCACACGGTGACATCACGCACATCGAGATCCCGGTCAGCGACATGAAGGCGGCGTCCTCGTTCTACGGCGCGGTGTTCGGCTGGCAGATCGCCGAGGCACCGGGCTTCGAGGGCTACCCCATGTGGCAGGCACCCAACAAGATCAGCGGCGGCGGGCTGGTCGCCCGCACCGAGCAGAGCACCAGCCCGCGCAGCTACGTCGAGGTCGACTCGATCGACGACACCGTGGCGAAGGTCGTCGAGCTCGGCGGCACCGTCACGCACGAGAAGACCGCGATCGACGCCGCGAGCTGGTGGGCGGCCGTGGTCGACCCGGACGGCAACGAGATCGGCCTGTTCGAGGGCGCGCCCGCCACCGCCTGACCCGATCCGGGCCGGGACCACGGCGTGGCGCACCGCGAGGCGCGCGACACTGGTCGCCGGGGGTGTGTCCCGTGAGCGTCGTCACCGTCGAAGGCCTGCGCAAGACGTACGGGGACCTGGTCGCGGTCCGCGACATCGACCTGGCCGTCGAGGCCGGCGAGGTGTTCGGCATCCTCGGACCTAACGGGGCGGGCAAGACCACGACCGTCGAGTGCGTCGCGGGCCTCCGGGCACCCGACGCCGGCCGGATCGAGGTGCTCGGCCTGGACCCTGCGACCGACAGCGACCGGCTCCACGAGCAGGTCGGGGTCCAGCAGCAGCAGGGCGCACTCCCGCCCAAGCTGCGGGTCGGCGAGGCCCTCGAGCTGTACGCCGGGTTCTACCGGGATGCCGAGGACCCTCGCCGGCTCGCCGCGACCCTCGGGCTGACGGACAGGTGGGACGCGCCGTACCGGGTCCTGTCCGGCGGTCAGAAGCAGCGCGTGTCGATCGCCCTCGCCCTGGTGGGCAGGCCACGGCTGGCGATCCTCGACGAGCTCACGACCGGGCTCGACCCGGCCGCCCGCCGGGAGACCTGGGGCCTGATCCGCTCGATGCGTGACCAGGGCGTCACCGTCGTCCTCGTCACGCACTCGATGGAGGAGGCCGGGGAGCTGTGCGACCGGGTCGCGCTCATCGACCACGGCCGCGTGGTCGCCGCGGGCACGCCCGCTCGGCTCGCGCACGAGCACGGCGGGGGCACCCGGATGTCCTTCCGGCCCACCGGGACCATCGAGGACGCGGTGCTGACCGGCCTGCCGTCGGTGCGCCGCGTGGTGCGTGACGGGGACCGGATCGCGGTGACCGGCGACCCGGAGGCGGTCGTGGACGTCGTCCTCGCCCTCGACCGGGTCGGCGTGCGGCCCGCGGACCTCGAGGTCGCCTCCGGGACCCTCGACGACGCCTTCCTCGCGCTCACCGGACACCGGTTCCACGAGGCCGAGGACGGTGGGCCGCGATGAGCGCCACCGGCACCGTCGCGCGCCACCGCGGGGCGTTCCGGCGCCTGCTCGCGGTCGAGGCCAGGCTGGCGTGGCGCGAGCCCGTGGCGCTGGTGTGGGGGGTCGGGCTCCCGGTGGTGCTCGTGCTGATCTTCGGCAACATCTCGGCGTTCCGCGAGGTCCTCCCGGGCAGCGGGGGTCTCACCGTCCTGGACGCCTACCTCCCGGTGCTCGTGATGGTCGTGCTCGCCATGCTCGGCCTGGTGGGGCTGCCGGTGCCGCTGGCGACCTATCGCGAGCTGGGCGTCCTGCGGCGCATGTCGACGACGCCCGTGCACCCGTCCTGGGTGCTCGGCGCGCAGCTCGTGGTCAACCTCGCGATGGCGGCGGTCGCCGTGGCCCTCGTGCTCGGTGTGGGCATGGCACTCGGCGCACAGCTGCCCAGCCAGGCGCTCGGGTTCGCGCTGGCGCTGGTCCTGGCCACGGCGACGCTCTTCACGCTGGGGCTGTGCGTCGCCGCCATGGCGCGCACGGCGCGGGCCGCCGCTGCGGTGGGCAACGCGCTGTTCTTCCCGCTGGCCTTCTTCGGGGGGCTCTGGCTGCCGCAACCGGTGATGCCCGAGGTGCTCCAGCGGATCAGCGGCTACACCCCCACGGGTGCCGCGGTGCAGGCGATGACGAGCACCGTCCAGGGTTCGTTCCCGTCGCTCGCGTCACTGCTGGTGATGGGCGGGTACGCGGTGGTGTTCGCCGTGGTCGCGGTCCGCACGTTCCGGTGGGAGTAGCGGCCGGGTCCGCCGTCGGGAGTGGCAGTCCGGCTCGCCGTCGGGGGTGGCAGGCCGGTCCGCCGTCGGGAGTAGCGGCCCGGCTCTCCGTCGGGGGTGGCAGCCCGGCTCGACCCGTGGTGAACAATCGTTTACTATGGTGAACATGCATTCACCCCACGGAGCCGGGCCGGCCGACGACCGGACCGCGCGGGCACGGATCCGTGACGAGGCCCTGCGGCTCTTCGCCGAGCGAGGCGCGGACGGCGTCCCGCTGCGCGACGTGGCCAGCGCCGCGGGCGTCTCCGCCGCACTCGTCGTCAAGCACTACGGCTCCAAGGACGGCCTGCGCGACGCCGTGGACGAGCACGTCGCGGCCGTCTTCGAGGCGATGCTGGCCGAGGTCGCCCTGTCCCCACGGCCCGAACCGGCCGAGCTCCGCTCGCTCGCCGAGACGGTCGCCGGCCACCTCCCCCCTGGCTCGGCGGTGACGGACTACCTCGGGCGGATGCTCGTCGACGGCGGGCCGTCCGGCACCGCCCTGTTCCGCAGGCTGTACGACGTCGCGGTCGCGACGCTCGACGCGATGGTCACGGCAGGCCTGGCAGAACCCGGCGCGGACCCGCGCGTGCGGGCCGCCGTCCTGCTCACCAACGACCTCGGCGCCCTGATCCTGCGCCGCCACGTCGCAGACGTGCTCGGCCTGGACCCGTTGTCCCCCGAGGGCACCGCCCGCTGGGGCGCGGAGATCCTGACGATCTACGCGACCGGTCTCGGCGGGCGAGCGCCCGAGCCACGTCCCGACGAACCGAAGGGTCGACCATGACCACACCCGTCTCCCCACGCATCGCGAGGCTCGGCGGCCGCGTCCTGCGAACCCGCTGGCTGGTGCGCGCACCGATCGGGCTCTACCGCGCCCGGCTCGGCGCCCTCATGGGCTCGCGCATGCTCATGCTCGAGCACACCGGACGGACCAGCGGCGCCACCCGGTACGTGGTCCTCGAGGTGTTCGGCCACCCGGACGCCTCGACCTACCTGATCGTGTCCGGCTTCGGCGAGCGGGCGCAGTGGTTCCGTAACCTCGAGGCCGACCCGCACGCGCGGGTGTGGGTGGGCAGCCGACGTCCCGTCCCGGCGCTCGCCGAACGTCTCGACGACGCCGCGGCGGACGCGGCGCTCGACGACTACACGCGTCGGTACGCCAAGGGGTGGGCCAAGCTGCGGCCCGTCGTCGAGAACACCCTGGGCCGGCCGCTCGAGCGCGGCAGGGACATCCCGATCGTCGCGCTGCACCTGCAGCCCAGGTAGGCCCGAGGCGAGCCCGCGACCCACGGCGCAGGACGCGCCCGCGCCCCGTCAGGACTCGGCCAGTCGCTCCTTGACCAGCGCGACCGCGCGCCCCACGTTCAGCGTCCATCCGACGCCGAACAGCTGCGGCCCGAACAGGTGCTCGCCCTCGGGGTTCCACCAGCGTTCCTTGGCGCGCTCGAGCGTCGGCACGCGGAACTCGTAGGGCACGAACCCGGCGATCGTGCCGTGCCAGGTTCGCTCCTCGGGCGGCATCCGCAGCTCCTTGACCACCGCGGCGATCGCCAGGCCCATCGCCACGAGCTGGAGCAGACCGGGCCGCTTGGCACCGCCGCCCTTCGCGTTCTTCGAACCCATCTCGACCTCCCTCGTCGACACCACCATCCTGGCCCCGCCCGGCCGCGCGCACGAGGGGTTTGGCGCGCCGCGGCCCAGGGCTGCGGGCTCCCGGTAGCGTTCGGGCAGCACGGCCGACCGGACGGGAGGTGGGGCGCTCGATGACCGACGTGCTCTCCACCGTGCGCGCCGGCGGCGAGCCCGAGCCGGACTGGTCCTGGCTGCCCGAGGACACCCCGCCGCCGACGCCGGCCGCGCTCGCCGACGCACGCCGCCAGGCCACCGGGCTGCTGACCGACCGCGGCGTCACCTACGGCACGCTAGACGGCGGCCCATGGCGGCTGGACCCGGTGCCGATGGTGGTCGACGAGGCGTCCTGGTCGGGGCTCGAGGCCGCCGTCGCCCAGCGCTCGGCGGTGCTCGACGCGGTGCTGGCCGACCTGTACGGCCCCCGCACCCTGCTGGCCGACCGCCTCATCCCGCCGGAGCTCGTGCTGGCCGACCCGGGATTCCTGCGCGCCGTCGACGGCCTGGCCGGGCCGGGGCCGCGCCGGCTGGTGCTGCACGCCGTCGACCTGGCGCGTGACCCGTCCGGGGCGTGGCTGGCGCTGTCCGACCGGGCCCAGGCGCCGTCCGGCGCGGCCTACGCGATGGTCGACCGACGGGTGGTCGCCCAGTCGATGGCCCGGGTCTACCGCCGCACCCCGATCCGGCGGATCGGGCCGTTCTTCCACGCGCTGCGACGCGCGCTCGACGCGGCCGCACCGATGGCGCCGGGCAGCTCGGAGAGCCCGCAGACCGTGCTGCTCACCCCCGGGCCGCACTCCGAGACCGCCTTCGACCAGGCGTACCTGGCCACCATGCTCGGCGTGCCGCTGGTCGAGGGCAGCGACCTGGTGGTGCGCGACGGGCGGGTGTGGCTGGAGGGCATGGCCGGCCCCGAGCCGGTCGACGTGATCCTGCGCCGGGTGGACGCGCAGTGGTGCGACCCGCTGGACCTGCGTGCCGACTCCCGGCTGGGCGTGCCGGGGCTGGTGCGCGCCCTGCGGGCCGGGACCGTCGCGGTGGTCAACCCGCTGGGCAGCGGCGTGCTGGAGCACCCGGGCCTGGCGGCGTACCTGCCCAGGGTGGCCCGCACGGTGCTCGGCGAGGACCTCGCGCTGCCCTCGCCCGGCACGTGGTGGTGCGGCGAGCCTGCGTCACGGGCGCACGCGCTCGCCCACCTGGACCGTCTGGTGCTGACGAGCAGCGACCGCACCCACCCGGTGCTGGGCTGGACCCTGGACACCGCCGCGCGCGAGGAGCTGGCCCACCGGATCGCCGCGGAGCCGCTGCGCTGGACCGCCCAGGAGCCGGTGCCCGGCGCGACCACCACCGCCGACCCGACGGGACGGCCCGGCAGGCAGCCCGAAGGCAGGTCCAGCGTGCTGCGCACCTTCGCGGTGGCCGACGACGACGGCTACCAGGTCCTGGCCGGCGGCCTCGCGCTGGTCGCCCCGCCCGGCGCCGAGGTCGTCTCCAGCTCGCGTGGCGCCGTGGCGCGCGACGTGTGGGTGATCTCGGCGGACGTCGAGGCCACGGCCGACCCGTGGGCGACCTCCCCCGAGGAGCTGCTGCCCCGCCGCACGGTCTCGCTGCCGCCCCGCACCGCCGAGAACCTGTTCTGGCTCACCCGGTACGCCGAGCGCGCCGGGGACACCGTGCGTCTGCTGCGCGCAGTCGTGGACCGCTGGTACGACTACGCGCGCCGACCCGGGACCCCCGGCGGGCGGGCGTTGGCGGTGCTGCTCGACGCGGTCGGCGCGCACCACCCGGGCGGCTGGCCGCAGGCCTCCCCCGGCGGGTCGCCGCTCACCGGCGACCGCGAGCGCCGCCTGCTGCGCGCGCTGCTGCTCGACCGCGACGAGCCGGGCACGGTCGCGTGGTCGGTGCGCCACCTCGCCGACTCGGCCGCCGCCGTGCGCGACCAGATGTCCAACGACTTCTGGCTGCCGCTGGCCAGCATGGAACGCGCCCTGGAGGTCGAGGCGGCCGCCGAGCGGGCACCGGGCTCGACCACCGGGCTGCTGCCGGTCCTCGACCGGCTCCTCGAGGCCCTGCTCGCGGTGGCCGGGGTGGCCGGCGAGGGCATGCTGCGCGACCCCGGCTGGTACCTGATGGACGCCGGGCGCCGGCTCGAGCGCTCGATGTACCTGGTCGAGAGCCTGGACGCGACGGTCACCACCGTCCGCCCGGACGACGTCGAGAGCTACGTGCTGGAGTCCCTGCTCATCGCCCACGAGTCGTCGATCACCTACCGCCGGCAGCACTCGCGCAGGCCGGACCTGGCGGGCGTGCTCGACCTGCTCGTCGGCGACGCCCGCAACCCGCGGTCCCTGGTGTTCCAGCTCGACCGGCTGCGCGACGACCTCGCCCACGTCCCGGCCGCGTCGACCGACGCCCGCGACCGGCTCATCCAGGACCTGCTGGACCTGGCCGGTGAGCTCGACCCGCGCCCGGCCGCGGCAGCGGTCGGCGACCGGCGCGAGCACCTCGCCGAGATCCTCGAGTCCCTGCGGTGGCGGCTGGCGGGGCTGGCCGACGAGGTCGCCGCGGCGCACTTCGCCCACCGTCCGGCCGGCCGGGCGATGGGCGACCAGTGGGGGCTGCGATGACCGCGCGGACCTACGAGCTCGTGCACCGCACGGCCTACACCTACGACGAGCCGGTGACCTCGTCCTACGGCCGGGCGGTGCTGCTGCCGCGCGAGCTGCCCGAGCAGCACGTCCACCGCCGCGTGCTCGAGGTCGAGCCGGAGCCGGCGGACACCGCCGAGCACGTGGACTACTTCGGCAACACGTCGTCGTACTTCGCGGTGACCGCGCCGCACTCCGAGCTCGTGGTCACCGCGCGCTCGCTGGTCACGGTGGACCGGCCCGCGGACCGGCCGGTCGCAGACCTGCCCCGGGCGACCTGGGAGGACGTCGCGCGGGCGGTGCGGCCTGGCGGCACGGCCGAGACCGCCGACGGCGCCGGCGGCGCGAGCGACGCGCTGGTCGTGCTGCGCGAGGCGCTGCTCCCCTCGCACCACGCGGCCTTCACCGACCCCGTCCGCGCCTGGTCGGCGCCGTCGTTCGCACCCGGCCGTCCGCTGGTCGAGGTGCTGGCCGACCTCACCCGCCGGGTGCACGAGGAGATGAGGTACCTGCCCGGCTCGACCACGGTCACCAGCACGCACGACGAGGTGCTCGCGCAGCGTGCGGGGGTCTGCCAGGACTTCGCGCACCTGACGATCGCGGCGCTGCGCCTGCACGGCGTGCCCGCCCGGTACGTCAGCGGGTACCTGGAGACCCAGCCACCGCCGGGGCAGGAGAAGCTGCTGGGCGCCGACGCGTCGCACGCCTGGGTCGCCGCGTGGCTGCCGGGCGCCGGGTGGGTCGAGGTGGACCCGACCAACGACACCGTCGTCGACTCGCGCTACGTCGTGCTGGGCTGGGGCCGGGACTACGCCGACGTGCCTCCGCTGCGCGGCGTGATCTTCACCGAGGCCGCCGAGTCCCGGCTGAGCGTGTCGGTCGACCTCACGCCGGTGGAGCTCACCGACGCCGGCGGCCGAACCAGCCCCGACGCCCCTCGGTGATCGCGCTCGCGTCCGGCGCGTCGGCGTAGGCCGCCCGACCGGGTTGCCGGCCCACGGAGGGCGCGCCGCCCAGCGCTTCCACGACCCGGTCGAGGAACGCGTCGACCTCCGCCTGGTCGTACCCCTCCCGTAACTTGGTGGCCTGGAACCGCTGCCCTGCGACGTCCTGCGCCGTCAACGGGCGAGGTGTCGCCGGGCCGCCCTCGCGGGCTCGCAGGGCGGCGACCACGAGGTCGAGGAAGTCGTCCACCTCGTCCTGGTCGTAGCCCTCGCGGAACTTGGTGGCCTGGAACTTCACGTTGAGCACGTCGTCTGCGGTGAGCACGGCGGCATCGTCGCACCGCGCGGGGGCGGGCGCGCGTCGCCGCGCTGGACGGCGCGCGGCACGGGCTCAGTGCTCGAGCTCGGCCGCGCGGCGCGGCAGCAACGGCACGGCTGCCAGGCACACGGTGCAGATCACGAGCACCACGGCGAGGCTGCGCACCATGGCCTGCGCCTGGCCCAGGTGGGCGGCCGCGAAGAACACCGACGTGACGGCCGCCGAGCCGATGCCGGCGGCGACCTGCTGGATCGCGGACAGCGACCCGCTCGCCGCTCCGGCCTCGTCCGCGGAGACGTCACCGAGTGCCGTCGCGAAGATGCTCGCGAAGCAGGCGCCGGCGCCCATCCCGATGACGAAGGTCGCCACGGCCAGGTGCCACCCGACCTGGTCCAGACCGTGCGCGCTGACCAGTACCAGCAACCCGGCGCCCCCGGCCATCGTGAGGACCAGCCCGCCCAGCACCATGAGGCGTCCCAGGCGCGCCCCGACGGCCATCGAGATGCCGGACGCCACGATGATCCCGGCGGTCAGCGGCAGCAGGTTCACCGCGGCACGCCCGGGCGAGTAGTCGAGCCCGAGCTGGAGGAACAGCGAGATCACGTACATAAGGCCGGTGAACGCCGCGAAGATCAGCAGCCCCGCGACCAGGCCCGAGGTGAAGCTCCGCTTGGCCAGCAGGCTCGGGGCGACGAGCGGATCAGGACTCGTCGCCTGGCGCCGCACGAACCCCGCGAACAGCGCCGCGCCGGCGCCGAGCGCGACCACCGGCCCCGCCGACCAGCCGCCGTCGGACGCCTCGATCAGCCCGAAGAGCAGGCCGAACACCGAGGCCGCCAGGAGCACGGCGGCCGTCAGGTCGATCCGCACGTCCGGGTCGCCCGGCAAGCGCGGCACGTACCGCGATCCGAGGGCCAGCCCGACGCCGCCCAGCACGAGGTTGACCAGGAACACCGGACGCCAGCCGAGCCCGAACAGGTCGGCGTCGATGAGGAACCCGCCCAGCAGTGGCCCGCCGACCCCGAAGATGCCCAGCATCGGGCCGAACGCCGAGAACGCGACCCGCAGGGCGGACGGCGAGAAGCTGCGCGTCATGATCGCCATGCCCTGCGGGATGAGCATCGCGCCGGCCGCGCCCTGGAGCACCCTGGCCACGAGGATCATGGCCGGGCTCACCGCGAAGCCCGCCATGGCCGAGGCCGCGAGGAAGGCCGCCATGGCACCGAGGAACACCCGCCGCTGGCCGAGCCGGTCCCCGAGCCGCCCACCCACCACCAGCAGGGAGCCCAGGCTGAGCGAGTACGCCGCCCCGAGCCACTTCACGAGCCCGGGGCCGCCGCCGAGCTCCGCCGCTATCGAGGGCGCGGCGACGTTGGTGACCGTCGAGTCGATCAGGTCCAGGCCGTCCGCGATCAGCACGGCGACGAGGGTCAGCCAGGCCGCGGCGGTCATGGCGTCGCGGGCCGGGGACGCGGCGCCGGGCGTGGCCGCGTCGGATGGGGGCGCGGTGAGCGTCGTCGGGCCGCCGGGCGCGGTGGGGCCGCCGGGGGCGGCGTGCGCGCCGGGAGCGGTGAGGTCGTCGGCCATGGGGCCTCCTCGAGGGTAGGTCGCCCCGCAGGACGAACATGTTCGGTACGAACGCGATCGTAGCGAACACGTTCGGTACGAACAAGTTCGTCACTCGCTACCATGGGGGCGTGGACCAGACCCGCCCGCGCAGCCGCCGGGAACGCCCCGCCAAGGCACCGCTGTCCCGCGAGGCGGTGGTCGACGCCGCCCTGGCGGTGCTGGAGACCGACGGGATCGCCCGGCTGACCATGCGCCGGCTGGCCGCCGACCTGGACACCGGCCCGGCCTCGCTGTACGTCTACGTCCGCTCGACGACCGAGGTGCACGCGCTGCTCATCGATCGCCTGCTCGCCGGGCTGGACCTGGGCTGGGACGGCGAGACCGACTGGCGCGAGCGACTCCGCGGACTGCTGGTCGACTACATCGTGCTGCTCATGCGACACCCGGGGCTCGCCGCCTCGGCCCAGGTGACCTGGCCCGACGGCCCGCACTACCTCGACCTCGTCGAGCTCGTGCTGCGACTGCTCACCGCGGGCGGGGTGCCCGCCGAGCGTGCGGCCTGGGGCGTCGACGCCCTGCTCCAGCAGGCCACCGCGATGGCCGTCGAGTACCACAGCCGAGGCGAGCCGGACGCCGACCAGGACGTCGCCGGGCTCGAGGCCGCCTTCGCGACCGCCGACGCCGAGCGTCACCCGGTCCTGACCGGCCTCGGCGCCGCGCAGCTGATCTCGGGCGACGAGCAGGCGCGACGCGACTGGGCCCTCACGGCGCTCATCAACGGGGTCGCGGGCACGCCCAGGCCGGGCGAGTAGCCTCCCTCCGGCACGCGCCACCAGCAGGGCGCACGCGACCAGCACTGCCGGAAGGACGACACGGGTGGCACACGAGCACGATCGGCGTGAGCGCGCCGTCACGCCCGAGCAGTGGGACGCCCGCTACGCCGAGCGCGACCAGGTGTGGAGCGGCGCGCCGAACGGCACCCTGGTCGCCGAGCTCGACGGGCGGGCGACGGGGCGGGCGCTGGATGTGGGCTGCGGCGAGGGAGCCGACGCGATCTGGCTCGCCGGCCGCGGCTGGCAGGTGACCGCGACGGACATCTCCGCCGTGGCGCTGGACCGTGCTGGCCGCGCCGCGCTGGCCGCGGAGGTCGAGGTGGACTGGCGCCTGGCGGACATCGCCGACGGCGCGCCCGAGCCCGGCGGGTTCGACCTCGTGACCACCCACTACCCCGCGCTGCGCCTGACCGACGACGCAGCTGCGATCCGCGGCCTGCTCGATGCGGTCGCTCCCGGAGGGACGCTGCTGGTGGTCGGTCATGCCCCGTCCCAGGAGGCTGCCGACCACGGCTGGGACCCCGAGGGCTGGGTCCAGCCAGAGGACGTGGCGCAGCACCTGACCGACGGGTGGGTGGTCGAGACGCTGGAGACCCGGCCGCGTCCGGGCACGCCGGCGACCTCGCACCACAGCCGCGACGTCGTGCTGCGAGCGCGGCGCAGCGCCTGACCGGTCAGGACCAACGGCTCTCGCGCCGGGCCCCGCGGTGCGGGACCACGGACGCATGGCGGAGGCACCTGACGAGCTCGTCGCCTCGCTCGAGGCGGAGATGCGCGGGCTGAGCGAGGACTGGGCCGTGGACCACGCGCGCCGGCTGCTCGAGCTGGCCGCCCGGGTGGGCCCCGACGTCGCGCACGACCACCGGGTTCTGACGTTGGCGGCCTGGACCCACGACTGGGGCGCCTTCGCCCACCACGCTGTGCCCGGCACGGAGCACGCCGTGCGGTCCGCCGCGGTCGTCGAGGCGAGACTGGACGGCTGGGGGTTGGACGGCGCGGCCCGGGCCGCCCTCCTCGAGGCGATCTCCCACCACGACTACCGCGACGTCCGCCCGGTCCGCAGCCCGGAGGCGCTGCTGCTGCGCGAGGCAGACATGCTCGACATGCTCGGCGTGGTCGGCATGGCTCGCGACTTCACCTGGGGCCCACGGGAGCTGGCGGTGTGCCGCGAGCGGATCCGACACCGGCTCGACACCATCCCGGGCCGGCTGACACTCCCGATCGCGCGGGAGCTCGGCCGTCGCCGGGCCGGGCGGATGGCCACCGCCCTCGCCTGGTTCGACGCCGAGCTCGACAGCCTGGACTGAACCTCAGGGCGTCCGCCACCAGGTGCCGCCGGGCGCCGGCCGAAAGCCGATCCGGCGGTAGAACTCCTGACCCGAGCCCACGTACGCCTCGCCCGCACCCCGGTCCCGGCACCGCGCCGCAGCCTCGAGCACGGCGGCCCGCCCGCACCCGAGCCCGCGGTGGGCCGGGTCGGTGCACACGGGTTCGACCAACGCGTAGCCCGCGCCCGGCCACAGCCAGGTGCCGCAGAACGCCGCGTAGTCGCCACCGGGCGCCTGCACGAGCACCTGGAGCTCGGGCACCTGGCCCGGCGCCTGCGTGCTGCTGCGACGCCAGTCGAGCTCGGACCAGTCGGGCTCGCCAGAGTGGTCGAAGCCGCGGTGCATGAGGCGGTGGAACGCCCGCAGGTCCCACGGCTCCTCCAGACCCCGGACGCGGAAGCCCGGCGGCAGGGCGTATCCGAGGTCGCCGGCCAGGTCGAGCACCGCGTTCGGCTCGCCCGCGTCGGCCCGTACCAGGCCGCGAGACGCGACGAGCCGGGCGAGCTCCGCATCGTCGTCGGGCACCATGACGCGCACGGCGCCGTCGACGGCGAGGTGCTCGACGGCATGGTCCACCATCGCCGGCAGCAGGTCGCGGCGATCCGGGTCGACCACGAGCCATGCCTCGCCGGGACCCGACTCGAAGGTGGCGAGCCCGACCACGCGGCCGTCGGCGTCCTCCCAGACTCCGATCCGGTCCAGCGCGCCGACGTCCAGGAACGGAAGCGTGAACTGCCACTCCCACCTGCCCCACAGGAAGCCGGGTGTGCGCACCCGGTCGGCGTTGATGCGGACCAGGAACTCGCGTACGAGGAAGAAGTCGGCCGAGTACCCCGGCTCGGTGCTGAACGCTCGCATCCCGCCTCCGCGCGGCCGGTGGCGCCACGACATCGAGGACGCCGGGCCCACTCTCGCGCGGGTGCGCACGGTCGGTCGTGGGTCCTACGGCTCATGCCGCGAGCGCGTCGTCTGGCGGAGCATTCGCACAGGCCAGCGTGGTGCTGGCGGCTGGACACGTGGAGTCCCCATGACCGCACGCCGGAGCCTGGTGCGCCCGCTCGTCGTCGCCCTCGGCGTCGCCGCCACGCTCGAGGCGCTGGCCTATCGGCTCGGCCGGACCTACGGCTCGACGCCGGCCGAACGTACCCTCGCCCTTCCCGGGGACGAGATCGTCCGGGCGCCGACCGCGGTGACCGACCACGCGATCACGATCGACGCCGGGCCCGAGTACGTCTGGCCCTGGCTGGTGCAGATGGGCTGGGGCCGCGCCGGCTGGTACACCGCGCGCTGGGTGGACCTGCTGCTGTTCCCCGCCAACGGGCCCAGCGCCGAGGAGCTGGTCCCCGAGCTCCAGCACATCGAGCTCGGCACGTTCATCCCCGACGGCCCGCCCGAGACCGAGTGCGGCCTGATCGTCGAGGGTCTGGAACCGGAACGCGCGCTGATCCTGCACTCCACGACGCACCTGCCGCTGAGCTGGCGCAAGCGGGCCGCGGCCGACTGGTCGTGGGCGTTCGTGCTGACACCGCTCGCCGAGGGGCGCACCCGGTTCCACTTCCGCTCGCGGTGGACGACCCGGCCGTGGTGGCTCACCGCCGGGGTGGCGCTGACCATCGTGCCGGCCGATCTGGTGATGTCCCGCGACATGCTGCGGGGCGTCAAGGCCCGCTCCGAGCGGCTGGCGGAGCAGGAGCGCGGCAGGATGAGCACATGATCGTCGTGACGAGCAACGATGTCCCCGGCTACCGCATCACCGCCGTGCTGGGTGAGGTGATGGGGCTCACGGTCCGGGCGCTGAACATCGGCACCAGCTTCACCGCGGGCCTGCGCTCGATCGGCGGCGGGGAGATCACCGAGTACACGCGGATCATGTACGAGAGCCGGCAGGAGGTCATGCACCGCATGGTCACCGAGGCCGAGCGCCGCGGAGCCAACGCGATCTGCATGATGCGGTTCGACGCGGGGTCGGTGAACCAGTTCTCCGAGGTCTGCGCGTACGGCACCGCGGTGATCGTCGAGCCCATCCCGGCGGGCGAGCCGGGGTCGACGCCGCAGTCCGCGCAGGCCGCGGCGGGGGTGCCCGCGCCGGGCACGGAGTGACGCCTGCCGTGGTGCCCCACACCGTGCACGACGGGCTCGCCGTGTACGCCGCCGGGGACGGGCCGCCGGTGCTTCTCGTGCCCGGGCCGCACCGCTTCCAGCGGCCGGGCACGCCATCCGCCGACGCGCTGATCGCCGGGCTCACGGCCCTGGGGCGCCGGGTGATCACCTACGACCCGCCGGGTTCGGGGGCCTCGACCCGGCCGGCCGACGTGGGCATGGCGGAGATGCACACGTGCAACGACGAGGCGCTCGCGGTGCTCGGGGTGACCGGCCCGGTCGACGCCGTCGGGCACTCGATGGCCGGCCTGGTGCTGCTCGCCTACGCGCTGGACCGCCCGGACCGTGTGGCACGCCTGGTTCTGGTCGGCACCGGCACGGGAGGGCGGGCGTACCTCACCGCGCCCGGGGCGCTGTGGAACCGCACGCACCCCGACTTCGCGGGGATGGCGGCTCTCGGCTCGTTGCACACCGTGCTGCCGTGCCGCGCGACCGAGGTGCTGCTGAACCGCTACATCGCGCGGCGTTCCTACCTGGACCGGTCCGCGGCGCCGGTCGGCCGAGTGCGCGCCTCGGACTGGTGGCACCGTCGGGAGGGTCGGGCGAGCTGGCACTGGCGGGCCCGTCGGATGGACTACGGCCCGCGGCTCGGCGAGCTGGCTGTGCCGACGCTCGTGGCCTGCGGGCGCCACGACCCGCAGTACCCGGTGTCCTGCTCGGAGGAGCTCGCCGCCGGCATCGCCGACGCGCAGCTGATCCTGTTCGAGCGGAGCGGACACTTCCCCTTCCTCGAGGAGCCCGAGGCGTTCTGGGAGTGCATCGGGACGTTCCTGGGTGGCGGTCAGACGTCCTCGACCCGGAACACCGGGTAGTACGGGGCGACGGCGTCGAGCTCTGCCGGCGTCGCGTCGAGGTCGACGCCGAGGTAGAAGCCGGCCTGCTGGGCCGCCGACCGCTCCCCGCCGCGCTCGCGCGCGGTGTCCAGGTAGGCCCGCAGGACCGCGGCCCGCTGGGCCACCGGCACCTCGTGCAGCACGACGTCGCGCCGCCGGCCGCGGCGCAGGCTCGCACGGCCGTGCGCGGCACGCACGTTGCGGACCCACTGGGACTCCCCGGCGAGGGCGACCAGGTGGTCGGCGCCGGCGGACGGGACGGTGAGGATGGGCAGGCGACGGAGCTTGCCGGACGTGCGTCCGCGCACCGCCAGCGTGACGGCGCCCCGCGGCGCCAGCCCCAGCGAGGTGAGCGCGACGCCGATCCCGTCCAGGCGCAGGTACCACGCCGTCGGCCGGCGGTAGGTGGTCCGGGCCGAGTAGGTCTGCGGGTCCACGACGCTCACCGGGCCGGCAGCGGCACGAGGACGACGGTGGCTGCGACGAGCGCCACGGCACCAACGGGCAGGAACCGGTGCGCGACGGCGACCAGGGCCGGGGCGTGGTCCAGGGCGCTCAGCAGGCCGCCGGTGGCGATCGCCGCGATCAGCAGCAGACCGGCGACCACTGCGACCGCCCACCCCCCGGCGGGCAGCCCGGCGTCCAGGTGCGCCGCACGCACCCGGATCACGAGCGCGGCGATGACGACCAGCGCCGCGAGCTTGTGGACGGTCAGCAGGGCAGTGCCGTAGGTGGGTGCGGTCCGCGACAGCAGCAGGCCGGTGAGGGCCATCACGGCGAACGCGGCGACGAGGGCGGGGACGCCCGAGATCTGGGTGGACATGGTCTCTCCTTCGACGTCACGACCATAGGGCGGCGGATGCCACATGTCAACGTCTGCCATTTTATAGATACCGCCACGTTGCAGTGTCTGTCGCTAGACGGGTAGGGTCGACGCATGGACGCCGACGCCGGGACCTTCCGCGACCGCAAGCGGGAGCGCACCCGCGAACAGCTCATCGCCGCCGCGTACGAGCTGTTCGCCGAGCGCGGGTACGACGCGGTGACCGTCGGCGAGATCGCCGAACGCGCCTGGGTGTCCGAGCGGACGTTCTTCCGCTACTTCCCCGCCAAGGAGGACGTGCTCTGGCCGGACAGCGCCGGGCAGCTGGCCACGTTCAGCGGCGCGATCGTGGCGCGCCCCGCACCCGAGCGCCCGCTCGAGGCCGTGCAGAACGCGATGCTCGAGCTCGGCCGGGTGATGGGCATGGACCCCGCCCCGGTCCTGCTCCGGGCCCGGATCGTGGCCCAGACCCCGGCGCTCGTCGCGCGCGACCTGCTGGAGTACTCCCGGTGGGAGGCCGCCGTCCGCGACGCGATCCGCGAGCGCACCGGCGCCCCGGACGCCGACCTGGCACCCGCGATGACCGCCGTCGTGGCGGGCGGTGCGCTGCGGGTCGCGTTCGACCGTTGGGTGGCCGATGGCGCCGCCGGCGACCTCGTCGCGATGATCGAGGGTGCGTTCACCGCCGTCGAGGCGGCCATCCGCCCCTGACCGACCGCGCCCGGAGCCTGCCCCGGCCCGCGTCGGCAGCATCCGGATCTGCCGACGTGCGCTCGGTGAGGTGCGCCTCGCCGGCGCGGTCCCGGCGCCCCACGCGGCGAAGAGGCGCCCAGACACAGATCCGTGCGGGGGCATCCACGATGCGGTCGCCGGTGTGCACCTGCGACACCGTTCGCCGCGCCGGCCGCCGCACAGCCCCGCCCCCACCGCCATCGACAACGCCCCCTGAGCAGCCCACGCGGATCAGGTGACGGAAGGTGCAGCAGTGACAGGTGCGCCGCCTCACCCGCCTCAACCACCACCCCCGTCACATGAACCGCGCCGGCTGCTCACGCTCCGCACATGGCGCAGATGGTGCGACTGCGAACTCGCTCGCCACAGCGGACCGCAGCGGGACAGACTCGTCCGATGGCACCGGAGCTGCCCGCCCGCTGGACCCGCGCACAGCGGTACCCGGACATGTGGCTCGACCCGTCGGAGGACCCCCGGGAGAGGGAGCGCCCGCTGGTCACCGAGCGGGACGTCCTCGTGGAGTACCTGCGGCGCTACCGGCTCACGCTCGAGCTGAAGTGCGCGGACCTGGATGCCGAACAGCTCGCCCGACGGTCGGTGCCACCCTCCACCCTGTCCCTGCTGGGCCTGGTCAGGCACCTGTCGGAGGTGGAACGAGGCTGGTTCCGGCGCACGATGGCCGGCCTCGACGCGCCGCCGCGCTACTACTCGAAGGACGACCCCGACGGTGACTTCGACAACGCGACGGCCGACCCGGAGCTGGTGGAGCCGGCGTGGCAGGCCTGGCGCGAGGAGGTCGAGTTCGCCGAGGCCTACGTCGCCGACCACGACCTGGACCACCAGGGCGTGACCGGGGTACGGCTGCGCGAGGTCGTCGTGCACCTCATCGAGGAGTACGCCCGCCACGCCGGGCACGCGGACCTGCTCCGGGAGCGCATCGACGGCCGGGTCGGCCAGTAGCGCCGCAGTCGCCGCGACGGGCACTGGTTGGCCGGGCGGACAGGCCGGTCAGGCCGCCGGGAGCTCGCGGGGCTCGGCGACCACGTCGACCAGGGCCCCGTTGCGCCACACGGTGATCTCCACCGGCCGGCCGATCGCCGCCTCGACCATCAGGGCCTGGATCTGGGTGGTGGTCGCGATCTCCCGTCCGCCGATCGCCACCACCACGTCGCCGCGTCGCAGCCCGGCGTGCGCGGCCGGGCTCGCCGCGACCACCTGGGCGACCGAGACCCCGGTCGGCCGCCCGATCCGGGCCGCGAGCTCGGCGGGCAGCCGGATGGGCGCACCCGCGATGCCGAGCCACGCCCGGCGCACGCGGCCGCGCTCGATGAGCGTGTCGACGATCTGCCGGGTGGTCGCGTTGATCGGCACCGCGAGCCCCACGCCGACGCCCGCGACGGCGGTGTTCACCCCGACCATCCGCCCTGCGCTGTCGGCGAGCACTCCCCCGCTGTTGCCCGGGTTGAGCGCCGCGTCGGTCTGGATCACCTCGTCGATCACCCGGCCGGCCCGCGTCGGCAGCGACCGGCCCAGGGCGGAGACGATGCCCGCCGTGACGCTGCCGGACAGCCCGAGCGGGTTGCCCAGCGCCACGACCAGCTGACCGACCCGCAGCGTCGCCGCGTCCCCGAGCACCACCGGTGCCGGGACGTCGCCGCGCGCGAGCAGCACCGCGAGGTCGGACAGCGGGTCCCGTCCCACCACGTCCGCGGTGGTCTGGGAGCCGTCCGAGAAGCCCGCCGTCGCCTGCTCGGCGCCCTCGACGACGTGCGCACTCGTGAGCAGGTAGCCGTCGGAGGTCAGGACGCTCGCGCTGCCGGACCCGCCGCCACGCGGGCCGCGCACCTGCAGGCTCGCGACCCCGGGCAGCACCGCCTCGGCGACGCGCACCACCGCCGCGGAGTAGGCGTCCAGGAGCTCCGCGTCGTCGGCAGGCCGGGGTTCGGGCACACCCCATGGAACGCTCGGGCGCGGGGAGTCCGCCAGCACGTTCACCCAGGGCGCAGCGACGCCCGCGCGGGCGGCTTGCTACGGCGCGGCATGCTCCGCGTGCCGCGTGCCGCGTGCCGCGTGCCGCGTGCCGTTGGCCGTGCGCCGCGCACCGTTGGCCGTTGGGCGGCGCACCTTGAGGACCTTGGGCCCGTCCGGCGGCGCGAGCGTTGGGCTGCCATGGGAGGCATGCGTCGCGTCCTCGCGGGCATCGGCATCGGCGCCGCTGCCCTCGTCGTGGTCCTGGTGGTGCTCGCCGCGCTCGGGGTGGGCGGCTCGCTGAAGCTCCCGGTGGCGCACACCGAGCACGTCGAGGGGGACGTCGCGCTGCCTGCTCTGCACGTCGACGGCGCGCACCTGACCGGCCCGCAGGGCGACGTCCTGCTGCACGGTGTGATGATCCGCGACCCGTACCTGCTCGCGCAGGACGGCGAGCTGGACGCCGCGCTGTTCACCGAGATCGCTGCGACCGGCGCGACGGTGGTGCGAATCCCCGTGCACCCGCGCTGGTGGCTCGAGGACGACGAGTACCTGTGGCGCTACCTGGGGCCGGCGGTGCGGTGGGCCGGCGAGGCGGGGCTGTACGCGATCGTCGACTGGCACTCGATCGGGAACGTGCGCACCGGCACGGCGCCGCACGACCCGGAGACCTACGCCCACACGTGGGACCTGACGGTGGACTTCTGGTCGACCGTCGCCACCTTCGTCGCACCCGCCCCGCACGTGCTGCTCGAGGTGTTCAACGAGCCGGAGGGGATCTCCGCCGACGACTGGCGCGCAGCAGCCGGCGAGCTCGTGACCACGATCCGCGACGCGGGCGCCGCCCAGCCCGTGATCGTCGGCGGCGTGGACTACGCACGCGACCTGTCCTGGGTCGCCGACGACCCGGTCGACGACGACCAGGTGGTCTACGCCTCGCACATCTACCCTGCGCACTCCGCGACGGGATGGGACCGGTGGTTCGGCGACGTCGCTCAGACGTACCCGGTGATGGTGACCGAGTGGGGGTTCACCGACCTCGAGTCTGCCGAGGGCGACGGCTACCTGGTGGGCAGCGCTGACGGGTACGGTCGGCGGCTCGCCGACTACGCGGCCGCCCACGACGTCGGCTGGGTGGCCTGCTGGTGGGACGACACGTGGCGCCCCGCGATGCTCGGACCGGACGGGCCCACCGAGTGGGGCCGGTTCGTCCTGGGCCTGCTCGGCTCGAGCGCGCGACGCGGCGGCCGCGCGTCGGTGGGCGCCGCTAGCGTGACCACGGTGGAGTACGAGTTCACCGCGACGCTGTACCGGTGGGAGTCCCGCCAGGCGGACACCTGGGTGTTCGTCAACCTGCCCGAGGCCCTGGCCGACGAGATCCTCGAGGCCGGCGAGCAGGTCTCCCGGGGGTTCGGGTCGCTCCGCGTGGAGGTCCGGGTCGGGGCGACGGTGTGGCGCACCTCGATCTTCCCGTCGACGGGCGCGGGCACGTTCGTGCTGCCGCTGAAGAAGGCCGTGCGCAAGGCCCAGGGGCTCGAGGTGGGCGACGAGGCGCGGGTCCACCTGCGCCTCGTCGACGTGTGACTACTCGCCCACCTGGCCGTCGAACGCCTCGCGCAGCAGGTCGGCGTGACCGTTGTGCCGCGCGTACTCCTCGATCATGTGCGTGACGATCCAGCGCAGGCTCGGGGCGTGACCGTCGTCGAACACGCAGGTGGACAGCCGTCCCATGCCGCCCTCGGCCAGGGCCGCCTCGGCGAGGGTGCGGGACTTCTCCACGGCCGCCTGCCACAGCGCGCGCAGCTCCTCGGGGCTGTCGCCGGCGGCCGAGTGCCATTCCCAGTCCGGGTCGACGCTCCAGTCGATCTCGTCCCACGGGGGAAGGACCGGGTTGTCGTGGAGCACCTGGGAGAACCACCAGTCCTCGACCCAGGCCATGTGCTTGAGCAGCCCGCCGAGCGTCATCGCGGTCGGGTGCAGCCGCGCCGCGAGGCCGTCGGCGCCCAGGCCGCGTGTCTTCCACTCCAGCGTGGCGCGCTGGTAGTCGAGGAACCCGAGGAGCGTCGACGCCTCGTCGCCGGCGGTGGGGGGTTCGTGCCGGCCGTGCTCGTCGATGAGCGGTGCGTCGGTCATGGACCCGAAAGGTAGCGGTCCCGAGCCCGGTCGAGGTGGGCATTCCGGGCGATTCGGGCACCCGCGTGCTGGGCTTCGGCCGAGGTTTCACACCACTGGGTGAACGGTTCAGCCCTCCGCGAGCGCCACGAGGCGGTCGTGCACCCGGGCCATCTCGGGGTCGGCGAGGCGGGGGTCGTCCGGGGTGCGGCCGGCCAGGACGTCGTCGAGGTAGCGACGGTCGGCGTCGAGGCGCGCGAGCGGCTCGTACGTCGGCGTGCCGTGGCCGGGGACCAGCACCGTGGCGTGCGCGACGTGCGGGGCCAGCACGTCCAGGCCCGCGAGGTACGCGGGCAGGTCGTCCGGGTCGAACGGGAGCGGCAGCTCGACATCGCTGAGCATGTCGCCCACCAGCAGGACGCCACGGGCGGGCAGCCGGACGGCGACGTGGCCGGGGGCGTGCGCGTCGTGGGTGATCAGCTCGACGGGATCGGGATCGGGATCGGGGCCGGGGCCGGGGTCCGTCGCGGTCCCGACGTCGTCGGGCGTGTCGGGCGTGTCGGGCGGAGCGAAGGGCGCCGGGACGGGGATGACAGACCCGACCTCCTCGGTGCCTGGCAACGGCGTCACGCGGCCGAACAGGGCGAGCACGTCCGCCGGGTACGCCGCACCATCGGCCGGCTGGTCGGCGAGCAGGGCGGCGCGCAGCGCGTCGCGGTGGGCGGCGACCACGTCGACGGCACGCGCCGAGGCCCAGCGCGGCACGTCGCCGAAGCTCGGGTGCCACAGCAGGTGGTCGTGGTGCGGGTGGGTGCTCACCCCGGCGGTGACGCGGATCCCGAGGGCGTCGAGGTCGTCGGCGAGCGAGGCCAGCTCGTCGGGCCGCCACGCCGGGTCGACGAGCACACCGCACCGGTCACGCACCACCAGGGTCGTGGTCGTACGCATCACGCGGCTGGTCGCGACCAGCACGCCCGGGGCGACGGGCACCAGCGGCGACGAGCTCACGGTGCGACCGTAGCGGTGCCGGTACGCGGGCGAGCCGACGGTGGGCGGCGCGCGCCCGGGCGGCCGTCAGGCGCATCAGCAGGGCGTCGCGGCGCAGAGCGCGGTCGTCGTCCATCAGGTCGCCAGCCGTCGGACCACGGGCAGCCCGGACCGCGTGGTGAGCCAACCCAGCGCCATCGCGGACAGCGGGACCACGGCGACGATCGCGAGGATCGTCGGCCAGGGGATCACCAGCGCCCAGGTCGTGTCCGGCACGGCAGCCTGCCGCATCGCGACGAGCCCCCAGGCGAGCGCCAGCCCTGCGACGACACCGAGCCAGCCACCGAGCGCCGCGATCACCCCGGCCTGGCCGGCCGCGAACCGCCGACGCGTGCGGGGTGGCGCGCCCACGGCGGCGAGCGTCGCGAGGTCCGGCACCGCGTCCGCGGCGGCGAGCGCGACGGCGATCCCGGTGGTCCCGACGGCCGCCAGGGCCGCCGCGCCGACCAGGACGAGCAGGACCAGGTCTGGGCCGGTGAACGGGTTGCCGCGCTCGACGGTGAGGTGGGCCGAGCTCCCCAGACGGTCGCCCAGCACCGCATCGGCGGTGTCGAGCTCGGCCTGGTTCGGCATCCGTGAGGTCGGGGCGACGAGGCCGACGTCCGCCGTGGCGAGACCGAGGTCCCCGGCAGCCTCCGGTGACAGGACCACGCCGCTCGCGATGGCGGGCAGGTCGACCACTGTCGCGGGCACCCGGGCGGTGGTGGTGGTCGGCGCAGCGGCACCCGCGGACACCGCCGCCTGGAGGTGGACGGTCCCGTCGGGCCAGAGCAGGGTCGGCGACGTGACGACCACCCGGCCGGCGGCGAGCGCCCTGGCGGCGGCCGCGGAGCCGTCGAGCCCCATGGCCGCGACGGCCGAACCGTCGTCCACGAGCGTCGCGCCGCCGGCGACCGGGTCGGACCACGTGATCATGCCGCCTCGTCGGTCCTCGCAGCGCGGGTCCCGGCTCGCCTGGGCCCGCTCTGCGGCCGTGGCCGGCCGGTTCAGCGACGCGAGCGGGCACAGCTGCGCCGGGTCGTTCAGCACGTCGACCTGGACCCAGTCGTCGGCCGCCCGCGCCGGTGCGACGACACGCACCACCTCGACGTCGGTCACCGGCAGCTTCGCGCGCAGCACCTGCTCGCCGTCCGCGACGGCGGAGGTGAGGTCCTCGTTCGCCGAGGGCGCCGGGAGCTGAACCATGACGGTGCCGACGCCCGCGCTCGGCGTGTAGGCACGGGCGTTCACGGCCTCGCCGGAGGCCTGGTACACCGCGGCCGCGGTGACCCCCGCCAGCGCGGCGAGCACCGCGGCGACCGCGGGGGCGGTGCGCGAACGGTGTCGCGCGGCGTCGCGCAGCGCCAGGCGACCCGAGACACCCAGGTACGGTGCCAGCCGCGCAGCAGCAGACACCAGGGCCCCGGAGGCGGCCACCACCCCGAGCTCGAGCACCACCAGCGACCCGACGACGACCACCAGCCGCCCCGAGGCGGCCCCGCCGAGCGCGCCCACCACGCCTGCGAGCACCAGGAGTCCGCCCAGGAGCGGGACGCCGCGTGCGGGACGGGCCTCGGCCCGCCGACCGCCAAGTGCCGCGACCACGTCGATCCGGGACGCCTGACGCGCCGGGAACCACGCCGCCAGACCCGCGACGAGCACGCCGGCGGCCGCGAAGGCGACCGGCCAGAGCCACTCGACCCGCAGGTCGGGCAGCTCGAACGGGTTCCCCCACCAGTGGATGCCCTGCCGTATCGCCGCGGCCGCGCCGATGCCTCCCGCGACCGCTACCGCGGAAGCGCCCAGCCCGGTGAGCACCCCACCGAGCACCAGCGTGCGACGCACCGTCGTGCGATCGGCACCGATCGCTGCCAGGAGTGCGACCTGGCGCTGGGACCGCTTCGCCGCGACCGCGAACGCCGGGCCGATGATCAGCACCGCCTCGACGAGGATGAGCAGGCCGACGGCGACGGTCATCGCGATCGTCGACGACGCGGGCCCCTGCCTCGGCCCAGCGGCGAACGGGACCGCTGAGCGCGGCGGCGGGTCGGCGAGCACCGCGCGGCTCGTCACGGCGGAGCCGATCCCGTTGACCGCGAGCACGTCGGCCCACGTCACCGGTTCAGGGCCGAGCACGTACCACTCGACGCTGGCGGTCGACCCGGGACCGGGCGTGGCCGTGTCGGGCGGAGCGATCCCCCCGGGTCCGGTGACCACCTCCGTGCTCGACGGAGATCGGGCGAGGATCCCGGTGACCGTCACCTCCCGCGGCGACATCCCGACCGGGGCCAGCGTCAGCCGGTCGCCCACCCCGACACCGAGGTCGCGGGCTCGTCGTTCGACGAGCGCGAGCCCGGAGGCGTCCGTGGGCAGCGCACCCTCGACCGTGTCGAGCAGCCCGGAGAGGTCCCGGTCCGGCAGAGCCGTGACGGCGGCACCCGCCTGGCGGCGGTCGGCACCCTCGAGGGCGGCGGCGCCGGTCACCGTCCTGGCGAGCACGTCACCGTCGGGCAGCAGGGCCCGGAGCCGACGTTCGAAGTCCCCGAGGGGGGCGGCGTCCGACGTCGCGACACCGCCGGTGGACTCCCCGCGCACGTCCTGCTCGACCCGCGCGCCGCCCGGGCTGCGGATGAGGGCCTGCACGTCGCCGTCGCCGAGGGTCCACCGCACGTAGGTCGCGTCGGAGGGGTTGGCCGAGGCGATCAGCACCGATCCCGCGGTCCCGAGCAGCACCGGCAGCCCGACGAGCGCCGCGACCAGGGCGGTACGGCCGCGCGCACGCCGGGCGTCACGTCGGGCGACCCGGGCGGCGACCCGCCAGCGCGCCCGGGCGCGGCCGGTCACCGGTCGTCCGCGGCGAGGCCGGCGGCGAGCAACGACTCAGGTCCGGGCGGGCTGCCTGTGCCGTCCACCACCACGCCGTCGCGCAGGAACACCGTCCGGTCCGCCCACGCGGCGAAGCGGGCCTCGTGGGTGACGAGCAGTCCCCCGGCGCCCGCGTCGACCCTGGCCCGCAGGACGCGCATCACGTCCTCACCCGTGACCGAGTCCAGTGCGCCGGTGGGCTCGTCGGCGAGCACCAGGCGGCGCGGGCCGACGAGCGCTCGCGCGATCGCGACGCGCTGCTGCTGGCCGCCGGACAGCTCGTCCGGGAACCGGTCGGCGACGTCCTCGATGCCGACCTCGGCCATCGCCGCCAGCGCCTCGCGGCGCGCGGGCCGCGGCGACACGCCGTCCAGCTCCCGGGGCAGCGAGACGTTCTCCGCCGCGGTGAGCGCAGGGATGAGGTTGAAGTCCTGGAACACGTAGCCCACGGCGCGCCGGCGCAGGCGGGCACGATCGTGCAGGTCGAGGGTGCCGAGGTCGGAGCCGGCGAGCGTGACCTCGCCCTCGGTCGCCGTGTCCAGCCCGCCGGCGAGGTTGAGCAGGGTCGACTTGCCCGAGCCGGACGGGCCCATCACGGCGACCAGCTCGCCCAGCCGGACGTCGAGGTCCACACCTCGGAGCGCGTGCACCGCGGTCGGGCCCTCGCCGTGGGTGCGGTGGACGCCGCGCAGGGTGAGCAGGAGGGGGCCCAGAGGGGCGGTCATCGGGCGCTCCAGGCGTCGCCCGCTCCGGTGGGGGCGGCCGGGGTGGCCCCGGCGCCGGACGGGCCGGCGGGTCCGGTGGACGGCGGCGGCGCGGCGTCGGCCCCCTGCGCCGACGCCGTGCGCCCCGCACCGGACGGCGTGCCGTCCGGTCGTTGCTCCGCCGCGGCCCGCGCGACCCGGGTCTCGACGTGGTCGAGCCAGCGGACCTCCGCCTCGGTGGCGAACACCAGGTGGTCGAGCACCAGCGACCACGCGAGCTCGTCGGAGCCGCCATGGGCCGACGCGGGCGGGGGCGCGGTCGCCCTGACGGGCTCGGCGGGCTCGGCGTCCGCGCCGCGGGCGGCAGGGGCGGTGCGCTCGGTCGCGGCGGCGGGTCGGCCGCCCATCTTGAGCCGGGTGTAGTCGTGCAGCGCGCGCATCGTCTCGGTGCGCTGGGCCTGGACCACCGCCTGGACGTCGACGCCTCGTGCGGTCACGGCGAGGGCGAGCTTGATGGCGAGCTCGTCCCGTGCGGGGGCGCCGCGCTCGACCGGGCGGCTCCACCAGGCGCTCGCCTCGGCCGCGCCCGCGGCGGTGGCCCGGAAGCGCTCGGGCTCGGCCGCGCCCTGGTGCGGGACCTTCTCCACCAGCCCGTCGCGCTCGAGGCGCTGGAGGGTGGTGAACACCTGGCCGATGTTGACCGGCCACGCTCCCCCGGTGCGGGCCTCGAACTCGGCCTTGAGCTGGGAGACGTGCATGCCCTGCTCGGCGAGCAGGACGAGGATCCCCTGGCGGACTGACATGATGACCCCCTGCGGCTTACTCGGTAAGTTGCGACCGATGGTGGGAAGGTTACTCGGTAAGCAGGCGGAGTCAAGAACCACGGTTCCTCGGGCGAGCCGGGTTGCCAACAGAGGGCCTGCGAGCCTGTGGAAAGACGCGGCGCGCGCCGGGCTGTGGATATGTTTTCGCAGGTCAGAGCCTTGATCTGGTCCACGAGCGACGCTATGATCGAACGCGTGTTCGACCGATCTGTCTCCACCGCCGACCCCTCCACCGGGGCCCCGGCGGTGCTGGGTTCGCTCGACGCGCTGGCCGAGCGCGGTGCGGAGCTGGCGTCGGCCGGCGGCGGCTACGAGCGGTGGAGCGGACGGGACCGCGGCCGGGCCCTGCGTGCGCTGGACAGGCTCGCCGGGGCGCTGGCGACGGTCCGCGCGGAGCTCCTGGTGGCGGAGCGGGCCGCCAGGACGTCGGTGCGCCCCGGCGACCGGGACTTCGAGTCGGCGCGAGCCCGCGCGACGCGGACCGGCCTCGGCGAGGCGCGACGGGAGGTCCGGCAGGCTGAGGCGCTGGTCGCGCTGCCGGCTGTCGCCCAGGCGGTTCGCGACGGCGTCGTGCCGCTCCCCCACGTCGACGCGCTCGCCCGTGCGAGCGTGCACGCCGGCGACGAGGCCCGCGCGGCACTGGCGAGCGCCGAGGTCCAGGATCGCCTGGTCGGGCTCGCGCGGCACCAGACGGTCAAGGAGTTCACCGCGTCGGTCGCCCGGATCGTGGCCGAGCACGAGCCCGATGCCGTCGAGCGCAGTGCGGCCGCGCAACGGCGCGCGAGGTTCTTCGTGATGTCCCACCAGCCGGAGGGCACCTTCCTGCGCGGTCGGCTCGACCACCTGGCCGCCGAGTCGCTGCGGGTGGCCATCGCGGCGGTCGGCATGGCACCGGACAAGGAGCGCGACAAGCCCCAGGCCGATGCCGACGCGCTCGTCGCGCTGGCCGAGCGCGCGACGGCCGGGATGGCCGGGGTCCGTGCCCGCCGGAGCGACCCGAACGGCCTGCCGCTGCCCGACGGGGGGCAGGACGCCGCGGACGCGCGGATCTCGGGCGTCGCCAACCGCCCGAGCGTGTCCGTGCTCGTCCCGGCGGAGACGTTCGTCGAGCTGCGCGAGACCCAGCGCCGTCGCGAGGCGGGCGAGGCCGAGGCGTTCGCCCCGGTGCCGCCGGCCATGCTCGAGAGCGGCATGCCGGTGGCGATGTCGCAGCTCGCCCGGATGCTGTGCGACTGCGAGGTCGGCCGGATCGTGATGTCCGCCGACGGCCTTCCGATGGACCTGGGTCGCACGCAGCGGCTGTACACCGGGGCGCAGCGCCGCGCGGTGATCGTGCGCGACCGGGCCTGCGCCTGGCAGGGGTGCGACGTGCCCGCGGCGTACTGCGAGGTCCACCACATCCGCTGGTGGGACCGCGACCTCGGGCCGACCTCCGTCGAGAACGGTGTGCTGCTGTGCAGCCACCACCACCAGTCGGTCCATGCGCTCGACCTCTCGATCCGTCGACGGAGCGGGCCCGTGCGCTACGAGTTCACGACGCGCGACGGGCGGGTGATCAGTGGGCCACCGGGTGGGGCACCGCCGGGTGGAGCGCCACCGGGTGGGGCACCGCCAGGTGGAGCACCACCGGGTGGAGCACCGCCAGGTGGAGCACCACCGGGTGGAGCACCGCCAGGTGGAGCACCACCGGATGGGGCGCCACCAGGTGCCGCGTCGGGAGGGACCGCGTCGGCGGTCATGCATCAAGGCGTGCTCGACGTGGCGTGACCCGCTGGTAGCGAGACGGCTCAGGGCTGCTGGGTGAGGACGACCCTGGGCTGCGTGGCAACGCCGGTGATCGGCCAGAACCCCAGCTCGGAGGTCTGGAGGTACGGGATGGCGAGGTCGTCGGCGCGCTCCCAGCCGGTCTCCGGGGAGCCGACCCACTGGACCGCGGCGTCGGTGCCGGCGGCGGCGTCGAAGTGCCGAGCCGAGATCGCGACGCGGTCGCCGATGGTCGCGATGCCGGCCACTCCAACCAAGGCAGTGTCGGGGTCGAGGTCGACGTGCGGGGCGCTGACCCGCCGCCACGAGCGGCCGTCCGACGACTCCCACGCGGCGAGGTTGCCGGTCGAGGCACACGACCCGACTCCGAGCAGGCCGGACCCCGTCTCCACGACGTCCGTGAGGGAGCACTGGTCGGCGGCCTCGACCGTCGCGGGCGTCCAGGTCAGGGCGTCGGTCGAGGTCCACGCCGCCGCCGTCGGCACGAACTCGCCACCGGGAGACGCGCCGACCGCCACCAGCACGCCGTCGTGGTCGACGATCCGGGAGAGGTTCGCGTTGTCGAACACCACGCCCGGGTTGTCGCCGACGCCGGCCGTGTCGTGCGGGATGCCGGCGCCGAGCTCCTGCCACGTGGTGCCGTCGGTGGTGGTCCACAGCGTCGCGGCCATCGACTCGGCCCCGGCGAGGCGCTGCGTGACGACCGTGACGCGGTCGCCCCACACCGCCGCGGCGACGTAGTTGCCGAGTGGGTAGCCCTCGGGTGCGGGAAGCACCTCGACCGGGGACCACGTCAGGCCGTCGTCGGAGTGCAGCAGCGCGGACCACGCCACCGCGAAGAACCCGTGCGGGGTGGCGACCACCTGCGACAGGCAGTCCACCGGCTGGTCGGGCAGCGGCGAGTCGATCGGCCCGACGCGCGTCCACGTGCTGCCGACGCCGGTCCAGATCGGCGCATCGGCGCCCGCTGTGGACCCGGCGTTGTGCGCCTGCGCGTCGCAGCCCACGGCCACGACGGTGCCACCCACGGAGGCGGCGTCCGTCACGACCGCATCGCCGAACAGTGCGGGGTCCACGCCCAGCTCACGCCAGCCCGCGACCACGTCCACGCCGGTGAGGGGCGCCGTGGTTCCGGAGGTGGGCGTTGAGCTGGACGTCGGGGCGGAGGTCGGGGTGGGGGTGGGGGCCGACGTCCGGGTGGGGCTCGGGGCGAGGGTGGTCGCCGGCGGTACGGGCGCGGGGCGGCGGTCCAGCATCGAGCCGCCGAACGCCACGACGCCGAGCGCCGCCACCAGGCCGCCGGCGAGCGCGGCGGTACGGACCCGCCGGCCGCGGCGGACGCGGGCGGTCATCTGCGCGGTCCAGTCGTCCCAGACGTCATCGTGCTCGCGGCCGATCCGCTCGCCGAGCTCACGCAGGCCGGAGTCGAAGCGCTCGCTCATCGGGTCCTCCTCGCGGTGAGCCGGACCGGTTCGGTCCGGCTGTGCTCCTCGGACGACCCGTCGCCCAGCAGCGCGCCCAGCCGGGTGCGGGCGTCGGTGAGGTACCGACGCACCGCCCCCTGGCTCAGGCCCAGCTGCTCGGCGATCTCGGCGGTCGGCAGGTCCTCGTAGTGCCGCAGCACCACGCAGGCCCGCTCCCGCGGGGTGAGGCGCTCCAACGCACGCTCGACGTCGACCTTGTCGACGGCGGTCTGGTCCGGGTCGCCGAGCGGTGGCTCGATCAGGCGCGACCTGGCACCCAGGAACGTGCTGCGCCTGCGGAACCGGTCACGCACCCCGTTGAGGATCGCGCGCCGCACGTACGACTCGAGCCGCTGCGCGTCGTGGCCGGCGCCGAGCCGCACGAACGTGCGCACGAACGCGTCCTGGACCAGGTCCTGGGCAGTCGGCCGGTCGCCGGTGAGCAGGTAGGCGTAGGCCACCAGCGCCGAGCCACGTTCACGCGCCAGCGTGTCGAGGTCGTCCTGCCAGCCCACGTCTGCCTCCCGAGGTCATCCTTCACCGACCAAGACGCGCGACGGGGGCGTTCTGCTGGGGTGGCGCGGGAGCTCGCGGGGAGGAACCGGCGGGAGCGGGGCGGGCGGGGTGGGATGGGGCGGCTAGAGGGAGGTGGCTTCCTGGTCCCAGTTCTCGGCGGTCTGGAGCAGCCAGAACACGATGAACGCGGCGAGCAGGATCGCCTCGACCACGAACACCCAGCCGAACGGCAGCGTCCACACCCCGGCGGAGTCCAGGATCCAGCCGACCACCGCGGCCACCAGGGTGGCCACCATCACCGCGGCGATCACGCGGTAGGCCTGGGCGTAGCGCATCGGTGTCAGCACCCGGGCGGTGATGCGGGTCTGCACCCCTCGGCCGTTGATCCACGCCACTGCGGCGGTGAGCAGGAAGAAGGCGATCGCCGCGACGTCGTGCGCGGCGACCAGGAAGGTCGCTCGCCATCCCCAGAACCAGACCACCAGCACCAGGTAGGCACCGGTGGCGGTGAGCAGCCCCGCGAGGGCCGAGGTCCCAAGCGCGCGCCTGCCCGTCCACCACGCGAACGCCAGCACCGGCACACCCATCAGGGCGAGCGCCGTCACGTTGTTCACCACCGCGGGGACCAGGTCCGGCGGAACGCACCGTTCGGCCCCCGCGCCGCAGATGGCCTGGCCCAGCTCGTGCGGCACCGGCACCAGCGCGACCACCGGTATGACCATGCCCGCCAGGTCGAGCAGCATGTCCTCCCAGCCCGGGCGGCCCTTGATCGCGATCAGCGCCGGGCCGATCGCCACCAGTGCCCCGACGAACAGGCTGCGCACCGGGGAGTAGAAGTAGCCGCTGATCGAGCCGAAGCGCTCGCCGCCCGAGGCGACGTCGAGCCCGATGCCGACGAGCGGCAGCAGCCCCATGACCGCCACGGACACGCGCAGGTAGCGGTAGGTCAGGCGCGCCGGGTCCGGCATCGCGGCGCCGGGATCGTCGTGCGTCATCGCCCCTCCCCTGCGCCGGAGCGTACGCCGCCGCGCCCTCGGGCCGACTGCACACACGTGCACGATCCGTGGGAGGCAGTGCACGCGGAACGGAGGGAAACTGGGGGTGGGACGGCAGGGCCGCCGTCGTGGTCCTGCGCCCGGGGGGAGGTTGCCATGACCACGGATGCGCAGATCGCCACGGAACAGTTCCAGCAGATGGCCACCGGCCAGGGGTTCATCGCTGCGCTGGACCAGAGCGGCGGCTCGACGCCCAGGGCACTGCACCTGTACGGGATCGAGTCCTGGGCGGACGAGGCCGAGATGTTCGCGCTCGTCCATGCGATGCGCACCCGGATCATGACGAGCCCGTCGTTCGGCCGCGGACCCAGCCTGGGCGGGCTCGGACCGTCGGAGGGCGGCCGGGTGATCGGCGCGATCCTCTTCGACCGGACCATGGAGTCGACCGTCCACGGGCTCGGCGCCGCCGAGTACCTGTGGCAGGTCAAGCACGTCGTGCCGTTCCTCAAGGTCGACAAGGGCCTGGAGGAGGAGGCGGACGGCGCGCGGCTGATGAAGCCCATCGCCGACCTGGACGACATGCTGGCCCGGGCGACCGGCCACCGAGTCTTCGGCACCAAGATGCGCTCGGTCATCCGCCTGGCTCACAAGGACGCGATCGGCACCGTCGTCGACCAGCAGCTCGCCCTCGCGCTGCACATCCTGGACGCCGGTCTCGTGCCCATCATCGAGCCCGAGGTCGACATCCACAGCCCGGAGAAGGCGCAGGCGGAGGACCTGCTGCTGCACGGGCTGATGGGCGCGCTGGACGGGTTGCGGCCCGAGCAGCAGGTGATGCTCAAGCTCACCCTGCCCGACGAGGACGGCCTGTGGACGCCGCTGGTGGACCACCCGCGGGTGCTGCGCGTCGCGGCGCTCTCGGGCGGGTACACGCGCGCCGAGGCCACCGCCCGGCTGGCCCGCAACCACGGCGTGATCGCCAGCTTCTCGCGCGCGCTCACCGAGGGTCTGCGGGTGGACCAGGACGACGAGGAGTTCGACCGCCTGCTCGACGAGTCGATCGCCGCGATCCATGCGGCCTCGCTGACCTGACCGGACACAGCCGGCGCAGAGCGTCGCCGCCGGGTCGGCGTCGGGCAGCACGGCGGCGGGGCAGGGCGTGGTCGCCTGGGCGGGGCCGTGCGGCGTAGCCTCCGGCCGTGCAGTGCGACTACTACGACGCGGCGTTGTGCCGCTCGTGCGCGCTGCTGCCGGTGCCCTACCCCGACCAGCTCACGGCCAAGCAGGAGCGGGCCCGGGCCGCGGTCGGCGAGCACGAGGGGCTGACCTGGCTCGCCCCCGTGCCGAGCGCCGAGCACGGCTTCCGCAACAAGGCGAAGCTCGCCGTGGCCGGCACCCGCGACGACCCGACGCTCGGCATCCTCGACCGAGCCGGCCGCGGCACCGACCTGCGCGGCTGCCCGCTGCACACACCGGGGATCGTCGCAGCGCTCCCGGAGCTGGCCGCCTTCGTCGCGCGGGCCGGGCTGACCCCCTACGACGTCCCTACCCGGCGCGGTGAGCTCAAGTACCTGCTGGTGACCGAGGGCGACGGGCTGATGGTGCGGTTCGTGCTGCGCTCCACCGAGGCGCTGGCCCGGATCCGCAAGCACCTGCCGAGCCTGCTCGACGCGCTCGGGGCGGGGACGGTCGTGTCGGTCAACGTCCAGCCCGAGCACAAGGCCGTGCTCGAGGGCACCAGAGAGATCCCGCTCGTCGGCGAGGCGCTCGCCATGCCCCTGGGCGACGTGGTGCTCCACCTGCGTCCCCAGAGCTTCTTCCAGACCAACACGGAGGTGGCCCGCGCGCTCTACGCCGATGCGCGGGCCTGGACCGCGGACCTCGACGTCGCGAGCGTGTGGGACCTGTACTGCGGGGTCGGCGGGTTCGCGCTGCACGTCGCGCGGCCCGGGGTCGAGGTGCTCGGGGTCGAGATCAGCGGTGAGGCGGTGGCCTCGGCCCTGCTCAGCCGCGACGAGGCAGGCCTGCGCGACGTACGGTTCCAGGCCGGCGACGCCGTCGCGTTCGCGCAGGCGGCGCGGGTCAGCCCGGACCTGGTCGTGGTGAACCCGCCCCGCCGCGGGATCGGCGAGCTGGCGGCCTGGCTCGAGGCCTCGCGAGTGGGCCGGGTGCTGTACTCGAGCTGCAACGCGACGACCCTCGCGAAGGACCTGGCGGTGATGAGCTCGTTCGTGCCGCGGCAGGCCAGGGTCTTCGACATGTTCCCCCACACCGAGCACTTCGAGACGCTGGTGCTGCTCGAACGGCGCTGAGCCGGGAGCGGGCGGAGGCAGGTCCGGGCGGAGGCAGGTCCGGGCGGCGAGCGACACACGTGCAGGTCCCGGGCCACGTAGCATCGATGGGTGCCACCCACCGAGCCGCGGTCGCGCCGCTGGGGCGTGCTGGTGGTCGTCGGCGTGCTGGGCGGGATCCTGTCGGGCGCGTTCGGTGTGGGCGGCGGCATCGTCGTCGTCCCCCTGCTGGTCACGCTGGCCAAGATGGACCAGCGCACGGCCGCCGCCACCTCCCTCGCCGCGATCGTGCCGACGTCCCTGGTCGGCGCGATCACCTACCTCGCCCGCGGCGAGGCCGACCTCGTGATCGGCGCGCTCGTCGCGGTCGGCGGGGTGCTCGGGTCCTGGCTCGGGGTCCGGCTGCTGCACCACCTGCCGCAGCACGTGTCCCGCTGGATGTTCATCGGGCTGCTCGTGATCGTGGCCGTCCGGATGTTCACCGCCGTGCCGTCCCGCAGTGCCGAGCTGGCGCTCACGTTCCCGACCGTGCTGCTGCTGCTCGTGGTGGGGCTGGTGATGGGGCTGACGGCCGGGCTGTTCGGCGTCGGCGGCGGGATCGTGGTGGTGCCGGCCCTGGTGGTGCTGGTCGGGGTGGGCGACCTGCTGGCCAAGGGCACGTCACTACTGGTCATGGTCCCCACGACGATCACCGGGACGGTGGCCAACGCCAGACGCGGGATGGTCGACCTGCGGGTCGCCGCCGTGGTCGGGCTGTCGGCGATGGTCGCGTCGTTCGGCGGCGTCTATCTCGCGTTCGCGATCCCGCCACGGCTGTCGGGCGTGCTGTTCGCCGCCCTCGTGCTGCTCACCGCCGCCCAGATGGCGTACCGGGAGCTGCGGTCCGGCCACCGCTGAGCGGCCACACACCCGCCCGCGAGTCGCCACACCACGCTCCGGGCCAGGACGTGTGTCACGGGACGCCGACCGGCCGCCGCGGGATCCTCGCACCGTGGGCACTGTGGACCGGATCAGCCCGGCCGACGCGGTGGAGCTCGCCGCCGACGTCGGCCCCGCGCCGCGCACCGTGGGCGCGGTACTCATGCTCGACGGCCCGGACCCTGCCGTGCTGGTCGACCTCCTGGCGGCGCGGTTCGACGCGGTGCCCCGCTTCCGTCAGCGCCTGCGACGTCCGCCGATCGGGTTCGGGCGGCCCTACTGGGAGCCCTGGCCGGGCTCGACCGCCGATCGGGTGGAGGTACGGGCGGTGGGCGCCGACGACGACGACGCGTCGCTCGTCGCGGCCGGTGTGCGGGAGCTCGGCCGGCCCCTGGGGGACGGCCCCCAGTGGCGCGCGGTGGTGCTCACCCACCAGGGCCGCACCGCCGCGGTGGTCCTGGCGATGCACCACGTCGTCGCGGACGGCATCGGCGGTCTGGCCGTGCTCGCCGGCCTGGCTGACCCGCCCGAGGCCGGCCACGGCCGGACCGGCGGGACGGGCGCGGGGCACCGGCAGCATGGGGCTGGGGCCGGGGCTGGGGCTGAGGCCGGGGCTGGGGCCGGGGCTGAGGCTGAGGCCGGGGCTGAGGCTGGGGCTGGGGCTGGGCGTGGCGGAGACGGGGTCGGGCAGGGCGGAGAGGGGGTCGGGCAGGGCGGCTCGGGGTCCGGGGCCGCCGACCGCGCCGTTCCGACCGCGCCGAGCAGGTGGACGCTGCTGCGCGACGCGTGGTCCGAGTGGTGGCTCGCGGCGCGCAGGATGCCCGCGACCCTGCGCCGGGCACGGGCGGGACGGGCCGAGCTCGAGCACGGCCCACGCGGTGCCCCACGTTGCTCGCTCAACGCGCCCTGCGGCCCGCACCGCGCCGCCCACCTGGCCGAGGTGGACCTCGCCGCACTGCGCACCGGCGCACGGACCGCAGGTGCCAGCATCAACGACGCCCTGCTGGTCGCGGCCGCCGCTGCGATGGGTGACGCGCTGCGCCGCCGCGGAGAGCATCCCGACGCGCTGGTGATCTCGGTCCCGATCTCCGCTCGGCCCGCGGCCGGCGGGGCCGACCTCGGCAACGCGGTGGGTGTGATGCCGGTGCGCGTGCCGCTCGCCGGGGACCTCGCCGCACGGCTCGCCCAGGTCGCGACGTCGACGCGGGCCCGCAAGTCGCGCTCGCGTGGCGCCTCGCTGGCGCTGCTCGCGCCGGCGTTCCGGCTCTTGGCGGCGCTCGGCCTGTTCCGGTGGTTCGTCGAGCGCCAGCGGCTGGTCAACGCGTTCCTCACCAACCTGCGGGGCCCGGAAGGCCTCGTGCTGGGCGGCCACCGGGTGCGCCGGATCGCGCCGATCGGCGTGGTCGCCGGCAACGTCGCGGTGGCGTTCGCCGCGCTGTCCTATGCCGGGCGGCTGACGGTCACGGTCGTGACCGACCCGGAGGTCGTCCCCGAGGGCGGCGAGATCGCCGCGGCGTTGGACGCCGCGCTCGGCGAGCTGGCGGCGCTCGGCGCGGAGCCGGGCGCGCCCTAGGGACAGCGCGTCCTAGGGGCAGTGCGTCCTAGGGGCAGTGCGTCCGAGGGGTGATGCGCCCCAGGAACGCCTCACCCTAGAAGTCCGAGGAGCACTCCCCCGCGCCCAGGACGGCCAGCCCCGCGAGGTCACCGTCGGCGAAGGTCGACCGCAACCCGGCCTCCGGGTACATGAGCTCCCCGGGGTCCTCCACGTGCGCGAGCCCGACGACGTGCCCCAGCTCGTGGCGCAGCACGGCGACCCACCCGGGCACCCCGGACCACGACGGGTACGCGAGGGAGTCGCGGTCCAGCCGCACCTGGGCGGTGAGCCGGACGCCGGGGCCGTCGCCGAGCCGTGCCGTGCGGCTGCCGGTCAGGCCCGCGACCGGCTCCCCGTCGTGCGTGAGGGCGTCGACGAACGCGACGAGCACCGGCGCCCACCGGTCGCCGTAGCGCTGTGGTTGGAAGGGTTCCCGGGCCCCCGACGCCGGCTCGTCGGTCGTGCCGTCGTAGACGAACTCCAGCCCGGTCGCAGCCGACACCGCACCGAGCGACGCGACGAGCTGGTCCTCGGCGTCCGCCGGTGCGCCGTCAGGGTTGAGCACCACGTGGATCGGCCGGCACGGTGACCAGGCCACGGGCCGCTCGGTGCCGTCCGAAGCGGTCCAGGTCGCCAGGAGCTCATACGGCTCGTCGGTCGGCCACGCGGTGACCGCCGGGCGCAGGCGGACCGCTTGCTCCTCGAAGCCGGGCGTGGGCCGCTCGCTCTGCGGTGCGACGGGAGCCGGCAAGGTGTCCGGCCCAGCGCGCACCACGAGCGCGGAGTAGTCCGGGGCGTCGACCGCGGGCCACACGTCGCCCCACCAGCTCCGCACGGCGTCCACCCGGGGGCCGAGCAGCGCGAGCGCGAACGCCACCACGGCGACCACGGCCACGGCCCGCGCCCCGCGGCGGCGCGGCGGCGGTGGCGGCGGGTGCCACTGGGACGCCGGAGGCGGCCCGCCGTCGTACGGGCCCGGGTACCAGGCGCCGCCGTGAACGGGCGGCGGGCCGCCGGGCATCGGGGCACTCACGCGGTCTCCGACGGCGTGCCGTCGGCTCCGGTCGGGCGCGTCAGGGCCCGCAGCCGGTCGGACGGCATGCCGCGGTCGTCGCTCATCACGCCGCCGTCACCCGGGGATCGCGGTCGTCGCTCATGGCCCCATCGTCACCCGAGGACCGCCGGCGACGCGAGGCGCGACTCATTTCTCAACGCTTGTTGATAACTGTCGGCGGGCGGCGTACCGTCGGCGCCATGCGAGCGATGGTGGTCAAGGAGTTCCGTGAGCTGCGGCGTGACCGGCGCACCGTGGCGATGATCGTGTTCATGCCGCTGCTGCTGCTGGTGATCTTCGGCTACGCGGCGAACTTCTCGGTGGACTCGGTCACCACCGCCGTGGTCGGCCCGCAGGCCGACCAGGTGGCCGGGATGCTCCCCGACTTCTTCGACGTCACGACCACCGATACCGCGCTGACCGAGGCCGACGCGCACGACATGGTCCAGCGCCGCGACGTGGACGTGGCGTTCCTGGCCGACGGCACGCCGGTGACGGTGCTCGTGGACGGCTCCAACCTGTTCGCTGCCCAGGCGACCGTCTCGGTGCTCAACAAGATGGGCGACCAGGTCACCGCGGACGTGCTGTTCAACCCGGACCTGGAGACGTCGTGGGTGATGATCCCCGCGATCATCGGCCTGATCCTGACCTTCATCGGGACGATCGTGACCAGCATCGGCCTGGTGCGGGAACGCACGGCCGGGACGCTCGAGCAGCTCGCCGTGATGCCGATCCGGGCGAGCACCGTGATCCTCGGGAAGATCGCGCCGTACTTCCTGCTCGCCGCCTTCGACATGACGCTGGTGACGGTGCTCGGCGTGTGGCTGTTCGGCGTCCCGTTCAACGGCAACGTCGCGGTGTTCGCGCTGGGGGCCGCGATCTTCCTGTTCGTCGTGCTGGGCCTCGGCGTGTTCATCTCGACGATCTCGCAGAACGCCGGGCAGGCCATCCAGGTGGCGTTCATGCTGATGCTGCCGCAGATCCTGCTGTCCGGGATGATCTTCCCGCTCGACGCGATGGCCGCCGGGGTGCGGTGGATCGCCTACGGGCTCCCCCTGACGTACTTCACGATGATCTCCCAGGGCGTCATGCTGCGCGGTGCGCCGATCGACTCGCTGTGGCTGCCCCTGGGCGCGCTGACCGTGATGGCACTGCTCATCTTCACCGGGGCGGTGCTGCGCTTCCGCCGCGACCTGGCACCCAGCAGGCGACGCGGCCACGCCCACGGTGAGCACGTCGAGGCGGCCACGCGATGACCTGGGGGCTCACGGGTGTCACCGTGCGGTTCGGGGTGACGAACGCCTTGGTCGACACCACCCTCACGGTCGAGCCGGGCCAGGTGATCGGCATCGTCGGCGGCGACGGCGCGGGCAAGACGACGCTGCTGCGCGCGCTGGTCGGCGAGGTGGTCCCCCGCAGCGGGAGCGTGCACGCACCCGCGCCGCACCGGATCGGCTACCTCCCGGCGAGCTCGGGGTCGTGGGCCGAGCTCTCCGTGCGGGAGAACCTCGAGTTCGTCGGGCGGTCGTTCGGGCTGTCGACGTCCCAGGTGGCGGCCAGGGCCGACGAGCTGCTCGCCCGGGCCGGCCTGGACTCGGCCCGCGACCGCCTCGCCAGGCAGCTGTCCGGCGGGATGCGGCGCAAGCTGGGCTTCTGCATGGCGACCGTCGCCGAGCCCGACCTGCTGGTGCTCGACGAGCCGAGCACCGGGGTGGACCCGGTCAGCCGGGTCGAGCTGTGGCGCCTGGTGTCGCTGGCCGCGGCCGGCGGTGCCGGCGTGGTGATGTCCACGACGTACCTGGACGAGGCCGAGCGGTGCGGGCACCTCATGGTGCTCGACGAGGGGCACGTGCTGCTGTCCGCGCCTCCGGAGGAGGCGCTCGCGTCCCTGGTCGGGACCGTGGTCACGACCACCGACCCGGTGCACCCCGAGCGCGCGTGGCGGCGCGGTCGGACGCACCACGAGTGGTGGCCCCCGGGCGAGCGCCCGGTCGGTTCGACCATCACGCCCGATCTGGAGGACGTGGTGATCGCGGCCTCTCTCGCCCGCCGCGCGGGGGTGGCAGCGTGACCCCGGCCCTGCTCGAGACCCGCGGCTTCAGCCACCGGTTCGGCACCCTCCTCGCGGTGGACGACGTGACGATGCACGTCGAACCCGGCGAGGTCGTCGGCCTCCTGGGCGCCAACGGTGCCGGCAAGACGACCCTGATCCGCGCGCTGCTGGGCCTGGTCGGGTCCCCCGACGGCCAGGTGCGCCTGCTCGGCGGCCCGCCGAGCAGGCAGGCACGGATGCGGGTCGGCTACGTCCCGCAGGGCATGGGGCTCTACGACGACCTCACCGTCGCCGAGAACCTCGAGTTCACCGCACGGGCCTACCGCGCGCGGGTGCCCCAGCTGCCGCCGGACCTCGCCGAGCACTCCGGCACGCTGGTGGGCTCCCTCGCGCTGGGCTCCCAGCGGCGCCTGGCCTTCGTGTGCGCGCTGCTGCACGACCCCGAGGTGCTCGTGCTGGACGAACCGACGTCGGGAGTCGACCCGCTGGCCCGAGCCCGGCTGTGGGACACCGTGCGCGAGCGCGCGGAGGCCGGCGTCGGTGTGCTCATCACCACGCACTACATGCAGGAGGCCCAGCAGTGCGACCGCCTGCTGCTCATGGCCGGCGGCCGCCTGGTGGGCTCCGGCAGCGAGGAGGACGTCGTAGGCGGCACCACGGCCGTGGAGGTGCGCACCGAGCGCTGGGCGGACGCCTTCGCCGCCCTCGAGCCCACCGGCGCGGCCGTGACCCTGTCGGGCCGGTCCGTGCGGGTGGCCGACGGCGACGAGGCGACGCTGCGCGCCGTCCTGGCGCAGGCCGGTGTCCCGGCGGAGCTGGTCAGCGTGCCCGCGACCATCGAGGAGCGGATGGCCGTGCTGGCCAAGGACGCGGTGCGGTGAGCCCACGTCGTCCGCCCGGCGAGTCCCGTCGGGCGATCCTGGAGGCGGCGCGTCGGCAGTTCGCCGCGGTCGGCTACCAGCGCGCGACGATCCGGGCGATCGCGCGCGCCGCCGGCGTGGACCCCGCGCTCGTGATCCAGTACTTCGGGTCGAAGGATGAGCTGCTGGACGCCTCGCTCGAGATGCCCGTCGACATCGCGGCGGTCACCGCCGACCTCGAGACGTACCCCGACCTCGGGACCGAGCTGGTTCGCCGGGCGCTGACCGCATGGGACAGCCCGCCGATCCGCAACGGCCTGCTGGCGATGCTGCGGACCGGGCTGTCGCACCAGCGCGCCTCCGAGGCGCTCGCCGCGCTGGTCTCCCGCAGCGTGCTCGGCGTGGTGGAGCGCTTCGCGACCGGGGAGGACGCCCGCTTCCGGGCGGCTCTGGTGGGCGCCCAGATCGCCGGGCTCGCGATGGGCCGCCTGGCCCTGCAGGTGCCCGAGCTCGCCGAGGCGTCGCCGGACCGGATCGCCCGGGCCGTCGGCCCGACGATCACGCGCTACCTCACCGGCGACATCTCCGGCGACCCGGGCGCGGACGGCGACGGCGCTCCGGCCGTCTGAACCGTCCGCGCCCCGCGCCGATCAGCGGGCGGGCTCGACCGCCGCGGGCTCTGCGCGGTCTTCCTTCCGCGACCACGGGACGCCGACCAGGGGCAGGACCCAGTGGTCCAGGCCGAGGTTGCCGGCGACCCGCCAGGCGACGATCAGCGCGACGGCCGAGACCGCGAACGCGGGGTTGACCCCGGCGCTGCCCGCGAACAGGAAGCTGAGGTTCATCAGAAGCCCGACGGCCGCCGCGATGCCGGTGAACAGGCCGAGGATGAGCAGCACGCCCACCGTCATCTCGAGGAACGGGATGACCGGGCCGATGAACTTGTAGCCGGTGTCGGCGACCCACGTGAGCCACGCCCTGTTCCAGCCGAAGGTCCCGGCGATCACCGCCGGGTGCTCGCCGGTCATGTTGCCCAGCGCACCCTTGGCGAAGCCCTGGACCGCCGCGCCGCTGCTCCACGCCCCGTAGCTGCTGAACTTGCCGATCGAGGCGTCGATCCACTGCCACCCCAGGAGCACCCGGACGATCAGCCAGATCACGCCCGAGGTGGAGGTGCGCTCGGCGAAGAGCACCCGCGTCCACGTCCAGCTCTCCACGAGTGGCTGGGCGACCTCGCGATCGTCGCCGGCAACGGTGGTGTGTGTCATGAGTACCTCCCTGTGGTGTTGTCCGGCCGTCGCCGGGACTGCTCAGGGAGGGCAGGAGCTCGGCGTTCCGCGGCCTCCTTCCCACTGTGCGCCGCGTCCGCCCACGTCGCACCTCGGGTGGCTCGCGCTCGCCCCGCCGGTCGGTCAGAGCCCGGTCGTGGAACCGTCGGTCACACCGCCGGAGTCGGCGCCCGTGCCGTCGCCGGGAGCGCCCTGGTCGCCGGGACCGACCTGGCCGCCGCGACCGACCCTGCCGCCAGGACCGGGGAGCTGCCCTGGGTCGGGACGACCAGCACCATCGAGACCGTGGTCGACACCCCCGAGGGCGGTGTCGTCGACGGTCCCGGTCCCGGTCACGCCGCCCGACGCCGAGGCGGAGCCGGTCAGGAACCCGCCGCCGAAGCCGAGCCCCGCAGCGAGCACCGCCGCGACCGCCGCGGTGGCCACCGGGTGGTCCGCCATCGCTCGGACGCCCCGGCGCCGGACCGGGGCAACGTCGACCGGACCGCCGGGCTCCGCGTCCAGGAGTGGGGGCGGCTCCGCGGCGGGGACGGAGGTGGGCTCCGCATCGAGGACGGAGGTGGGCTCCGCGGCGGGGACGGGCGTGGGCTCCGCATCGAGGACGGAGGTGGGCTCCGCGGCGGGGACGGGCGCGGGCTCCGCATCGACGTCCGGGGCGGCCGACGTCGGCTCGTCAGGCGGCGTGGGGCCCGGGGTACCGGTCGAGGTAGTCATCTGCGCCTCCTTGGGTCTGGAGGCCCCAGGCTCGACGCGCGGCCTCAGGGGGTGCTGGGCGGCCGGTGTGCGTAGCCTGTGCGCGCCGCGACCGCGGCCGGGTGCGCGGCGGTCGTCGACACGCCCACCTCCGACGCGCGGGTCGGCGACCCGGCGGCCAGCGCGAGGGGCACGAGTCCGGCAGCGAGCAGGACCATCGCCGCGCACAGTGCGATCGTCGCCAGGATCCAGCCGAGGTGCCGAGGCGGCTCGCCGGGCACCACCGCGTCGAGCTCGAGCGGCACGAACCGGTCCAGCGGCTCCATCCCGCACCTCCTCACATCGTCCCCGGTGGAGAAGGAGCAGGCGGGGTCGGGTCTGTGACAGGTTCAGGTTCGCCGGACACGCTGGAGATCGCCGCTCGGGAGCCTGTGGCGGCGCTGTGAACCGTCCGGGTCACTCCCCGCGCGCGGGGAGCAGGATCAGCTCGGCGGCCTCGTCCAGGTCCGGGGGTGCGGACAGCACGGTGTCCCGGGAGAGCCCGTCGACCACCAGGTGGTACCAGGCGTCGTCGTCGTCGAGACTCTCCAGGACATCCACGTCGTGCACGCCGATGTGGTAGGTGGCTATCACTCGCTCCATGGTCCCTCCCCCCGGTCGGGAGACCACCGCTCACCACCAGTGTGCGCCCGGCCGCGGCAGCACGCCAGACCCGGGCGACCCGGGCATGTCTGTGAACGCTCACCCGTCCGGTGGATCAACATCGGGCCGTCGGCGGCCGATCTTCAGGTGTGTCGTCCGGTCCTACCCAGAACTACGACGACCCGAACCTCGACCGCTGGCGCCCCCGCCCGGTTCTCGCCGCTGTCGTGCGCCTCGGCGTCGTCGCGCTCCCGGCTGCCCTGGCGGTCGCGATGGGCTGGGCCGCGGCGACCTGGCTCCCCGCCGACCGGCTCGGGATGAACCCGTGGGTGTGGCTCGCAGGCGAGATCACCGTGGCCACCCTCCTGGTCCTCGCCCTGGGGCGACTGACCCGCCGCCTCCTGCCCCTGTCGGCCATGCTGGCCATGGCCCTGGTGTTCCCGGACCAGGCGCCGTCCCGCCTGGCCGTCGCGCTGCGGACCCACTCCCCGGCGGCGCTGCGGCGCCAGATCGCCGACGTCCAGGCTCGACGCACCGGGGCCGACGCTGAGCCGACCGCCGCGCTGCTGGGTCTGGTCGCGGCGCTGTCCCTGCACGACCACAACACCCGCGGCCACTCGGAGCGGGTCCAGGCCTACACCTCCCTGATCGCCGAGGAGATGGGGCTCCCCGAGCCGGCTGCCGCCCGGCTGCGCTGGGCCGCGCTGCTGCACGACATCGGCAAGCTGCGGATCCCCAGCGAGATCCTCGCCAAGACGGGACAGCCGAGCGCGGCCGAGTGGGAGGCCCTGGCGAACCACCCGACCCTCGGGCTCGAGCTCGCCGCGCCGCTGAGCGACTTCCTGGGCGAGTGGGCCGCGGGCATCAGCCAGCACCACGAGCAGTGGAACGGCGCCGGGTACCCGAGGGGCCTCGCCGGGCAGGAGATCCACCTCGGCGCCCGCATCATCGCCGTCGCGGACACCTACGACGTGATCACGTCCACCCGCTCGTACAAGGAGGCGATGCCGGCCTCGCAGGCCCGCGCGGAGCTGGCGCGGTGTGCCGGGACGCAGTTCGACCCCGTGGTGGTCCGCGGGTTCCTCGCGGTCGGGCTGGGCAGGCTCCGGCTCGCCACGGGCCCGCTGTCCGCGCTCACGAGCCTGCCCGGCCTGCGCTCCGTGCCGCTGCCCGACCTGGCCACCACGGCGGGCGGGCTCGGCACCGCCCTGACGGCCGGCGCGGCGGCGACGACCGCCACGCTCGGCCTGCTGGTCGGTGGGCTCGCGGCCCCAGCGGTCGCCGGCCCGGCCGCCGGGAGCGGTGACCCGGCACCCGCCGCCGCCGCTCGTCCCTGGTCGGGCATCGCGTCGGACGGCGGCGCGAGCACGCACCAGCCCGCGGACGGCGACGGCACGACCGCCACGAGTCCCGCGGACGATCCCACCGAGCCGACCAGCACCAGCACCAGCACCAGCACCAGCACCAGCACCAGCACCACGCCGGCCACCGGGGCCGCAGCTCCGGCGCCCGCCGCGCCCAGCGCGAGCGCGGCACCGACCACGAGCACAGCGGACTGCACCACCGTCACGGCGGACGAGCGGACCGCGTGCGACCTGCCAGGTGCCACCCTGGTGGGCGACTGGTCGGGCCTGTCCCTGGCCGGCCTGGACCTGCACGCCGCGACCCTGCGCGGGGTGGACCTGTCGGGCTCGAACCTCAACGCCGCCGACCTCACCTCGGCCACGCTGCTGGACGTCGACCTGACCGGCGCACGGCTGCAGGGCGGCTCGCTGTCCGGCGCCACGCTCACCGACGTCGACCTCACGTCCGCCGACCTCACCAACGCCGACCTGTCCGGTGCCAGCCTGACCGGCACGGTGCTCGGCGGCGCGGTGCTCACCAACGCCCAGCTGCTGGGCACGATCGCCCACGACGTGGTGGTGCTGCGCGACGCCAAGCTCGGCGAGGCCGACCTGGGCGGGGCGGTGCTCCCGGGCGCCGACCTGCGCGGGGCCAGCCTCGTCGGGGCGGAGCTGGTCGGCGCGGACCTGACCGGCGCGCTCCTGGACGGTGCGGCCCTCTCCCGCGCCGACGCCACCGGCGCGCTGCTGGTGGGGACCACGCTCGCGGGCACCGACCTGTCACGGGCGACGCTGACGCGCGCCAATCTCTGGCGTGCGACCGGCACACCGTCCTCGACCACCCGCGCGACGTTCTCGGCCACCGTGTGCCCCTCGGGCGACACGAGCAGCACCACCTGCTGGTGACCACCTAGGCTCGGCCCCGTGCGCGACCCAGGGAGGAGCCGGCCGTGCGGGTGATCGGGATGCTGGGCGGGATGAGCTGGGAGTCGACCGCCGAGTACTACCGGCTGGCCAACGAGCTGGTGCGCGAACGGCTCGGCGGGCTGCACTCGGCACGGGTGCTGCTCTCCTCGGTCGACTTCGCCGAGGTCGAGCGATTGCAGACGGCCGGCGCCTGGGACGAGGCCGGCGACCTGCTCGCCGCCGAGGCGGCCCGGCTCGCGGCAGGCGGCGCCGAGCTGCTCGTGCTGTGCACCAACACGATGCACAAGGTCGCCGACCGGGTTCAGGCGGCGACCTCCGTGCCGCTGCTGCACCTCGCGGACGCCACGGCGGACGCCGTCCGGGCGGCGGGCGTGCACCGTGTCGGGCTCCTGGGCACCGCGTTCACCATGGAGCAGGACTTCTACCGCGATCGCCTGGCGTCCCACGGACTGGAGGTGCTCGTCCCGGACGAGGCCGACCGCGCCCTCGTGCACCGGGTGATCTACGACGAGCTCGTGGTCGGGGTGGTGCGCGAGGTGTCCCGCGAGGCCTACCGGCAGGTCATCGCGAGGCTCGTGGCCGCCGGAGCGCAGGGCGTGATCCTGGGGTGCACGGAGATCGAGCTGCTCGTCGGCGCGCAGGACAGCCCGGTCCCGGTGTTCCCGACCGCGCGGCTGCACGTCGAGGCAGCCGTCGAGGCTGCGCTCGCGGACTAGGCGGAGCCGGCGCCGGCCGCGCGGGTCGCTTCCTCGAGCAGCACCCCGCGCAGCGCCTCGGCGGTCAGCGGGCGCCACAGGCCGAATCCCTGCACGGCGTCGCAGCCGAGCGGCCGCAGGGCATCGAGCTGTTCAGGGGTCTCGACGCCCTCCACCACGACCGTGGCACCCACCGCCCTGGCCAGGTCGACCATGAAGCCGACCATCGCGACGTCCTGCGGGAGGCGTGCCGTGAACGACTGGTCGACCTTGAGCACGTCCACCGGGAGATCGCGCAGCAGTGCCAGCGAGGAGTAGCCGGTCCCGAAGTCGTCCAGGGCGATCCGCACCCCGAGCTCACGCAGCTCCTCGAGTCGCTCACCCGCCGCCGCCACGTCGGCCATCAGTGCGCTCTCGGTGATCTCCACCTGCACCGCCGTGGCCGGCAGACCGTGCTCGGCCAGTATCCGACCGAGCATCGCCACCGCGCCGGGCTCGGCGAGCTGGCGCGGTGACAGGTTCACCGACAGGACCAGGTCGGCCCACAGCTCCGAGCGCCAGCGCTGCACGGCGCCGACGGCCTGGTCGACGACCTGCCGGGTCAGCTCGTCGATCAGGCCGAGGTCCTCGGCCATCGGGACGAACGTCGACGGCGAGACCGGACCGCCCGCCCAGGTCCAGCGGGCGAGCGCCTCGACCCCCACCACCCGGAGCGGGTCGAGCGCGACCACCGGCTGGTAGGCGACCTCGAGCAGGTCACGCTCGACCGCCTCGCGCAGCGCGGCGTGCAGCTCGAAGCGCTGCCGCGCACCGGCCCGCTGACCGGGGTCGAACACGGCGACGCGGTCCCGCCCGGCATCCTTGGCCTCGTACATCGCCACGTCGGCGTCCGCGAGGAGCTCCGCCGCGCCGGTGCCCTCCGGGACCCCGGCGGTCACGCCGATCGACATCGTGACGCTCAGCTCGCGGTCGGCGATCCGCAGCGGCGCGCGCACCAGCTCCCGGATCCGCTCGGCCACCGCGACCGCGTCCGCGGTGCCGGCCAGGTCACCGCACAGGACGGCGAACTCGTCGCCACCGAGCCGCGCGACGGTGTCACCGGTCCGCACGGCGTGCCGGAGCCGCTCGCCGGTGGCCCGCAGGAGCTCGTCGCCCGCGGCGTGACCCAGGGAGTCGTTGACGTCCTTGAACCGGTCCAGGTCGCAGAACAGCACGGCGATCGGCTCGCGGCGACGCGCGGCCCGCGCCACCTCGACCTCGAGCCGGTCGGCCAGCAGCGCCCGGTTGGGCAGCCCGGTGAGCGCGTCGTGGGTGGCCGAGTGCGCCAGGGCGCGGGCCGCCTCGCGCTGCTCGGTGATGTCGATGGCGGCGATGCCCGTTCCGAGCGGCCCGTCGGAGCCGGGGACGGCGAAGAGCTGCAGCGTCCACCACCGTCCGGCGCACATCACCTCCAGCGGGGGCGCCGGGTGCCCGTCGCGCACCCGCTCCAGGTGGTGCACCAGCCCGGGCACCAGCGCGCCGATCTCGTCCACCGGCCGGCCCGGCAGCTCGCCGTCCCGCCACCCGCACATCCGGGTGAAGACCGGGTTCGACAGCACGAACCGGAGCTCGTTGTTCACCAGGGCCATGCCGATCGGCGCTACGTCGCCGAACGTGTCCAGCACCGCCACCGCGTCCGCCCTGGCCACCGCGGCGTCACGCAGCGCCTCGGACGAGGCGTGGACCACCACGGCGATGAGCACCAGGCACAGCGCGCGTACCAGGGCCACCGGGAGGGGGCCGTCCGCGGCGCCCAGCGGGACGAGAGCCAGGTAGACGGCGGGCACCACGACCGCCACCGCGGCGCCGGTCAGCCCGGGAAGCACCAGCGGGTACACCGCCGCGACCACGAACATCCACAGCAGGAAGTACCCGGACCCCTCGCCCTGCAGCGCCATGAGGGCGAACGCCAGTCCCACGACCACCGCGAACCGGAAGACCACCGCCGACCGGGACTGCCATCCGGCCAGGCCGGTACCGCCGAGCGCCGCCAGGATCACGACGGCCACCACCGCAGCGGTGGTCCACGCGGAGACCATCTCCACGGCCACCGCGTGCGCCGCGAGCGCGAGGACCGTCCACGGCTCGAGCAGCCGGACGGCCCGCGGCACGATCTCGTCGCGGGCCGCCACACGGCTCGGCGGCTGCGGCGGGGTCATGCGCCGAAGGTACCCGCGCGGCCGCCGCCGCTCACAGGGTCGCGAGCTCGCGTTCGAGGTCGGCGAGCCCGAGGGAGCCCAGGCCGAGGGCCGCGGTGTGCCACCTGCGCAGGTCGAAGCTCGTCCCCCTGGCCTCGGCCGCGCCGCGGGCCGCGGCCCGGCCGGCCAGCCAGGCACGCTCGCCGAGCTTGTAGCTGATCGCCTGGCCGGGCCAGCCCAGGTACCGCACCACCTCGGAGTCGACGAACGCCGCAGGGGATCCGCTGCGCGCCGCGAAGAACTCCCGGCCCAGCTCTGGGGTCCACCGGGCGCCGGGGTGGAAGTCCTGGTCCGCCGGGACGGTCAGGCCCAGGTGCATGCCGAGGTCGATGACCACGCGCACCGCGCGCATCCGCTGGTTGTCCAGGTAGCCCAGCCGCACGCCGGGGTCGGCCAGGTACCCGAGCTCGTCCACGAGGCGTTCGGCGTACAGCGCCCAGCCCTCGGTGGCCGCCGAGACCGACCCGAGACTCACCTGGAACATGGAGAGCTCGGCGGCCCGCGAGGCCCAGGTGCCCAGCTGCAGGTGGTGGCCGGGGACACCCTCGTGGTACCAGGTGCTCACCAGGTCGTGCAGCGGGAACCGGGTCCGGCCCAGGGTCGGGAGCCAGGTGCGCCCCGGACGGGAGAAGTCCAGCGAAGGTCGCGTGTAGTAGGGCGCGGCCGCCGCCCCGGCCGGGGCGATCCTCGCCCCGACCCGGCGCACCGGCTCGGCGATGTCGACGACCGAGCCGTCCAGGTCCGCGATCGCGCGGTCCATCATGGCCTGCAGCCAGTCCCGCACCTCCTCGACGCCCTCGACCGCCGGCCCCTCGCGGTCCAGGTACGCGAAGGCCGTGGCGACGTCGGCGCCGGGCAGCACCCGCTCGGCCTCGACGGCCATCTCGGCCGAGATCCGGTCCAGCTCGGCCCAGCCGAACGCGTACGCGTCCTCGGGATCCACCGCCGCGCCCAGGAACTGCCGCGCCGAGAGCAGGTACCGCTCGCGCCCGACGGCGTCGGGCACGTCCGCGACCGCCGGCAGGTAGGTGCCACGCAGCCAGGCGGCCAGCTCGGCGACCGCTCCGGTCGCCGCGTCGGCCGCGCGCTCCGCCCTGCCACGCACCTGGTCGGGGGCGTCCGCGACGAACCCGGTGAACCAGCCGTCGGCCACCCAGGCGTCGAGCTGGCCGGCGACCGCCTCGGCCTGGCGCGCCGCGCTGCGGTGCGCGGTGTCGAGCCCGTGGACGAGCGCGGCCCGGTACGACATCGCAGCACCCGCCACCCGGGCCATCCGCGCCGCCACCACCTCCCAGTCCTCGGCGGTGGCCGTCGGCATCAGCAGGAACAGGCTCTGCAGCTGGTGGACCGGCGAGGCGATCGGGCGCAGGCTCACCAGGTCCTCACCGGCGTCGTGCAGGGCGAGCGCGGTCTGGAGCCGTTCGCGCAGCAGCGTCGCGCAGCGCCGGTCGTCGGCCGTCGGGGTCCCGGTCCGCTCGGCCTCGTCGAGCTCGGCGAGCACGTCGCGAGCCGCCTCCGCACGGGCGGCCGACCCGTCGGGCGACAGGTCCGGCATCCGGGTGTCACCCGGTCGGGTGCCGAGTGCGGTGCCCACGGCGGGATCGAGGTCCGCGAGCGTCTCGACCCAGCGGTCGGCCACCTGGCGTGGGGTGTCAGCGGTCATGCCGTCGACGCTACCGGCCCCGCCCGAGCTGTCCGGAACCATGGGATTGACGGCAGACCAGGACACATCTCCCGATCCGCTCACAACCGGGCTCCCCCTGCCGACCGTGAGGTCGGGATCGAAGGAGACATGTGATGCGCATCTGGAGCCGCCTTCCGCTGGCGGGCAAGCTGGTCCTCGTCAGCTCCGCCCTGGTGGTGGCCGCCACGGCCACCGGCGTGGCCACGACTCTGCAGGTCAGCGAGCGTCTGACGTCCGCGGCGGTGGACCGGGCCGTGGAGGACGCGGCCGCCGGGTTCACCCAGGCCGTCAACGAGCAGACCAAGCGTGCCGAGTCGATGGCGGTCCTGGTCGCCCAGGACCCCGAGGTGCGCGCGGCCTTCGCGGCCGGCGACCGGGACCGGCTGCTGGCCCTGACCGAGGACTCGTTCGCCGTCCTGAAGGCCGACTACGGGCTCCAGCAGCTGCAGTTCCACACCCCGCCGGCGACCTCGTTCCTGCGCGTCCACAAGCCGGAGAAGTCCGGCGACGACCTGTCGTCGTTCCGCCACACGGTGGTGGCCGCGAACGCCGACCAGACGATGGTCTCGGGTATCGAGAGCGGTGTGGCCGGCCTCGGCCTGCGGGCCGTGGTCCCGGTCCAGGGCCCCGACGGCGCCCACATCGGAACCGTCGAGTTCGGGCTGTCCGTCGACCAGTCCTTCCTCGACCGGTTCCACGAGTCGTTCGGGGTCGACGCCGCGCTCCTCCTGCCCGCCGAGGACGGCACGTACACGCTCGCCGCGACCACGTTCGCCACAGCCCCGTCCCTGACCGACGCCGAGGCCGCCGCCGCCATGAACGGTGACACCCTGCGCCAGCAGGCCGACCTGGGCGGGGTGCCCACCGTGGTGACCGGTGAGGCCCTGATGGACTACTCCGGCGCGCCGGCGGGCGTCCTGGTGCTGGGCATCGACGTCAGCTCGCTCACCTCGGTGGCCGCCACGGCCCGCACCCAGGGATTGCTGGCCGGGCTCGTCGTGCTCGTGGTCGGGCTCGTGCTGTCGCTCCTCGTCGCGCGTGCCATCGGCCGGTCGATCACCGAGCCGGTGGGCCGGCTCGGTGCGCTGCTCGCGCGCGTCGCCGGCGGTGACCTGACCCAGCGCGCCGAGCGCCAGGGATCCCGCGAGGTCGTCGAGATGGCCGACTCGCTCAACGCCACGCTCGACTCGATCGGTGGGACGGTCCGCTCCATCCGGGACGCCTCGCGGCGCCTCGCGGCGTCCTCCGAGGGGATGGCAGGCGTGGTCGGCGACCTGTCGATCCGCACCGAGGAGGCGACCCAGGGCGCCCAGGCCGCCGCAGGTACCTCCGGCGAGGTCTCCTCGCACGTCTCCGTGGTCGCCTCGGCGACCACCGAGATGGGCGCGTCGATCGCGGAGATCGCCTCCTCGGCGGCGACCGCGGCCGAGGTCGCGCACCGGGCCCGCGAGACCGCGGACCGGACCGGCGTGACCGTCGGGCAGCTCAGCGCCGCGACCGCCGAGATCGGCGAGGCCGTCCGCACGGTGACCGCGATCGCCGGTCAGACCAACCTGCTCGCCCTCAACGCCACCATCGAGTCGGCGCGGGTCGGCGAGGCCGGCAAGGGCTTCGCCGTCGTGGCAAGCGAGGTCAAGGAGCTGGCCCAGCAGACGGCCCACTTCACCGAGGAGATCTCGGCGAAGATCGAGGCGATCCGCTCCGGGTCGGACGCCGCCGTCGCGGCGATCGCCGAGATCTCCGAGGTCGTCGAGCAGGTCAACGACCTGCAGCAGGCGATCGCCTCGGCCGTCGAGCAGCAGTCCGCGACGACCGCCGAGATCGGTCGGTCGGTCAACGAGGCGGCGGGCGGGACCGAGGAGATCGCGCGGGCGATGTCCGGCGTGGTGGCCACGGCCCAGGCGGCCCTCGGTGACGCCCGTGCCACCGACCGGGCCTCGCACGACCTGGCCGAGCTCGCGACCCAGCTGGACGGCCTGGTGCAGCACTTCGATCTCGCCGACTGAGTCGACCCCCGGGTCCCACCATGTGGGCCCGGGCTGGGCCTCGGGCGCGGCGCGTGCGAGGGTCCCGTGCCATGCGAGCCGACCTGGTCCCGGGTGCGCTCGCCCCTGCCCGGAGCCTGACGGCCCGGCGCCCCCTGGTCTGTCGAATGTGCTGCTGCCGGCCGTAGCCGGTCCCTCAGCCCTGACGACCTCTGCCGCGCCCGCGCGCGGCTCGCACCAGGAAGCACCCCATGGCACCCAGCCGTCCCGTGCCGCGCCCGTCGGCGCGCGGCGTGACCGTCGTGCTCGACCTCCCCGACGCCTCACCCGGGGACCTGTTCGACGTCGCCGACACCCTGCACTCGCTCGCCCTCGACCTCGTTCCAGGGGCGAGCGCGCACACCGAGGTCCACCTCGGTGTCCCCGAGGCGGCACCCGGCCGCCTCCCGACCGCACCATCACCGACCGGAGGAGCACCATGACCGTCACCGATGAGCTCGTCACTGCCGCGGCCCGCTACGCCGACGCCTTCACCGGCGGTCCGCTGCCGATGCCGCCGTCACGGCGGGTGGCGGTCGTGGCGTGCATGGACGCGCGGCTCGACGTCTACCGGCTGCTCGGGCTGTCCGAGGGCGAGGCGCACGTGATCCGCAACGCCGGTGGCGTGGTGACCGCTGACGTCCTGCGCTCGCTGGCCATCTCCCAGCGGCTGCTGGGCACGACCGAGATCGTCCTGGTGCACCACACCGACTGCGGCATGCTCACCTTCGCCGACGACGAGCTGCGCACCGCCATCCAGGCCGACACCGGGGTCAAGCCGCTGTGGGCCGCCGAGGCGTTCACCGACCTGGACGCCGACGTGCGCCAGTCGGCGGGGCGGATCGCTGCGGAGACCGCCGTGCCGCACCGCTCGGCCGTGCGCGGGTTCGTGTTCGACGTCGCGGACGGGTCGCTGCGCGAGGTCGCGCTGTGACGCGGCCGTGAGGTGCCGGCTGCCCGCCCCGGCTCTCAGCCCGGGGTGGGCAGCCGGTCCGACCCCCGGACCGGCCACGCCTCGAGCTCGGCGGCGGCGAGCAGGTCCTCGACCGCGGCCACGCTCGCGCCCACCAGCGTGCACCGGCGGTCCGGCGCCGTGACCACGCACCAGGCGCGGTCCTGGGGCCAGAACGCGGCGGGCGACCGGGCCCACCAGCGTCCGGGTTCGTCGCTGAAGGCGAGCGGCACCGCCGCGTCGAGCGGGCCCGCGACCAGCAGGAGGTCTCCGCCCGCGAGTCGCACGGTGCCCGCGTGCGGCGGGCGACCGGCCGCGCCCGGCCACTGCTCGGGCAGCGCGAACGTGCACTCCGCGGGGGTCCGGGTGTGCCCGGCGAGCACGTCGCACAGCGCGGCGAGCTGCTCAGGGGGCAACGTGCCGACGGGTGGGTCGCCGATGCCGGCTCCGGCCAGCTCCGACCAGCCGGTCAGCGCGTGCACCCGCTGTCCGAGCAGCGTCGCGGCCTCGGCCCACGTGGTCCACGACTCCTCGGTCGTCACGGGGTGGAGCAGCCGCGCGTAGCCGGCGAAGCCCGCGGGCACCACGGAGTCCACGGTGCCGGCCGAGCCGGCCGAGCCTGCCGTGGCTCCGTCGGGGGTGCGGAGCCGGCGCACGACCCAGGCCGCCGCCTGCCCGTCCTCGAGCGCCTGCACCGTCTGCACACCCCTATGGTGCCCGGCCCGCCGCCGCGCCGCGGTGCACGGGTGCGTCGACCCGCCGGGTGCGGGAAGGTGGACGCGATGAGAGTCACCCGGGACGACGTCGTGTCAAGGGTGCTTCCCGCCGACGGACGGACCGGGCGCGGCGTGGGCCTGTGGCGCCTGACGGTCCGCACGGTCGTCGACAGCATGGACGACCACGTCCCAGGGCTCGCCGCCGAGATGGCGTTCTTCGCCGTGCTGTCCCTGCCGCCGCTGCTGCTCGCGGTGCTCGGCTCGGTGGGCTTCGTGCTCGACGGCCTAGAGCCGGGCGAGCTGGCGGAGCTGGAGCAGCGGATCCTCGACGGGCTCGCGACGGTGCTGTCGCCGAGCACCGTCGACGAGGTGCTGGCCACCCCGATCCACCACCTGCTGCGCGAGGGCCGCAGCGACGTGCTCTCGCTCGGCATCCTGCTGACCCTGTGGTCGGCCTCGAGGGCCGCGAACGTGCTGCTGCGCACGGTGGGGATCGCCTACGACCAGACCGACCTGCGGCCCGCGTGGAAGCGGCGCGTGGTGGCGCTCGGCATCACGCTGGTGGGCATCGTGACGGCGGTCGCCGCGCTGCCGCTGCTGGTGATCGGGCCGCGCCTGACCGCCGACGCCGTCGCGGCCCTCGGCCTGGATCCTGGCCTGTCCCGGCTGTGGCCGGTGCTCGCCTGGACGGGGGTCGTCGTGCTCCTCGTCGTGGCCCTGACCTGGCTCTACCAGGTGGCGCCCGGCTGGCACACGCCCTGGCGCCGCGACCTGCCCGGCGCCGTGCTGGCCGTGGGGCTGTGGCTGCTCGCCGGCTTCGGGCTGCGGATCTACACCTCGACGTTCGCGACGTTCACGCAGGGCACGACGTACGCCGGGCTGGCGGCGCCGCTCGTGCTGCTGCTGTGGGTGTACGTCACGGCCTTCGCCCTGCTGCTCGGCGCGGAGCTCAACGCGGAGATCGAGAAGGCGTGGCCGACGATCGACCGCTCGCCGGACGGCGAGCAGCTCACGTCCTGAGCTCGACCTCCGCCTCGAAGGGTGCGGTGCCGCACCACGTCCTCGCGGACGGCGTCGATCTCCGAGCGGTCAGCGCAGGGCGTGGGCGACGGCGGCGGGCACCTCGGTGGGCACCACGAGCACCGGGACGGTGGCGAACTCCAGGACCCGCAGCGTCGTGGAGCCGACCGTCGGCAGCGCGTGCCCCGGACGCGCGACCCGGGCCAGCACCACCAGGTCCGCCCCGCAGGCGGACGCCTCGGCGAGGATCTGGGCGCCCACCGAGCCGTGCCGCATCGTCCCGCTGGCCTCCACGCCCACGCGCTCGGCGAGGGCGCTCACATGGTGCAGGGCGGCGACGCCGCCCTCCTCGAGCAGGCGCCCGTGCGTCGCAGCGTCGGGGGCGATCCCGGCCGCTCCGCCGTAGGAGGCCGCATGCTCGAACGGCTCGATCACGGTGAGCGCGCGGACCTGCGCGTGCAGGGCCGCGGCGTAGGCCACCGCGACCCGGGCCGCGGCGAACGCGGGCTCGGAGTCGTTGACGGCCACCAGCACGGTACCGACGGGCGCGGTGTTCATCGGTCCACCCTCCCCTGCCCTGCCGAGGCCCCGGCGGCCCAGCGCAGCCGGAGTCCCTCCTCGAGCTCGAGATCGGCCAGGGCACGCTCGATCGTCGCCAGGTCGGACTCCAGGCGCGGCACCCAGCGGCGCTCGACCGCCCGCTGCCGGGTCCGCGTCGCGGCCAGCTCGGCGCGCACCGCGGCGGCTGCGCGGCGGGCGGCGGCGTGCGCGACCCCCGCGTCCAACGCCTCGACGTGGGCGCGCGCGGCGAGGGCCAGCGCGGACGAGCCGCCGATGTCGCGCGGCGCGGGCGACAGGGTCGAGGAGTCCACCGGGAAGACCACCCCCATCGCCCCGCCCAGCTGGACCCGCGCCTGAGCGGCGCCGGGCGGCGCGGCGGCCTGGATCGCCAAGGGGCCGTCCAGCCCCGCCGCGCGCCCCGCCCAGCGACGCGCCTCGACCGCGGCTGCCCGCCACTGCTCGCCGGTGCGCTCGGCCACCAGGTCCAGGCGCTCGACCTCCTCGACGAGGATGCGGCGCTTGCGGTCGAGCAGCTCGGCGCCGTGCCGCGCCACGACCAGCCGCCGCTGCACCCGGACCCGCGCCGCCCGCCCGACGTCCATCACGGCGACCCGAGGTGCTCGGCGACCATCGCCGCGGGCAGCATGGTCAGCTCGCGGCGCGGCAGCACGTCCAGCGCCGCCCAGGCGCGGTCCAGGGAGTCGGCGAGCTCGCGGCCCTCGTCGGTGCCCTGCGCGAACAGGTCGCGCTCGACGGTCTCGCGGAAGGCCAGGTAGGCGCGGTCCGTCTCGCTCAGCGCCGAGACCCCGACGAGCTCGCCGAGCTCAGCGGCCTGACGTGCTCGGGCCAGCGCCGCGAGCACCTGGGCGGCGACCGGCAGGTGGTCGTCGCGGGTCCGTCCGGGCCCCGCGCCGCTGCGCATCAGGCGGGACAACGAGGACAGCACGTCCACCGGCGGGTAGACCCCGCGCGCCGCGACCTCGGGGGCCAGCACGACCTGGCCTTCCGTGATGTAGCCCGTCAGGTCGGGCACCGGGTGCGTGATGTCCCCGGCCGGCATGGTCAGCACCGGCACCACCGTGACCGAGCCGGGCCTGCCCTGGATCCGGCCGCAGCGCTCGTACAGCCCCGCGAGGTCGGAGTACAGGTACCCGGGGTACCCCCGTCGGGCGGGGATCTCCCGACGGGCTGCGGCGACCTCGCGCACCGCCTCGGCGTAGCTGGTCATGTCCGACATCACCACGAGCACGTCGTCCCCGCGTTCGAAGGCGAGGTGCTCGGCGACGGTCAGCGCGATGCGCGGGGTGAGCACGCGCTCGATCACCGGGTCGTCGGCGGCGTTGAGCAGCAGCACGAGCTCGCCGGCGGCCGAGCGCTCCTCGAGCCGGTCGCGGACGTAGGCGATGTCGGCGTGCGTCAGACCCATCCCGGCGAACACCACCCGGAAGCCCTCGCCCGCCGTGGTGGCCCGGGCCGCGATCTGGGTGGCCAGCGTCAGGTGGGGCATGCCGGGCACGGAGAAGATCGGCAGCTTCTGCCCTCGGACCAGGGTGGTCAGGGTGTCCAGCACGGACACCCCGGTGAGCACGGCCTCGCGGGGCGGCTCGCGGCGCGTCGGGTTCAGCGGCCAGCCGGCCACCGGCCGCGGCTCCCCAGCGATCGGCGGGCCGCCGTCCAGCGGCTCGCCACGACCGTTGCAGACCCGCCCGTACCAGTCGGGGCCCACCCGGACCTGGAGCGGCCGGCCGGAGAACCGCACCCACACGCCACCCGGTGAGATCGCGTCGGTGCCCTCGAGCACCTGGAGCACGGCGAGGTCCCCGTCGACCTCGAGCACCAGGCCGTGCCGCACCGAGCCGTCCGGCAGGTCGATCGTGGCGAACTCGTCCCAGCCGACGCCGTCCACGTCCCCCACCACGAGCAGCGGACCGCGCAGCTCGCGCACGTCACCGAACCCGATCCGGGCGGTCTGGGCGGTCATGCCAGCTCCTCCAGCCTCGCCAGGACCTCCGCGCAGCGCTGCGCGACGCCCTCGGCGTCACCCGGCCCGACCTCCTCGCGCACCCGCACCAGGTCCGCCAGGTCGGTCTCCTCCACGGTGGTGGCGGCCACCCCACGGGCGACGAGGCGTTGGCACGCGTCCACCACGTCGAGCACGCCGCCCAGCAGCGCCGCGCCCTTGGCCGCCGTGCACGACGCGTCGTTGCCGGACAGCGCGTTCTGCTGGAGCACGGCGTCGCGCAGCAGCCGGCCGGCGAGCAGCACGACGCGCTCGTGGGCCGGCAGCGACGACGTCCCGATCACCTCGGCCAGGGAGGCCAACCGGTCGGCCTCGGCGAGCAGTGCCGTGGTCGTCGCGCGGCGCGAGCGCCACGCGGGGTCACCCCGCGCGGCGTGCCACGCACCCACGGCGTCGGCATCCCGCGCGAACGAGCCGTTCCAGCTCACCGCCGGGTAGTGCCGGGCGTAGGCGAGGTCCCGGTCGAGCAGCCACAGCGACCTGATGAACCGCTGGGTGCCGGTGGTCACCGGCTCGGTCATGTCCCCGCCGGGCGGCGAGACGGCGCCGATCACCGTGGTCGACGCGGTGCGCCCGCCGAGCGTGACCACCCGCCCCGCGCGCTCGTAGAACGCCGCGAGCTCCGACGCCAGGGTCGCCGGGTAGCCCTCCTCGGCCGGCAGGTCGCCGGTCCGGTTGGCGAACTCGCGCAGCGCCTCGGCCCACCGCGACGTCGAGTCCGCGATGACCACCACGTCGTAGCCCATGTCGCGGAAGTACTCGGCGACCGCGATGCCGCTGTGGATGCTCGCCTCGCGGGCCATCATCGGCATGTTCGACGTGTTCGCGATGATCACCGTGCGGTCCACCAGCCGGCCGCCGGTCCGCTCGTCGGGGACCAGCGCGAGCTCGGTGAGCACCTCGGCCATCTCGTTGCCGCGCTCCCCGCAGCCGACGTACACCACGACGTCCGCCTCGCTCCACTTGGCGATCTGCTGGAGCAGCAGCGTCTTGCCGGTGCCGAAGCCGCCGGGCACCGCGGCCGCGGCCCCGCGCGCGATCGGGTACAGCAGGTCCAGCACCCGCTGCCCGGTGTGCAGCGGCACCACCTGCGAGAGCCGCTCGCGGAACGGGCGCGGCACCCGCAACGGCCAGCGCTCGGCGAGCGCGACGTCCCGGTCGTCCACCCGCAGGGCGGGCTCGGTCACCGTCACCGGACCGTCCGCGACCCAGGTCACCCGCCCGCGCACGCCCGCCGGGGCGACCACCCGGTGCTCGACCGGCCCGGCCTCCGGCACCACCGCGAGCACGGTGCCCGGAACCACCTCGTCCCCCACCGAGACGCGTGCCTCGAACTGCCACGCGCGGTCCCCCGCGCCCACCTCGCGGTCGGGCGTGAGCCACACCGGGGCACCCGAGAGCGGGCGCAGCAGCCCGTCGAACGCCTGGCCGAGCAGACCGGGGCCGAACAGCCCGGACAGCCGGTCACCGGTCGCCTCGACCTGGTGACCCGGGCGCAGGCCGCCGGTGTACTCGTAGGCCTGCAGGGTCGCGCGCTCCCCGGCCAGCCCGACGACCTCCGCCGCGATCCGCTCCGGGCCCAGGTGGACGACGTCGAGCATCGCGACGCCGGTCAGGCCGTCGACCTCGACCAGCGGTCCGTTGACCCGCCGGACCGTCCCGGCGCTCAGCTCCACGGGTCGTCCGCCTCCTCGAGCACGGCGAGCGCGGCCTGCTCGGCGAGCAGGGGCAGGCTCAGGTCCAGCCGGCGGGTGCCGCGTGCGGCGACCACGCCACCGCCGGGCGCGGGCGACACCTCGGCCATGGGGCCCAGCCGCTCACGGCAGACCTCCTCGAGCCGGGCCACCAGCGCCGGGTAGTCCGGCCCGTCGCGCAGCCCGGCCGCGGCCTGCACGACGCGGTCGACGAGCTCGACCCGCAGCCGCTCGCGCTCGGCGAGCACCACCCGGTGCGCCTCGCGCCGGGCGCGCGCCGCCACGAGCGCCGCCGCGGCGTGCCCGGCTGCCGCACCGTCCGCCCGGGCGGCGTCGAGGAGCTCGGTGGCGTCTGCCCGCGCGCGCACCGCGAGCGCCTCCGTCTCGCGGCCGGTCGCCTCGCCGAGCTCGTCGACCTCACGGCGCGCGGCGTCCGCCAGTGCCCGGCGCACCGGCGCGAGCTCGTCCTCCCAGCGGCTCACGGCAGCACCGCCGTCATCGGGCCGTCGGCCGGCTCGCCCAGCGCGTCGCGGGCCGCAGGGGTGAGCAGGACGACGAGCACGTCGTCGGCCAGGTCGCGCCACACGGCACGGACCTCCTCGGGTGTCCCGGCGGGCAGGACCCGCGCTCCGGCGAGCGCGTACGGCTCGACGAGTGCGGCCTCGCCCACCACGGCGACCGTGCCGCTGCGCGTCCCGGACAGCGGGTCCGCCCCGCCGGTCGAGAGACCGGGAGCCATCACGCCCTGCCGATCATGATCATCGCGATCACCAGGCCGTAGATCGCGATGCCCTCGGCCAGACCGACGACCACCATCGCCCGGCCGAAGATCTCGGGCCGCTCGCTCATCGCGGCGAGCGCCGCCGAGCCGGTGTAGGCCACCGCGAAGGCCGCGCCGATCGACGAGCCTGCGACAGCGATCGCGGCGGCGATCAGCGCCGACCCCCCGATCCCGCCCGTGGTCGTCGTCTCGGCCGCGGTGACGACGCCGGCCTGCGCCGGGGACGCCGCGAGCGCGACGGCGAGCAGGACCAGCGCACCGACCAGCACCGTCGCGTCCACCGCGACGAGCAACCGCAGACCGCCGGGCGTGCGACGGCGCAGCAGCGCGACCACCGCCACGGCGACGATCGCGACGACGGGGACGGCCAGCAGCCACGTCATGACGGGTTCCCTTCGGTGATGGGGGTCCACGGCCGGAACGGCCGACCCTCGGCGGTGAAGATCCGCGAGAAGAGCTCGTAGTACTCCAGGCGGAGCGCCTGGATCCCGGCGACCAGGGCCTCCAGCCCGAAGGTCACCACGTTCCCGACGACGAGCAGCGCGATCGCCGCGACCGCCCGCCAGCCGGGCCCCCACAGCGCCTGGGTGCCCTGCCAGACCAGGCCGAGCAGCGCGGCGTGGGTCAGGCCGAACGCGGCCAACCGCGCGAACGACACCACGTTCGAGGCGAGCCGCACGACGGTGTCGAACAGCTCGACCACCGCCTGCATCGCCCCTGCGGCCCCGCCGCCGGACTCGGCCAGCAGCCCGATGGTGACCAGCACCAGCGCTGCCACGCCCAGGAGGGCCGCGGTCGCGACGAGCCACCCCACGCCGGTCAGCAGCCCGCCGGCGAGCATGCCGGCCGCGGCGAACAGCGCGGCACCGGCCAGCCCGGTCCGGGCGTACAGCGCGTAGCCCCAGCCGCCCTCGCGCACCCGGTTCACCGAGCCCAGCACGTAGGCCACCGCCAGGAGCCCGACACCGAGGCCGATCGCGGCGCCGAGCAGCGGGATCGGGCTGGCCAACGGGTCGAGCCAGAGCACCGGGAGCACCCCGGTCGGTCCGAAGAACTCGCCGTACAGCGCGCCGAACACCATGGCCGCCACCCCCGCGCCGACCACGAACGCCCAGATCCTGGCCAGCGGCTCGAGCCGCGACCAGACCTTCGCGCGCAGTGCCAGCCCGAGCGCGACGAGGATCGCGCCGTGCCCGACGTCGCCGAACATCATGCCGAACATCACGACGTAGGCCGGGCCCGCCAGCTTGGCGGGGTCGACGTCCCGGTACGGCACGGTGCCGTAGGTGTCGACCAGGGTGCGCGAGGCCTGACGACCCGTCAGCAGCGTGGGCGGCTCGACCCCGGGAGGCCGGTCCAGCGGGACGACGGCGGCATCGCACGTCGCGAGCCGTTCGCGCAGGCCGGGGACCTCACGCGCGGGCACCCAGCCCACCAGCCCGGCCAGGCGACCGTCGGGCCCGTCGGGCGTCGGAGGGACGGACAGCACCGCGGAGTCGAGGGCGCGGTCGACCTCGTGGCCGCCCTCGGCGGGCGCCCCCGGCAGGTCGAGCTCGACCACGCCGGAACGCGCCACCTGGACGAGCATGTCCCGGCATCGCGCGGCCGGTGCCACCAGGCCGACCCGCTGCATCCGGACCGGGCTCAACGCCTCACGCCACGGCATCGAGCACCTCGCTCGTCCCGCCGGCGGCCGCGGCAGCGAGCGCCGCACGCACCCGCCAGGCATCGATCGCGAGCACCGCGATCGCGCCCACGACGACGTCCGGGCCCGGCGTGGCGCGGCGCAGCATCGTGAAGGCGTCGGCCTGGATCCTGGCGCGCAGCCCGGCCTCGGCCGGCCACAGGTCTGCCGGACCGGTGACGTCGGCCAGCGCCGGCCCCACGGACCTCGGCAGCGCGTCGCGCAGCGCGTCGAGGCTCCGCGCGCGCTGCCAGCCGTCGCCGACCAGGGGCCGCAGCACGCTCACCAGTCGCTCCGAGGGACCGGAGCCGAGCAGCGCCCGGCGGGCCACGATCAGCCCGGCGGCCGTGCGGGCCCAGGGCCGCGTCGCCGGGACCTCGCCGGCCAGGCGACGCAGCCACACCGCGCCGAGCACGTCGGGCAGGTCGGCCGGCTCACCGGGGTCGCCCCACGGGGAACGGCGCAGCTCGGCGTGCAGGTCGGCCGTCGAGGTCGCGGTCCGCAGCCGTGGCCAGGCCGTCGCGAGAGCGCCGAGCTCGACCTCGGGCTCGCGCGTCGCAGGCCCGGTCGCGAGCGCGGCAGCGAGCGCCACCACGTTCGACCGCTCGACACCCGCTGCCAGCGCGCGCACCACCGCCGTGCCGCGCGCGGGGATCCAGCCGGCGAGCACCCTCATCGACCACACCAGGTCGGCCATCCCGGCACGGTCAGCCTCCGCCACCGTCGTGCACCCGGAGAGCCGGCCGCCCGCCGGGGTCTGCGCGAAGACGGAGATCGCGGTGGGCAGGTCGGTGGCGGCGGCGGCCCGCCGGCACGCGCCCGCGCCCGCCCGCCGGCGGGCCATCGCCCTGGCCCGCACCGACGCGGCGACCCAGTCCGCGTTCACGTCTGCTCACCCACCAGCCGGGCCACCGCCCGGGCGACCAGGTCGGGCATCCGCTGCGCGCCACGTTCGGCGAGCGCGGCGACCTGGTCGGCGGCGTCCGCAGCCAGGCGGTCGGTCTCAGCGACGACCTCCTGCTCCACGGCGGCCCGGGCGGCGTCGCGTTCGGCCGGGGCTGCGGTGCGAGCCGCGGCCACCGTCGCGGCCGCCTGCTCGCGGGCGGCGGCCACGGCCCGCGCGGCGTCCTCGCGCGCGGCCGCGACCAGGGCGGCGGCGCGTTCGACGTCCGGCCGCAGGGCCGCGAACACGGCGGCGAGCTCACCGGCCGGGCCGGTCGCGTCCTGGCTGGGCACACCGGCCGGACCGGCCGGGCCCGGGGCACCGACCGGACGGAACCGGTCGAGGATGCTCTGCCACGCCATAGTGACGCCTCCGTCCCTTCGAGCGTAGGACCGGCGGGCCCCCCGTGGGTGTGACTTGGGCCCCGACTCGGGAGCCGGGCAGACCGCGCCCTAGGGTCGGACCATGAACGTCGTCGACCGCGACACCGTGATGTGCATCTCGCTGGCTGCCCGCCCGGGCAACCACGGCAACCGGTTCCACAACTTCCTGTACGCCGAGCTCGGCCTGAACTTCCTGTACAAGTCGTTCACCTCCAGCGACATCGGCGCGACCATCGCCGGCGTGCGCTCGCTCGGCATCCGCGGCGTGAGCGTGTCGATGCCGTACAAGGAGTCGTGCATGCCGTTCCTGGACGCGCTCGACCCGTCCGCCGCGGCGATCGACTCGGTGAACACGATCGTCAACGACGGCGGCGTGCTCACCGGCTACAACACCGACTACCTCGCGGTGCGCGCCCTGCTGGACGACGTGCCCCGCGGGCCGTTCGCGCTGCGCGGCAGCGGTGGGATGGCCAAGGCGGTGCTGGCGGCGCTGGTCGACTCGGGCTTCGACGACGGCGTGGTCGTGGCGCGCAACGAGACCGCGGGGCGAGCCCTCGCCGAGCGGTACGGCGTCGCGTGGTCGGCCGGCCTCGACGGCCGGCGGCCCGGCCTGCTGTGCAACGCGACGCCGATCGGGATGTCCGGCGGGCCGGGAGAACACGACCTGGCGTTCGAGGCCGACGCGGTGCGGGCCGCGGGAACCGTGCTCGAGGCGGTGTACCTGCCGGCCGAGACCCCGCTGGTCCGGCTGGCCCGTGAGGCCGGCGCCCGGGTGATCGCGGGCGGGGCGATCATGGAGCTGCAGGCCCTCGAGCAGTTCGTCCGCTACACGGGCGTGCGGCCCACCGCCGACCAGGTCGCCCGGGCGGAGGCCTACGCGGCCGGCTGAGCTCGGCAGCAAGGTGTGATGGATGGGTCAAGGCAGGTCCGTCGAGCGCGCCGGCCGGGCGCGCGGCGGCACGAGCGGACGACGCCAAGCCGCCATGCCATCAGCGGCACGAGCGGACGTGCTGGGCGGTGCCCGGCCGTGCGGAGAAGCGCTGACTCGAACATCGGGCACGAGTTCGTACGTCCGCCTGTTCGAGGACGCGCCACCTGTTCGAATCCGCGGCGGCGCGTCTTGCGCCACATGAACCGCGTGGGCTGCTCACCGGTCGCCGTCGGCGGTGGTGCGTGCGGCGGCCGGCGCGGCGGAGCGTGTCGGAGGCCCGGACGGGCGTCCGCAGGGTGGACGGCCCCGCACGGATCGGCGTGTGGGTGCCGGTTCGCCGCGTGGGGCGCCGGGAGCCGCCGGCGACGGCGCTCCTCACCTCGTGCACATCGGCGGTGACCGGGCACTGCGGCGGTAGCCGCACCCCACGCCTCGACCGGGGGTCGCGCGGAGGGTTTGGCTCAGCGGATCACACCTTGCTGCCGAACTCGCCGCGGGCTGAGCACCCGATCCACAGCAGGAGCACAGGTCGGCCCCAGCGTCCTCGCACCGGCGTTGGCGAGCGTGTCGCCATGACCTCACTCGCTCAACGCCCGGCGCCCGTCCCGGTGCCCGAGCCCTCCCGGCCGCCGATCCTCGACGTGGTGATCCCCGTGTACAACGAGGTCGCTGCCCTCGAGACCTCCGTGCGCCGGGTGCGCGAGTTCCTCGACGAGCACGTGCCGTACCCCGCCCGCGTGACGATCGCCGACAACGCGTCGACGGACGGCACCGCCGAGGTCGGCGCCGACCTCGCCGCCGACCTCCCCGGCGTCGCCTTCCGGCACCTGGACGCCAAGGGTCGTGGGCGCGCGCTGCGCGCCACCTGGCTCGCCTCGGACGCGACCGTGCTGGTCTACATGGACGTCGACCTGTCGACGGACCTGTCCGCGCTGATGCCGCTGGTCGCACCGCTGGTGTCCGGCCACTCGCACCTGGCGGTCGGCACCCGCCTCGCCCGCGGCTCGCGCGTGGTGCGCGGCCCCAGGCGGGAACTGATCTCCCGCGCGTACAACCTGCTCCTGCACGGCGCGCTCGCACTCAGGGTCTCCGACGCCCAGTGCGGCTTCAAGGCGATCCGGGCCGACGCCGCACGCGAGCTGCTGCCCCTGGTCAGCGACGACGGGTGGTTCTTCGACTCCGAGCTCCTCGTGCTCGCCGAGCGGGCCGGGCTGCGCATCCACGAGGTGCCGGTGGACTGGGTGGACGACCCGGACAGCCGCGTCGACGTCGTGGCCACCGCGGCCGCGGACCTCCGCGGGATCGTGCGGGTGGGCCGTGACCTGCTCACCGGGCGGCTCCCGCTGCGCGAGGTCGGCGAGCACCTGCGCGCCGATCGGGCGCCGGTGGGCCTGACCGGGCAGATCCTCCGCTTCGCCGTGGTGGGCGCGGCGTCCACCGCTGCGTTCGCCCTGCTGTACCTGATGCTCGCCGGGCCGCTGGGCCCCCAGGGCGCGAACTTCGCTGCCCTGCTGATCACGGCACTGGCGAACACCGCCGCCAACCGACGCCTGACGTTCGGCGTCCGCGGCGGCGCCGGCGTGTGGCGCCACCTCGGCCAGGGCCTCGTGGTGTTCGCGCTCGGCTGGGCCCTGACCGCGGGGTCCCTCGCGTGGCTGCACGCCGCCACCCAGCCCTCGCGTGCGACCGAGCTGGCCGTGCTGGTGCTGGCGAACCTCACCGCCACCATCCTGCGGTTCACGCTGCTGCGGCACTGGGTGTTCGCCCGCACGGGACCGGAGGCGGCAGTGTCCGCGCTCGCCGCGGCCCCGGTGGGAGGCGGCCGATGACGGCGGCGCGACCTGAGCTGGACCAGGGGCACACGGGCTCCGTCCCACCGCGACACTCGGCGTTCCCGGCCGGTCCGTTGGCCGAGGCCCACGGTCCGGCCGGTCCCGTGCCCGAGGCCCCCGGGCCGGCCGAGCCGGTCGCGGGCGCTCCCACCCGCCCGGCGCGCCCCCGCTGGGAGATCCCCGCACTCGTCGCCCTGCTCGTGGCGACCGCAGGCCTGTACCTGTGGAACCTCGCCGAGTCGGGCTGGGCGAACGCGTTCTACTCTGCGGCGGCGCAGGCGGGCTCGCAGAGCTGGAAGGCACTCCTGTACGCCGCGTCCGACGCGGCCGCGTCGATCACCGTGGACAAGCCGCCCCTGTCGATCTGGGTGATGGCGCTCTCGGTCCGACTGTTCGGGCTGTCCTCGTGGTCGATCCTGGTCCCGCAGGCGCTGATGGGCGTCGCCACGGTGGGCGTGCTCTACGCGACCGTGCGACGCCGGCACTCGGCCCCGACCGCGCTGCTGGCCGGGGCGACCCTGGCTCTGACGCCCGTCGCGGCGCTGATGTTCCGGTTCAACAACCCCGACGCGCTGCTCGTCCTGCTCCTCACCCTCGCCGCGGCCGCGGTGATGCGTGCGATCGAGGACGGTCGGACGCGGTGGATGCTCGCCGCCGGCGCGCTGGTGGGCGCAGCGTTCCTGACCAAGCAGCTCCAGGCCTTCCTGGTGCTGCCGGGCTTCGCGCTCGCGTACCTGCTGGCCGCCCCCGTGCCCCTGGTGCGGCGGCTGCGCGACGGCGTCCTGGCGGTGCTCGCGATGGTGGTCGCCGGCGGGTGGTGGGTGGCCCTGGTGGAGCTCGTGCCGGCCGCCGACCGCCCGTGGATCGGTGGCTCGCAGACCAACTCGTTCCTCGAGCTGACGTTCGGCTACAACGGCCTGGGTCGGATCACGGGCGACGAGACCGGGTCGGTGGGCGGCGGCAACGGGTGGGGCACCACGGGCCTGGGACGGATGTTCGGCGGTGAGATCGGCGGCCAGATCGCCTGGTTGCTGCCGGCCGCCCTGGCGCTCGGCGCGGTCGTGCTGTGGTTCACCCGGCGCGCACGGCGCACCGACGGGCACCGCGCCGAGGTCCTGGTGTGGGGCGGCTGGCTCCTGGTCACCTGGCTGACCTTCAGCTTCATGGCGGGGATCTTCCACGCCTACTACACGGTCGCGCTCGCCCCGGCGATCGCCGTCCTGGTGGCGATCGGCGCGGAGGCGCTGTGGCGGCGACGGCACGAGCCGTTCGCCGTCGCGGTGCTCGCGGTGACCGTGCTGGGCAGCGCGGTGTGGGCCATGGTGCTGCTGGGCCGCGCGCCGACCTGGCAACTCTGGCTGCGCCCGACGGTGCTGGCCCTCGGCGTCCTGGCCGGCGCCGGGCTCGTCGTGACCGGGCTGGTACTGCCCGGACGGGTGCGACGGCCGGAGCGGCTCGCGCCGGCCGTGGCCGGCCTGGCCGTGATCGCGGTGCTGCTGGGCCCGAGTGCGTACGCGGTGCAGACCGTGGGGACCGCCCACAACGGCGCGATCGTCACCGCCGGGCCGCAGGTGAGCTCGTTCTTCGGGGGATTCCAGCCGGGCGCCGCAGGTCGAGGCGGTCCGGGCGGCTTCCCGGGCGGCTTCCCGGGTGGCCTCCCGGGTGGCACCGCGCCGGGCGGACCCGCCGCGGGCGGAACCGCTGCGGGCGGGCAGACCCGCCCTGGGCTCCCGCCGGGTGTCGGCACCGGTCAGGGCGGCACCGGGACCTCGGGCAACGGCAGCTTCGGCCCGACGGGCCCAGCCTTCGGCGGGATCGGCCGCCTGCTCGAAGGGTCGGAGCCCAGCACCCAGGTCACCGACCTGCTGCTGGAGGACGCCGGCAGCTACACCTGGGTCGCTGCGGCCGTCGGCTCGAACACTGCGGCCGGCTACCAGCTCGCCACGGGCCGGTCGGTGATGCCGATCGGCGGCTTCAACGGCTCGGACCCGTCTCCGACGCTCGAGGAGTTCCAGCAGCTGGTCGCCGCGGGCAAGATCCACTGGTTCATCGCGGGCGGCACGTTCGGCCCCCAGATGGGCGGCTCGGACGAGGCTCGCGCCATCACGTCCTGGGTCGAGTCGACGTACGCCTCGCAGACCGTCGACTACGTCACGATGTACGACCTCACCGGCCCGCAGACCGGCCCCGACGCCTTCGCCCGGGACACCACCGGGAGCTCGGGCTGACGGCGGGACCCGCTACCCCTGGGGGTGTACCCGGTTTGTGGGGGTTTCCACCGATTCAGGGCGCGCGTAGTGTCGCCTCAGACGTGGACGCGGCGTCCTCGAGCATCGATCGTGACCGCTCCGCCGCACCACGCGCTCGGGTCGTGGGAGAGCGATGCGCGCGATGCTCCGGCTGGCGGGCCCCGCGATCGCGGCGGCGCTCGTCCTGGCGACCTCGAGCGTCGCGGCGGCGGACGAGCCCACGACCGCTCCGGAGCCCGCGGCATCCTCCGGCAGCGACGTCACGACGGGGTGCGAGGAAGCGACGCCCGGCGCGACGGCCGCGGACCCGGCGGACCCGGCGGACCCCATGGTCCCCGACGAGCAGACCGACCAGACGGTCCCCGACGAGCAGACCGACCAGACGGTCCCCGACGAGCAGACCGACCAGGAGCTCGCCGACCCCTGCGCGGACTCCGCCGACGACCCGGCCGGGCAGCTGGCCGACGAGCCGGTCGCGGAGCCGACCGATGGGGCGATGGACGAGGCAGACCCCGAGGCGACCGCCGAACCGAGCGAGGCAGACCCCGACCCGACCGCCGAGCCGATCGCCGAACCGAGCGAAGCAGACCCCGAGGCGACCGCCGAACCGAGCGAAGCGGACCCCGACCCGACCGCCGAGCCGAGCGAAGCAGACCCCGACCCGACCACGGAACCGACCGACCAGCCCTCCGGCGATCCGGCGGGGGCGCCCGCCGATGAGCTGACGTCCGACCCAGGTCGCGAGCAGGTCGTCGGTCCTGCCGACCCGGTGGCCGACCCGGTCCTGGAGCTGCCGGCCCAACCGACCACGGACCTGGCCGCGCCGGCGCCGGACCTGGCGCCGTCCGCGCCGTCGACCTCCCGCGCACCCGGCGGACCGGTCGCCTCGGCTCCGACCTCGGGCGCCCTGCACGCGGCAGCGACCACGATGACCCCGCTGGCGGTGCTGACCACCATGCCGGCAGGGCCCTCCCCCCTGACGGTGCCGTTCGCCACCGTCGACGCCTTCCCGGCGTACGACCCGCAGGTGTTCTGCGACCCGACCCCGAAGCCCGGGACCGAGTACCTCGCGCGCCTCGCGATCAGCTACTTCGGCGCCGGGCACCTGTCGGGGATCAGCCGGGACTGCTCGGTCGGCCCCACCAGCGAGCACAAGGAGGGTCGCGCGTTCGACTGGGCCCTGAGCGTCGACGTACCCGAGGAGAAGGCCGCGGGGGACGCGTTCGCCCAGTGGCTCACGGCCGTCGGACCGGACGGCAAGGTGGGCTACAACGCCCGACGGCTCGGCGTGATGTACATCATCTGGAACGAGCAGATCTGGCTGAACTCCGACGCGAACGCGTCGTGGCACGCCTACTGGGGCCCGAGCCCGCACACCGACCACGTCCACGTCTCGCTGACGTGGGCCGGCGCCTACGAGCACACCTCGTGGTGGACGGGCGACCCGATACCGGACCGCGCCGAGCTGGCCAGGCTCGCCGGCGAGGCCTGGGCCCGGGTGTTCGGCCACGAGCCGGACGCCGCGCTGCTGGCCGCGTGGATCAGCCGGCTCGCCGACCGTGGCTCGCTACCGCTGACCGGGGCCGGCCTGGCCAGGCTCGCGGTGGTCTTCGCGGTCGTGCTCGACGCGGGCCGCTGGGGGCTGGACCGCCCGGCACCCGAGCCGGGGGACGGCGAGTGGGTGATCACCGTCGGAAGGTCGGTGATCTGACCGGCACGGGCCGGAGGCCCACGACGGGCCGCCGCGGCCCTAGCCTTCGGGGATGGACGACGCCGCCGTGCCGGCCACCGGCACGTGTGACCTGAGCACCGTCGGACGCCGCAGCGGCCAGGTGCGCCGGGTCGAGACCTGGTACGTGGTGGTCGATGGGCGGATCGTCGTGACCGGGACCCCAGGCACCAGGGACTGGTTGGCCAACCTGCGGCAGGACCCGGGCGCGATCATCCATCTGCGCGACCCCGCGCGCGACCTGGCGGTCACCGCGCAGGAGGTCACCGAGCGCGCCGACCGGCTGCGCGTGGTCGCGGCGGCGTGGCGCCTGCAGCCCTGGTACGCCGAGCAGCCGTTCTCCGTCGAGGACTGGGTCGCGCGCTCGCCCATGGTCGAGCTCGTACCGACCGCCGGGGACGCCTCGGCGGACTGAGTCAGCGCCGGGACGCGGCCTCGGCCAGCCGGAGCGCGAGCACCGGGCACGTCGTCACCGCGCGGCGCGCGAACCTCTGCAGGTGCTCGGGCACCGGACCCGCGGGGTTGGAGGGGTAGCCCCACTCGTCGAGGGTGAGCAGCTCGGGCAGCAGCTCGGCGCACGAGCCGTGACCCACGCAGCGGGTCCGGTCGATGAGCAGCTCAGTGGCCATCAGGGCCTCCCGACGTCGAGCACCGGACGGCCGTCGGTGGCCGAGCACCGCCCGGCCAGGTGGCGCTGGACCTCGCGCTCGAACACCGCGAGCGCGCTGGCCAGGAAGCGCACCGTCCCGTCCGGGTGCGCGCACGCGCCCCGCCGGACCACCAGGTCGCCCCACCGGCGCAGGTCGGCCATGTCCCGCGGCACGGCGCGGCCCTCGGCGAGCGCCTCCGCGACGAGCGCGATCCGGGGCAGCCCGTTCAGGCACGGTCCGCACTGGCCGGCCGACTGCGCCGCGAGGTAGACCAGCACCCGCGCGGTCTCGACGAGCCCACAGGCGGCCGCCGGCAGCGGCACCACCACGCCGGCACCGAGCGCACCGCCGGCCTCGCCGAGGGACGCCCGCGACAGTCGCACGGTCCGCGCGACCTCCACCGGCAGCCACGTGCCGTGGTAACCGCCGAGCAGCACCGCCTGGATCCCGGTGAGGTCCACCAGGGCCCCCAGCGGCGTGCCGATCTCGACCTCGGCCACCGTCCGCGCGCCCGGGTCGCCGGCCCCACCGTGCACCGTGGTGAGCATCGACCCCGGCTCGTCGGGCGTGCCGAGCCCGCGGAACCAGGCCGGTCCGTAGCGCGCCACCAGGGCGGCGTGGGCCAACGTCTCGACGTTCTGCACAAGCGTCGGCCGCCCGTCCACCCCGCGCTCGAACACCCGGGGCGGCTTGGCCCTGGGCAGTCCCGCACCACCTGAGATCGCGTCGACGACCGCGCTCTCCTCGCCCGCGATGAAGGCGTGGCGGGCGGCGACCAGCTCCACGACCCGGTCGTCGTCCCGCTCGGCGAGCGCGCTGCCCAGCACGTCCCAGGTGTCCACGTCCGGTTCGGCGTACAGCGCCACCCGTGACGCGCCGACGGCCCGCGCCGCGACCTGGAGCCCGTCCAGCACCAGGTGCGGGTTGGTGGTCAGCAGGACGTGGTCCTTGGAGCTCGCCGGCTCGCCCTCCGACGCGTTGCCCACCACCACCCGCGGGCCGGGCCCGCCGGCCACCGCGCGCCACTTGCGCCCGGTCGGGAAGCCGGCGCCGCCGCGCCCGGTCAGGCCGGACTGCTCGACGGCGTCGAGCAGCTCGGCGCCCGAGGCGTGCGGCAGGCTGCCGTGACGGGCGAGGTGGTCGCGCAGGCCACCGCGCCCGGAGGGCGCGAGGATGCGTGGCAGGGCCGTGGCCGACCGCGTGGTCCGTGGGTGGTGCTGCACCGTCTGGGTCATCGTCCTCACCTCGTCGTCGCGCGCACCCGGTCGGCGTCCGCACCGCGGGCGCGCAGCTCGGCCAGGTGGTGGCCGGCCCGCAGCGGGGCCGGGTGGGGGCGTGCGGCGGACATCCGCCACAGCCCGGCACCGGCCACCGCGAGCGCGCAGCCCGCGATCAGGACCAGCCCCGGCCGGGTGCGCATGTCCGTGCCGATGCCGACCGCGTGGATGAGCGCGACCGGCCAGAACAGGTACGCCAGCCAGTGCAGCGCCCGCCACAGGCGCACCGGGATGCGGTGGCGCAGCAGGCTGGTGACCGTGAGGATCGCCATCAGGTCCAGCGCGACCGTGCCCAGGCCCAGCCAGAACGTCTTGTAGGAGCCCAGGAACGGCACGACGACGTCGGTCCAGCCCACGGTGACGTAGGAGTCGGCGACCACCGTGGCCACGTGCACCCCGACCAGCGCGGTGGCGAGCAGCGTGGCGTTGCGGTGCAGCCCGACCCAGACGAAGCGCGGGGTGCGCGAGCCGCCACCGGCCATCCGTCGCACCGCGATGCCCAGCACCACCACGAGGGTGAGGAGCACCAGCGCCACCACACCGGTCGCACGGCTCGCGATCCACAGCGGGTTCATGCCGCCACCTCCCTGACCGGCCAGCCGCCGACGGTCGTCACGACGCCGTCGCGGGTCACCAGGCGGGCGGCCACCCCGAGGTCGGCCAGCCACTGCGGGGCGCGCTCGGCCCGGATCACCGCGGCGGTGCTCGCGGCGTTGGCCAGGGCCGCTGAGGCGGCCGCGACCGTCACGGCGCGCCAGGGCGTCCACGCGGGGAACCCGAGCCGCGGGTCGATGATGTGGTGCAGCGTCGCGCCGGACCGGACCCAGCGCCGCGCCCAGGTGCTGGACGTGGCCAGACCGCCCTGGGTGAGACCGAGGGTCTCCACCACGCCCTCGGGCTCCTCCTCCGGCGAGCCCGTGCGGTCCTGGACCCGCACCACCCATCCGCCGGCGGGCGCCGGACCGGCCACCCGCACGTCGCCGCCCAGGCTCACCAGCACGCCGGTGCCCAGGGTGTCGGCCAGCCGACGGGCGGCCCGGTCCGCGGCGCGCGCCTTGGCGGTGGCGCCGAGGTCGACGAGCACGCCCGGAGGCACGCGGACAGTGCGTCGCACGGCGTCGAGCTCGATCTGCTGCCAGCCGGGCGCCGGGCGGACCACGGGCGGCGCCGCGACCTCGCCCAGCAGCTCCAGGTCCCGGTCGTAGCCGAGGTCGACCATCGCCCGGCCGACCGTCGGGTCGACGTCGCCGTCGGTGAGCCGGGCCGCCGCGAGCGCCACCGTCAGCGCGTCCAGGAGCGTCTCGCTGATCCGCAACGGGCGGCCCCCGGCCCGCTCCAGGGCCATCACCTCGGAGTCGTCGCGGAACCGGCTGCACGCCAGGTCGAGCGCGGCCAGGTGCGCCTCCAGCATCGCCCTGGCCGGCTCGAGGGCCTCGTCGTCGGTCACGACCAGGCGGACGAGCACGCCGAGCGCCTGCCACTGTGCAGCGGCGACCATCACGACCCGCCGGTGGTCGCGTGCGCGGTTCCGCCCGGGGCGACCTGGATGAGGCCGGGCTGGACGCCACCCGAAGGCGCTGCGGGGACCACCGCGCCGCTGCCGCCACCGCCGGTGCTGGTGCTTCCGAGCGCGCTGCTGCCTCCGTCGTCGCCACCGAGCCCGCCGCCCGTGAGCGCCGCCGGCAGCAGCTGCACGCCCTGCGCCTCGAGCTGGTGCACGCCGACCGCGACGGCGGTGGCCCCGGTGGCGGCGATCGCCCCGATGGACAGCCCGGCCGTGAGCCGCGAGAGCTGACGCATGCCGGCGGCGCGACCGCTCGGTGTGGTCGGGGTCGGGAACCAGGTCTCGCTCATCGCAGCGTGTCCCTCCGGGTGGATGCCTGGCACACACCGTGACGTGTCGTCCTGGGGATCCGGTGGGAGGAGCCCGGGGATCTGCTGAGGCGTCCACGGGCGACGACGGCCAACGTTCATCGCCGCGTCACCCGAACGAGGGAGGACCTTCGTCCCGGTTCCTTAGCGTCCGCTGTGAACGACCACCCACGAGGAGGAACCGATGAGTCACCCCGTTCGACGCGCGGCGGTCCTGGCGCTGACCGCGAGCCTGGTCGCATCCGCCGCCGGAGCGTCGGCCCACGACCGGTCCGAGGACCACGACGGGTCCGAGAACCACGGTCGGCCCGCCACCACCACCGGCCCGTCCAGCAGCGACGCGCCCTACCTGGTCCCCGCGGCCACGGGCGTGCGCACCACGAGCGTCCTGACCGCCGGTGACACGGTGGCCGGCTACACGATGAGCGGCCTGCCCGACGGGCTGGGCGCCTTCGACAACCACGACGGCACGTTCACGCTGATCTCGAACCACGAGCTGTCCGCCGGCGACGGGCTGGTCCATGCGCACGGCGCCACGGGCTCGTTCATCTCCCGCTGGGTGATCGACAAGCGCACCCTGCGGGTGCTCTCCGGCACCGACCAGATCCGGCGTCTCCTGGTCGCGGACCCGGCCGGTGGCTGGGCCGTCTCGACGGACCCGATCACCCGGATGTGCTCGGCCGACCTGCCCGCGGTCTCGGCGTTCTACGACCGGCGCACCCGCACCGGCTACCCGGGCCGGATCTTCACCAACGGCGAGGAGACCGGCGGCGGTCGCGCCTTCGCGCACGTCCTGGACAGCGGCGACAGCTACGAGCTGCCCGCACTCGGGAACGCAGCCTGGGAGAACGTGGTGGCCAACCCGTCGACCGGGCGCCGGACCGTCGTCGTGGGCACCTCCGACACCGGTGGCGGCGAGGTGTACGTCTACGCCGGGACCAAGCAGCGCACCGGCAACCCCGTCGAGCGCGCGGGCCTGACCGACGGCACGTCGCTGGTGGTCTCGGTGCCGGCGCTGCCGACCGAGTCCGGGGCCGAGTCGGTGCCCTCCGGGCGGCTCCCGTTCGAGCTGGTCCCGGCGGGCGAGGGCACCGGGTGGGACCGTCCCGAGGACGGCGCCTGGGACCCGCAGCACCCGGACGACTTCTACTTCGTGACCACGGCCAGCATGACCAAGCAGAGCCGGCTGTGGGTGCTGCACTTCCGTGACGCCGCACGGCCCGAGCTCGGCGGCACCGTCGAGCTGCTGCTCGAGGGTCCGGCCGACGCGGTCGGCGGCCCGAAGATGATGGACAACATCACCGTGGACCGCGGTTCCGTGCTGATCCAGGAGGACCCGGGCGGCAACGAGTACCTCGCCGGGATCTGGCAGTACGACATCCGCACGGGCACCGTGCGGCGGGTGGCCGACTTCGACCCGGAGCGCTTCCTGCCCGGCGGGTCCGTCTTCGACACGGTCGACGAGGAGTCCTCGGGGATCATCCCGGCGCCGTTCCTCGGCCGCGGCGTGTACCTGCTCGACGCCCAGAACCACACGGCGGTCGCCGACCCGGCCGTGGTGCAGAAGGGCCAGTACCTGACCCTGACGATCCAGGGCTCGGGGCGCTCGCGGCACTGACCGCACACGACACGAGGGCCGGGTGGGACGTCCCCACCCGGCCCTCGTGCGCGTCAGTCCTGGCGCACGTCGCCGGAGCCGAGCACCTGCGAGCTGATCCGCGGGTCACCGCGGTAGATCACGTTGCCGCTGCCCGCGATCCGCGCGTCGAGGGTGCCGGTCACGCTGGTCTGGATGTCCCCCGAGCCGGCCACCTCCGCCTTCGCGGCGGCGACCTCGAGGTCGAACGTGTGCACGTTGCCCGAACCGGCGACCCGGACGTCGAGCTCGTCCGCCGTGCCGGAGAGCGTGACGTCGCCCGAGCCCTCGATCCGTACGGAGACGCGCTGTGCGTCGAGGCCGTCCAGCTTCACGTTGCCGGAGCCCTGGACCAGGATGCTGAGCTCGTCGGCGGTCACCCGGCTGCCGGTCACGTCACCAGAGCCCTTGATGACCACGTCGTCGAGGTGGTCGGTCTCCAGCAGGTACGCGATCGAGCCCGTGACGAACGCACCGTTGCTGCTCAGCACCAGCCGGCCGTCGGTGACCTCGCTGGTCAACCGCGGGAGCGCGGGCTTCGCGGCGGTCACGGTCAGGGCGGGCCGGTCGCCGTGGACCACGACGAGGTCCCCGCTGGTGGACAGCTCCACGGCCCGGATGTCGCCGACCTTGCGGTCCTCGGAGTCCGTGGGCCCCGTGACCACGGCACATCCGGTCAGGGCGAGCCCCGCCACCGCGGCGAGCACCAGCCCGAGAGTTCTGCGCATCGTTCCTCCTTGGTCGTCCCTACGCTCTCAGCGGGCCGCCGGCCGCGGCCATCGGGGGATGCCCTGAACCGACCCTGGTCCGTCCCCGAGGTGCCCGGAATGCGGCGGGCCCGGGAGCGGTTGCGCGAGGAGTCCCCCGGCGCGCGCCATCCGACGAGGCACGCTCCCGAGGAGGACCCGGAGAGGAGTGCACGTGCAGATCGGCAGCTCGGACCTCGACATCGCGCCCCTGGCGCTCGGCGGCAACGTGTTCGGCTGGACGGCGGACGAGGCGGCCTCGTTCGCGGTGCTGGACGCCTTCGTGGCCGGCGGCGGCTCGATGGTGGACACCGCGGACGCCTACAGCGCGTGGGCGCCCGGTCACACGGGCGGCGAGAGCGAGACGGTGATCGGCCGATGGCTCGCCGCGCGCGGCCGGCGCGACGACGTCGTGGTGGCCACCAAGGTCAGCCAGCACCCGGACTTCCGCGGCCTGGCGCCGAGCACCGTCCGGGCCGCCGCGCAGGCGTCCCTCGGCCGGCTCGGCACCGACCGGATCGACCTGTACTGGGCCCACTTCGACGACGCGGACACCCCGATCGCCGAGACCGCCGGGGCCTTCTCCGCCCTGGTGGACGACGGCCTGGTGCGGTGGATCGGCGTCTCGAACTACTCCCCTGAGCGCATCGACGAGTGGATCGCGGCGGCCGACGCGGACGGCCTGCACCGTCCCGTCGCGCTCCAGCCGCACTACAACCTGGTCGAGCGCGCGTTCGAGGGCGGCCTGCGGGACCGTGCCGAGCGGTACGGCCTGGGTGTCACGCCGTACTTCGCGCTGGCCCGGGGCTTCCTGACCGGCAAGTACCGCGACGGCGGCCCGGACGTGGACAGCCCGCGCGCCGGCCAGGCGGCCGCCTACCTCGACGACCGCGGCCGCCGCGTCCTGGCCGCGCTCGACGAGGTGGCCGCGGCGCACGGGGTGCAGCCGGCGAGCGTCGCACTCGCGTGGCTGCGCAGCCGCCCCACGGTGGTGGCGCCCATCGCGAGCGCGAGGTCGACCGAGCAGCTGGCCCCGCTCCTGGCCTCCCTCGAGCTGGCCCTCTCCCCCGCCGAGCTCGAGCACCTCACCACCGCCGGCGCCTGACCCGGCGCCGGGAGCGAAGCGGGGAGCCGCGGCCTCGCCGGCCTAGGGCCCGGCGCCGGGAGCGAAGCGGGGAGCCGCGGCCTCGCCGGCCTAGGGCCCGGCTCCCCGCCGCGGCGGGAGTGGGCAGACGCGGCACGGCCGCCCCGGTCCGCAGATCGGGGCGGCCGTGGTGAGCCCGGCTGTGAGCTCAGCCCTCGCCGAACCAGCTCTTGACCGCGTCCGCGATCTGCTTCTCGAACTGCGAGTCGTCGTGCCGCTGGCGCAGCCAGGCGACGAAGTTGCCGCCGGCCACCCGGTCCAGCTCGGCCCGGCAGGCGGCGGTGTCGGTCACCGCGCGGAACAGCATGTCCTCGGCCTCGCGGGCGTCGCCGTACAGGAACGGGTAGCCGTCCGGCAGCAGGGCCCTGGCCCACGGCCGGTCCGGGAACACCCCGACCGCGCCGGCCACCAGCGCCTCGACGTACTCCAGGCCGTAGGACTCGTCCACCGCCGTGGCCAGGAACGCCGTGGTCCGGGCGAGGTGGTGGTAGTAGTCCTCGCGGGTCGCGGTCAGCGGCCCCACCCACGCCCAGTCCTTGCGGGACAGCCGCATGGCCTTCTCGCTGATCAGGTGCGACTCGTGCAGCCGAGCCTCGACGTTGATCGGCGTGCGCTTGTGGACCCGCTCGACGACGTCGAGGAACAGCTGGGGCTGCTTGCGGTCGGACAGGTAGATCGCCGGGTACAGCACGATCGGCACGGTCGGCTCCTCGCGCGCCTGCACGTGCTCCAGACGGATGCCCAGGTTCGCCCAGGCGATCTTCGCCTTCTCGGCCAGCTGCGGCACCGTGAGTGAGGAGACGATCTCCCGGATCTCGGTCGCGGTCCGCTCGGAGTTGGCGAAGGTCGGGAACAACGCGCACGAGAGCGCGAGCGACGCACGCTGCACCTCGCTGGTGAACTGCGAGGTGTTCCACCACACGAAGTTCATGATCCGCGGCTGACCCCCGCCCACGGAGAGCGTCCGCCACACGGCCATCGAGTCGACCACGTCCATGTTGATGACCACGGTCTCGGCCGGGTCCAGGTACTCCAGCGGCACGACGTCGAACCCCTCGGCGTGCCGGGCCCTGCCGCCCACCAGCTTCGAGCCCGGGAACACCCTCATGAGGCGTCGCACCAGGGTCGCACCGGCGTCGTGGCCCCCGACCCGTCCGTCCTCGACGAACGCGCCCGCGTACTTGATGGCGACGGACACGGTCACTCACCCGCTCCCTGGTCGACGAGATCGGGCTGGGTGGCACCCGGCCCGTTCGAGCCCGACGGCTCGGCGAGCGCCTCGTCGCCGACCATCTGGGTCTTGATGCGCATGCCGTAGAACGACCGGTACACGAAGAACGTCGACACCAGGAAGAACAGGGCGGCGAGCACGTACACCAGCACGTGGCTGCCCTCGGTGGTCAGGCTCACGGCGAGCTCGACGGCCAGCAGGCCGAACAGCGTCGTGAACTTGATGACCGGGTTCAGCGCGACCGACGAGGTGTCCTTGTACGGGTCGCCGACGGTGTCGCCGACGATCGTCGCGTCGTGCAGCGCCGTGCCCTTGGCGTGCAGGTCGACCTCGACGATCTTCTTGGCGTTGTCCCAGGCGCCACCGGCGTTGGCCATGAAGATCGCCTGGTAGAGCCCGAAGATCGCGATCGAGATCAGGTACCCGATGAAGAAGTACGGCTCGACGAACGCGAAGGCCAGGGTCGCGAAGAACACCGCCAGGAACATGTTGAGCATGCCCTGCTGGGCGTACTGGGTGCAGATCTGGACGACGCGCTTGGAGTCCTCGGTCGAGGCCTTGGTGACCCCGTCGAGCTTGATGGTGTCCTTGATGAACTCGACCGCACGGTAGGAGCCCGTGGTCACCGCCTGCATCGAGGCACCGGTGAACCAGTAGATCATCGCGCCGCCGGTGATCAGGCCGAGCAGGAACGGCGGGTGCAGCAGCGAGAGGTTCGACAGGCCCTCGGTCAGACCGCTGGTGAGGCTGATGATGATCGAGAAGATCATCGTCGTCGCACCGACCACCGCCGTGCCGATCAGCACCGGCTTGGCCGTGGCCTTGAACGTGTTGCCCGCACCGTCGTTCTCCTCGAGCATCCGCTTGGCGGTGTCCCACTGGACCTGGAAGCCGAAGTCCTTCTTGATCTCGTCGTCGACGTTCTCGATCTCCTCGATCAGCGACAGCTCGTAGACGCTCTGCGCGTTGTCGGTGACCGGTCCGTAGGAGTCGACCGCGATGGTCACCGGGCCCATGCCGAGGAAGCCGAAGGCGACGAGGCCGAACGCGAACACCGCCGGCGCCAGCATGAACGCGTCCAGGCCCAGGTTGGAGATCAGGAACGCGCCGCCCATCAGGCCGACGATCGTGATGCCCAGCCAGTAGGCGGAGAAGTTGCCCGCGACCAGCCCGGACAGGATGTTGAGCGAGGCGCCGCCCTCACGCGAGCTCTTGACGACCTCGCGCACGTGGCGGCTGGTGGTCGACGTGAACACCTTGACCAGCTCGGGGATCAGGGCGCCGGCCAGCGTGCCGCAGGAGATGATCGTGGCGAGCTTCCACCACAGCCCGTCCTCGAATCCGCCGATCACCCAGTACGTGGTGGCGTAGGTCGCCACGATGCTGATCACGGAGGTCAGCCACACCAGGGTGGACAGCGGGTGCTCGAAGTTCATCTTGTCGGCGTTGGCGTAGCGCGCCCGCACCCACATGTCGTTGATGAGGTAGGACGCCACCGACGCGATGAGCATCACCGCGCGCACCACGAAGATCCACACCAGCAGGCTGGCCTGGACGTTCGGGTCGCCCACGCCGAGCAGCAGGAACGTGATGAGCGCGACACCGGTCACGCCGTAGGTCTCGAAGCCGTCGGCGCTCGGGCCCACCGAGTCGCCCGCGTTGTCGCCCACGCAGTCGGCGATGACGCCGGGGTTGCGGGCGTCGTCCTCCTTGATCTTGAAGGCGATCTTCATGAGGTCCGAGCCGATGTCGGCGATCTTGGTGAAGATGCCGCCGGCGATCCGCAGGGCTGCCGCGCCGAGGGACTCACCGATCGCGAAGCCGATGAAGCAGGCGCCCGCCAGGTCGCGCGGCAGGAACAGCAGGATGATCAGCATCATGAAGAGCTCGAGGCTGATGAGCACCATGCCGACGCTCATCCCGGCCTTCATCGGGATCCGGTGGACCGGCAGCGGCTTGCCGCCGAGCGCCGCGAACGAGGTGCGCGAGTTGGCGTAGGTGTTGACCCGGATGCCGAACCACGCGACCGAGTACGACCCGGCCATGCCGATCAGGCTGAACGCGATGACGACGGCCACCCGCCCCCAGGGGAAGCCGACCAGGAAGCCGTAGTAGATGATGATCACGGTGGCGATGAACGCCCACAGCACCATGAGGAACTTGCCCTGCTGGATCAGGTACGCCTTCGACGTCGCGTAGATCAGCTCGCTGACCTCACGCATCGACCGGTGCACCGGCAGGGTCCGCATCTGGGTGAACACGACCACGCCGAAGCCCAGACCGAGGAGCGTGACCAGCAGGCCGACCAGCAGGAGGCCGGTGCCGGACGCACCACCGAGGGTCGTCACGTCGGACAGATCAGGCAGGACGAGGCTCGCCTCGCCACCGTGGATCTCGCCGCTCTCGGCCCCGGACGAGGCACAGGCGGTGAGGCTCAGCGCAGCTCCGACACCGAGGGCGGCGGCGAGCCACCGGCGGCGCGAGGAGGCGTCGGGACGGTCGGTCGGAACGCCACGAACGGCGTCCTCCGGGTTGTGCGCGCGGATCACGGGTCACCCCAGCGGGAGCTCGACAACGGTGTCGTCTCGCACGCTAGGCGCACCGGCGAGCGTCGAAGCGTGACCTTGGGCTCAGTCGGCCATGTCAGCACAAATGCACGGATGTGCACGGTGGGTGGAAGGTGGTGCACCCGCCGTGGGGCGCTCGCGCGACCTGGGAGGGATCCGTGGTGCACCCGCCGTGCGGACCCTCGCGCTACCTGGGAGGGAACCGTGGCGCACCCGCCGTGCGAGCGGGTGTGCAGCCGGGGCGGGGACCGTCGGGCGGCCGGAGCCCGGACCGTCGCCCGACCGGCAGTTGCGGCTCTCCCGCCGCGGCACGGCAGGATGGCACCGTGACCGCCGTCTTCGTGCCCGGGGAGCTCGTGGCCCCGCGCGCGGGCGACGCGCCGCGCGCCTCCGGTGCGCGCCGCACGGTCTTGACCGGGTACGGCCACCGCCCGCAGGACCACGCGGACGCCGACGCCCCGATCCTGGAACACTGGGGCGCGGCATGAGACCAGCCCTCCACAGCGCCCTGCTGTCGATCACCGGCCCGCACCGCACCTCCAACCAGGACGCGGCGGCTGCCGCCCGGGACTTCGCCCTGGTCGCCGACGGCGTCGGCGGTCATGCCGGCGGCGACGTCGCCTCACGCGTAGTGACCCGCGTCCTGGTCGACGGCCTGGCCGGCACCGCGGCCGTCGACCTCGACGAGACCGGCCTGCGCGCCCTCCTCAGGACCGCCAACGACGCCCTCGCGGGCGAGTCGGGTCGCGACCCGCGCCTCATCGGGCTCGCGACCACCGTCACCGGCGTGTTCTGCGCGCAGGACGGGGTCCGCGTCGCACACATCGGAGACTCCAGGGCCTACCTGGTGCGCGGCGGGATCGGTAGCCGCATCAGCCACGACGACTCCTACGTGCAGCTGCTCGTCGACACCGGGGTCCTGGATCCTGCCGAGGCGTGGCAGCACCCGCAGAGCAACCTGCTGACCCAGGTGCTGGCCGGGACCTCGGAGGACGCCGCGCAGCTCCAGGTGATCCACCAGCACGCGGCCCTGGGAGACCGCTGGCTGCTGTGCACCGACGGCCTGACCGACTACGTCGACGAGCCGAGCGTGCTCGAGGTCCTGGTCGACGCCGCCGACCCGGACGAGGCCGCCGAGCGGCTGTTGGCCGCCGCCTTGGCTCGCGACGCGCACGACAACGTCACGGTCGTGGTGAGCGACGTCGTGGCGCTCGAGGACGCCGACCCGGTCGAACCGCGGCTCGCGGGGTCGGCGCTCGACCGTGGCGCCGAGCCGGAGCTCGCGACGCAACCGATGCCCGAGGCGGAGCCGCTACCCGAGGCGGAGCCGCTACCCGACGAGGAGCCGGTACCCGAGGCGGAGCCGGTACCCGAGGCGGAGCCGGTACCCGACGAGGAGCCGGTACCCGAGGCGGAGCCGAGCACCGACTGAGCCCGAACGGCAACGGAACGCCGGTCAGCCGCGCTCCGGGCTCCCGGACGGCTCGGCTCGCACTGCCAGCGCCGTCGGGATCGCTGCCAGGCTGAGCACAGCCCCGACCAGGAACGCCGCGTGCACCCCGGCGGCGGTCGCGACCACCTCCCCGGCGCCCACCGCCTGCTGCGACAGGGCGGTCGCGGTGAGGACGGTGACGAACAGGGCAGTGCCCGCGGCGCCCGCCACCTGCTGCACGGTGCCGACCACCGCGCTGCCGTGCGAGTACAGCGGCTGCGGCACCGAGCCGAGTGCCGCCGTGAACAGCGGCGTGAACGTGAGCGCGAGCCCGATGCTCAGCACCACATGGCAGGCCAGCACGAACCACGGCGCGGTCCCCGCGCCGAACAGGGTCATGCCCCACAGCGACAGGCTGACGACGGCGGCGGCCGGCACGAGCAGGGGCCGCGGCCCCAGCCGGTCGTACAACCGGCCGACGCCGGGCGCGAGCAGGCCCATGAGCAGGCCGCCCGGGAGCATCAGGAGGCCCGTGCCCAGCACGTCGAGCCCGAGCACCCGCTGGGTGTAGATCGGCAGCAGGATGATCGTGCCGAAGAGCGCGAGCATGCTCAGGCCCATCAGCCCGACGCTCACCGCGTAGGTCGGTGAGGCGAACACGCGCAGGTCCAGCAGCGCCGCGTCCGCGCGCTGCAGCCACAGCTGGCGAGCGACGAACAGCGAGAGGGCGACCAGGCCGACCCCCAGGGGCAGCCAGGCCCCGAGCGCGCCGCCCGTCGCGACCTCGCCGAACCGGCTCAGGCCGAGGACCACGCCGCCGAACGCGAGCGCCGACAGCACGACGGAGAGCACGTCGACCCGGGCGTAACGGGGCTCGTTGAGCGTGGGCAGCCGCCACAGGCCCGCGCCGAGAGCGACGAGGGCGATGGGCAGGACGAGGGCGAACAGCGCCCGCCAGGGCAGCACGGCGAGGACCAGGCCGGAGATCGTCGGGCCGATCGCGGGGGCGACCGAGATCACCACGGAGATGTTGCCCATGGTGCGGCCCCGCGAGGCCGGCGGGGTCACCGTCATCACGGTGGTCATCAGCAGCGGGAGCATGATCGCGGTCCCCGACGCCTGGACCACCCGGCCCGCCACGAGCACCTCGAAGCCCGGGGCGAGCGCGCTGATCAGCGTGCCCAGCGAGAACAGGCCCATCGCCGCCCCGAAGGCGGCGCGCGTCGTGACCCGCTGGAGCACGAAGCCGGTGACCGGGATCACCACGGCCATGGTGAGCATGAACGCCGCGCTGACCCACTGGGCGGTCGCCGCGGTGATCGCCAGGTCGGTCATGAGCCGGGGCAGGGCCACGCCCATGATCGTCTCGTTGAGGATCACGACGAACGTGCTGGCCAGCAGGATCGCGACGGCGAGCCGGTCGCGTCGGCTCATGGTCGCGGGAGCGGCGGCCACGTCGGGGAGCGGCGCGGACGCCGGCTCCGTGGTGGCCTGCCGGGTGGCTTCGGTCATGAAGGTGCCCCTTGCACGTCGTCGGGAGGATCCCGGCGTCACCTCCGCTCAGGACCGCGGCCCAGTCTGCGACCCACCACCGACACGCGTCGAGACGTTTCCGCCGACGGCGCACGCCCCGGGCCGGACCCGCCGCGGAGCGCCGCGCTCAGCGCGCCGGCTCGTGCGGGAACAGGCAGAACGGGTGACCCTCGGGGTCGAGCATCACGCGCACGTCGTCCTGCGGCTGCCACGCCGCCTGGCGGGCACCGAGCGACTCGGCGAGCGCGACGCCCTCGGCCAGGTCGTCGACGGCGATGTCCAGGTGCAGCTGCATCTGACCGGCCTCCGGCTCGGCCGGCCAGGTCGGCGCCTCGTGCAGCGGCTCGAGCTGGAAGGACAGCCCGGCGCCGCCGCCGGGGGCACGCAGCGTGCACCACGTCGGCTCCTGGGTGACCACCTCCCAGCCCAGCAACGCCTGGTAGAAGCCCGCGAGCGCGACCGGGTCGCGAGCGTCCAGCACCGTGGCACTCAGCCCGAGACGAGGCATGCCGATCCCTCCCTCCACCATGACACCACCTCGGCCGCGGACCCGCAGGTGGTGTCGCCGCGAGGGCGCAGGCGATCCGCGGCCGCAATTGCCCGTGCGGGTCGGCCCATGGAGGTGCGACGTTGGCCTGGTGTGGCAGGTCGAGGCGGTACGACGGATGGTGGAGGAGACCGTCGGGTCGGCGGTGCTGGGCGTCTACCTGCACGGCTCCGCGACGGATGGTGGCTTGAGGCCGGCGAGTGACCTCGACGTGTTCGCGGTCACTCGCCGGGGCCTGGCCCCGGCCGTGCGGAGCGCCCTCGTGGAGGGTCTGCTGCCACTGTCCGGCCGCGGCGCGGCCGACGACTCGCGGCCCGTCGAGCTCACCGTGGTGGTCCAGTCCCAGGTGCGCCCGTGGCGCTATCCGCCGCTGCGCGACTTCCACTACGGAGAGTGGCTCCGAGCGGAGATCGCCGCGAACGGCCCGCCCCAACCCCAGTACGCGACCAACCTGGCGATCGAGATCACCCAGCTGCTGGCGCGTGGGCGCACGATCAGCGGCCCACCACCGAGTGCCTTGCTCGACCCTGTGCCCGTAGGCGACGTGGTGCAGGCCAGTCTGGACGCGATCCCCGGGCTCCTGGACGACCTGGCCGGTGACACGCGAAACGTCGTGCTCACCCTCGCCCGCATCTGGGCGACCGTCGCCACCGGCGAGGTCCTCGACAAGGCGTCCGCCGCCGCGTGGGCACTGCGACGCCTTCCGCCGGTCCATCGACCGGTCCTGCGCCACGCGCGCGACCTCTACCTCACGTCCACCTACGCGGACGAGGAGCCCTGGAGCTCAACCCTGCTGGCGCAGGTGGAGCGGCACGCACCGGCAGTGCTCGAGCGCATCGCGCAGGCGGCGGTGCAGCGGCGGGACTAGGCAGGCCGCCACACTCCGCCGCCACGCACCGTCAGTCGGCGTAGCGCAGCACCCCGAGGTCGTGCGAGCACTCGTCGCCGATCGGGTGCACCGCGACCCGGCCGTCGGCGCGCAGCGCCGCGAGCTCGGCGACCATCCGGTCGCGCAGCGTGTACGGGTCGATCGTGTTGACGTTGATCTTGGTGCCGCCCTCGAACCCGGCGAGGGTGGAGACCCGCCACTTGAGCACCACGTGCCACGGCATCGGCTGCGCGGCGCTGGGGGGCCGGTAGTGCCACTCCTCGTTGGTGGGCACGTCCGCGCCGGTCGCGGCGTGCAGCGCGTGCAGCAGGTCGGAGAACCCACGCAGCTCGGCCGGCGTGTGGTCCCACGGCAGGTGGTGACGGCTGCGCGAGTAGACCTCGAGCGCCGGGTAGCGGTGCCCCACCCCGGCGACGGCGATCGCATGCTCGTTCTCCGCGACCACCAGCCGGTGCGCGGCGGCGTGGTCGAGGATCGCGGTGGTGTACACGTCCGGCTCGGCGGCCAGGCGCGCGAGCTCGCGCTCGGTCTGCGGCCCGAACTCGTCGATCGCGACCAGCTGCTTGTGCAGGTGGTCGAAGGACGCGCCGGCGGCCCGCAGCCAGTTCTGGAACACCGCCACGTAGCGCGCGTAGGGCTGGGCGGCGTACTGCGCCCGCATCGCCTCGACCGTGAACTGCAGGTAGCGCAGGTGCTCCTCGGGCGTCAGGCTCCCCGAGCCCGCGAGCTGGTCGCTGAACCGGGCCCCGTCCACCAGGTGGCGGCGGGCCACGACCACGTCGTGCGACCCGGCGAACAGGTCGACCGCCTGGGCCAGCCGCTCGGCCTCGGGCTCGGTGGCCCACACCCCGGACAGCCCGGTCGCCGCGGCGCGCCGGCCCAGCATGTCGAGCACGTGCGCCCGGCCCAGCGGGTCCGCGGTGTAGGCGGTCGCCCGGGTCAGCAGCTCCGGCGAGGGCTGGTAGCCGTGGTTGGCCCGCCAGTACTCGACCGAGAGGATCTCGTAGAGGTTGGGCACCAGCCGCAGCTCGGCGACCGTCTCGTCCAGCCGCGTCGCCGGCAGGTGCTCGAGGGTGCTCGGCCCGTCCTCGGTGAGCACGAGGCGGGACTTCTCCGGCGGGGTGTCCAGGTAACGGGCCGAGCAGAACGCGCAGAGCCGGTCGTGCTCGGCGGGGTCGACCTCGAGCCGGTCGCGCCGGGGCACGGCGTGCGGCCGACCACCGCGTCCGGGCACGGTCCACACGACGGTGCCGGTGAGCGGCGAGACCTGCTTGACGGTGCCGTCCGGGAGGCGGACGAGCGGCTCGCTGCCGGAGGTGTGACCGATCACGGACGGGGCTCCGGACGGGGGCATGACGTGACGGGGAGCACGGCGACACCCTAGCCAAGCCGCGCTCGGGACGGGCACCCGTCACCCGGCCGGACGTCGCCCGTGAAAGCCGGTGCTCCTTGTCCCTACCGGGCGGTAACGTTCCGGCTCGTGCCCGTCCCCGTCATCACCGCCACCGGCCTGACCAAGCGCTACGGCGAGCTCGTCGCGGTCGCCGGCATCGACCTCGAGGTCGCACCCGGCGAGTCCTTCGGCCTGCTCGGGCCCAACGGCGCCGGCAAGTCGACCACCATGCGGATGATCGGCGCGGTGTCCACCCGCACGTCCGGCGACCTCCAGGTCCTCGGGCTGGACCCGGACACGCACGGGCCGGAGATCCGCTCCCAGCTCGGCGTCGTGCCGCAGGAGGACAACCTCGACACCGAGCTGCGGGTCCGCGACAACCTCATCGTCTACGGACGCTACTTCGGCATCCCGCGGGCCGAGTGCGGCCGTCGCGCGGACGAGCTGCTCGCCTTCGCCCAGCTCGAGGAGAAGTCCAAGGCCAAGGTCGACGACCTGTCCGGCGGCATGAAGCGCCGCCTGACCATCGCCCGCGCCCTGGTGAACAACCCGCGCGTGCTCATGCTCGACGAGCCGACCACCGGCCTGGACCCCCAGGCTCGGCACGTGCTGTGGGACCGGCTGTTCCGGCTCAAGGAGCGCGGCACGACGCTGGTGCTCACCACGCACTACATGGACGAGGCCGAGCAGCTGTGCGACCGGCTGGTCGTGGTCGACGAGGGCCGGATCATGGCCGAGGGCAGTCCGGCGTCGTTGATCCGCGAGCACTCCTCGCGCGAGGTGGTCGAGCTGCGGTTCGGCTCGCGCCGCAACGAGGCCGCCGCCGAGCGGCTCGAGGGCCTGGGCGACCGGGTCGAGACCCTTCCCGACCGCGTCCTGGTCTACGCCGGAGACGGCGAGGCGGTGCTCGAGCAGGTCGCCCGGCTCGGCCTGCACCCGACCACGAGCCTGGTGCGCCGCTCGAGCCTGGAGGACGTGTTCCTCCGCCTGACCGGACGGAGCCTGATCGAATGACGACGCTCGACGAGGCCACCGGGGCCGCCATGGCCGGCGCGGTCCGCCCGCGCCGGTTCGGCGCGCTGTACGTCGCCGAGCACCAGCTGCGCGCGATGCGCTCGTACGGCTGGACGATCGTGATCGGCGGGCTCGGCCAGCCGCTGCTCTACCTGCTGGGTCTCGGCCTCGGGCTCGCGACGTTCCTCGACGTACCCGTGGGCTTCGGGCCCGACGGCCCGGTGCCCTACGTGACGTTCGTGGCGCCGGCGCTGCTGGCCACCGCCGCGATCTCGGTCACCACCGAGGAGTTCACGTACACGGTGATGGCGGGCTTCAAGTGGCGCCGGATCTTCTGGGGCATGAACGCCTCGCCGATCGCGCCGGCGCAGGTGGTCGGGGGGCTGGTGCTGGCCGTCGGCGCCCGGATGGTGTTCGTGTCCACCGCGTACGCCCTGCTGATCTGGGCGTTCGGGGCGGTCGGCAACGCCTGGGCGGTCGCCGTGCTGCCGCTGCTCGGGCTGCTCGGCGGGCTCGCGTTCGGGCTGCCGCTGCTGGCCTACTCGGCGAGCCTGCGGGACGACGCCGGCCAGTTCGCCGCCGTGCAGCGCTTCGTGTTCACCCCGATGTTCCTGTTCTCCGGCACGTTCTACCCGCTGAGCACCCTGCCGGTCTGGCTGCACTGGATCGGCTGGGTCTCGCCGCTGTGGCACGCCAGCGAGCTGGGCCGGGCGGTGTCCTACGGCGCGCCGATGAGCGGGACGACCGTCGCCGTGCACCTCGCGGTGCTCCTCGGGCTGACGGTGGGCGGATGGTTCGTCGCGCGCCGGGTCTTCGTCGGACGGATGCACGGATGACCGCCACGACGACCTCGGAGCCGACCCGCACCGGCGGTGTCCGCGCGCTGTACTCCGGCAACGCGGGCGCCGTCCTGGGCCGCGGGCTGCTCGCGGCCCGTTCCAGCACCTGGGTGGTGGTGGTCTCAGGGTTCTTCGAGCCGGTCTTCTTCCTGCTCGCGATGGGCGTCGGGCTGGGCACCTACATCGGGGACGTCGCGCTGCCGTCCGGTCGTGAGATCCCCTACGCGGCGTACATCGCCCCGGCGCTGCTGGCCGTCTCGGCGATGAACGGCGCGGTGTACGACTCGACCTGGAACGTCTTCTTCAAGATGCACTTCGGCAAGCTGTACCAGGCGATGATGGCCACCTCGCTCGGGCCGTTGGACGTCGCGCTCGGGGAGATCGGCTACGCGCTGCTGCGCGGGGTGGTCTACGCGACGGGGTTCCTCACCGTGATGCAGCTGATGGGCCTGAACCTGTCGTGGACCGCGATCCTGACCCTCCCGGCGGTGCTGCTCATCGCCTTCGGGTTCGCGAGTCTGGGGATGGCGGTCACCAGCTACATGTCGACCTTCCAGCAGATGGACTGGATCAACTTCGTCCTGCTGCCGATGTTCCTGTTCTCCGCGACGTTCTTCCCGCTCAGCGTGTACCCCGAGCCGCTCCAGTGGCTGATCCAGGCCCTGCCCCTGTGGCACGGCGTCGAGCTGATCCGCGGCCTCACCACCGGGGAGCTGGACGGCGCGACGGCGGTGCACGTCGGGTACTACGCCGCGCTGGTCGCGATCGGCGTGGTGGTCACCACCCGCAGGCTGCGCGCGCTGTTCCTCGACTGACAGGTGTGGCCCCGACCGCACCGGAAGCGGTCGGGGCCACACCTCGCACGGAGCTCGCGCCCCGCAGCTCGGGTCAGCGCTGCTGGATGAGGTGCCCGTCCTCGTCCAGGTAGTCACGCCACGAGCGCTTCGCCTTCCAGCCCAGGACGCGCTCGGCCTTCGCGGAGCTGATGCCCGACGAGTCCGGGCGCGCCAGCTCGCGCAGCTCGATCTTGTCGCCGTAGTACTGGTGCAGGATCGTCGCGAAGTCCCGCCCGCCGACGTTGTCGGGCGCGGCGATGTAGAAGACCTCGTGGCCCGCCAGGTCCGACTCGACCGCGAGCACGATGGCATCGGCGAGGTCGTCGGCGATGACGTAGCTCCACAGGTTCGGGCTCAGGTGCGCCGCGTCGCGCACCTGGGCGCCGAGGTTGCGCTCGATGTTGCCCGCGTGCTGCACGTGGGTGGGCCGCAGGGACACGCAGCGCAGGTCGCTGCGGCGGACCGCGGCGTCGCAGAGCTGCTCACCGAAGGCCTTGGACAGGGCGTACGGGTCCTGCGGCCGGATCGGGTGCTCCTCGTCCACCGGTGCGTAGTCCGGCAGGTCAGGGCGCTCGGGGAAGAAGAACCCGGGCACGGTCTCACTGGAGACGTTGACGAAGATCTTCACGCCCCAGCGCACCGAGGCCTCGAGCACGTTGAAGGTCGCCGTGATGTTGTTCTGGAACACGACGTGCGGCGGGTTGTGCGTCGGCTCCGGGATCGCGCCGGCGTGGACCACCGCCTCGAAGCCACGCACCACCGCGAACGCCTGGCCGGCGTCGGTGAGGTCCGCCTGCTGGTAGTCGGGCTCCCCGGGGAGCATCCGGTCGAAGTCGTGCCGACCGAGGTCGGTGCCCGTGACGTCGTGACCGGCCGCGAGCAGCGCGCGCACCGCCGCACTGCCGACCTTGCCGCGGGACCCGGTGACCAGGACTCTCATCATGTCTCCTTCAACGAACTCTGCTACGGACTGGACTGACTGCTGCCGGGCGGCTCACCCGCGTCGAGCGGGTCCGCACGGAAGTCGAACAATGACTGCTCCGGGTCGGTGACGAATTGCACGAAGTCCGACTCGGTCTGGGCGATGTGGCGACTCATGGCATCGGAGGAACCGGCCGGGTCGCCCGCCGTGAGAGCGCGCAGGATGTTCTCGTGGTGGACCATCGCGTGCTTTCTCACGTCGCTGTGCGCGGACGTCTGGTACCTGGTGAGCCGCAGCACCTCCTCGAGCGGGTTGAACAATGCGACGATGAATGAATTCCCCGTCGCCTCCAGAATGACGCTGTGAAAACGTATGTCGGCGTCAACGAACTGCACGACGTTGTTCGTCGCCGCCGCCTCGGCCATCGTCGTGACGAGCCGACCGAGCTCGGCCAGGTGCTCGTCGGTGCGGTGCTCGGCCGCGATCCCTGCGGAACCGACCTCCACCAGCCGACGCGCCTCGAGGAGCCGTCGCGACCAGGTCGAGCTGTCGGCCTCGAGCTTGGAACGCGCCACCAGCAGCACCGGGTCGAGCAACGACCATTCGGTCATGGGCGACACGAACGTGCCACGCCCGGCCACGATCCGCACGAGCCCCTTCATCTGCAGGAGCTTGATCGCCTCCCGCACCGTCGGTCTGCTGAGCCCGAACTCCCGGGACAGCTCGTTCTCGTTCGGAACCTGCGAACCCGGCGGGTATGCCCCGTCGACAATGGATTCTTGTAGAGATTCCGCAAGACCTTCGGCGAGTGGACGGCGTGCCATTAGATCTCCCCTGAGAAGGTGGCGACAACGCGCTGGATCCTACACCGACGGCTTCTTCTGGATCCGCGCCAGGACCCCCGCCCAGCCACGTCCGCCGGCACGTCCCCCCCGGCGGCGCATGTTGAGCGCGACGGCCAGGACGATGATCGCCCCGCTGAACATCTCCTGCCAGTACGCCGAGATGTTCAGCATGATCAGGCCGTTGAGGATCAGCCCGAGCAGCGTCGTGCCCAGCACGGTGCCGAGGATCGACCCCTCGCCGCCGAACAGGCTCGCCCCGCCGATCACCACCGCACCGATCGCGACCAGCTCGTAGCCCGAGCCCGCGTCAGGCCGACCCACGCTCAGTCGCGCGGTCTCGATCACCGAGGCGAACGCCGCGAGCGAGGAGGAGATCACGAAGATCGAGATCTTCACCGCGCGCACGCGCACGCCCGAGAGCACTGCCGCCTCGGTGTTGCTCCCGATCAGGAACACGTGCCGGCCGAACACCGTCTTGGTCAGCACCAGGTGGGCGACCAGGGCGACCACGGCGGCGAGCCAGACCGGCACCGGGACACCCAGCCACACGCCCTGCCCGAGGAACAGGAAGCCGCTCGGGAAGCCGCTGATCGTCGACCCGGTGGTCAGGCCCAGTGCCAGACCGCTGGCCATCGCCATGCTTCCCAGCGTGACCACGAACGACGGGATCCTGGTGAAGGCGAACACCGCCCCGTTGAACAGCCCGACCAGCGCCCCGGCGAGGATCGCCAGGGGCAGGGCCAGGACCGGGTTCAGCCCGGCGTCGACCATCAGCAGGCCGGTGCTCACCGAGACCAGCGCGACCACCGAACCCACCGACAGGTCGATCTGACCCGCGAGGATCACGAAGGTCATCCCCGTGCTGATGAACAGCGCCAGGGCGACCTGCCGCGAGACCACCGTGAGGTTGCCCGCGGTGAGGAAGTTGGGCGACTGGATCGCCAGGAACACCACCAGGACGACGACGGCGATGAGGAGCCCGAACTCCTTGGCACCGACGATCCTGCGAAGCAGCCGGCGCTGAGGTACGTCCTCCGCCGGCGACACGCTCAGCGTTGCGCTCTTCACGCCACACCCCTCTCGTGGACGCCGGTCGCCAAGCTCATGACCGCGCGTTCGCTCATCTCGTCGCCGGACAGCTCGCCTGCCACCCGGCCCTCACGTAGGACGACGACCCGGTCGCTCATCCCCAGCACCTCGTTCAGCTCGGAGGAGATCATCACGATCGCCACCCCGGTGGCCGCGATCGTGCGCATCAGCCCGTAGATCTCCTCCTTGGCCCCCATGTCCACCCCGCGCGTGGGCTCGTCGAGCAGCAGGACCCGCGGGTTGGTGGCCAGCCACCGGGCCAGGACGGCCTTCTGCTGGTTGCCACCCGACAGCGAGCGCACCGGTTGGCGCAGGGCATTGGTGCGCAGGTTGAGCCGTTCGGCGTACTCGCGCGACAGACCCTGCTCACGGTCGGAGCTCAGCCACCCGACCCGGGAGACCCGCTGCGGGCAGGCCGACACGATGTTGACGCTCACCGGCAGGTCGAGGAAGAGTGCGCTGCCCTTGCGGTCCTCGGGCACCAGCGCGACGCCCGCCGCGATCGCCTCCATCGGGCCCTGCCAGTGCACCGGCGTGCCGTCCAGGAGGATCTCGCCGGCCTCGACCGGCTCCATCCCGAACACCGCTCGCGCCGACTCGCTCCGGCCCGCGCCGACCAGGCCCGCGACCCCGAGGATCTCCCCGGCGCGCACGTCGAAGCTGACGTCCTTGACCCGTGGCCCGGACCGCAGGCCCCTGACCTCGAGCACGGGGGGCTCCTCGGGCACGGCCTCGAGGCGGTGGCCGAAGACCTGGTCGATGTCCCGACCGACCATCCGGTTGACCACCTCGGCGGGCGAGCTCGCGGACGTCTGCAGGACCTCACCGACGTTGCGCCCGTCGCGCAGCACGGTGATCCGGTCGGCCACGTCGAAGATCTCCCGCAGCCGGTGGGAGACGTAGATCACGGCGACGCCCCGGTCCCGCAGGCGCCGCACGATGTCCAGCAGGACGTCGACCTCGTCCTCGGTCACCGAGGAGGTCGGCTCGTCCATCACGACGATGCCCGCGTCGGCGGACAGCGCCTTGGCGATCTCCACCATCTGCTGGCGGGCGATGCTCAGCGAGCCCACCAGCGCGTCGGGGTCCTGCCGGATGCCGAGCTCGCGCAGCAGCGCCACGCTGTCCGCCCGCATCCGGCCGAAGTCCACCGTGCGCAGCCGGGTCCGCGGCTCGCGCCCGACCCAGATGTTCTCGGCCACCGATAGGTGCGGGGCAAGGTTGAGCTCCTGGTGGATCACGGCGATGCCGTGCGCCTGGGACAGCCGCGGGCTCCCGAGCTGGACGACCTCGCCGCCGACCTCGACGACGCCGGCGTCCGGGGTATACATCCCCGCCAGGATCTTCAGCAGGGTCGACTTGCCTGCGCCGTTCTCCCCGACCAGGGCCATCACCTCGCCGCGTCTCACCTCGAGGTCGACGTGGTCCAGCGCGATCACACCGGGGAACCTCTTCGACATGCCTTGCATGCGGACTGCCACCGCAGACATCGCCGTCTCCCTTCGGATCGGTCCGGCCCACCCCGCGTGGGGTGGGCCGGACGCGGTGATCAGTGCGGGCCCTCGGCGAGGAACGACTCGAGGGTGTCGGGGGTCACGACGACGACGCCGGTGTCGATGACGAACCCGTCGGCCTGGTCCCAGGACCCGTCATGCATCTTGATGAGCGTGTCGAGCGCCTGGGCGGTCATGCCGAAGGGCTTCTGCGAGATCAGGGCGTCCACGCAGCCGCCACGCATGGCCTCGATGCCCTGGTCGACGACGTCGAACCCGACGGCCTTGACCGTCCCGCAGGTGTTCGACGACTTGAGCGCGCCGGCGATGCCGGGCAGGTCGGAGCCGCCGATCCCGACGAAGGCCGTCAGGTCCGGGTGCGCCTGGAGGATGGTCTCGGCGATGGTCTGCGCGTCCGCCATCGACTCGCCGGACTCCTCGGTCGCCACGATCTCGATGTCCGGGTAGCCGTCGAGCGCCTTGGTGAGGCCGTCGAGGCGCTGCTTGAGGTTGGTCGCGCTCAGGCTGCCGATGACGACGGCCACGGTGCCCTTGCCGCCGATCGCGTCGGCGAGCGCCTTGCCTGCGGTCTCACCGGCGGCGACGTTGTCGGTGCCGATGTAGCCCTGGACCTCGGAGTCCGGCACGGGGCCGTCCCAGGCGATCACGGGGATCCCCTGGGCCCGCGCGCGGGAGATGACGTCCTTGACGCTCGCCGGGTCGTTGGGCGACACCGCGATGCCGAGCGGGTTCTTGGCCAGGATCGACTCGAAGATCGCGACCTGCTTGGCCGCGTCGTCGGAGTCCGGCCCGAGGAACTCGGCGGTGACGCCCTGCTTCTCCGCCTCAGCCTCCATGCCCTTGCGCGCGTCCACCCAGTAGGGGTTGTTGAGGGACTTCGGCAGGAACACGTAGGAGCCCTCGGACGCGGCCGTCGAGCCGCCGCCGTCGGCGGTCGAACCCGAGTCCGAGCCGGTCGAGCTGCACCCGGCCAGGACCAGGGCAGCGGCAGCCAGGGTGGCTGCGACGGTGATGCGCATTCGCTTCATGTCTTGTCCTTCGTTGTGTCCACGAACTTCGTTGTTGGGGATCTCGCTCTGCCTCGAGCGATCAAGACGACAAGCCGGTGAGCTCCGGGCTGCTCACGCACCCCCTTCCGCACTCGTCGACCTGAGCCTTCGGACGACCGACGCCAGGGAGCCCTCGCTCCCGACGTTGCCCGGGAAGACCACGTAGGGCATGCCCGATGGCACGTCGGCCTCGACGGTCGTCAGCACGGACACGACGCCGTCGAAGATCTGACCCGCGACCACGGCACGGGCGATGCCCAGGCCGTGCACGGCCACGTCGTGGGAGGTGATGCCGCCCTTGGCCACGACGAAGCCCAAGGGCCTCGCCGCGCGCACGGCCCGGACCACGTCGGTCACGGCCGTCGACACGGCTCCGGCGACCTCGAGGCTGGTGCGTCCGCCGGTCGCGGTGACCAGGGTCCGGCCGGTCTGCAGCACCACGTCGCCGGCCGCGAGGCCGTCGATCGCGGCGCGAGCCGCGCGGGACACCTCGGCCCGCGCCGCCTCGGGCGAGGCGAGCACGCCGGCGACGTCCAGCTCGACGAACCTCAGTCCGGGCAGCTGCTCGAGCCGGGCGAGCTGGCGGGTCGTGTTGGCGGTGTGCGAGCCGACCACGACCAGGCCGTGCCCGGGGGCCGGCGTGAGCTGCGCGTCGGTCAGCGCCGGCCACACGGGCTGTCCCGCGAGCACCCGCAGCAGGGAGGGCGCGAGGCGGTGCAGCAGCCGACGGCCGGCGTCCTCGGCCTCGATCACCGCGAGCGCCACGACCTCGAGGTCGTGCACCGAGGCGGCGTTGACCACCACGGGCGCGCCACCGGTCACCGCGAGCAGCTGGTCCAGCACCGCGTCGGGGCCGCCCGCGCGGATCGTCTCCAGCGAGATGCTCGCCACGCGCCGCGCGGGCCACCGGCCGCCGGACTTCTCGTCGAGGTAGTCGCGCAGGTCCGAGCTGCGGTAGCCGAAGGTCGCGTCGGCGGCGTACTCCGAGTCCCCCGCCATGATCCAGCCGTCCGGCGTGCCCACCCACTGCACGTCGCCGACCGTCATCCGGCCGGCTTCCAGGTACGCCGGCGTGAACAGCACCGCGTCGTAGGGCCGCCCGTGGGCCGCGGCGACCTGGGCCAGCACGTCGGTCTCCAGGGGTACGTGGCCGCGCAACGTCGAGTCCCCGCGGGCCACCAGGCGCAGTGGCCACCCCTCGGCGGTGGCGAGCCGCTCGAGCGACCACGCGAGCTCGTGCACCAGGGTCGTCGCGTCCGGCCGGGACAGGCTGCGGGTGTTCGTCAGTGCCACGCTCACGCCCGGCTCGGCGCCGAGCGCCCACCGCAGGTCGTCGTCGGTCCATCGCGAGACCAGCCGGACGCCGCGCAGGGTCTGCGTGCCGGTCGGGTCGTCGTCCAGGGCGACCGTCCGGGTTCCGGTCCGGCGGGCGTGCTCCGCGATCCGCTCGAGCGCGCCCGGGACCACCAGGGGCTCCGGCAGCGCGTCAAGGAGGGCCGCGGCGTCCACCGCGTGCGGTGTGGAGGTGGTCACGGGGCGGGCACCTCGGCGGCCGGGTGGGCGACGGTGGCGAGGTACTCCACGCCGAGCCGCGGGCTGGACAGCACGGTGAGGCCGGTCTGCTCGGCGAGCGAGTCGGCCAGCCGGGTCATCGAGGCCTGGGCGAGCACGATGAGGTCGACGCCGCGCTCGACGAGCTGCTGGGCGCCGGCGCGCACGAGTGCGTCGTGGCGGTCCTTGTCGCCGCTCATCAGGGCCTCGAAGGCGCCCTCGGCGAGCTGGGTCAGGATCGTGACCTCCCGGCCGGCCTCCTGGGCGTGGCCGCGGATGAGGTCCGCGGTCGGCGGCAGCGTGGTGGGCACGGTGGCGAGCACGCCGACCGTGTCCGCCGTGAGCGCGGCCTTGCGCGTCATGGCGTCGTCGATCTTGACGATCGGGATCTTCACGTGGGACTTCGCGCTCTCGACGGCCGGCCCCAGCGAGGAGCACGCGGAGAAGATCACGTCCGCTCCGGCGTGCTCCGCGGCCTCGGCGAGCAGCACCATCCGGGCCTCGCTGTCGGGCGAGATCTCGCCCTCGCGCATCACGGTCGCCAGGACGTCGGAGTCGACGAAGTGGATCACCTCGTCCTCCGGCATGAGCTCGCCGATCAGATCCGTGATCTGGGTCTCGACGTTCACGAACACGAAGCTCGTGTGGAGCATCGCGATCTTCGTCATGGCGTCCTCCCTGACGTCTGATGTCGGATGTCTGACTGCAATGATGGGACCAAACACCCAAAGTCGGCAAGACGCTCTGGGCTATCGGAAGGTCACGATCAGGTAACGGTGCGGGCGAGGGCCTCCCCCACCGACGTCACCGGAGGGCTGTGGCGGCCCGTCCCGACCGACGTGCCGACGGTGGTGAGACAGTGGGAGCCGTCACCCACACTCCCCAGGAGGTATCCATGGCCGCCGAACCCGGCAGCGTCGTCGTGTGCATCCCCGTGGCCCCGGGCCGCCAGGTCGACCACAGCTGGGGCAAGGCGACCACCGTGGCCACGGTCACGGTGCGCGACGGCGCGATCGCGGACTGGACCGAGGACGCGGTGGGCTGGGACGTGCTGCACGACGAGGGCCCGCACGGCAGCCACCACGCACGGATCGCACGATTCCTGCTCGAACGTCACGCGCAGGCGGTCGCCGCCTCGCACATGGGGCCGCCGATGGTGAACATGCTCGCCAAGATGGGACTGGTCGTGGACCTGGGCGCGAACGGGGACGCCGAGGCCGCTGCGCTCGCGGTCGCCGCCAAGGTCGCCGCGCCCGCCTGACCTTCACCGGACCCACACCGACGGCGGTCGACGAGCCGCCGCGCCGGGGCGAGGATGGACACATGATCCGCGGAGCCCTGCGTTGGACCGTGCCCGCCGGAATCGGCGCGGCAGTGATCGCCGCCACGCTGGTGGCCCCTTCGGTGGCCGCCGCCGGCACCAACCTGCCAGCGCTGACAGCGCAGCAGCTGCTCACCGAGCTGCAGGGCGCCACAGCCTCCGCCGTGCAGGGCACCGTCAGCGTCGAGGCCGACCTCGGGCTGCCGTCGCTGCCGAGCGTGGCGCAGTCGGGCGGCGCGCCCGGTCACGACGCTGCCGACCTCACCTCGATCCTGTCCGGCACCACGACGATGCGGGTCTGGGCCTCGCACGACGGCGCGCGCGTCGCGGTGCACGGCACGCTCGGCGAGACCGACGTGATCGCCGACGGCACGCAGGTCTGGATCTGGTCCTCGGCCGACCGGACCGTCACGCACCTCGTTGGCGCGGACAAGACCGCGACCCGCGACGAGTCGTCGAAGCAGGCCGAGCAGTGGGCCGGCACCGACCCGCGTGCCGCGCTCGCCTCGCTCACCCCCGACCAGCTCAGCAAGGCCGTCCTGGCCGCCCTGGAACCGAGCACCACCGTGACCAGCGGCCCGGACGTGACGGTCGCCGGCCGGCCGGCCTACCAGCTGGTCCTCACCCCCAAGGACGCCGGCACCCTGGTCGGCTCCGTGACGATCGCCATCGACGCCGCCGAGCGGGTCCCGACCCGGGTCACCGTGACGTCCACGGTCACCGGGCGGCCCGCGCTGACCGTCGGCTTCACCGACGTGAGCTTCACCGCCCCCGACCCGAGCGTGTTCGCCTTCACGCCGCCTGCAGGTGCGACGGTCACGGAGAAGACGGCCGGTGAGGCCGGCGCGTCGTCCTCCGTCCCGGCGCCCGGTGCCGACGATCCCACCCCGCAGGTCGTGGGGAAGGGCTGGTCGAGCGTCCTGGTGCTGGCCGGCGTCCCGGACCTGGCGACCCTGACGGGCGCGTCCGGCTCGTCGGGCACCCCGGCGTCGGGCACGTCGGGCGCGGGCGACCTGAGCGCCATCGTCGCGGCCCTGCCCGAGGTGTCCGGCTCCTGGGGCTCGGGCCGGCTGTTGACCTCCAACCTGGTGTCCGCGCTCCTGACAGATGACGGCCGGGTCCTGGTCGGCGCCGTCGACGCGCAGACCCTCGAGGCCGCCGCAGCGGCATCCCGGTGACCGCGGGGGTGGTCGACGCCGCGCAACCCGCCGCGGTCGTCACCGAAGGCCTGACCAAGCGCTTCCGGTCAGGCCAGCTCGCCGTCGACGGGATCGACCTCGCCGTGCCCCAGGGGTCGGTCTACGGGTTCCTGGGTCCCAACGGCTCCGGCAAGACCACGACGATCCGGATGCTGCTCGGCCTGCTGCGGCCCACCGCGGGCGGCGCGAGCCTGCTCGGGCACGCGATGCCGGACGGTGCGGCCGAGGTCCTCCCCCGGGTCGGCGCACTGGTGGAGGGCCCGGCGTTCCACCCGTACCTGTCCGGCTGGGACAACCTCATGCGGCTCGATGCGGCGGACCGCACCGCCCCTGCGGTCTCCGCGTCGGACCGGATCCACACGGCCTTGGACCGGGTCGGGCTGGCCGCCGCGTCGGCCAAGCGGTACCGGCACTACTCGCTCGGGATGCGCCAGCGGCTCGGGATCGCCGCGGCGCTGCTGCGCCCGCGCGAGCTGCTGGTGCTCGACGAGCCCACCAACGGCCTGGACCCGCAGGGCACCCGAGAGGTGCGCGGGCTCCTGGTCGAGCTCGCTCGAGGCGGCACCACGGTGGTGCTGTCCAGCCACCTGCTGGCGGAGGTCGAGCAGGTCTGCACGCACGTCGGGGTCATGCACCGCGGCCGGCTCGTCGCCCAGGACACCCTCGAGGCGCTGCACGCGCGGGGTGCGGCGCGCGCGGTCGTGACCACCTCCGAGCCCGCCGCGGCGGCGCGGGTGCTCGCCGCGCGGGGCCTGGCCGACGTGTCGGTCGAGCCGCCCGGAGCCAGCGCGGAGCTCGGCTCCGCGGCGCCGGCCGACCTGGTCGCCGCCCTCGTCCACGCCGACGTGCCGGTGTCCGGGTTCCGGGTCTCGGCGACCGACCTCGAGGAGCTGTTCGTCTCGCTCACCGGGGAGGGCTTCGATGTCAGCGGCTGAGGTGGTGGCACCGACCCGGGCCCGTGGGGCGTTCGGACGGTTCTTCCGTTCCGAGCTCTGGCTGATCTTCGGGCGGCGCCGCAACTGGATCGGCGGCCTGATCCTGGCCGCCGTCCCGATCCTCATCGCGGTGGTCATCAAGGCGTCCGGGTCCTCCGGTGGCGACACCTTCCTGTTCGGCCAGATCACCCAGAACGGGCTGTTCGTCGGGCTCGCCGCACTCACGGTGGAGATGCCGTTCTTCCTGCCCATCGCGGTCGCGGCGATCTCCGGCGACGCGGTGGCCGGCGAGGCCAACCTCGGCACCCTGCGGTACCTGCTGGCCACGCCCGTGGACCGGACCCGTCTGGTGCTCGTCAAGCTCGGCGGGATCGGCGTGTTCACGCTCGCCGCGACCGCCCTGGTCGCCGTGGTCGGCGCGGTCGCAGGCCTCGCGCTGTTCGGTGGCGGCGGCTTCGTGACGTTGTCGGGCACAACGCTGGGCTTCGGTGCCGGTCTGGGCCGGCTCGCCCTGGTGTGCCTGTACATGACGCTGTGCCTGACCGCGCTCGGCGCGATCGGGCTCTTCGTCTCGACCCTGACCGAGCAGCCGATCGCGGCGGGCATCGCGGTGCTGGGGCTCACCGTGGTCAGCCAGATCCTCGACCAGCTCTCGCAGCTGTCGGCGATCCATCGCTACCTGCCGACGCACTTCTGGTACGACTACGGCGAGCTGCTGCGCGACCCGCTGGACCTGACGGCGCTGGGGCCCGGAGTGCTGTCTGCGCTCGTCTACGTCGCGGTGTTCACCGCGGCGGCGTGGGCCCGGTTCACCACCGCCGACGTCAGCTCCTGACGGCCGCGTACCCGACCCGGCTAGCCTTCGGCCCATGGTCGCACCGCCCGGCGGACCCCTCCCCCCGCTGCGCGCTCTCGCGCTGGTCGCCGTGCCGTTCGTGCTGACCGTCGTGACCTGGGCCTACGGCGGCTGGAGCGGCTGGGTCCTGATGGTCGCCGTGCTCGCCGCGCTGGGCGTGGCCGCACTGCTGGCTCCCGGGTGGCGCGGGTGGGCGAGTGTCGCGTCGGCGGCCGGGGACACGCGGTCACCGGAAGCGCTACGGCGGGTGACGACGGGCGTCGGCGCGGCCCTCCTGGTGGCCGCCGTCGCGCTCGCCTGGTCGCGGATGGGCTCGGCCTGAGGGGTCAGGCGACAGCCACCGGCCGGCCGCCGGTGATCCGGACCAGCTCGTCGAAGGTCGTCGGGAACACGGTGCGCGGGTGCCCCGCGGCGGCCCACACCTGCTCGTGCTCGGCCAGCGCGACGTCCACGAGAGTGGTCAGCGCCGTGGCGTGACCCACCGGAGCGACCCCGCCGATCGCGAAGCCGGTGCGCTCGCGCACCAGGTCCGCGTCGGCGCGCTCCAGCCGCTCGACCCCGAGGTGTGCGGCGACGACCCCGGTGTCGACCCGGTGGGCGCCGGAGGTCATCACCAGCACCGCGTCGCGCCCGCCGTCACCGTCGGGGACGGCGAACACCAGCGAGTTGGCGATCTGGGCGACGGTCACGCCCAGCTGGTCGGCGGCGGCGGCCGCAGTCCGCGCGTGCTCGTCGAGCACCACGACCTCACCGGTCGCACCGGCAGCGGCGAGGGCGGAGCGGACGCGAGAGACGCCGGGGTGGTCGTCGAGTGTCGTCATGGCGTGGAGGGTAGGGCCGCGCCCTCACCAGGGCACGTCCCCGCCACTCCTCGGACGCCGGCGACGCGGGGTCCGGCATCCCGTGTGAGCAGATGCTCAATGTCTGAGCAAATCCTTGTGAGCGCTCGATGGATCGACCTAGGTTCGCGTCGAGAGCTCAGAGACGAGGCTCATGGGAGGTCCAGACGTGACTGGTGACCCACGTCCTCCGCGCTTGCGGATCTCACGGGTCTCGAAGCACTTCGAGGCCGTACGGGCTCTGCACGACGTCAGCTTCGACCTCGCACCGGGCGAGGTGCACGCACTCGTCGGCGAGAACGGCGCGGGCAAGTCGACCCTCGTCGGCGTGATCACCGGACTGCTCGAGCCCGACGGCGGCGAGGTGGTGCTCAACGGTCGGCCCGTGCACTTCCGCAACCCGCTCCAGGCGCGCGCCGCCGGGGTGGCCGCCGTCTACCAGGACCCCAACCTGTTCCCCCACCTGTCGGTCGCCGAGAACATCGCGACGGGCCGGTACCCCACCTCCGGCCCGTTCCTCGACCGGACCACGATGGTCGCGCAGGCCCGCGCCCGACTCGAGGACCTCGGCTTCCCGCTCGACCCGGAGCAGCTCGTGGCCGGCCTCACGGTGGCGGAGACCCAGTTCGTCGAGATCGCGCGCGCGGTCGACGAGGACCTCCAGCTACTGATCCTGGACGAGCCGACCAGCGCCCTGACCCCCGGTGAGGCCTCCAAGCTGTACGACGTCGTCGAGCGGCTCCGCGCCGAGGGCACCACGGTCATCTGGATCTCGCACCGGATGGAGGAGATCCGCGAGCTGGCCGACTCGATCACCGTGCTGCGAGACGGCGAGCACGTGCGCACCGCCCCTGCCGCCGAGCTGGGCGACGCCGAGATGATCCGCCTGATGGTCGGTCGATCGGTGGTGCTCGAGCAGGTGGCCCGCACCGAGCCGCTCGGTCCGCCACGACTCGAGGTCGAGAACCTCACGGACCCTGGGGTGTTCGAGGACGTGACGTTCTCCGTCGCCGAGGGCGAGATCGTCGGCGTCGCCGGCCTGGTCGGGGCCGGTCGCTCGGAGATCGCGCAGGCGGTGTTCGGCCTGAGCCCTCACCTGTCCGGCGAGGTGCGGATCGACGGCGAGCCGGTGGTCCCGCGCGGCCCGGCGGCGATGGTCGAGCGCGGCGTGGCCTACCTCCCGGAGGATCGCGACGCCGAGGGCGTCATCGCCTCGATGACGATCGCGTCGAACATCGCGCTGCCCAGCATCCGCTCGCTCTCGCGCGCAGGCTTCATGCTCCGGCGCAAGGAGCGCGAGCTGGCCGCCCGTGAGCGCACCGCGCTGAGCATCAAGGGCGAGATAGACGACCTGGTGAGCTCCCTGTCGGGTGGCAACCGTCAGAAGGTCGCGCTCGCCCGGTGGCTCGCCACCGAGCCGCGCGTGCTGCTGCTCGACGAGCCGACCCACGGCATCGATGTCGGCACCAAGGCCCAGGTCCACGACATGATGCGCGAGCTCGCCCGGGTCCGCCGGATGGCGATCCTGATGGTCTCCTCCGACCTGCCCGAGGTGCTCGCGGTCAGTGATCGCGTGCTGGTCATCGCCAGAGGGCGGCTGGTCGCCGACCTGCCGATCGCCGAGGCGACGTCGGAGCGGATCCTCACCCACGCGACGGCGGGGGCGGCGCGGTGAGCGCGGCGAGCGGGGTCGTCGCCCGGTTCGGCCTCGCCGGCGGGGGCGCGGCACTGCGCGTGCGGTTCATCGGCGTGATCGTCTTCCAGCTCCTGCTCATGGCGGTCTTCACGCTGGCCCGGCCGCGCTTCGCGTCCTGGGACAACCTGCAGAGCGTCCTGTTCACCGCAGCGATCCTCGCGATGGCCGCGGCGGGCCAGACGCTCGTGGTCCTGACCGGGAACCTCGACCTGTCGGTCGGGTCGATCATGGGAGCGACCGCCTACGTCGTGTTCGACCTCACCGGCACCATGCCCGCGCTGGGGCCGTGGGTGGTGCTGATCGCCGTGCTGATCGGCCTGGTCCTGGGCGCCGTGAACGGGTTCCTGGTCACGACGTTGCAGATCCCGTCGATCGTGGCGACGCTCGGCACGCTGTCCGTGTACCGCGGCTTCGTCTCGTTCTACGCCAACGCCAAGGAGGTCACGGTCGGCGAGCTGCCGCCGTGGACCCGGAGCCTCGCCGCGGCGCGCGTGCTCGGGCTCTCGAGCTACGTGTGGATCGCCGTCGTGCTGGTGATCGCGGTAGGCGTGATGCTGCGCGGCGTGCCGTGGGGGCGCGAGCTCTACGCGTACGGCTCCAACCCACGCGCCGCCTACTACTACGGGCTGTCGTCCACCCGCATCGTCGTGACCGGCTACATCGGCGCCGGGATCATCGCCGCCGTCGTCGGCCTGCTGCTCGGCGCGCAGGTGGGCAACATCAACTCGCTGCTCGCCTCGGGCATCGAGATGCAGGTGCTCGCGGCGGTCGTGATCGGCGGCGTCAGCATCTGGGGCGGGTCCGGCAGCGTGTACGGCGCGGCGCTGGGCGCGGTGGTGCTCGCCACGATCAACAACGGGCTGGTGCTGCTCGGTGTCCAGGAGTACTACCGCCTGCTGTTCCAGGGCCTGGCGATCGTCGCCGCCGTCGCGGTCGACGCGCTGGTCCAGCGTCGCGTGCTGCGGGCCACGCGGCGCAGGAGCGTGGGGGTGGCGGCATGAGGCGCGCGATCCGTGCCTACGCACCCGAACTCTTGCTCGTGGCGCTCATCGTGCTCGCGGCGATGTGGTCCTCGACGCTGTCGCCGTACTTCCTCAACGCGGTCAACCTGCTCAACTCCGCACAGTTCTTCGTGATCTTCGCCCTCATGGCGTTCGGGCTCTTCCCCGTCGTGGTCCAGGGCGAGATCGACATCTCGCTCGCCTCGACGCTCGCGGTCGGCGCCGTGCTGATGGCCAAGATGTCGGTCGCGGGCATCCCCCTGCTGGTGGGTCTGGCGATCACCCTCGCCGCCACCGCCGTGCTCGGCGCGGTGAACGGCGTGCTCGTCGCGCACTTCGGGCTCCCGTCGCTCGCGGTGACCCTCGGCACGCTCGGCGCCTACCGCGGGATCGCCTACCTGATCGCCGGGGACGCCGGCGTCACGGGGATCACGCCGGACTACCTGCTGCTCGGCAGCTCGTGGGTCGGCATCGTGCCGTCCTCGGTGATCCTCGCTCTGGTGGTCGCGGCGGGGTTCTGGGTCCTCATGGGCCGCACCGCGTTCGGCCGGTACAGCTACGCCATCGGCGCGAGCCCCGGCGCAGCCCGGATGGCAGCGGTGCCGGTCCGGCGGATCCGGGTCAGCGCCTATGCCCTGGCTGGTGCGATGGCGGGCCTGGCCGGCCTGGTCTGGGTCAGCCAGTACCAGTCGGCCCGTGGCGACAACGCGGACGGCGCGATCCTGTTCGTGCTCACCGCCGTCGTGCTGGGCGGCGTCTCGATCAAGGGCGGCACCGGCAAGACGGAGGGCGTCCTGCTCGCCACCATCCTGCTCGGCACCATCCAGACCGGGATGCAGCTGGCCAACGTGCCTGGCACCAGCCAACGGCTGGTGGTGGGGGCGCTCCTGATCGCGAGCATCGGCGCGCCGCGGGTCGTCCACCTGGCCCGCCACGCCTGGACCACATCACGTCGACGGCTGAGTCCGACGGCCGTCGCGCAGGACTGACCGCCACACGGCGGTCGGACGAACCAACGGCGCTGCGCACGCAGCCCGACAAGGAAGGGTGATGGCAGGTGAGGACACAACGACAGCGCAAGCTCGCGGGTGTCTCGGTGATCGCGATCGCGGGCATGATCCTGGCGGCCTGCTCGACCACGGCTCCGACTGCTCCGGGCGACGACTCCGGCTCATCCAGCTCGGCGGAGAGCAGCGGGGGTGACTCCCCGAACCCGGCGGACATCAAGATCTTCATGGCTCCGAAGTTCACCGGGCTCGCGTACTTCGAGGTCGCCCGCGCCGGAGGCGAGAAGGCCGGCAGCGAGCTCGGGATCGACTTCCAGTACATCGGGTCGGACAAGCCCGAGACGACCGAGCAGATCGCCACCCTGACCAACGCGGTCCCGCAGTCCCCCGACGCGCTCGTGGTCTCGGCGATCGACGGCGATGCGGTGGCTCCTGCACTCAAGGAGGCCATGGGCAAGGGCATCAAGGTCGTCACGTACGACGCCGATGCCGCCGCTGACGCCCGTGACCTGTTCATCAACCAGCTCTCCTACGAGCTCGCCGCCAAGACGATGCTCGACGCCGCGCTGCTGAATTCGCCCGACGGCGGCCTGGTCGCGTTCATCTCCGCCTCGCCGACGGCCCCGAACCACACGGCGCACGTGAAGATCATGAAGGAGCTCATCGACACCGACCCGGCGTACTCGTCGCTGAGCTACGTCGACACCGTGCAGTTCGCGGGCGACGACGCGACCAAGAGCCAGCAGCTCGCGCTGGACCTCATCCAGGCCCACCCGGACCTGAAGGTCATCATCTCGTCCTCGGCGGTCTCGGCCCCCGCGGCCGAGCAGGCGATCATCAACGCCGGCAAGGCGGGGCAGGTCTGGGCGACCGGGTTCGCCCTGCCCAGCTCGGTGCGCGACTTCATCAAGAGCGGTGACTCCGTGGCATTCGCGCTGTGGGACCCGGCCGAGCTCGGCTACGTCGCCACCATCGCGGCCTACCAGCTGGTCACCGGTGAGATCACGACCGACCCCGGCACCGTGATCGACGCCGGGGACGCCGGTCAGTACACCGTGCTCGAGGGCGGCGAGGTCCAGTACAACAAGCCGCTGATGTTCACCGCCGACAACATCGACGACTTCGACTTCTGACGGCGGCCGTGCCGCCCTCCCCCGGCGGGAGGGCGGCACGGGCACCACCGAGCGAAAGGCAGACGGTGGCCAGCAGCAGGGGCACGCTCGACCAGCCGAGCGATCAGGACCGCTACACGACGGTGGTCCGTGCAGCCTGGCTGTACTACAAGGACAACCTCACCCAGGCCGAGATCGCCGAGCGTCTCTTCGTCTCGCGGGCGACGGTGGGGCGCCTCCTCGACATCGCCCGCGAGGAGGGGATCGTCCGCTTCGAGATCAGTGCGGACCACCTCTCCGCCCTCGAGCTCAGCACGCGGCTGCGGGACGGCTTCGGGCTCCTCGACGCCGTGGTGGTGCCCAGGATCCTTGCCACCGGCAGCCCGGACCAGGTCAACGGCCGCGTGGCGGCCGCGGCCGCGGAATACCTGGGGCGGTTCCTGAGGCCCGGGGCCGTGATCGGCGTCGGCTGGGGCGACACCGTCCTGCGTGTGCTGTTCGCGCTGTCCCGCTACGCGCTCGACGGCGTGACCATCGCCTCGGTCGCCGGGGGCATCGACGTCTACACGCGAGAGGTCACGGCGCGCAACACGAACGGCGTGAACGAGCACCTCAGGGCCATCCCGGCGCCGCTGCTCGCATCGTCTGCGGCGATCGCCGAAGCGTTGCGCGAGGACGCGTCGGTTCGCTCCGTGCTCGCCCTCGCGAACCAGGCGGTGGCAACGCTCACCGGCATCGGGTCGGCGGACGTCGGCACTGCGAGCGCAGTGAGGGCCGGGCTGTACACCGCCGAGGAGGTGGTCGCGCTGCGCGCGGCCGGTGGTGTGGGAGACATGCTCGGCGAGTGGTTCGACCGATCCGGCGCCGTCGTGCCGGCCGAGAGCTCCGGCCGCCGGATCGGGATCACCCTCGACGAGCTCCGTGCGCTGCCCAACGTCATCGGGGTCGCGGGCGGCGTGGAGAAGACCGATGCGATCGCCGGTGCGCTGCGTGGGCGCTACCTCGACGTGCTCGTCACCGATGAGGGCACCGCCGAGGCCCTGCTCACCCGCACCACCTGATCACCGTCACCCAGGAGGACCCTCATGCCCGGTTCAGCAGTTCGCCTCGGCCGCTTGCTCGATCGCACCTCGGGGCGCTCGTTCATGGTCGCGTTCGACCGCACGCTCGCGATGGGGCCCGAGTCGTACGCCGAGGACTCCAGCGCGGCGATCACCCGGATCGCCGAGCAGGGCGTCGACGCGATCCTGTTGAGTCCTGGCCTCATCAAGCAGCACGGCGGGCTGCTCGCCTACCGCGGCGCACCGGCCATCGTCTGCCGCCTCGACTTCCCGTTCCTCGGCTCCGCCGACCGCGGCGCCGGGGAGCAGTTCCGGCTCATCGCGTCGGTCGAGGAGGCCGCCGCGCTCGGCGCGGACGCCGTGGTGATGTTCCACACTCTGGGGTATCGCGACAAGCGCGCCTGGGCCGACAACGTCGCCGCCATCGGCGCGGTCGCAGAGCGCGCGCGTCGGATCGGGGTGCCGCTGATCGTGGAGGCGGTGCCGTGGGGAGCGGCGGCGGACGACCCACGCGACCCGACCGCCGTCGCAGAGGCGGCACGGATCGCCGCCGAGCTCGGCGCTGACGCGATCAAGACCGAGTACGTCGGCTCCGTCGACGCGATGCGCGACGTCGTCCGGGCCTGCCCGGTGCCGGTCTTCGTCCTGGGTGGACCGCGGGTCGGCCTGACCGAGGTGATCCAGTTCACCGACGACGCGCTCGAGGCCGGCGCGGTCGGCGTGATCTACGGGCGCAACGTCTGGCAACGCGACGACCTCGCCGACGTGGCCGCGGCGCTCACCCGTGCCGTGCACCACCGCGAGGTCATCGCGCCATGACGGGGATCCTCGGCATCGACGTCGGCGGGACGGTGGTCAAGGCCACCCTGTTCGACCTCGCCGAGGGAAGCGCATCGAGCAGGGGTCGCGAGGTGGCAGTCCGGCACCCCTTCCCGGGCCACAACGAACGCGACCCCCATCGCATCTGGGAGGCGGTCGCCGAGGTCGTGCACGAGCTGCTCTCCTCGCGGCCGCACCCCCGGATCGCCGCGGTCGGCGTCACGGGGCACGGCAACGGCCTGTACCTGGTCGACCGGTACGGCCGACCCACGAGGCCCGCCGTGATGGCCTCCGACACCCGCGCATCGGGCATCGTCAAGGACGCGGTGCGCGACGGCGTGGACCGAGCGCTCGCGCCGCTGACCTGGAACCGGGTCTGGCCGGGCCAACCAGGCCCCGTGCTGGCGTGGTTCGACCGCAACGAGCCCGGTGCGCTCGACGACGCCGCGCACGCGTTGATGTGCAAGGACTTCATCCGCCTCCAGCTGGTGGGGCGGGTGGGTACGGAGCTGACCGACCAGAGCTGCAACGGCCTCTACGACAACGCCCACGGACGGTGGTGCGACGAGACGTTCGAGGCCCTGGGCATCACGGCTCGCCGGGGGCTGCTCCCCGACCCGCGGCCGTCGACGGAGATCGCCGGCGAGGTGAGCCGCGAGGCCGCTGAGGTCACCGGGATCCCCCGCGGCACCCCCGTGGTCGGCGGTGCCGTGGACAACGTCGCCCTGCACCTGGGCTCCGGTGTTCTCGACGGCAGCCGGCTCTGCGTCGCTGCCGGGACGTGGAGCGTGAACCAGCTCATGGTCGACCCGGCCGAGATGGTCCCCGAAGGCCGCCTCGGAGCTGATGCCCCGCTCGCCGCGTGCCGCACCGCCTCGCCGGGCCAGGCCCTGCTCATCGACGCCAGCGCCACCTCGGCGAGCGCCCTCGCCTGGGCGGTGAACCACGTCATGCACGCGGTCCGCGATGAGGCCCGGGCCGCGAGCAGCGACGTCTTCGAGCTGGTGCTGCGGCGCGTGGCGCTGCGCGAGCCGGCCGGCACGGATCCGGTGTTCGTGCCCTACCTGGACGGCAGCCGCGACGAGCCGAGCGCGCGCGGCGCGTGGCTGGACCTTGCGTCATGGCACGACTCCGACCACCTGATGTCCGCGGTGGTCGAGGGCATCTGCATGGAGCACCGCCGCCACATCGACCGGATCGCCGGGGATGCCGCCGAGCTCCCGCTCAGGTTGTCCGGAGGCGCGGCCAAGAGTGCCACGTGGGCCCAGCGGTTCGCCGACGTGTGCATGCGACCGGTCGAGGTCTCACCGGTCGAGGAGCTCGGGGCGCTGGGCGCGGCGGTGATCGCCGGTGCCGGTGTCGGGGTGTTCGACAGCCTCGCCACCGGGGCGCAGGTGCTCAACTCGCGACAGTCCACCTTCGCCCCGGACGAGGCGCGCGCCTCCCACTTCGCGGACCGCTACGCCCGGTACCAGCAGCTCGCCGGCCTGGTCGAGGCCAACGCCCGCGCCTGAGCCGCGCTCAGGCCCCGGTGTCCGCCTTCGACGCCGGGCGCGTGCTCAGGCCGAACAGCCGGTACAGCGGGCAGAAGCCCGTCGCGCCGGTGACCAGGGCGATCGCCCCGACCGCGGCGAGCGCGATGCCACCGCCCGTGGAGATGCCGACGACGAAGCCGGCGGCCAGGGCCGCAACCCCGACGACCACGCGCACGATCCGGTCGGTGGTGCCTTCGTTCTGAGCCATTGCTCCTCCTAGATAGATACCCCCATGGGTATATCGCCGACAGGAGTCTCGCATATTCCCGTGGGTCGACCGCGTAGCGCCGTCCCGCGGCACACTGGTGCGGTGATCGCGCGACGGGTGGTGGTGCACGGCCTGGTCCAGGGGGTCGGCTTCCGCTGGTCGATGGCCGGCGCCGCCCGCCGGGCCGGGGTCGCGGGTTGGGTCCGCAACCGCAGTGACGGGGCCGTCGAGGCGCACCTGGAGGGCGACCCGGAAGCCGTGGACCTCGTGGTGGCCTGGGCGCACGAGGGGCCGCGGCACGCGAGTGTCACGCATGTCGAGGTCAGCGACGCACAACCCTTCGGCGCGGTGGTGTTCGACATCGAACCGTGAGCGGCGCCCGTGAGCAGTGCCAGTCGCGAGTGCCGGTCGACAGCGCCGGTCAGCAGTGCCAGTTGGCAGAGCCCGTCAGCAGTGCCCGTACGCGTAGTCCGGGTCGCCGGGCGCAACCAGCTCGCGGTCACGCAGCACCACGGACGCCGGGGTCTGCGGGTCGGCGCACACGTCGGCCCAGGTGCCACGCAGGTCGTCGGTGTACTCCACGTCGAGCACGTGCGGCCCGTACACGTCGGTGTACGACGCGCACTCGTCCCACCGGTGGCACTCCTCGGCGATCGCCAGGTCGAAGCCGACGTCACGGGCCCGCGCACTGAGCTCCGCGGCGTTCTTCTGCGCCACGGCCAGGCCCGCCTCGTGCGCGATCGCGACGAGACGTCCGGCCAGGTCCAACGCGCCGTCGGCCGAGAGCCGCCCGCCCGAGCGGGTGTAGGAGTCCAGGTTGTCCAGCTCCACGGCGTCGTAGCCCGTGCCGGCACAGTCCCGGATCGTCCGCCCGACGATCTCCGCGAGGGCGACGCGCCCGGCGTCGCTCGACGTGTCCAGCAGGTACTCGTCGGGCCAGCCCGGGTCGACCACCGGCTCGCCACCGGACCGGAGCACGAGGTCCGGGTGGTTCGCGAGCCACCAGTCCCCCTCGTCCGGCTGGGTCTGGAACGCGTTGACGTAGCAGATCCCGTAGGCCCCGGCCGCGGGCGGCTCAGTGCTGTCCCGCTCGACCACCGTCACCCCGTCCGGCGGCGGGTAGGCGCCCCCGAGCTGGTAGTCGAACCTCGCGCGGTCCGGAGGCAGCGCGATCGTCCCGCCCGCGCCACCCGCGCTGCTCGTGGGCGCTGCAGGAACCGTCGGAGTCGCCGAGCCGGTGGTCGTCGGCGCGGGGACGGAGCGGGCGGCTTCAGTGGTCGGGGGTTCGAGCGTCCCCGTCCCGGTCGACGCGCCGGGCCCCGAGCACGCCGCGAGCACGATCGCCAGCAGCGGGATCCACCGACGCACGTCAGAGGGCCGCGAGGACCGAGGTCACCACGGCGGCGGAACGGTCCGCGGCGTCGTCGACGTGGGTGCGGAAGTCCTCCCCGGCCACCGGGCCGCACAGGTCGGAGATGCCGCGGACCGAGACGAACGGTGCTCCGGCCAGGTGGCAGGTCTGGGCGATCGCCGTGCTCTCCATGTCGGTGCTCAGCGCGTCGGGGAAGTCGGCACGGACGTCGTCGACCGTTCGCGCGTCGACGAAGGCGTCCGAGGAGAGCATCGTGCCGACGAGCACCGCACCGTCGATGAGGGTGACCGCGCGTGCCGCCTCGACGAGGTGTGGCTCGCCGACGAAGTCGACCGGCATCCCGGGGATCTGCCCGCGCTGGTATCCGAACGCCGTGGCGTCGGCCCCGCCGAACCGGTACCGCTCACCCACGACGACGTCGCCGACCCGGACCTGGGCGCCGAGCCCTCCCGCGCTGCCCGCGCTGATCACCGGCACCGGCCCCGTCTCGTGCAGCGCGACGGCGACCGCCGCCGTGGCGTTGACCGCGCCGATCCCGGTCCGCAGCAGCAGCACCCGACGGCCGGCGAGGCTCAGGACGGTGCGCTCGGCGTGGCCCACCGACCGGGTCGGACCGACGTGGTCGGCGGCGGCGCGCAGCGGCTCGGCCTCGGGCACCATCGCGACCACGACGAGCACCTCGGTCACGCCATCACCTTCAGCCACTCGTCGCGACTCGCCAGGAACTCCCGCGCGGCGGTCTGCGCCCCGGCGAGGGTGTGGTTCGCGCCCCAGCCGCACTGCACCTCGTTCGCCGCGGGCACCTCGGTGGCCGCGAGCACGTCGGTGAGGGTCGCCGCGAGCAGGTCGGACACCGCGGCCATCTCCCACTCTCCGACCAGCAGCAGGTAGAACCCGGTCTGGCAGCCCATCGGCGAGAAGTCCACGACCGCGTCGGTGTGGTTGCGCACGTGCTCGGCCACCAGGTGCTCCAGGGAGTGCACCACGGGCATCTCGAGGTGCTCGACGTTGGGCTGGCAGAAGCGCACGTCGACCTTGGTGAGCACGTCCCCGCCCGGCAGCACCTTGCGGTCGGCGACCCGCAGGTACGGCGCCGCCACCGCGCGGTGGTCCAGGTTGAAGGACTCGACGTTCATGTGCGGGTGTGCGGCGGGGTCCACGGTGGTGTCTCCTCGGGCGATCGACGGACGGCGGGCCGGTGGCTGCGGCGAGTGCACGCCCATTGTGCGCCAGCCCGGCGCGCTCCCGGGCCCGTCTCCACGGTGATCGATAGGGTCGCGGCGATGGCCTCTCGGGGCCCAGGGGGATCGGAGACCGGTGAGCGACTACGCCGTACTGACGCGCGACCTGCACAAGTCGTATCGGACCAGACACGGCCGCCAGGTGGCGGTCGACGGCCTCGACCTGCGGGTCCCCCGCGGCGGGGTCCACGGCTTCCTCGGCCCCAACGGCTCGGGCAAGACGACGACCATCCGGATGCTGCTCGGTCTGGTGCGCGCCGACGCGGGCCGGATCCGGGTGTTCGACCACACCGTGCCGCGCGACCTGCCGGAGGTGACCCGTCGGGTCGGCGCGATCGTCGAGTCCCCGGCGTTCTTCCCGGCGTTCAGCGGCCGGCGCAACCTGAGCCTGCTCGCCCGGGCCATCGGCACACCGCAGGTACGGGTGGACGAGGTGCTCGAGGCCACCGGCCTGCTCGACCGCGGCGGTGACCGGTTCAAGACGTACTCGCTGGGCATGAAGCAGCGGCTGGCCATCGCCGCCACCCTGCTCAAGGACCCCGAGCTGCTCATCTTCGACGAGCCGACCAACGGTCTGGACCCGGCCGGGATCCACGAGATCCGCGGCACGATGCGCCGGCTGGCCGACGAGGGCCGCACGGTCCTGGTCTCCAGCCACATCCTGGCCGAGGTCGAGCAGGTCGCCGACACGGTCTCGATCGTGGGCCGTGGGCGGCTGCTGGCCAGCGGGACGGTCGCGGACGTGATCGGGGACCGGGTGGGTGCGGTGCGCGTGTCCGTGCCCGACCCCGACGCGGCAGCGCAGGTGCTGGCAGGCGCGGGCCTGGCCGTCCGCGCCGACGGACAGGCGTTGCTGGTGGAGGGCGAGCGCGACCCCGGGCGGATCACCTGGCTGCTCGGAACCCAAGGCATCTGGCTGCGCGAGCTCGTGACGGTTCGCCCGGGGCTCGAGTCGGTGTTCCTCGAGCTCACCAGCGGCCAGGGACTCCCGACCCAGCCGGGGATGACCCCACCGGCCCCCGGGATGGCGGCGGTCGGCGCCCAGGACACCGCGCCGCCTGCCGGGCACGGCGACGGGAGCGCCCGATGAGACTCCTCGACGCCGAGATCCGCAGGTTCCACGCCCGCCGGATGCTCCTGGTGGCTGCCCTCGTGGGCCTGGCGGCGGTCGGGCTGGCGCTGTACGGCACGTACTCGGTCACCCGACCGCTCAGCGCCGACCAACGAGCGGCCGCGGAACAGGCGTATGCCGCCGAGCTCGCGAACTGGGAGGAGCACGGCGACGAGCGGATCGCCCAGTGCCTCGACGCCCAGGCCCTGGATCGTGAGCAGTCCGGCGACGCCACCCTCGACTACGGGTGCGAGCAGATGGGCCCGCCCCAGGAGGAGTGGTTCGTGCCGAGCGCCCCGCCGCTCGGAGCGCAGCTCTCCGGCTCCCTCACCGGCCTCACGTTCGTCCTCGGCTTCCTCGCGTTGCTCGCCGGCGCGACGTTCACCGCCGCAGAGGCATCCAGCCGCTCCCTGAGCACCTGGTTGACGTACGAGCCCCGTCGCGGGCGCGTCTTCGCGACGAAGGTCGGCGCGGCGGGCATCGGTGTCGTCCTTCCGGCGGGCGCGCTCCTCGGGATGACGGTCGGGGGCGCCGTCGCCATCTTCGCCCTCATGGGTGCACCCACGACGCTGACGGCCGACGGCTTCAGCCCGGTCCCGGACGTCGTCGGGCGCCTGCTCGTCATGACGGTGCTTCTCGCCGTGGCGGCAGCGGGGCTCGGGCTGCTGCTGCGCCACACCCTGGCGGTGCTCGGGCTCGCTTTCGGTTGGGCGATCGCGGTCGAGGGCATCCTGGGTAGCGCGGTCCCCCGGCTCTCACCGTGGCTCGTGCTGCCCAACGTCAGCGCCTGGGTCAACGGCAGCTCCGACTACTACGTCCCGCAGTGCACCGTCAGCGCCCAGGGAACCGCCTGCGACTACGCGACGCACACCCTGACGATGACGCACGGCGGCATCTACCTCGCCGTGCTGACGACCTTGCTGGTCACGGTCTCGGCGCTGGCCTTCCGACGGCGCGACCTCGCATAAGGCCTGGTCACCGGCCTCACGCGCCCGTGCGGCCTCGGGCCCGTCCGGGTGACCCGGGTCCGTCGGCCCGGGGATCCAGGGATCCGGGGATCCGGGGATCCGGGGATCCGGGGATCCGGGGTCAGCGTGCCGCGCGTGCGGCTGTGACGGGATGCCGGTCCCAGAAGTGCTCGAACCGACCGGCCCAGCCCATGACCTCTCGCAGCGGTCGTGGGTCCAGCCCCGCGGTGCGCCACTGCGCGTCCCGGCCCCGCACCACCAGTCCCGCGCGCTCGAGCACCTTCAGGTGCCGGGACACCGCTTGGACGGTCATGTCGAAGGGCTCGGCGAGCTCGCCGACGGTGAGGTCGCAGCCCGCGAGGCGCTCGAGCATCGCGCGCCGGGTCGGGTCGGCCAGGGCCTGGAAGATGCCGCTCAGCGAGTCGGACACGTATTCAACATATCAGTTGCTCAACATATCAATTGAATACGCTCGCCCTGAGAACGGATGTCGGGGGGCAATGTCGGGCAGAGCGGACGCGCTTGCCTGTCGAGGCACCCATCACAGTGATCCGAGTTCGTGCTGGGTGGCCCCGCGAGCCTCGTCGGCGGCGCGTCTCACCGCGCCGCCGAGGCCGCTGAGGGGGTTTCGTCAGGACGGATCCTGAGCGCGGTTCCCAGCCCTCCGGGCCGTCACCGGCGGTTCCGGGGACCACAGGATCGTTCCTGACGAAGCCCAGGAGCCGGCCCTCAGTTCCCTTGGAGCCGGCCCTCAGTCCCCCGGAGCCGGCGCTAGTGCCCCCGGAGCCGCTCGATGGCGCGCCGCTCCCGCTTGGTGGGCCGGCCGGCACCACGCTCGCGCACCGCGACCGCCGTCGGCCGCTCGGTGCGGGGCAGGGGCGGGGGCGTTCGGTCCTCCAGGGCCTCGGCCGCGAGCGTCGCGGACACCCGCTTCACCAGGACGCGGCGCACCACCACCACCCGCTCCACGGGGTCTGCGCCGGGTCGGGTCAGCCTGACCCGCACCTCGTCCCCCGGACCGACGAGCGTGGCCGGCTTGGCCCGGTCCCCGTTCACCCTCACGTGCCCGCCACGGCACGCGGTCGCCGCAGCCGTTCGGGTCGGGGTCAGGCGCACCGACCAGATCCAGGCGTCCACCCGGACCTTCTCGGGCAGCTCACGGGCCGGGCTCATCGCACCAGCGTAGGACGGCCCGTCAGGTGACCACGTTGACCGGCGTGCCCGCCACGAAGGCCTCGACGCTCGCCACGGTCCCCTCGGCCATCCGAGCCACGGCGCCGGGCGTGCGGAAGCCCACGTGCGGGCTCAGCACCGTCCCTGGTGCTGCGAGCAGCGGGTCGTCGACGGCCGGGGGCTCCGGGTCGTACACGTCGAGCGCAGCGCGGATGTCCCCGCGGGCCAGGCGGGCGGCCAGGGCGCCGGGGGCGATCAGCTCGGCTCGTGCGGTGTTCACCAGGATTGCGCCTGGTGACAGTCGGTCCAGAAGGTCGCGGCCGATCAAGCCCCTCGTCTGGGTGGTCAGCGGCAGGTGCAGGCTCACCACGTCGGCCTGGTCGAACGCCTCGTCCAGCGACACGAGCCGCCCCGCCACCGCGCCCAGCACCTCGTCATCCACGGACCGCGCGTGCACGAGCACGTCCATCCCGATCGCGTGGCCCAGCGCTGCGACCGCGCGCCCGATCCCGCCGAAGCCGATCACGGCGAGCGTGGACCCGGCCAGCTCCCGACCCGGGCCGATCTCCGACCACCGGCCCGCCCGGACCGCACGATCCCCGGCCGGCAGGTCCCGGGCCGCTGCCAGCATCAGGCCGAGCGCCAGCTCCGCGACCGCGCGGTCTCCGTAGTGCGTGACGTTGGTGACGGTGATGCCCAGCTCGCGCGCGAGGGGCAAGGACACGTAGGACGCGGCGCCGGTCCCGGAGAAGGCCACCAGGCGCAGCCGCCCGGCCGCCGCGCGCAGCGCCTCGTCCGGCAGATGGGTGGTGAGCAGCACCACGTCGCTCTCGGCCACCCGGCGCACGAGCTCGTGGTCGTCGGGCAGGTCGTCGGCGATCCACAGCTCGCCCAGCGCCTCGAGCCTTGCCCGCAGCTCGCCGGACCCGAATGCGGCAGCGAAGCCCCCGTCGGTGCTGGGGTAGACGATCCTCACGCGCCGAACCTAGCCAGCCCGTGTGACGGGCAGGTATCGCCGGGCCTCCGTCAGTCGTCGGCGTCGGGCGTGGCCCTACGGTGCTCCAGGTAGTAGCCGATCAGCCCCCGGGTCGATGGGTCCTGGGCGGTGAGCGCGTCCCGGTCCCCCGCCACGGCCGGGGCGATCTCGAGCGCGAGCTTCTTGCCCAGCTCCACGCCCCACTGGTCGAACGAGTCGATCCCCCAGACGATCCCTTGGACGAACGTGATGTGCTCGTACAGCGCGATCAGCTGGCCCAGCACCGACGGGCTGAGGGTCGGCGCCATGATCGACGTCGTCGGCCGGTTCCCGGAGAACACCCGGGCCGGGACGATCGCCTCCGCGGTGCCCTCGGCGCGCACCTCGTCCGCCGTCTTGCCGAACGCGAGCGCCTTGGTCTGGGCGAAGAAGTTGGACAGGAACAGCTCGTGCACGTCGGGCCGGCCGGGCGCGTCGACGTCGATCAGCGGGTGCGCCGGGTGCGCCATCGCGATGAAGTCCGCCGGGATCAGCCGGGTGCCCTGGTGGATGAGCTGGTAGAAGGCGTGCTGGCCGTTGGTGCCGGGCTCGCCCCAGAACACCTCGCCGGTCTGCGTGGTCACCGGGGTCCCGTCCCAGCGCACCGACTTGCCGTTGGACTCCATGGTCAGCTGCTGGAGGTAGGCCGGGAAGCGGTGCAGGTGCTGGTCGTAGGGCAGCACGGCGTGGGTGTGCGCGTCCCAGAAGTTCGTGTACCAGACGTTGAGCAGGCCCATCAGCACGGGCACGTTGCGCGCGAACGGCGTGGTGCGCAGGTGCTCGTCGACCGCGTGGAAGCCGCCGAGCAGCTGCTCGAAGCCGTCGGGGCCGATCGCCACCGCGAGCGAGGTGCCGATCGCCGAGTCCATCGAGTATCGGCCGCCGACCCAGTCCCAGAAGCCGAACGCGTTGGACGGGTCGATCCCGAAGGCCGCGACCTTGTCCAGCGCCGTGGAGACCGCGACGAAGTGCTTGGCCACCGCCTCGGTGCGGGCGTCGTCGGTGTCCTCGATGGCACCGACCTCGACCAGCCGGCGCCACAGCCAGGCCCGCGCGAGCCGGGCATTGGTGAGCGTCTCGAGCGTCGTGAACGTCTTGGACGCGACGATGAACAGCGTCGTGGTCGGATCCAGGTCGGCGACCGTCTCGGCCATGTCGGTGGGGTCGATGTTGGACACGAAGCGGACCTCGAGGCCCGGCTGGACGTAGGGCCTGAGCGCCTCGTAGGCCATCACGGGACCGAGGTCCGAGCCGCCGATGCCGATGTTGACGACGGTCGCGACGGGCTTGCCGGTCACGCCGGTCCACGCGCCGGAGCGCACCTTCTCCGCGAAGGCGTAGACCTTGTCGAGCACCGCCTGGACGTCGCCGTCCACGTCCTGCCCGTCGACCACCAGGGGCGGGGTGGCGCCGGCGGGCCGGCGCAGCGCGGTGTGCAGCACGGCGCGGTCCTCGGTGACGTTGATGTGCTCTCCGGCGAGCATGGCGCCGATCCGCTCGGCAAGGCCGACCTCCTCGGCCAGGCCCACCAGCAGGTCGAGGGTCTCGTCGGTGACCAGGTTCTTCGACAGGTCCACGTGCAGGTCGCCCACCGCGCGGGTCAGTCGCTCGGCCCGTCCGGGGTCGGCGGCGAACCAGGCCCGCAGGTCCGGCTGCATCGCCTTCCGGTGCGCGGCCAGCGCCTGCCAGGCCGTGGTCGAGGTGGGGTCGACGGGCTTGCGCGTCTCCACGAGGTGCCTCCTTGGTCGGTCGGCTCCACCGTAGTGCGGCGCGGGCGCTCCGACGTCCTCTCGGGCGGTGTCCCCACGCGCGGCTGAGCCACCGCGGAGGACGAGCAGTCGCCATGGCCGGCACGCGCGACGGAGTCCTTGCGGGGGGCAGGCTCGGAGATCGTCTGCCAGCGGTGTCGTCATCTCGGCTCGTGCCGGACATGTAGGTGGTGTAGGCCGGGAACTCGGTCCAGGGAGGGCCACGATGCGCAACACCGACGACCAGGACGGGTTCGCGACGGACGCGACCCCCGAGGTCAGCGACGACCTCGACCTGCTGCTCGCGGGCTCCGCACCCGGTGTGAGCCGGCCGACGGCCGAGCGGTCCGAGGCGCTGGCCCACCTGGTGATGGCGACCAGGTCGCACGCACTGCGGGGTCCGGGGCGACCTCGCCGCGTGCCGCGGGCGGCGGCCTTCGCGGGGGCCGGCGCCCTCGTGCTGGCCGGCGCGGGCGCGGCGGCAGCGGTGGTGCACGCGCACTGGCAGGTCCCGTGGGCCGACGACGCTGTTGGCCAGCTGAGCTTCACGGCGCCGAGCGGGGCCCGGTGCGAGGCGATCATCGGCGGGTTCACGGGCCCTCACGACACGGTGGCGGCCGCCGAGGAGTACATCCAGAGCATCGACCTCGCCTCGGTCGTCGACCTCGACGCCGCCTACGCGCAGGTCCGTCTCACCTCCATCGACGGGAGCGAGCTGCCGCCGACGGACGAGAACAACGACATCCGCTACCGCATCGCCGTGAACGAAGCGGTCTATGGCGCCATCGCCACGGAGATGGGACGCCAAGGCCTCTCCGTCGACGGGTTCCAGATCCAGGGCGACGAGCACTGCGCCGGAGACGAGCAGTGACCGACGACCCGGCTCCACCCCTCGCCGACCCGGTGGCCGACGCCCTGGAGACCAACGCCGACGACCTGCTCGCGTTCGCCGAGCGACGAGTGGGGCGCGACGACGCACCCGACGCGCTCGCCGAGGTGATGCTCGTCGCCTGGCGCCGAGGCAGGGACCTGCCGGCCGACCCGGCCCAAGCACGGATGTGGCTGTTCGGCATCGCGCGCGGGATCGTGGCCAACGCGCGGCGCGGCCAGGTGCGACGCAGCAGGCTGGTCGGCCGGCTCCGCGCCCTGACCACCGGTCCGCCGGCCCAGGGGGCGCCGGCGGATCGGGGTGTCGAGGTCCGCGACGCGATCGAACGGCTCGACCCGGACCTCGCCGAGATCGTGCAGCTCGTGCACTGGGAGGGCTTCACCCTCGCCGAGGCCGCCACCGTGCTCGCCCTACCGCCGTCCACGGTACGAAGTCGCTACGCGCGAGCCCGAGCCCTCCTCCACGAGGCCCTGCAACCCACCCGGACCGCCCCGAGCCCGTGACGCGGGTGGTGCGCGTCGCGCCGCTGCCGGGTGCCACGGGCACGAGCGCCTAGCGGCCGACCGCCGCCAGCACGTCAGCGAGCTCCGCCGGCCGGCTCACCATCGGCCAGTGCCACGTCGGGAGCTCGACGTAGGTCCAGTCGCCGTCGACCAGGTGCGCGAACGCGGGCGCGTGCGGTGCCATCTGCTGCAGCTGCTCGAGGCTGAAGCTGCACAGCACCCCCGTCCGCGGCAGCCGCTCCCAGGCGCCGGTCAGCGCGACCGGCTGGGCGGCGGTGAGCCAGGGCTGTGGCCGCGAGCCCTCGACGAGAGCGGCGACGGCGGCCTCGTCGACCTCGGGCACGGCGGCCGCGAGCACGGCCCACGGCGGCGGCGGGAGCCGCCACCCCTGACCGTGCGCCATGACCAGCTCCTCGTTGGCCACGCGCGCATCGGGCCCCTCGAAGTCGGCCTGCGCCATCCCGTCGGGCAGGGGGCCCGCGTCGATGTAGACCAGGCGCGCCACGCGCTCGGGCACGCGGTCTGCGGCACCGGTCGTCACGAGGGCGCCGTAGCTGTGGCCGACGAGGACCACGTCGTGCAGGTCGCGCTCCTCGAGCAGGCGCACGACGTCGTCGATGTGAGTCGCGAGGTCGGTCTCGGGCGAGGCGAGGTCGGCGCGCTCGCCCATGCCTGTGAGGTCGACGGTGTGCACGACGTGGCCGCGCTCGCGGAGCAGGTCTGCGACGGGGCGCCAGACCCAGGCACCGAGCCAGAAACCGGGGACGAGGACGTAGGTAGGAGTGTTCATGGCGACGACGCTAGGGTTGATTGTGGACAGGTTCCGCCCGGTATCCTGAACTCTCTCTGAACGTCTTCGCCGACAGCGCCGAGGAGGGCCATGACCCGCCCGACCGCTCGCGTGCTGGCGCTGCTGGAGCTGCTCCAGGCGGGCGGGCAGCACACGGTCGGCGATCTCGCCGCTCGGCTCGGGGTCGACGAGCGCACGGTGCGCCGCTACGCCGAGCACCTCGCCGACCTCGGCATCCCCGTTCGGGCCCAGCGGGGCAGGTACGGCGGCTACCGACTCGCACCGGGCTACAAGCTGCCGCCGCTGATGCTCACCGACGACGAGGCCGTCGCCGTCGTCCTGGGCCTTCAGGCCGCGGAACGCGCTGGGCTTGCCACCACCGACCGCGCGGCCACGGCCAGCGCGCTGGCGAAGGTGTCACGGGTGCTGCCCCAGGCCCTGGGCCGGCGGCTCGACAGCCTGCTGTCGACCGCACAGTTCACGACCCCGGCGCGCGTGGCGGCTCCTGCCGGTGCCGCCACGCTGCTCGGGCTCGCCTCCGCGGCGCAGGCGCGGCGCACCGCTGTGATCGCGTACACCGCGTGGGACGGGCGGGAGTCGCGGCGGGAGCTCGACGTCTACGGCCTGGTCTTCCACTCCGGCCGGTGGTACGTCACGGGACACGACCACGCCCGTGACGGCATGCGGACCTTCCGCCTGGACCGCATCGCCTCGGTCGAGCAGGGCGACGGCTCCTACGTCGTGCCCGCCGACTTCGACGCCAGGACGCACGTCGTGTCGGGCATCGCGGCGGTCGGATGGTCGCACGAGGTCTCCGTCGTGCTGCGGACCACCCTGGCGGACGCGGGCGAGCGGCTGCCGCCGAGCGCGGGACGGCTGAGCGAGCACGCCGACGGTGTGCTCCTCCAGACGCGCGCCGAGCGCCTCGACGGCATGGCCCGCATGCTGGCCGGGCTCGGCTGGGACTTCGAGGTGATCACCCCGGACGCCCTGCGCGACGAGGTCATCGCCCTGTCCGACCGGCTCCGCGTCAACGCGGTCCGGGGTGCCGACGCCGGCGCCACGGCCGTGCCGCCGAATCCCTGACCGACACTGCCCGCACGGCAGCTGTGGGCGAACCGTGAGCAGCCGGCGCGGTTCATGTGACAGGAGTGGTGGATGGGACGGGTGGGGCAGCGCATCCGTCACCGCTGCACCTCTGGCCACCTGATCCGCGTGGGCTGCTCGCCGGACGCCGTCGGCGGTGGTGGGAGCCGGGCTGTGGCGGCGGCCGGCGCGGCAAAGGGCGTCGGAGGTGCGCTCGGCGTCCGCAGTGTGGACAGCCCCGCACGAATCGGTGTCTGAGTCGCTCTTCGCCGCGTGGGGCGCCGGGAACCGGCTGGGTGCGGGCAGCCGCCCAGTTCGCCGCCAAGGGCGGGACCAGGCGCGCCATTGGCGGGGACACACCGGGTCAGAGCGCCCCGACGACCTCCGTCGCCTCGGCCGAGCCGTCGGCACCGAGTGCGACCCAGCCCTCACGCCGGTACGCGGGGGTGAAGACGGCGAGGATCAGCACGCCCGTCACCGCGGTGCCGAGGATCACGCCGGACATCGCGATGGCGCCACCGCCGAGCAGCCCGACCAGCGAGCTCACCGACCCGGCGACGCCGGACTGGAAGGTCCCGATGGTCGCCCCGGCCGTGCCGGCCCGGTCGCCGTGCCGGCTCAGCGCGATGGCCGAGGCGTTGGGCGGGACGAAGCCGATCGCCAGGAACGTGCACCACATCGCCGCCAGGAGTGCCCCCACCCCGCCGACCCCGGTGACCGAGACGACGACCATCGCCACGCCGCCCAGCGCGAGCGCCGGCAGACCGAGACGCAGCAGCCGGGCCGGGCCCACCCGTCGCACGACGGCCGCGTTCACCTGGGCGCTGGCCACCAGGCAGATCCCACCGGTCGCGAAGACGAGCGAGAACTGCTGGGCCGACAGGCCGAACTCCTCGCGGAACACGAACGGTGAGGCCGCGACGTAGCTGATCACGATGGCCTGGGTGATGCCTGGCAGCACGGCGAGCGCCCGGAACCGTCCGTCGCGCAGCACGGCGGCGTAGCCGCCGAACAGCGAGCCCGCACCGCGATGCCGCCGGCGCTCGGGGGGCAGGGTCTCGGGCAGCGCGAGCGCGGCGAAGGCGAGGACCACAGCGCCGAGCAGCGCGAGCCAGCCGAACACGGCGCGCCAACCCCCGTGGGCCGCGATCACCGCGCCCAGGCTCGGCGCGAGCAGCGGTGCGGCGCCGATCACGAGCATGATCCGCGACATGAAGTGCGCGACCTCGGCCCCGTTGTACAGGTCGCGTACCACGGCGATCGCGCTGACCGTCGCGGCCGCGGCCATGAATCCCTGGACGAGCCGCAGGCCGATGAGGATCCCGATGGTCGGCGCGACCATGCACAGCAGCGACGCGACGACGTGGCCGCTGATGCCCACGAGCGCGGGGCGTCTCCTGCCGTAGCGGTCGGAGATCGGCCCGACCACGAGCGTGCCGACCGCGCCGCCCAGCACCATCCCGGTGATCGTGAACTGCGCCCCGGCGGCGGAGGTCGACAGGTCGGTCGCGATCTCCGGCAGCGACGGCAGGTACATGTCGCTGGCCACCGCCGGCAGCAGGGTGAACGAGCCGATGAGCACCACCATGCCGGCCCGGTCGAGGCGGATCATCGGGCGGCGGGACCCGGTCGTCGCGGCGGGTGGCGCGACGGTCGGCGGGGAGTGCACGGGCCTATTCTGCGCCACGCTCGTATCGATTCGACAGTTGCGTCTCACGGTGCGTCCGGCTCCGTGTCCGACGCGGGCGCGAGACTGCACCCATGAACACCTCAGCCATGCTCCGCGACCGCCTCGACGGGCAGCGCCGCGCCCTGCTCGCCAAGGTCGACGGGCTGTCCGAGTACGACGCACGCCGGCCGCTCGTGCCGACGGGCACGAACCTGCTGGGCCTGGTCAAGCACGTGGCGCACATCCAGCTCGGGTACCTCGGCGACTGCTTCGGGCGCCCCTCGGGCATCCCGTCGCCGTGGGACACCGCGCCGGACGACCCGGATGCCGACCTGTGGGTTCCGGCCGAGGAGGCGCGCGCGGACGTGCTCGACCTCTACGCGCGCTCCGCCGCGCACGCCGACGCCACGCTGGCCGCGCTGCCGCTGGACACCGTGGGCGAGGTGCCGTGGTGGTCGCCGGAGCGGCGCCACCCCACGCTGCACGAGGTGACGGTGCACCTCATGGTGGACGTGGCACGGCACGCCGGTCAGGCGGACATCCTGCGCGAGCAGCTCGACGGCACGATCGGCTACCTGCCCGGCAACACCAACCTCCCCGACCGCGACGCGGCGGGCTGGGCGGCGCACCGGGCGCGGGTGGAGGCCGCGGCCCGGGAGGTCGCGGGCATCCCGCCGGAGGGCTAGGGGCGTTCCCGCGACGCCAGCCGGCGAAGGCCCGCGATGCCCTGGGCGAGCACCTGCTCGCGCTTGACGAACGTGAAGCGCACCCTCGAGCGCAACGCGTCCGCCGTCGGGGACCCGGCCAGGCAGAAGGCGCTCACCGGCACCCCGACCACCCCGGCGAGCTCGGGCAGCGCACGGCACAGCTCGGCCCCGTCGTCGAACCCGAGCCCGGCCCCGTCGGCCACCGCGAAGTACGTGCCGCGCGGCACCACCACGTCGAACCCTGCCTCGACGAGGCCGGCGCACAGCAGGTCCCGCCGGGTCCCGAGCGACGCCGCCAGCTCGCGGATCCATGCCGCCGTCGTGCCGTCGTCGTCACGCAGCGCCTCGGCGACAGCGGGCTGGAAGGGCGCACCCGAGGCGTAGGTGAGGTACTGCTGCACGGTGCGCACCGCGGCGACCAGCTCCGCCGGGCCCGTGAGCCACCCGACCTTCCATCCGGTGAAGGACAGCGTCTTGCCCGCGGAGGACACGGTGAGGGTCCGCTCGGCCATGCCGGGCAGGGTCGCGACGGGCACGTGGCGGGTGTCGTCGAACACCAGGTGCTCGTAGACCTCGTCGGTGACCACGAGCAGGTCGTGCTCGCGCGCCAGGGCGGCGACAGCGTCGAGCTCGGCCCGGGTGAGCACGGCACCCGTCGGGTTGTGCGGGGAGTTGAGCAGGATCATCCGGGTCCGTGGCCCGACGGCGGCCTCGAGGGCGGCCAGGTCGACGCGGAAGCCGTCGGGGCCTGGTACGAGCGGCGCGGTGACGTGGCGCGCGCCGGCCATGGCGATCACCGCGGCGTAGGAGTCGTAGAACGGCTCGAGGGTGAGCACCTCGTCGCCCGGGTCCGCGAGCGCGAGGACCGCCGCGGCGAGCGCCTCTGTGGCGCCGGTGGTGACCAGCACCTGGGTCGCCGGGTCGAGCTCCAGGCCGTAGTGCCGCTGCTGGTGCGCGGCCACCGCGGCGCGCAGCTCGGGGATGCCGCCGCCGGGCGGGTACTGGTTGTGCCCACCACGCAGCGCCGCGACCGCGGCCTCGACGACGTGCTCGGGGCCGTCGACGTCCGGGAAGCCCTGCCCGAGGTTGACTGCGCCGGTGCGCACCGCGAGCGCACTCATCTCGGCGAACACCGTCGGGCGCACCACACCGCCCGGGCCGGTCAGCCCGGTCGCGTCGGCCACGCGCTGCCAACGGTGCACGCGCTCAGGGTAGGCGGTCGGGGGCGGCGGACTCTGGCCGTGCGCGGGGATCAGGCGGTGCCGACCAGGGTCTCGCGCGGCTCCTCGAGGGCCACCCAGCCCTCGCGGCGGTACGCGGGCGTGGCCAGGGCCAGGACCAGGACCGTGACCACGGTGCTCGCGAGGATCACGCCGGTCATCGCGACCGCGTCGCCGCCGAGCAGCCCGACGAGCGAGCTGACCGCGCCGGCGATCCCGGCCTGGAGCGCACCGATCGTCGCGGCAGCGGTGCCGGCCCGCTCGCCGTGCCGGGTGAGCGCGAGCGCCGCGGCGTTGGGGCTGACGAGGCCGCTCGCGAACAGCGCGCACCACAGGGCGCCGAACAGGGCGACCACGCCGCCGACCCCGGTGAGTGCCACCGGGATCATCACCGCGGAGCACAGCGCGGCTGCCGGCGCGCCGAGGCGCAGCAGCCGGGCCGGCCCCATCCGCCGCACCGCGGCGGCGTTGGCCTGGGTCCCGGCCACGAGCGCCATCCCGCACAGCGCGAAGACCAGCGAGAACTGCTGGCCGGTGAGCCCGTACTGCTCGCGCAGCACGAACGGCGACCCGACGACGTAGCTCATGATCATCGCGAGCATGAGCCCCGGCATCACCGCGAGCGCCCGGAACCGTCCGTCCCCGAGCACCTCGAGGTATCCGCGGGCGAGCGCGCCCGGGCCCTGGCGTCGGCGCCGCTCGGGCGGGAGCGTCTCGGGCAGCCGCAGGGCGGCGACCACCAGGACCACCGCCGCCACCGCCGCGAGCACTCCGAACACCGCACGCCAGCCCCAGCGGTCCGCGACCACGGCGCCGACGGTCGGCGCGAACAACGGCGCCGCGCCGATGACGAGCATGAGCCGCGACATCAGCCGCGCGGCCTCGGCGCCCGTGAACCGGTCGCGGATCACGGCCGTCGCCACGACCGCCGCCGCCGCGGCCGCGAACCCTTGCACCAGCCTCAGTCCCGCGAGCACCGTGATGGTCGGCGCCGCCATGCAGGCCAACGACAGCAGCACGTGGAGCGCCGTGCCGGTCAGCGCGGGCCGGCGCCTGCCCATCCGGTCCGACAGCGGGCCCACGACGAGCTGGCCGACCGCGCCGCCGAGCACCATGCCGGTGATGGTGAACTGCGCCCCGGCCGGGCCGGTGCCCAGGTCCTGGGCGACCTCGGGCAGCGAGGGCAGGTACATGTCGGTGGCGACCGCCTGGAGCATCGTCAGCGACCCGAGGAGCATCACGAAGCCGGCCTGGTTCCGGCGTGCCGCACCCGGCGCGCTCGGTCCCGTCTCGCGCGCCGACGCGGCTGCGGCCGCAGCCGCGGGCGGCGGCGCGGAGGCCGTGGCGGCGCGGCGGAACCTCACCGGAGGAAGTATGCCGCGAATCGATTCGATCCGGGATGCCCTCGGTCACTCCGCAGGCCACGCCGCGCCGGGTTCCGTAGCATCCGCGCATGGACGCCGACGTCGTCGTCGTGGGTGCCGGGCTCGCCGGGCTGGTCGCCGCCGCCGAGGCCGCGGACGCCGGGCGCACCGTGCTGGTGCTGGACCAGGAGCCCGAGCAGTCCCTGGGCGGTCAGGCGTTCTGGAGCCTGGGCGGCCTGTTCCTGGTCGGCACCCCCGAGCAGCGCCGGATGGGCGTGCACGACTCGTTCGACCTCGCGTGGTCCGACTGGCTGGGCTCCGCGCAGTTCGACCGGCCGGAGGACGCCTGGCCGCACCGCTTCGCGAGGGCGTACGTCGAGCACGCCGCGGGCGAGCAGCGCGCCTGGCTGCGCGCGATGGGGCACCGGGTCTTCCCGGTCGTGGGCTGGGCGGAACGTGGCGACGGGCGCGCGACCGGCCACGGCAACTCCGTGCCACGGTTCCACCTGACGTGGGGCACGGGGCCGGGTGTGGTCGAGCCGTTCGAGCGCCGGGTGCGCGCGCACGCCGACGCCGGCCGGGTCCGCCTGGCCTTCCGGCACCGGGTGGACGAGGTCGTGGTCACCGACGGCGTGGTCACCGGCGTGCGCGGCGCCGTGCTCGCGCCCAGCGGCGCCGAGCGCGGCCGGCCCAGCAACCGGGACGTCGTCGGGGACTTCGAGGTCCACGGGCAGGCCGTCGTGGTGACCAGCGGCGGGATCGGCGGGAACCTGGACCTGGTGCGGGCTGCGTGGCCGGAGCGGCTCGGCACCCCGCCGCGCGACATGGTGACCGGTGTCCCGGCGCACGTCGACGGCCGGATGCTCGCGATCACCGAGCAGGCCGGGGCCACGGTGATCGGCCGCGACCGGATGTGGCACTACACCGAGGGCGTGCGCGACTGGGACCCGATCTGGCCGGGCCACGGCATCCGCATCCTGCCCGGCCCGTCGTCGCTGTGGCTCGACGCCACCGGGCACCGGCTGCCCGCGCCGTGCTACCCGGGCTTCGACACCCTCAGCACCCTGCGCCACCTGCGCACGACGCGACACGACCACTCGTGGTTCGTCCTGACCTCGCGGGTGATCGAGAAGGAGTTCGCACTGTCGGGCTCCGAGCAGAACCCGGACCTCACCGGACGCGACGTGCGGCTGCTGCTCGAGCGGTTGCGGCCCGGACCTCCCCGGCCCGTGCAGGCGTTCCTGGACCACGGCGAGGACTTCCTGGTCGCGGACACGCTCGAGGAGCTGGTGGCCGGGATGTCCGAGCTCGGCGGGGTGCCGCTGGACCCCGCTGCGATCCGCGAGGTCGTCGAGGCCCGGGACCGCGAGATCGCCCACCCGTTCGGCAAGGACGCGCAGGTCACCGCGATCCGCGGCGCGCGGCGCTACCGCGGCGACCGGCTGCTGCGCGTCGCGCCGCCGCACCCGCTGCTCGACCCGAAGGCGGGCCCGCTGATCGCCGTGCGGCTGCACGTGCTGTCCCGCAAGACCCTCGGGGGCCTGGTCACGGACCTGGACGGCCGGTGCCTGGCGGGCGACGCGGCCGCCGGCACCGCGACGCCCGTGCCCGGGCTGTACGCGGCGGGCGAGGTCGCCGGGTTCGGCGGCGGCGGGATGATGGGCTACAACGCGCTGGAGGGCACCTTCCTGGGCGGCTGCCTGTTCTCGGGCCGGGTCGCCGGCCGTGCCGCGGCCGCTGCGTGTGTCTGAGCCGAGCGGCATCCTGGAGCCATGTGCGGCCGCTACGCCTCGTTCCGGGCGACCCAGGACCTCGCCGACGCGTTCGGCGTGGACCCGGAGGACGTCGCCGACGACGCCGCGGGCCTGCCGCCGTCCTGGAACCTCGCCCCGACCGACCCGGTGCGGATCGTCGTCGAGCGGCCCGAGCGGCTCGACGACGGCACGCACGGCGATCCGGTCCGCTCGCTGCGGCTGGCCCGCTGGGGGCTCGTGCCGGGTTGGGCCAAGGACCCGTCGATCGGGTCGCGGCTGATCAACGCGCGGATGGAGACCATCGCCGAGAGACCGGCCTTCCGCAAGGCGCTCGCCACGCGGCGCTGCCTGGTGCCCGCCGAGGGCTGGTTCGAGTGGACCGACCCGCCGCCGGGCTCGCCGCGTGGCACCCGCAAGACGCCGCACTGGATCCACCGCACCGACGGCGGGCTCCTGGCGTTCGCCGGGCTCTACGAGTTCTGGCGTGATCCGGACCTGGCCGATGACGACCCGCACCGCTGGCTCGTCTCGATGACGATCGTCACCGGAGGTGCGCCGGCCGACGACCCGGTGATCGGGCCGCTGCACGACCGTCAGCCAGTGCTCCTCACCCCGGACGCGTGGGCCGCGTGGCTCGACCCGGCGGTGGACGCGGGTTCCGCGGCGGCACTGCTGGGCGCCGCTCCGCGCGGGCTCACCGCGGTCGTGGTGTCACCGGCGGTGAGCTCGGTGCGCAACGACGGCCCGGAGCTGATCGAGCCGGCCTGAGCTGCGACCCGGCCCTCGACGGCGCGTGCCCGCGCGGCCGGTTCAGCCCGGGTAGGGCGCCGAGTCGAAGTAGATCTCGAGCGCGTCGATCGCTCCGTCGCGCACCGCGAGCACCTCCGCGACGTCGCTGCGGAACGCCTCGCCCGCGGGCGGCTGCAGGGTGTAGGTGGTCAGCGCGCAGGCCCGGTCACCGTCGACCACCAGGTCGCGCAGCTCGACGTCGCGGACCATGGAGAAGAAGCCCGCGGTCGCGGCGAGGTACGCGTCCCGTCCGGCCACGGCGCGGCCGGGCGAGGCGTGGCTGGTGAAGGTCAGCGTCGGGGCGAGGTGCTCGGACCATGCGCCCCCGGTGCGCAACGCGGTGAAGTAGTCCTCGACGGTCGTCCTGGTCGACATCATGACCTCCCTGATCGATCGGTGTGGGTGGTGGTGCGGCCGAGGTCGGTCGCATCACGGGCGGAGCTCGGCGAGCAGCCGGCCCGGGTCGGCGACCCACGGGTCGGGGCCTGCGTCGCCCACGGCGGCCACGGCGGCCAGGCGCTCGAGGTAGTGGGCCCAGCCGCGGGAGTGCGAGCCGGCGGCGCGCATCCCCGGCAGCTCCCGGTGGGTCAGGCGCAGCAGCGTGCCGCCGTCGAGCGGCACGAGCTCGTACGCCACGGCGGTGGTACCGGGCGGCACGGCGCCGCCCTCGCCCACCCAGCCCCAGGTGTGTGCGAACCGGGTCGGTCGCTCCGCGACGAGGACCTCGCCCTCGACGACCTCCCCGGGCACGACCTCGACGCGGTACACCCCACCGGGGCGCGGGTCGATCCGCGCGTCGACGCCCATCCAGCCGGTGGCCGCCTCGGGGTCGGTGAGCATCGCCCAGACCCGCTCGGGGCCGGCCGGCAGGTAGACGTCGCGTTGGACGCAGACCCGCTCCACATGGTCGGCGGCGGGCCGGGCGGCCTCGGAGCCGACGGCCCTGACGAGCCGCCCGAGCCGGTCGTCCCAGAAGCCCTCGAGCAGGAGTGCGGCGCCCGCGAACCCCGCGCGGCGAGCCCGGTAGAGCCGCCGCGTCCCGTCGCGCCGCAGCTCGAGCAGGCCCGCCTCGACCAGCACGGCCAGGTGCTGGGAGACGGCCGGCCGGGTGAGCGTGAAGTGCTCGGCGATCCCCCCCGCGGTCAGCTCACCGTCGGCGACGAGCTCGAGGATCCGGCGTCGGTGCGGGTCTGCGAGGGCCTTGAGTGCGGCATCCACGCGGCTATGTTAGCCCCGCCTTACGTAAGTTGTCACTAACCTTCTTGAGACTCGGCGATCAGCAGGTACGGCCGCAACGGGCCGATCCCGGCGACGTCTCGCACCTCCAGGGCGTCCAGCAGGAAGCCGGGCAGGCAGCCTGCGGTCGCCTCGTCGACCAGCACCCGGCCCGGGCCCGCCTCGTCGCACAGCCGCGACGCGAGGGCGACGGCCGGTCCGAAGATGTCGCCGAACCGGGAGAGCACCCGACCCCAGACCAGGCCGACCCGGAGCGGGGCATCGCTGTCCGGGCCCAGGGCCTCGGCCAGCCCGAGCGCGACGCGGGCGCCGGTCGCGGCATCGTCGGCGACGAACAGCAGAGCGTCGCCGATGGTCTTGACCACCCGGCCGCCGTGCGCGGTGACGACGTCGCGCGCCTGCGCCTCGAAGCCCTGGACGTAGTCGGCCAGGGCCTCGGCCCCGAGCTCGGCCGTGCGGGTGGTGAACCCCACCACGTCGGCCAGCCCGACGGCCCTGGCCAGTGGCAGCTCGTCGGAGACCTCGTCGGCGCCCCGTGCGGCGAGCACGCTCGCCCGGCCGGCGGCCGCGGCCAGGTGCCGCCGCCAGGCGTGCACCAGTCCCTGGGCAAGCAGGTCGTCGATGAGCAGCAGGCGCTCCAGGAGCAGACCCCGCGCGTCTGCGTCGCGAAGCCCGTACTTGGTAGCCAGGTGCTCCACGATCGTCTCGGTCTGCCAGCTGACCAGACGCTCCATCGTGTGGCCCATGGCGCGCACCAGCGAGACGCCGGCGGTCGGCGACAGGCCGTACTCATGGCTCGCCCCGATGAAGCCGCTGACCACCGCCACGTCGGCGGTGGTGAAGGCCTTCTCGTCCGGGTCGGGCAGGCGCAGACCGAGGGCGTTCCAGAAGGTCGCGAGCTCGGCAGGCTCGACGCCGGCCAGGCGCGCGACGTCCGCCGCGGTCAGCTCCCGCGGGCCGCCGAGCACCGCGTCCTCGAGCCGCGCGAGAGCCAGGTCCAGGTCCTCGGGTGGCCGGCCTGCAGCCTCCACCATCAAGCCAGGCTAACCCCGCGCGGGTCCGGGCGGGAGGACACTGCGCGGGCGCCTCGCGGCCGAGCGGGAGGACACTGCGCGGGCGCCTCGCGGCCGCGCGGACGGGCGCCCGGGCACGTCGGTCAGCGGTGCCGCAGCCGCACGTCACCCGCCCGCACGGCGGTCGTGCTGCCGCCGGCCCGGACCAGCAACGAGCCGTCCTCGGCGACGCCGGTCGCGAGCCCCTCGATCGTCCGCCCGCCCGGGAGATCGATCAGCACCTCGTGGCCGAGCGTGACCGACATCGCCGCCCACTCCTCGGCCAGCCCGGCGGCCGTCGCGTCCCCACCGGCCGCGCGCCAGGCCGCGTCGGCCTCGAGCCAGCGGGCGAGCAGCGCGACGAGCACGTCCTGGCGCGCCACCTCGAACCCGGCCATGGCGAGCGACGTCGCGGTCGGCACCGGCAGCTCTCCTGCGGTCTGCGCGACGTTCAGTCCCACGCCCAGCACCACCACGGGGTCGCCCGGCCCGGGGCGCAGATCCGCGAGGACACCGGCGACCTTGCGGTAGGGGCCCCAGCCGGGCACCTCGGTCGCGGCGGGCAGCAGCACGTCGTTGGGCCACTTGAGCATCGCCTGCGCCCCGAGGTCCCGCAGCGCCCGCGCCGCGGCCAGACCGCCGAGCAGCGGCACCCAGCCCAGGTGGCGCCGGTCCACCGCCGGGCGCAGCAGCACCGACACGGTCACCGCCACGCCGCGCGGTGTGGTCCAGGTGCGCCCGGCCCGCCCGCGTCCGGCCTGCTGGTGATCGGCGACCAGCACGGAGCGGTCGGGCCACGCCCCGGGATCGGCCGTCGCCGCCTCGAGCAGCGCCGTGGAGGTCGAGGGGACCGCGTCCACCACCTCGACGCGGCCGAGCGGCAGGACCGTCAGCGCCGCACGCACAGCCTCCGGGTCGAGGGGGGTTCGGTCCACGGGGCCACCGTAGCGAGGGTCACCGTCGAGCACGCCGTTGTGCGATCCGGCACAACCGAACCGGACGACACGGTCGACTCTCACACAGAGCATGTGGGGTTCCGACAACTACTCTGCTGCGAGTGACCGACCCGCAGATCGTCGACGCCCCGGCCCCGCCGGCCGCTGAAGCTCCCACCACCGCGGGCCGCCTGGCCGACCTCGAGGAGCGCGCCGCGCGGCTGGCCACCGCCGAGGAGGTCGCCGCGGCCAAGCAGCACCCGCGCGGCAAGAAGACCGCCCGCGAGCGCATCGACGCCTTGCTCGACGAGGGCAGCTTCACCGAGCTCGACGCGCTGGCCGAGCACCGCTCGACCAACTTCGGCCTGGGTGCCAAGCGGGTGCCCGGCGACGGCGTGGTCTGCGGGCACGGCACGGTCGACGGCCGCCCGGTCGCGGTCTACAGCCAGGACTTCACGGTGTTCGGCGGGTCGCTGGGTGAGGTGCACGGGCAGAAGATCACCAAGGTGATGGACCTGGCGCTGCGCACCGGCATGCCGGTGGTCGGGATCCTGGACGGCGGCGGCGCGCGGATCCAGGAGGGCGTCGCGGCGCTGACCCAGTTCGCCGAGATCTTCCGGCGCAACGTCGCGGCGTCCGGCGTCGTCCCGCAGATCTCGCTGATCCTCGGGCCGAGCGCGGGCGGCGCGGTCTACTCCCCCGCCCTGACGGACTTCGTCGTGATGGCCGACGGCACGTCGCACATGTTCATCACGGGCCCTGACGTGATCCGCGCGGTGACGGGCGAGGACGTCGGCTTCGAGGAGCTCGGCGGTGGCCAGACCCACAACTCCCGCTCGGGCGTGGCGCACTACCTGGGCGCGGACGAGGACGATGCGATCGACTACGTGCGGACCCTGCTGGGCTACCTGCCGAGCAACAACCTCGCCGATCCGCCGGTGTGGCCCGAGGACGTCGAGCGGCCCGAGGCCCTGGAGATCTCCGAGGCGGACCTCGAGCTGGACACCCTGGTGCCCGACTCGGACAACCAGCCCTACGACATGCGCACCGTCGTGGAGCACGTGCTGGACCACGGCGAGCTGCTCGAGGTGCAGCCGCTGTACGCGCAGAACGTGCTGATCGGGTTCGGGCACGTCGAGGGCCACGCGGTGGGCGTGGTCGCCAACCAGCCGCTGCACATGGCCGGCACGCTGGACATCAACGCCGCCGAGAAGGCCGCCAGGTTCGTGCGGACCTGCGACGCCTTCGGCCTCCCGGTCCTGACGTTCGTCGACGTGCCGGGCTTCCTGCCGGGCACCGACCAGGAGTGGAACGGGATCATCCGGCGCGGCGCCAAGCTGATCTTCGCCTACGCCGAGGCGACGGTGCCGCTGGTCACGGTCATCACGCGCAAGGCCTACGGCGGGGCCTACATCGTGATGGGGTCCAAGCAGCTGGGCGCGGACGTCAACCTCGCCTGGCCCACCGCGCAGATCGCGGTGATGGGCGCCGCGGGTGCGGTGAACATCCTGCAGCGCGGCACGCTGAAGAAGGTGGCCGACGAGGGCGGCGATGTGGAGGCCGAGCGCGCCCGGCTGGTCGCCGGCTACACCGAGGCGCTGGTCAACCCGTACGTCGCCGCGCAGCGCGGTGACGTCGACGCGGTCATCGCGCCGTCGCACACCCGCACCCAGGTGCTGCGCGCACTGCGCACGCTGCGCACCAAGCGCGCCGCGCTGCCGGCCAAGAAGCACGGGAACATCCCGCTATGACCCCCGACGTCCGCGTGGTGCGCGGAGACCCGGACGAGCTGGAGCTCGCCGCCCTGGTCGCAGGCCTGGCCGCCGGGGCGTCGGCCGGTGCCGCGGTCGCGGCGGTCGCCGACCTGGACGAGGTGGCGACGGCAGCGCGGCGACGCTGGCGCGACGCCGTCCACCGCCTGGGTGCGCCCCTGGAGGGCGGCGCTGAGCGGACCGGCGACGACTGGCGCTGGAGCCTGCGCTAGCCGGCCGCGGCCGGCGGGACCGCGGAATTCGGTGACCGGCCGGGGCGTCGGTCGTTCTAGGGTCGGACCATGACCGACACCTCCCGTCCCACGAGGACTGCGTCCGCCATCGACGCGATCGCCGACGCCTACGTCCAGACCACTGCCCGCCTGAACCCGCTCGCCGCGACCGCGATGGGCCTGGCCGGGTACGACCACCTGATGACCGACTTCTCGCCGGCCGGGCACGAGGCGCTGGCGCAGGCCGCCCGCGAGGTGCTGGCCGCGCTCGAGAACGCTGAGCCGGTGGACGACGTGGACCGGGTCACGGTGGCCGCGATGCGTGAGCGGATCGGGCTCGAGCTCGAGCTGCACGCGGCCGACGAGTTCCTCGGCCAGCTCAACAACATCGCGTCGCCGGTCCAGGAGCTGCGCGACATCTTCGACCTCATGCCCACCGACACCCCCGAGCAGTGGGCCAACATCGCAGCCCGCCTCGAGGCGCTGCCCACCGCGATCGCCGGCGTGGTCGAGTCGTTGCGGCTGGCAGCCTCGCGCGGGCGGGTCGCGGCCCGCCGTCAGGTCGACGAGTGCGTCCGGCAGGCCACCGAGCTGGCCGGACCCGAGTCCTTCTTCACCACCTACGTCCGGGGCGAGACGGTCGACGCTGCGCTGGCCGCTGCGGACGACGCCGCCGAGCTGGGCTCCCGCCTGGAGGGCGGCGCGGCGGCTGCGCGCGCCGCGTACGGCGACCTCGCCACCTTCCTGCGCGACGAGCTCGCGCCGCTCGCGCCGGAGCAGGACGCGTTCGGCCGGGAGCGCTACCAGCTGTGGTCCCGGTACTTCCTGGGCGCGACGGTCGACCTCGAGGAGACCTACGAGTGGGGCCTGGCCGAGCTCGACCGCGTCGTCGCCGAGCAGGAGGACGTCGCCGCCCAGATCGCGGGCGAGGGTGCGACCGTCGAGCAGGCCGTCGCGGTGCTGGACGAGGACCCGGCCCGCAAGCTCGAGGGCACGCAGGCGCTGCGGGCCTGGATGCAGGAGACCGCGGACGGCGCGATCACCGCCCTGGACGGCGTGCACTTCGACATCCCGGAGCCGCTGCACACCCTGGAGTGCATGATCGCTCCGACCCAGACGGGCGGGATCTACTACACGGGCCCGTCCGACGACTTCACCCGTCCGGGTCGGATGTGGTGGTCCGTGCCGCCGGGCGTGACCACGTTCAACACCTGGCGGGAGAAGACGACCGTCTACCACGAGGGCGTGCCGGGCCATCACCTCCAGGTCGCCCAGGCCGTGTACGAGCGGGAGACGCTCAACTCGTGGCGCCGGCTGGCGTGCTGGGTCAGCGGGCACGGCGAGGGCTGGGCGCTGTACGCCGAGCGGCTGATGGCCGACCTCGGATTCCTGGACGACCCGGGCGACCGGCTCGGGATGCTCGACGGGCAGCGGATGCGCGCGGCGCGCGTGGTGTTCGACATCGGCGTGCACCTCGGGTTGCCCTGCCCGGAGCGCTGGGGCGGCGGGGTGTGGGACGCCGACAAGGCGTTCGAGTTCCTCAAGGCCAACGTCAACATGCCCGAGGGCTTCGTGCGGTTCGAGTGGAACCGCTACCTGGGCTGGGCGGGGCAGGCGCCGTCGTACAAGATCGGCCAGCGGCTGTGGGAGGGCGCCCGGGACGACGCGCTCGCGGCGCTCAAGGCCCAGGGCGCGGAGCCGGACCTCAAGGAGTTCCACGCCCGCGCGCTGGCCCTGGGCTCTGTGGGTCTGGACGTGCTTCGCGAGGCCCTGGCCTGAGGTGACCACGCTCCTGCTCGCCTCGGCGTCACCGGCACGGCTGTCGACCCTGCGCTCGGCGGGGATCGAGCCGGTCGTGCGGGTGTCCGGGGTGGACGAGGATGCCGTGCTCGAGCACGCCGCGGCGTCCGCCGGTGCCCCGTTGCACCCGGCGGACGCCGTGCTGGCGCTGGCCAGGGCGAAGGCGGACGCGGTGGTCACGTCGCTGAGGGCGGACTCGGAGGCGGACGGCGACGACGGGGCGGCGGGCGACGCGGGTGCGCAGCGGCTGGATGCGCACGGGGCCCCGCTGCCGGACGACCTGGTGGTGCTCGGCTGCGACTCGCTGCTGGAGCTGGACGGCGAGCCGCTGGGCAAGCCGACCGGGCCGGCCGACGCGGTGGAGCGCTGGCGGCGGATGCGCGGCCGTTCGGGCGTGCTGCACACCGGGCACTGGCTGGTGGACACCCGCGACGGCGCGACGGGGTCCACCGGTGCGACCGCGTCGACCCTCGTGCACTTCGCGGACCTGTCCGACGCGGAGATCGACGCGTACGTGGCGACCGGGGAGCCGCTCGCGGTCGCCGGGGCGTTCACCATCGACGGGCTCGGCGGGCCGTTCGTCACCGGGTTGGAGGGCGACCACCACACGGTGGTGGGGCTGAGCCTGCCGCTGCTGCGGGACCTGCTCGCCCGGTTGGGCGTGGGGGTGCCGGAGCTGTGGGCGACGGCCGGCACGGGCGGGGTGGCAGGACCGTCGCCGCAGACCGATCCGGGCGCGAGTGCGTCCGACTCCGCCGGGGCTGCCGCGGACGAGTCGGGCTCCGCCGGGGCTGCCGCGCGCACGGGGCCGGCCGCGGCAGGCGTCGTCTGGCGCACACCGCGGCTCGTGATCCGCTCGATGGGAGCCGAGCACGCCCGCTCGCTGGCCGCGTACCGCTCCGAGCCCGAGGTGGCGCGCTACCAGAGCTGGGACGCGCCCTTCACGCTGGCGCAGGCCCGTGCGTTCGTCGCCGGGATGGCGGGAGTGGACCCGGTCAGCCCCGGCCGGTGGGTCCAGCTCGCGATCGAGGCCGACGGCGCGCACGTCGGGGACGTCGCCGTCCGGGTCGACGAGGACGGCCGCCAGGCGCGGGTCGGGATCACCCTCGCCGGGGACGCCCAGGGCCGCGGGTGGGGCACCGAGGCGCTCGGCGCCGTGCTCGACGGGTTGTTCGCGGCCGGCCTGCACCGGGTGGTCGCGGATTGCGATGTGCGCAACGAGGCGTCGTGGCGGCTGCTGGAGAGAATCGGCATGCGCCGGGAAGCGCACCACCGTCGATCGTCATTCTGGAAAGGCGAATGGGTCGACGAGTACGAATACGCCGTCCTCGCCGAGGAATGGCGGGGCTAGCGGTAGCGGCGAATCTCCGGTGATCTCCGCTGCGCCGCGAGAATCCTGCTCGCGGCCTCTGCGATGGGCGCGGCGTCAGCGGTGCGCGGCATGAGTAGCCCTGTGTCAAGCGGGTGTGGGTTGGAGGGCTTGGAGGGCGCGGTGGCGGGTGGGGTCGTAGGGGACGCCGTCTTGCCAGCAGCGCCAGATGATGTGTAGCCAGGCGCGGGCCAGGATGCGGGTGGCGTGGGGGTGGTCGTGGCCGCGGAGCCGGGCTTTGGCGTAGAGGTCCGCGGCCCAGGGGTTGGCGTGGTGGGAGTCGCCGGCGAAGTCCATGACCGCGCCGCGGAGCTGTTTGTCGACCGCCCAGCGGAAGGTGACGACCTTCATCTTCCCGGACTGGCGGGTCGAGGGCGCGGCCCCGGCCAGGCAGACCAGCGCCTCGGGGGTGGGGAACCGGCCGCGGGCGTCGCCGATCTCGGCGAGCAGCCGTGCGGCGCGCACCACCCCGGCCTTGGGCAGGGAGGTGAAGACCGCGGCGTCGGGGTGGGTGGCCAGCTGGTCGGCGATCTGGTCCTCCAGGGCCCGGATCTGGGTCTGCAGGCATGTCAGGGTCGCGACCAGCGCCGCGGTGACCCGGGCGCGGGCGGCGGCTTCGGGCCCGGTCGTGCCGCGAGGGGCGGCCAGCAGGTGGGCGTGCAGGTCCGCGGCGCGGGCGGGGTGGGGGTAGCGGTGGGCGCGTAGCCACGCCTCCAGGCGGCGTGGGGTCAGCCAGTCGGCCTGGGTCTGGGTGGTGAACCGGGACACGAACGCCAGGCTGATCGCCGAGTCCAGGTCGCGGAACAGCCCGATCGCCCCGGGCAGGGTGTGGGCCAGGTGGGCGCGCAGCTGGTTGGTGGTCGCGACCCGGGCGTGGACCAGGTCCTGGCGGGCGCGCACCGTCATCCGCAGCGTGACCGTGGCCGGGGAGTCGATGGTCAGCGGGCGCATCCGGTGATGGTCGGTGCGCACCGTGTCGCCCAGCACGTAGGCGTCGCGCGCGTCGTCCTTGTTGCCCGCCGACCCGTAGCGCCCGCGCAGGGACTTGATCTGCTTGGGGGCGATCACGAACACCGTGAACCCACCGGCCAGCAGCGCATCGACCACCGGGCCGTCCGGACGCTCGATCCCGACCTCGACCACCCCCGCCCTGTGCAGGAACCCCACCAGGCGGCGCAGCCCCGCCCCGGTGTGCGTGACCGTGACCACCGACCTCTGCACCCCGTCCGGGCCCACCACCGCGACCACATGCTCCGTGGACGCCCAGTCGATCCCCGCGGTCGGACGCCCGTCCTCTCGACCCAGCGGGTGGTTGTGTTCGACACTCATCGAGTCCTCCATGCTGTTGCACCAGCAGGTGGGCACCCGGTGGTTTCAGGACACGACAGCCGGTCGCTCACTGATCGGCGCTCTACGGCGCACAGCCCTGTCGCCAGTCACGCGTGTCCTGGGACCACCGGACCCTGCAGAACTCATGCCGGACCTCGAAGATCAAGCGGACAAGGCAGTAGCCCGGCGGCCACCAGATGCACCAGCAGCCCCATGTGAACCGCCCTGGGTTCGGTAGAGGCTCGTTCTATTGGTTTCCAACCCCGGCGGGGTCGGTGGTGTGGGCAGCGTAGAACGCTGCTTCGTACTCTGCTGGCGGGAGGTCGCCGCAGTGGCCGTGCAGCCGGTCGTGGTTGAACCAGTGGACCCACGACAAGGTGGCCAGCTCGAGCTCTTCGACGTCGTCCCAGCCGCGGGT